>SAMEA104404103__coassemble_213_pt1 | contig 45225 bp, 41 predicted proteins | sample SAMEA104404103__metabat2_high_PE_024 | metagenome-assembled genome bin SAMEA104404103 (sample SAMEA104404103) | Balaenoptera acutorostrata
TAAGCACCATAGACTTTTACGCTAAGCACCATAGACTTTTACACTAAGCACCATAGACTTTTACACTAATCATCATAGTCGCATATTGACTAAATTATGATGTTGTGATATGCTTTATGATGAGGTGATTTTTTTGATTAAAAGAAAAAATATTCCGGAAATTTTTGTAAAAAATAGTGAATATACGATTGTTGATGACAAAGAAAACGAAAAAAATTTATTGATTCAGAAAGCTAATCCATTAACATCTTTATCAGAATCAGACATAACCTTGGCAGAATTTAAAATCTTGGATGCTTATCTGGCTAATATCAATACACAGGATAAATCATCTCGTTATGTTACATTTGCTAAAGGAGAGCTGGAGGAACTTTTGGGAGAGCATCGGCTGCACCAGAATTACCTGGAGGAACGGCTTAACCATCTGTTTTGCGCTGTGACAATCAGAGATGAACGTAAAAAAAATAAATTTGTAAAAATAGGTCTTATGAGTAAAGCAGAAGCAGTCCTGGAGGATGACGGTACCTGGAGGGTAACTCTGGCCTGCACAGAAGAAGCGATGGAGTATTTTTTTACACCCCAAAAGATAGGGTATTTCAAATACCGCTTGCATAATATTGTCAATTTGACATCACGGTATAGCTATCTGATGTTTTTGCACCTGGAACAACAATTATCTTATGGTTACAAAAATTGGCGGATATCTATTGATGATTTGCAGAAAGTGTTGAGCTGTAATCATGTTAACACTTATAAACAATATTACCGATTTAATGAACTTGTATTGAAAAAAATACACCAGGAAATCTGCGCAAAATGCGATATTAAATACACATACACAGCTATCAAAAAAGGCCGCAAAGTCACCACTGTTGAAATCAAAATCACCAGTTATATACCACAGTATATTGCCGATGAGAACGACCCTTACCTATCAGATTCAGCAGAGGATGGCCCTGGCGGTTTGCACGATCTGCCGAATGGCGATGCTGGCATGAAGTCAGAGGATTCTTCTGCGGCAGCTTTGACCCCAGCACCGGAAATACCGCAAGAATATATCGCTGCTTATAATGGGGTATTGCAGCAATGCAGGCAAGATTTTTCACTAGAAGAAGTCATTACAATAGCTGCGGAACTTGAGGCGAAGCCAAACAATGAATTGCCAGAATATGGCGGAAATATGACAGATGGGGATAAACACAAAGCGAACCGCAGTTTGCACCTGTATCGTCAGGTAATAATTCTACAGCAAACAATGAAAAATCAGGAAGTTTCTCATCCGGTACAATATCTCTGTTCTCTGATTCATAATAATGTTGACTATGCGCCGCTGAATGTTGTCGAACAAATCGTAGTTGGCAGAGTGTTGGCCGGAATGATATAATATCATTTTTCTGTAGTTTTGGGGCATCGTGTGGTTACTGAATCTCCGTACATTTTTTGCGCTCACAGGACAGGTTCTCTGCCGGGTATCCAGAAGGTATATATTGCTGAAAAAAGATTTTCTGTTTTTATCAACTTTTATATCTTGTGAAACCATTACATGGAGAAAGCCCTTTTGGTAAATTTAGCAACGGGATAAAATTTAGAATGTTAACAGATAAAGGAGAACATATATCATGATAAATCAAAATACTGATTTTTGGGAAACTTGCTGGGAACAGAATCGGGTGGAAGAAATCGCACCTCTGTTATCAAAATATTATCAACAAACAGACCCGGCAATTGACTACCTCAAAGCCCACGGAGTACGCTCTGTATGCGATGCCGCCTGCGGTTATGGCGCTTATAGCCTTATGCTGCTGTCTAATGGGTTTCAGGTTGAAGGATTTGACATAGCTCCTCGATCCGTTGAAATAACAAAAACTCTCTTAAAAAGCTATGGCTTCTCTGCTCTCGATTACAAAGCTGCTGACCTTTTGACAGTGCAGTATCCAAAAGTATTTGACGCAGTCGCTGCTATTTCTGTATTGGAGCATATGTGTGTGAAAGATGCAAAGCAGGGAATCTCTGCGCTTTTAGGACTGATTCCTGTTGGAGGATATTTGATTCTTTCATTTGATTGTTTCGATGAATCGGACAAGCAGCTTCCCCACCAAACATTGATGGATGGCAGCTTTTTATATACAACGGGAAAACGCTCAGGAATGATACTTCACGATTATTCAGATCAAGAACTCGAAAATCTGTTGTCAGAATATACAGTGGTGCTTTCTTACACGATGGATGATGGACGGTTTTATGTTATTCAAAAATAAAATCCTATTGTTTTTCCATGTTTAAAAATCGGAGTGTTTGATACATTCTGGTTTCTTAATCATTCCGCCTGCTGAAACGAGGTGAACCCTATTAAAAATCGACAGATGGATTTGATCCTATACCTCAACCAAAAGAAGAAAACCACGCTTTCTGAACTTTCAGAGCAATTTGAAGTCAGTAAAAGAACAATCATGCGGGACCTGGACGCTATCTCTGCCTTAGGCGTTCCGGTTTATACCCAGCAGGGCAGCGGAGGCGGTGTATCTCTGGACAAGAATTATCAGTTCAACCAGAGCTTTTTCACTTCGCAGGAAATCAGCGATCTTGTTTTAGCCCTGCATATTGCAGAAAGGCTCATCCAGGGAAAGCAAAAAAATACGCTTCTGAAAAAGCTGGAACTGTTGCTGCCGGAGCTGACGCTTGCAAAGGAACATGACTTTTCGGAATATGTGAAGGTAGAACCACTTCTGGAGGGTTTTGACCTGACAGACCCTGTTGTTCAACAAATCAACAGGGGGCTGGATGAAGAAGTTTTTTTAGATATTATCTGTAAAGGAAAGTCTTTTCGGGCTGCGCCTCTTTATTACGCTGTCAGAGCAGATGGAATGGCTCTCTGCGCCGCTGATGGGCAGAAAAAATACTTCTTCCCGCTCTCTGAAATCACATCCTGTACAGCGACGAATCAGGAGTTTGAACGGGAGCAGTTCAAAAAATTTCTATAAAACCAAAAGGAAGGTGACACACCCATGTCATCTTCCTTTTGTTATGCTTTCTTCAGGAGGTATATTCTGATGGAAGTAAATATGTATGAAAAGAAATCTGTGAATGGGCTGATTCTGTATTTTTCTGTACCGGCCATTTTATCGCTGATTGTAGAAATTATGTCATCGGTGGTGGATACCGCTTTTGCAGGCCATCTGGGGCGTGTTTCCGTAGATGCACTAACTGCCATGGGTTTGCTGAATCCGGCTCTCAACTTGTTTACGGCGACGCAGGCGATGTTTGCTGTTTCAACATCTGTGTTTATTGCCAAGTGCCTGCACCAGCACAAAGAGCGGGAAGAATACTTTGGGGTGGGAATGACCATGACGCTGGTTTGTTCCACCCTGCTCTCCGGGGTGTTTTTTCTGGTGCTTGATGATATCCTCCGTCTTTTGGGAGCAGAGGGACAGGTGTTTGCACTGGCGAAGTCCTATTTGCAGATCCAGCTTGTCAGCAATCTGTTCAGCGCCATGGGCTACACCCTCACCAGCTGTATCCGTGCCTTTGGGTATCCCAAAGTGGAGATGTGCCTGACCACCCTGGCTGTGCTTGTCAATATTCTGTTTAACGCTGTGTTCGTGTTTGACCTCCATCTAGGCTTTGCCGGTCTTGCTTACGGTACGCTGGTCAGTGAAATTTTCTGTGCTGTGGGAGCGTGGCTCTGGCTTCTTGCCCATCATCTGATGCCGGGATTTCTCCACCTTTCCCTAAGGCGGTTTGGCAGCTGCACCGGGGAGCTGATGAAGCTGGGCATTGCCCAGACCATCATTCAGGCCCTGGGAGGCTGTACTGGCCTTTTCGTCAATCATAGCCTGATGCTTCATACGGGAACCGCCCATGTAGCTGTCTGGAATGTGGTGCAGAATATATACACCCTGCTCCTGATGCCTACGGTAGGAATCACCCAGGGTGTCCAGACCATTTTGGCGTATTTCAGCGGCCAGGGCAAAGAAAAAGAAAAGCAGCAGGCAATTCGCTCCACCATGGTGGGAACCGTTCTCTACGGCTTGTTGGCGGCTATAGGTGTCTTTCTGTTTGGAAGCAGGCTGCTTTCCCTGTTTGTGGACTCCAGCCAAATTTTGCAGCTTGCAGGAACCGTCCTGAAAATCGTATTTATCAGTTTTCCGGTGATGGGTGTGTTCTATACCATTATGACCTTGCTGGAAGTGACAGAGCAGGAACTGAAGGCTGTAGGGCTAATTCTTACCAGACAAGTGTTTTTAATGATTCCTCTGGTCTATCTGCTTCCGGTACTATTTCCTCATTTGGCGGTTGCTGTATTCCTTTCCGTACCCATTGCAGATTTGGCAGCGATGACAGCCGCAGTTTTCTCTCAAAAACCTGCAAAAAGCAGCGGGTATAGACGGCTGTAATTGTTGTAAACAGTGTATGATTACAAGGCAAAATCGCCAGTGTAAGCAGTTTGCTTACACTGGCGATTTCATTTTTAAATCTATATTTTATTTCAGGGCATTCTTTAGAGCTTCCAGTTCTCTTTGAGGATCTTTACAGACCATAAGCCCGCTCATGATGCAGGCCCCAGAAGCTCCGGCTTCTTGTGTCAACCGGATGTTTTCGGGGGTAATTCCGCCAATGGCATAAATTGGCAGACTGGTTTGTTTCGCAATTTTTTCCAAAAAGGATAAACCTCTGGGGGGAAGTCCCTTTTTGCAGTCGGTAGCAAAAATATGGCCCAAGGTCACATAAGTACAGCCAAGTGCTTCTGCTTCCTTGACATCGTCTAGGCTGTGGCAGGAGGCTCCCAAAATGGTAAACCACTGTCGCTGGGACAAAGGAAGATTTCGCAGCGCAGGAAGGGGCAGGTGAAGTTTGGGAATCTCTAATCGCTGTGCTGTTTTCGGAAAACTGTGAAGAATCAGTTTTTCCCCGCAGTTTTCCAACGCCTGCCGGGAAAGGGTTTCATAATCTTCCTCTGCCAAATCTTTTTCTCGCAGGATTATATAGTCTGCCCCAGACTGAGAAATTTTTGCGATTCGTTCTACAAAAGGCTCTCGGCACAAAATTCGGTTAGACACCGATACTATCTTAAACATAGAGATAATCGTTTAGGACAGGCTGTAGGCCTTCCTTTGCCAGGTCGTCATACATCTTGTCAAAGCTTCTTCCGTCTTCGATTTCAAACTGTTCGTCGCCCTGTTCAGCTTCGCTTTCCTTGCCGGTATATTTGCTTTCGTGGTCGCCAATGCCGGTGGACACACCCGCAGATACCTTTGTAGCGCAGATTTTTACAATGCCGTTGCGAAATTCTGCGCTTTCTCGGGAAGAAACTGTAATGCCTGCAAAGGGGAGGAAAATTCGGTAAGCGCAGAGAATCTGACATAACTGTTTTTCTCCTACGTCCATCGGATTGATTTTATCATTGTTTATAATGGGACGCAGTCTGGGACAAGATAAACTCATTTCTGCCGCAGGATACTTTCTCTGTAGGTAATAAACATGCATGGCTGTAGCCAGAGCATCCTTGCGGAAATCAGAAAGACCCAGCAGAGCAGAAAAGGCCACACCACGCATACCACCTCGGAGTGCTCGTTCCTGGGATTCAAACCGATAAGGCCAAACCCGCTTGTGACCCATGAGATGCAAGGTTTCATATTTTACATGGTCATAGGTTTCCTGGAATACCGTCACATAATCGGCTCCACATTCGTGAAGGTACCGGTATTCATCGGTATTCACCGGATAAATTTCCAGACCCACATTTCTAAAATACTTGTGAGCCAGCTTGCAGGCTTCTCCAATATATTGGATATTGGTCTTGGTTTTCGCTTCTCCTGTGAGCATGAGGATTTCTTCCATGCCGCTTTCTGCAATGACCTTCATCTCATGTTCGATCTGCTCCATGGTCAGCTGCATCCGGTGAATATCGTTATAGCAGTTGAAGCCGCAGTAAACACAATAGTTTTCGCAGTAATTGGCAATATAAATAGGTGTAAATAAGTAAACGGTATTGCCGAAGTGTTTTCTTGTTTCCAATCGAGCCTTCTGCGCCATCTGTTCCAAAAATGGTTCCGCAGCCGGAGAAATTAGTGCCTTAAAATCATCGATAGTGCAGCGATCAGATTCCAGAGCTCTGCGTACATCCTTTGCCGTATAGATAGACGCATCATAGCTGTTCATCTGCGCCATGACCTGCTCCATTACATTAGATTCGATCTGTTCCATATCCGGCAGATATGCCATATGATCGGCACGGCTAGAGGGGTCTTGTTCCAGCTGGTGCTTTTTTTGAAGCGCAGCTTCAGACAGCTTTTCAGAGTCTACATAAAATTTATTTTCCATAGTTTTTGTCCCCCTTACCGCAGGAATCCAGTGAGGGGATCGGAGGCAGAAGCACCGCGCATCAGCACTCTGCCGAGGCCTGAGAGATAGGCTTTTCGGCCGGCTTCGATTGCCTGTCGGAAGGCTTGCGCCATCATGGGCAGATCACCGGCTGTAGCCAATGCAGTATTGGCCATAATGGCGGCAGCACCCATTTCCATAGCCTCACAGGCTTGAGAGGGACGGCCAATTCCGGCATCCACAATGACAGGAAGGTCACATTCATCAATCAGGATTTGAATGAATTCTTTCGTAGCAAGACCCTTGTTGGAGCCAATGGGCGAAGCCAGCGGCATGATGGAGGCTGCACCAGCATTTTGCAGATCTCTTGCTGCATTCAAATCGGGATACATATAAGGCATAACCACAAAGCCTTCTTTTGCCAAGATTTCCGTGGCTTTGATAGTTTCCTGGTTATCGGGCAGAAGATATTTAGTATCCCGCATAATCTCTACTTTTACAAAATCGCCGCATCCCAGCTCTCTTGCCAGTCTTGCAATGCGGACAGCTTCCTCGGCATTTCTGGCACCGGAGGTGTTTGGCAGCAGAGTTACATTTTTAGGAATGTAGTCCAGGATGTTTTCATGTTCCCGAGTGTTGGCACGGCGGACAGCCAAAGTGATGATTTCTGCGCCGGCATCCCTGACAGCAGATTCAATGAGCTTCAGACTATATTTGCCAGAGCCCAGGATAAAACGGGAGTGAAACTCATGTCCACCGATTACCAGTGTATCGTGATTTATTTCAGTCATTATAATGATCTTCTTTCTTTTCAATTTGTTCAGTCAGAATTCTTAGGACTGTGGTAGCCTGATGCGCTGCGCACAGCATAACCCTAGGTGCAAACAGACTTCCAAGGTTTTCTACATCGCTGGATTCATCTCCGCAGAGATAAAACCGTTTTGAAATACGACGGGTCTTGATTTCATTGGGGTCTCCCAGACCAGCCATTCCAGAAGCGGCTACCAGTATCGCATGGGGCAGCTGGGTCAGAACAGCTTCTGCCAACATACTTTTTTCCTCAGCCCTATCAAAGGCTTCGCAGACTACCTGCGCCTGTCCTATTAGAGAAGATAGGTTTTCTGTCGTTACCCTTTGCGTATGGCAGATTAAACGGATATAGGGATTGATTTCCCGAATATTTTCTGCCAATGCCTGAGCTTTTTTTATGCCCAGTTGATTGGCCTTATATTGCTGCCGGTTTAAGTTGGTGATATCCACGCAGTCAAAATCGATGAGAATCAGCTCTCCCACACCGGCCCTGGCCAGAGAAATGGCAATATTGGAGCCTAGCCCGCCCAGTCCGCAGACAGCTACAGAGGAAGCATTTAGCTTGCTTTGAAGCTTTTGACCAATGCGCCGAACCAATGCCTGCTTCATTTCCTGCTCTGTCGGAAGCATATTAACCACCTCCAACAAAACTCACCACTTCTACCACATCCCCATCTTTCAACACGGTAGTGGGATAAGCGGCCTTGGGTACAATATCTCCATTTTTTTCCACAGCAATCCGCTGGGTGTCATATGTTGTAGTTTCCAGATACTGTGCTACGGTCATCCCGGCACAGTTTTTTTCTTCTCCGTTAATGGCAACCATTTGAAAGTTCATCTCCTTTAGCAAATTCCGAGGATTTGGGAAAATCCATCGGTCGGTCGAAGCTTGCTGGCTTCCTCTCACGCCGGAACACGGCTTCCCATCGCTGCAACCGTACAAGACACAGGGCGCTCCCCCTCTGCCCGCCCGTAGCCGGGAGAACTTCACAACCTTTCCTGAAGAAATAAAAAAGAAGCTGCCCAATCTGGACAGCTTCCGCAGAATACAAAAATCCTATCATTCCCTACGTTGGCATTATCCAAATCAGGTTACCGGTCTAAGGTCACACCTTACTCTCAGCCTGTTTACAAGCTCCCGTTTTTCAGTTCTTTTTTTAATGTACTATATTTATAGGGGAATGTCAAGATATTATCAGCGACTGCAAAACTACCAATTCATGTTTTGACATCCGATGGTTTTATAAAAGTTAAATCATCCCAGCAATTACCCGCCCTACCACAATCATCTCTGTTGAATCGAGTACAGATAGATCTACATTACTGCTGATTAACTTGCATAGATACTGTACAGGATGTGCAACTTCCTTACATTTCTGCATCTGCACCGCCTGTCGATACAGGTGCAAGCAGCGGTCAGCCAGTACGCGGCTGTTATCAGGACCTCCATAATCCGGCAGTTGATCCAGCGGCTTAGCCTCTAATGCTGTGGCTATCGTTATCATATCTGCTGAACTATAAAACAGCTTGACCTGCTGTAATATGTTGGCGTACGCAGTTAAATGGTCCTGTGGTATTTCTGGCATTGGCGTTGGAGCGGGCGGATCCTCCGGCATCGGCATATCAAGCAGATCGTCTTCTGGCAAAGGCGGAACAGTATCGTCGGCGGCAGCAGAGGTGATATACTGCGGTATATAGCTGGTGATTTTGATTTCTACATCAGTAACTTTTCGCCCCGTGCGTATTGGGGTATAAGTATATTTGATATCACATTTTTCGTTGATTTCTTCGGTTACTTTTTTTAGAACTAAACCGTTAAAGCGGAAAAACTGGTCATAAGTTGATCCTTTACAATGCAATATTGACTTGAGATCGTTGACTGATATGCGCCAGTTTTTGCGCCCCCAAGATAATTGCTGGTCAAGATGTAAAAACATATAGTAACTATGCTGCGACACAAGATTAAGTACATTGTGCAAACGATATTTAATATAGCCAATGTTTTGCGGGTAGAAAAAATACTCCATTGCCTCTTGGGTACAGGCCATATCAATCATCCAAGTACCGTCATCGTTTGGATAAGCATCAGCGATTGCAAACAAGCTAATTACTGCTACTCCATTTGCCCTTTTTTTGCTTGGTATGGTGACCGTCGATTTGAGCAAATGGTGTAATCGTTTGCTAAGCACACTTTTGTTAAGCCTAACACCCAATATATCTTGCAAACAACCTTTTGGCAATGTGACATAGCGTGATTCTGGATTTTGCGTATTTATTTGACTCAAATAAGCATCCAGCAGTTTAAGTTCTGACAAGGTCATGTCAGTTTCTGTCAGAGCAACAATTGGATTGGTTTTCTGTATCAAACAATCTGTTTTGTCGCCAGTATTATCATATATTGTATATTCCGCATCCTCGATCAAAATCGGAAGAGTTGTTCTTTTTGGCATGCTTTTCACCCCCTCCATATTATACATTTATAATAATATTTTGTCAATTATAAAATTATAATGTTAAGTGCACAACTCTATGATGTTAAGTGCACAACTCTATGATGCTAAATGCACGACCCTATGATGTTAAGTGCACGACCCTATGATGCTAAATGCACGACCCTATGATGTTAAATGCACAACTCTATGATGTTAAAACCCAGAAAATCGCATGATTATGCCGTTTTTGGGGCCCCCCTATCTATAGTATCTATATATTATCTATATCTATCTCATTCAATCATTCAGTCTGAAAAATAAAAAAATAATCGATTGATTGATTGAAAAATGAATGATTTAGCTATTTGATTATTAAACCAATGGACGTTCTATTGCACATAGCTCTACAAGGCTCTGTAAGGCGTTTTTATATAGCAAGACGATAAATCTCTGCATTAGCATAGAAAAATGATTCTAGATGGTCTACAGAAGCTCTGGAGAATGGGGGTAATTTTGAAAATAACAATCTACAAATGTAATGATAAGAAAAAGTCAAAACAGGAACAAATATTCTTATTTTAAAGCAAATAGCTTTGATTCATCTACAATTAAGGTATCTTCATGTCTTATTTTTCACCTAAAAAAATATTTCCCTCATCCAAAGTAGTTTTATTCTTAATGTTTGTAATTTTATGCAAAAGTATACTGTAAAAAAGAGAAGAGATTTATTAGAGAACAGCAAAATTTTTTTAAGAAAAATCACAGACCGTTTCTATAAGGATATCTTTACAAAATTGGGGACAATTTCAATAATTAAAGCTTTACAGTACGAAATTTTTGATGGAATCCAAATGATTTTTGTGCATATACTAATAATATATGGGCTGATTATATAATATTATTATGCAATAGGACGATATCAGGATAAGAGGGGTTGACAATATAAAATTACGGTGGTAGTATGAAACCAAATTGAATCGCTTAGATAGAGGCGCGAAACTCAAGAGTATCCTTCTGCAAGGCCAGGCAGCCGCAGATGGAAAAAGGGAATTTCGCCGAAGCATAAAAATGCCTGAATTTTTCATGCTGGTTCGTCAGATAAGATCTGCCGAACTGTCACAAGCCATTTTGTGAAGCGCTATCATAGCAGTAAACTATCGGCCTTTTTCTTTTTGGGTTTGATATATGCTGACGGATCGCTTGACAGGGCGATTCGTTTTTTTTATGTCTTTCAGGAAATCATCCTGAAAAAATCAAATTTCCAAAATGAAAAGGAGAAACAAAAATGAGAAAGATCGTATGTTTAGTAATGTCCCTGGTTATGGCACTGTCTATGGCAGCCTGCGGAAATTCCGCAAAAGAAGAATCTACTGCAAAGGCAGAACCTCTTTCCGGTGTAGAAGATGGTGTGCTTACTGTAGGCATGGAGTGTACCTACGCCCCTTATAACTGGACACAGACCGATGACAGCAATGGAGCAGTGGAGATTGTCAACAATCCGGGTTCTTACGCAAACGGTTATGACGTTATGATTGCAAAGAAGATTGCAGAAGCAAATGGATGGGATTTGGAAATTATGGCCATTGGCTGGGATGGTCTGACCCCTGCACTGAATGCGGGCACAATCGATATGGTGATTGCCGGCCAGTCTATGACACCTGATCGTATGGCTGAAGTTGACATGGTAGGCCCTTACTTCTATGCTTCTATCGTAGCTGTTACAAAAAAGGATTCTGCTTTTGCCAATGCTTCCGGTATCAGCCAGCTGACAGGCGCTTGTACTGCTCAGACCGGCACTATTTGGTACGAGTCCTGTCTGCCACAGGTAGAAGGTGCTGACGTAATGCCTGCTGCTGAATCTTCCCCTGCTATGATTATGGCGGTAGAAAGTGGAACAGTAGAATTCATTTGCTGCGATATGCCAACTGCAATGGGCGCGTGCGCTACTTATGACGACCTGATGATTCTGAACTTTGAAAATACTGAAGATAATTTCCAGGTAGATCAGAGCGAAATCAATATCGGTCTTTCTGTAAAGAAAGGCAATACCACTTTGGTAGATGCTTCCAATCAAGTTCTTTCCCAGATGAATGCAGATGATTTCAATGCACTGATGAACGAAGCAATCGGCGTACAGCCAGAAGCTTAATCAGGGAAAGGAGTCGAAACTATCATGGATAAGCTCACGAAGCTGATTGGGGATATAGGTGTCCTATTGAATACCTATCATTCTCAATATTGGACAGGTATCCTTAATACGCTGATTCTGGCCGTTGCTGCTACCCTGATTGGCTGCATCATCGGTTTGGTATGCGGCGTTCTCAACACCATTCCTTATACCAAACAGGATTCTCCCGTAAAGAGATTTTTCCTGAAGCTGGTTCGAGCAATAGTACGCATCTATGTGGAGATTTTCCGCGGTACTCCGATGGTTCTGCAATCTGTGTTCATTTTTTATGGTTTCCCATATTTTACAGACGGAGCAATCGCCTTTAAAGGAATGTCCGGTATCTGGATAGCCTCCCTCATCGTTGTTTCCATTAACACCGGTGCTTATATGGCAGAATCTGTTCGAGGCGGTATCATCTCCATTGACCCAGGCCAGACCGAAGGTGCAAAAGCCATTGGCATGACCCATGTGCAGACGATGGTGAATGTCATCATGCCCCAGGCAATCCGCAATATCATCCCTCAGATTGGAAACAACTTCATCATCAACATCAAAGATACTTCAGTTATGTTCGTAATCGGTTTTGTAGAGTTCTTTGCCGTACATCGAAACATTGTTGGAGTTACCTATAAATACTTCCCATCCGCCACCATTGAGATGCTGGGGTATCTGACGTTGACCCTGGCAGCTTCTTTCCTGCTTCGCTGGCTGGAAAAGGTTATGGATGGTTCTGGCCATTATGAACTGATCCAAGAGGATTCTCTGGTTATGGCGGCTGGAACCTACAGCCATCCCAAAAGAGGCAGCAACTTTGATGAGCAGAGCAAAGAATTTAACAATATGAAAGGAGAGCGTTAATATGGCTGAATCTATTTTACAAATCAATCACTTGAGTAAAGCTTTCGGCAGCCACCAGGTTCTCCGAGATATTGATTTTACAGTCAACAAAGGAGATGTGATTTCCATTATCGGTTCTTCTGGTTCGGGAAAATCCACTCTTCTGCGGTGCATCAATCTGTTGGAAACTCCTACTTCCGGGGAAGTCCTTTATAATGGAAAAAATGTGGCTGACGCTCATGTAAATGCCGCAGAATATCGTTCCCATGTGGGGATGGTATTCCAGTCTTTCAACCTGTTCAACAATCTGTCAGTGCTGGATAACTGCATGGTAGGACAGATCAAAGTACTCAAACGCAGCAAAGAAGAAGCTCGCCAAAAAGCTTTGGAATATTTGAACAAAGTAGGGATGATCCCTTACATTAAGGCAAAGCCTCGTTTTCTTTCTGGCGGTCAGAAACAACGTGTTGCTATTGCCAGAGCACTGGCCATGGGCCCGGAAGTTCTTCTGTTTGATGAACCCACATCTGCCCTGGACCCGGAGATGGTAGGGGAAGTTCTCAATGTAATGCAGCAGCTGGCACAGGAAGGCATCACCATGCTGGTAGTTACCCACGAAATGGAATTTGCCAGGGAGGTCAGCACCCGTGTAGTATATATGAATCAGGGTGTCATTTGTGAACAGGGTTCTCCAGAACAGTTGTTTAACGATCCCCAGAAACAAGAAACAAAAGATTTCCTGTCCCGCTTTAGAAATAGATAAAAATTAAATGCAAAACGACCTGACATTTTTTAATGTCAGGTCGTTTTATATTTTTAATTTAAAGTTAATATTTATATTTTCAATTTTTAAAGATAAAATTAAACTAAATAATTGAATTAGTACTTTAGTACTAAAGTACCAAAGTACTAATTTGTCCAGAGGGGTGTTTCGGATACAGCTCTATTTGGGAAAGCATTGCTGCGGTGAGAGAAGTCGATTCTACGAAAAAAGCACCACTTTTTAAGTGGTGCTTTTTCGTGTTGAATGAGGTTATATCTTGTGTGTTGAGGAAAATCGTTACTTGACTGCTTTGGTCATTGCTTCTGAATAGTTTGGATTGATACCGTATCTCTTGATAGATAATTTGTGAAGGAAAGTAGCAATCACGCACAGAGCAACGAAGCCTATTGGCAAGAGGATCAGAGGACTGATTTTGGTGAAGCCATAGATGAAGTACAAAACGATGATGACAGCGCCAACGGTCAGCGTGTAAGGAATCTGTGTCGATACATGGTCGATATGGTCTGCACCGGAGAAGATGGAAGCCATAACAGTGGTATCGGATACAGGGGAAGCGTGGTCACCCAGGATTGCACCGGAAAGAACAGCACCAGACATTCCGATAGTCAGGTTGATGTCGCCGGTGAGAGCGTATGCCATTTCGATGGCAAGAGGAGTCATGATTGCCATGGTGCCCCAGGATGTACCAGTTGCAAAAGCAATCAGGATGGACAATACCATAATCAGCGGAGGAAGAACACCGAATGGGATGGAATCGCCAATGAGGTTTACAACGAATTTAGCCAGACCCAGCTGTTTGGTGATATCACCGAGGGACCATGCCATAACCAGGATGGTAGCTGTTAAGGTCATCAGCTTCAGGCCGTCAATCATAGTTTCACAAGTTTCTTTGAAGGTCAGAATCTTGGAAATCAAAGCAGTTGCAATACCAACAGCAGCCAGAACGAAGGAGCCCCAAAGCAGAGCAGAGCTGGCATCACAGTTTTCCAGTACAGCAAGAGGGCCCTGACTCAGATATTCTCTGCCAGTCCAGATGATACCGAAGACAATGGTAGCAAAAGCGGAAGCGATTGGAAGCACAAAGCTGGAAATCATAGGCTTTGTCATTTTTGCTTCGCCCAGTTCGTTGCCAACGTCCATCATTGGAGATGCAGTTGGGCTGGTGAACTGATTTTTTTCAATACATCTTACTTCTGCTTTCAGCATTGGGCCATAGTCCATGCCGGTAAACATCAGGAAGCCAACAAACAAAAGGGTAAGGATGGAATACATATTGAATGGGATGGAATGGATATAAGCACTCATCGGTTCTACCCCTTCAATACCAGCGGAGCTAAGGCCTTGTCCAATCATACCAATCTGGTAAGCAATCCAGTCAGAGATGAACAAAGCGGCAGCAGGCGCTGCGGTGGAGTCCAAAACATAGGAGAATTTTTCAGAGGAAATCCGGTATTCTTTACAGATATCTCTGAATACGTTTCCGTCAACAGCTGCAACCAGGCAGTCGTTGATGGAGGTACACATACCTAAGCCCCAAGTACCAAGACAAATGGAACGTCTGCTTTTAAATCTTCGTTTGGCTGCGCTTGCTAGAGCAAAGGAACCGCCCAATCTCCAGATAAAAGCAATGCCGATACCCATGCACATGGTAAAGATAATCAGGTTGGCGTTTCCAGGGTCGCCCAGGTTTTTAACCAGAGTACCCAAAGAATAGGTCAGGCCTGTGAAGGGGTTCCAGTGTGACAGAATAATGGAACCTGTTAAGATTCCTGCGAACATCGACACCAATACCTGTTTTGTAGCAAAACACAAGACAATGGAAACCAGTGGTGGCAAAAGAGCCAGAAAGCCGTAGTTTGCATCCATAGATAAATCCTCCCTTAATGTGGAAATCATATTGACTTATTATAAAGCAAGTACAATGCCAATTATAGGAAAGATTCAAAAATTATCGACAAAAGAACTGAATTTTTAGAAAATATTCCAGAAAAAATGTAGAAATTGAATCAGAAAAGTGGGGTTAAATGATTAACAAGTGAATATTACAAGGAAGAAGATTTTTTTTAAAATAAATTGTGATGGATTTTTAGAGCATAGATTTATTTCATTGGGAAAATAAACAAAAAAATGTGAAAATATTGTATGGCTTAAAAAAGGCAGTGGAAGGATAAATTTTATTTATTCTAAAAAATTAGTTGATATAAATCAAGAAACTAACCGCTGTGCATTGCCCTGTCTTGTAGGGAAGATTGGATTTGTTGCCATTATTACCGGCAAAACGAAGGCAATTATTGCCAATCTATGACAAAAATCAAGATGAACAAGGCGGCTTTGACAGAAAATCAAGAAATATCTTCCTGTAATTTGTGGTTTCTATTGTAATTGAAGAAAAAATCAGATACTATGTAAAGGAAAGATATCAGAATGAGGAATATCATATAAGGAGGAATATGTTTGGATTATCAATTGACACCATCCCAGGAGCTGCTTTTGAAGCAGACCATCTCCATGCAGCAGATTGAATATCTGAAGCTTTTGGAAATGAATACCATAGAATTAGAAAAGTATCTTTATTCAATATATGAAGAAAACCCAATAGTAGAGCTGAATCAATCCAGTCCATCTGTGGAAGGAAGCGATTTTTTTTCCTGGCTCAATCAGAATGTTTCTGGCGCAGGATATCAAAGCGTTCCTGATGAGGAAGCTCCTGTGGAAAAAGCCTCTCCTAATCAAATCCTGGATGAAAAGAAAAATTTATTATCCCATTTGAAAAACCAGTTCGACTTTTCTTTGCGGGAAATTGACCTTTCTCTTTTAAATATTTTACTTGCTTCTCTGGACAAAAGAGGGTACTTGATTATCAAAGAGGAAGAAATTCTAAAAAAGGGATATGAAAAGGAACTGCTTCAGGAAGCGATCGGTTATCTTCAATCATTAGAACCGGCAGGCATCGGAGCCAGAAATTTAAAAGAATGTCTTTCTATCCAGCTAAAGAGGAAAGAGATACAAGACCCTTTATATTTTGCCATCATTGAGCATTATCTGGAGGACATTTCCAGAGGATATTTTCAGAAAGTAGCAAAAGCTTTGAAATGTGATGTAAAAAGGGTCAGGAGAATCTATGAGGAAATCCAAAAATTGAACCCGATTCCTTCTTCTGGCTTTGGCAGCGATACATCTTTTCATTCCATTGTTCCCGATATCACCGTAACCAAAGACCAAAACGGAGAACTGCATATTCTTTATAATAAAAATTTTGAAAAGGAAGTTTCAATCAATCAGCGTTATTTAAACCTGGCTTCTGAAAGTCAGGAAGTAGAGGATTATATCAAGGAAAAAGCTTCGCAAGCCATGTGGGTGATGAAGTCCCTTCATTCCCGCCAGAAAACCATTGAAAATGTGGTATCTGAAATGATGAAAGTTCAGAAAGAGTTTTTCATTCAGGGAGATCCTCTGAAACCTTTGAATATGGTAGAAGTGGCAGAGCGGCTGTCTATCCATGAATCTACGGTGAGCAGGGCCATCAGCGGAAAATATTTAGAATGCAGACAAGGAGTTTTTCCTTTAAAATATTTCTTTACCGGAAAAGTAGTGCAGCCTGGAAGCCAGGAGGAAGGGGTCAGTTCAGTAGATCTAAAAAACCGAATCACCGAGATCGTTTTGCAAGAAGACCCGAAGAAGCCCTATTCCGACAGTGCTATCATTAAGATATTAGAAGAAGATGGGGTTCAGGTGGCCAGAAGAACTGTGGCAAAATATCGCAGCGAATTGGGAATTCCTTCTTCTTCCATGCGAAAAAAATGCTAGAAAAAATCTCCCTCGCTGCAATCAGCGGGGGAGATTCATTTTGTCCAATCTTCGATAAAGAGTTCTTAAACTGATTCCCAAAGAGGCGGCGATTTGTTTTTTTCCATTCAGGGTGGAGCCGTATTTATCCAGCAGCCTTTGAATCTCTATCAACTCATTATTTTGTTTTTCTGCCTTGGAGTTATTAGGAGTTTCATCCTGCTGGGAAAAATTCAGAATCTTGGGTGGCAGATCACAGAGCTGGATGGAAGAACTTTCGGTCATGTTGGCCGCATATTCCACCACATTTTGCAGTTCACGGATATTGCCCTTCCAGGGATAGGTTTCTAAAACCTGGACAACTTCTGGGGAAAAGTCCACAGCGGGGGAGGACAGCCTGCACTTGAGCAGTTCCAGATAATTTTTTGCAATAGGAAGAATATCCTTTTGACGGCGGCGTAAAGGCGGTAATTCCAGATTGATGACGGCGATACGATAATACAGGTCTTCTCTAAATTTTCCTTCTTCGATAAGCTTGGGGAGGTTTCCATTGGTGGCAGCAATAACACGGATATTCAGAGGAATCTTTTTATTGGAGCCTACCCGTTCCAGCTCATATTCCTGCAAAACCCTCAAAAGTTTTGGCTGGATAGACAGAGGCATATCTGCAATTTCATCTAAAAATAGAGTTCCGCCCTGGGCCATTTCGATTTTTCCGATTTTACCTCCTTTTTTGGCTCCGGTAAAAGAGCCTTCCTCATAACCGAATAATTCACTTTCAAACAAGGTTTCGGGAATACCGGCGCAGTTGACTGCAACAAAAGGATAGGAACTTCGTTTTCCCTGTTCATGGATGGAACGAGCAGTCAGCTCTTTTCCGGTTCCGGTTTCTCCGGTAATCAAAACCGGTGTTGGGGAGGAAGCTAACCTCTTTATCATCCGGTGGATATTTTCTGCTTCCGGTGTGGAGCCGATGAGCCTCTTGATATTTTCTACTTTCGTATCTAAATAGGAAATATCGGTAATCTTGACAATGATGCCGATCACACGGTCTTCCAGTTTAATAATATTGTTGCTGACCTTTCCCCGGTAGCCGGTGAAAATAAAATCTTTTTCATGGAGAGAAGCTCCGTTTAATATCATCTCCACGCAATCTTTTGGGATAATGCTCATAAGGGAGGCAGTGGACAATTTGCAAAAAGAAAGCATCTGGACAGCGTGCTGATTAAATGCGGTAATAACACCGTTGGCATCGCAGAGCATCATGGGACTTTGTGACATATTTAAAGAACCCTCCACCAGTTTTTCCATGGTGGTACTCATGCTGTTTCCTCGTTTGTTCAGAACCATGTCCCCAATCAGATAGGAAATTTCGGTGATAGTATCCTGATAGGCATCCAGATTGTTGGAAATACGGGTGTGGCCTTCTTTGGTAAAGGCGGTGATGGCCACAACACCCAAGGTCTGACCCTGCATTTTGATGCAGCTGAGGATTTCTACTGTAGAAGGACAGTTGTCCTTAAAACGGCAGCCAATGCAGGAAGCCATTTCACCAGGCTTGTTGACGATGACACTGCCCATATCTAAAACTTCTTGGATTGAAGGGGCGTGAACGGCTTTCCCTTTCTTTTTTAAGTAGGTGGGGGTACAGTAAAATAAATTGGCATCATTGTCAAATATGGCAAGCTCTGCCCGCAGCGCAATGGCAATAGAATCCATCATTCTTTCCAGGGATGGACGAATTTCTTCCAAAACATTCATTTTTTGCTCTCCTTTTCCGTTGGTATGGACTAATATTAGCATAAATTCCAGGAGTTGACAATAAAATGTAGGTTTGTCAAAAAAAACGTCAACAATTTTTTTCAGGAGGATATTTTCTACAAAAAAAATAATCAAAAAGAAATTTTTACTGGAAAAACCGCGACATATCGGGAAAAATTAGAATCCCCCAAAAAGATTTCTAATAAAGATAAAAGTTGGCACGCAAAATGCTTTTAATATAGGCAGACAAAAAACTTAAATTTGTTTACTTTAAATTTTCAGATACATTATTGGAGGTATTACCATGATTCAGAGAAGAGATCCTTTAGATTTGACTGGTAAGGTTGCAGTTGTTACCGGCGCAGGCGGCGGCATTGGTCTTGCAGTTGTAGAAATCCTTTCTGCATACGGCGCTAAAGTTGCTATGCTGGATGTAAGCGACAAATCCGAAGAAAGAGCGCAGGAGCTCAGAGATGCTGGCAGAGAGGTTTACTTCTACAAAACAGACGTTACCAATGAAGAAAACGTTAAAAACACTATCGCAGCTGTTGTAGAAAGATTCGGCAGAATCGACATCCTCCACAACAATGCTGGTACAACCGTAAGAAAGACCATCGACGAACTCACCGAAAAAGAATGGGACTTCGTACTGGATGTTGGTCTGAAAGGTCTGTTCCTGGTTTCCAAATATGTAATTCCAGAAATGAAAAAAGTTGGCGGCGGTTCCATCATCAACACAGGTTCTGGCTGGGGCCTCAAAGGCGGCGACCAGGCTGCTGCATACTGTGCAGTTAAAGGCGGTATCGTAAACGTAACAAGAGCTATGGCTATCGACCTTGGTCAGTACAAGATCAGAGTTAACTCCATCAACCCTGGCGACACTGTTACTCCAATGATGATTCAGGAAGGCTGGGAAACCGGCGGAATCAAATCCGAAGCTGATATTGATAAATTCCTGGAATCCTGCGGTTCTGACAGACCAATCGCTAGAATCGGTCAGCCAGAAGATATTGCAAACGGCGTTCTGTTCCTGGTTTCCGACCTGTCTTCCTGGATCACAGGTTCTGCACTGGTTGTTGACGGCGGCGGCATTGCTTAATTTAGAATAAAGTCAATTCAAATTATACATAAGGAGGACCTTCTATTATGAAAGGCTTTGCAAACCATCCTTATATCCCTAACTCTGATCCAAAGATTCAGGAAGAGATGTTGAAGGAAATCGGTTTAAATTCTCTTGAGGATTTACATAAAAATATTCCAGATGAAATAAAGCTCCATGAAAAAATGGACATTCCAGAAGCTTTCGATTCTGAGTATGCACTCAGAAGACACGTTGAAGGCTTGATGGCTAAAAACAAAGACTGCAAACAGAACCTGAACTTCCTGGGCGCAGGCTGCTACCAGCACTACGTTCCAGCTCTCTGTGATGAAATTAACTCCAGAGGCGAGTTCCTCACCGGTTACGGCGGCGAACCATACAACGAAGAAGGCCGTTTCCACGCTCTGTTTGAGTATGCTTCCATGACAGCTGAACTGGTTGGCATGGACGTTGTAAACGTACCAACAATGGACTACTGCCAGTCTTCTGCAACTGTTGCAAGAATGGCTTGCAGAATGACCAAGAGAAATACAATCATCCTTCCTGAGGTTATGGATCCTCAGAAAGTTAAGATCATGCAGAACTACTGCCGCGCTCATGTAAACTTTGTTTTCGTTAAATGCAACGAAAATGGTCTGATCGACCTTGCAGACCTGAAGAGCAAAATGAACGACGATGTAGCTGGTGTTTACTTTGAAAATCCAAACTACCTGGGCGCACTGGAAGTAAACGCTGCTGAAATCTCCAAGATTGCACACGACAACCATTCCGAAAGCCTGGTAGGCGTAGACCCAATCACTCTGGGCGTAGTTGCTCCTCCGTCTGAATACGGCGCTGACATTGTTTGCGGCGACCTTCAGCCTCTGGGCATCCATATGAACTTTGGCGGCGGCCAGTCCGGCTTCATCGCAACAAGAGATGAAGAAAGATACGTTCTGGAATATCCATCCAGACTGTTCGGTATCGCTCCAACATCCGTTGAAGGCGAATACGGATTCGGCGACGTTGCTTACGACAGAACTTCCTTTGGCCACCTGCGTGAAAATGCAAAAGAATACGTAGGTACACAGACAGCTCTTTGGGGCATCACCGCAGGCGCATACCTTGCAACCATGGGCCCGAAAGGTATGGAAGAAGTTGGCCAGACCATGATGCAGAATGCACAGTACGCTGTACAGGAACTGAACAAGATCCCAGGCGTTAAAGCAAACAGCCTCAACGATATTTTCGTAAAAGAATTCGTTGTTGATTTCTCTGCAACAGGCAAAGCTGTAAAAGACATCAACAAAGCACTTCTGGACCACAACATTTTCGGTGGCAAAGACATCAGTGCTGAATTCCCACAGTATGGTCAATCCGCACTTTACTGCGTAACCGAGATCCACACTAAGGAAGATATCGACAAGTTGGTATCTGCCCTTTCTGAAATTTTAAAGTAGGAGGCAGAGAGGAATGAGCGACATGAAAAGAATCGACAGATCCCAGAAAAAAATCAAACATGGATTTCATGAAGCAAAATGGGACGAGCCTATTATCTATGAATTATCTACCCCAGGAGAAAGAGGTATTTTAGTTCCAAAAGCTGATAAAAAAGTAGCTGAAGCAGTTGGCGATGGTGTTTCTGTTCTGCCAGCAGCACTCAAGAGAAAAGAAGCAGTGAACCTGCCAGAACTTTCTCAGTCCAGAGTTCTCAGACACTATATGCGTCTTTCCCAGATGACCCTGGGCGCAGATGTTAACATCGAAATTGGTCAGGGTACCTGCACCATGAAGTACAGCCCTAAGGTAAACGAACAGCTGGCTAGAAGCCTGTTCGACCTGCATCCACTTCAGGATGAAAGCACTGTACAGGGTATTCTGGAAATCTACCACAAAACAGATAAATATATGCAGGAAATCTCCGGTATGAAGAGATTTACCTTCCAGCCAGGCGGCGGCTCTCAGGGTCTGTTCACCATGGCATCTGTTGTAAAAGCTTACTTTGAATCTATCGGCAGCGACAGAGATGAGTTCATCACCACAATCTACTCTCATCCATCTGACGCAGCAGCTCCAACACTGAAAGGCTTTAAGATCATCTTCCTCCAGCCAGACCCAGTTACCGGTCTGCCAACTATGGAAGCTTTCAAAGCTGCATGCACCGAAAGAACCGCAGGCTTCATTCAGGCAAACCCTGAAGATACCGGTCTGTACAACAGCAATATCCACAAATTCACAGAATATGCTCATAAGATGGGCGCTCTGTGCTGCTACGACCAGGCAAACGGAAACGCAGTTCTGGGCGTTGCAAGAGCAAAAGAAGCTGGCTTCGATATGTGCCACTTCAACCTGCATAAAACATTCTCCACTCCTCACGGCTGCGGCGGCCCAGCTTGCGGCGCTACCGGCGTAAGAGAAGGTCTTGAGAAATTCCTGCCAGCTCCACTGGTTGACTTCGACGGCGAGAAATACTTCTTCAACTATGACTTTGAAGATAAAGACTACGGCGTACACAAGGTTCGTTCCTTCTACGGCGTTGCTCCAGTTGTATTCAAAGCATACTGCTGGATCAGATCCCTCGGCCCAGAAGGTCTGTATCAGGTTACTAAGACAGCTGTTCTCAACAACAACTATATGTACAAGAGAATGCTGGAGATCCCTGGCGTTTCTGCTTACTATATCGATGGCAACAACCAGCGTGTAGAACAGTGCCGTTACACCATGGAAAAGATTTACAACGATACTGGCGTTTCTACTCTGGACGTTCAGAGAAGAATGATGGACTTCGGTATGCATTACTGGACATCTCACCATCCATTCTATCTGCCTGAACCAATCACTCTGGAACCAACCGAAACACCATCCAGAGATGATATCGACGAGTACGTTGATACTCTGGCTTATGTTCTCCATGAGTGCTACACCGATCCTGAATATGTAAAGAGTGCTCCACACAACTCCACAACCCATCAGGTTGACGAGTCCGGCTTCGATGACCCAGATAAATGGGCTATCACCTGGAAAACATATCTCAGAAAATACAAATAAACAAATCGCATAAAAATAAAAAGGGGGCTTTACGGCCCCCTTTTTGCTTGCAGAGCAGGGTGTTTTGTATTAGAATAAGTGTAAAATTTTAGATAAACTGGAGTGGACAGCTATGGAAAAAGTAAAATTGGGACTGATTATCAATCCTATTGCCGGCATGGGAGGTTCTGTAGGCTTAAAGGGAACTGACGGCCAGGTGGAAGAAGCTGTAAAACGCGGCGCAATCCCCAAGGCAAATCTGAGAGCAAAGGAAGCTTTACAGGAACTGGTTGCTTTAAAAGATGATGTCATCTTCCTTACCGGCGCAGGGGATATGGGAGAAGCTGCCGCCAGAGAATTAGGATTTCAGGTACAGGTACTGGGAAACACCACAGAAAAAAGTTCCGAACAGGATACCATCGCCCTGGCAAAGGAATTAAAGGAGCAGCAGGTGAAGCTGATTCTGTTTGCAGGAGGAGATGGAACCGCAGTAGACATCTACAAAGCCATCGGTAATACACAGCCTGCGCTGGGTATCCCAGCAGGTGTTAAGATTCACTCTCCGGTATACGCAAAAAGCCCGAAAACTGCCGGTGAGCTGACCAAACTGGTGCTGGAAGGCAAAAACGAACATTATAAAGAACTGGAGGTTCTGGACATCGACGAAGCCCTTTACCGCCAGAGCATCATTTCCACCTCCCTCTTTGGCTATCTCACTGTTCCATATAAAAAGACGTTGACCCAAAACAGAAAATCGCCGACACCAGTGACCGAACAGAATGCCATTCGCTCCATTGCTATGAAGGTGATTTCTGAAATGGAAGATGGGGTTTATTACCTCATCGGAGCAGGTACCACTACCAGAGGCATCATGCAGGAACTGAATTTGCCGTATACCCTCATTGGTGTGGATATTATCAAAGATAAAAAACTGGTTGCCAACGATGTGTATGGCAGCGAGATTATGAAAATCATAGAAGGACATCCGGCTAAATTGGTGCTGACGGTGACCGGCGGACAAGGCTTCTTGTTTGGCCGTGGAAACCAGCAGATTACACCAGAAGTGATCCGTTATGTGGGAAAAGACAATATCCAAATCATTGCTACTTCTGAAAAGATGATGGCTTTGAGAGGGGAACCAATCCTGATTGACACCTCTGATAGGGAACTTGACCGTTCTTTGGAAGGGTACTACAGAGTGACCGCAGGATACCATGAAACCGTTATTTCTAAAATCTCCATGCCTTAATGGTATCTTATAAATTTAAAGACCCAAGGGCGAACCTTTTTAAGGTTCGCCCTTGGGTCTTTTTAGCAGAAAATGCTATACAGAATAAAAGGTTTTTATTCCCTAGGATAACAATACTTTATCAGATTCTTCCTGAACACCTGCAACTTCAGCAAATTTGTCCAGCAATTCTTTTTTAGTCAAGTGCTGTTTTTCTTCTCCCCGCACATCTAAAACGATTTGACCTGCATTCATCATAATCAGGCGGTTGCCATGGGTGATAGCATCCTTCATGTTGTGAGTGATCATCATGGCTGTCAGATGGTCTTTTTCCACAATTCTATCGGACAGCTCCAATACTTTAGCGGCGGTAGCAGGGTCTAAAGCGGCGGTGTGTTCATCCAAAAGAAGAAGCTTCGGTTTTTGCAGGGAAGCCATTAACAAGGTCAGAGCCTGCCTCTGACCGCCGGAGAGCAGTCCCACCTTGCTGGTCATTCTGTTCTCCAATCCCAAGCCCAGCATTTCCAATTTGTGACGGTAAATTTCTTTTTCTTCCTTCGTGACACCCCAGCGAAGCCCACGGGAACGGCCTCTGCGGGCAGCTAAAGCCATATTTTCTTCAATCTGCATATTAGGCACTGTACCCATCATAGGGTCCTGGAACACACGACCGATGTATTTGGCCCTCTTATATTCCGGCAGGCCAGTAACATCGATATCATCTATTTGAATGGAACCGCTGTCTACCGGCCATACCCCAGCCACTGCGTTGAGCATGGTGGATTTGCCAGCCCCATTGCCGCCGATGACAGTGACGAAATCTCCTGGTTCCAAATGGAGGTTCAAATCAGACAAGGCCTTTTTTTCGTTGATGGTTCCTAAATTGAAGGTTTTATTGACATGAGAAAGTTTAAGCATGATGGGCCTCCTTGTGGTTTTCCTGAGCCATTTTTCCTGCTCGTTTGAAAGAGCTGCGGGACTGTTTTTGCAGATACGGTACTGCCAGAAAAGCAGCAACAATGACTGCTGTAAATAATTTTAAATCGTTAGGGTCCAGACGCAGCCACAAAATAATGGTCATGACCACATAGTACAATACGCCGCCCAGAACAATAAACATCAAGCGAACTGCAAAACTGCATCCTTTTCGGAAAATAGCATCACAGAGAACCTCTCCGATAATAATAGCGGCCAAACCGATCACTACTGCGCCTCGTCCCATATTGACATCGGCAGTTCCCTGGAACTGTGTCATCAGACCGCCTGCCAATGCGACAGCACCGTTGGACAGGCAGAGACCCAATATTTTCATGGTATTGATATTGATACCCTGCGCGCGGATCATGGCCGGGTTAGAACCTGCTGCTCGAATAGCACTGCCTTGTTCTGTTCCAAAGTACCAGTAAAATCCTGCTACTAAAAGAGCTGCAATGATAAGTCCCACCAATATTGCCTGAGGAATATAAAGGGAAGAAAGCAGAAAACCTTTTCCATGACTTTCGGGGTCGAAAATCAGGCCAAATTTCTTGATGCTGGCAGTTTGGTTTGCCTGTCCCATAATCCGCAGATTGATGGAGTACAGAGCGAACTGGGTCAGAATACCCGCCAGAATTGCCGGGATACCCAACTTGGTATGGAGAACGCTGGTACACAGACCAGTCAGAACACCAGCAGCCACAGCCGCCAGAACAGCCGCCCAAGCTGGCCAGCCAGCCATCAGCAGCATAACGGTTACTGCGCCGCCTGCGGCAAAGGAGCCGTCTACAGTCAGGTCAGCGATATCCAGCATACGGAAGGTGACATAAACACCTAGGGCCATAATTCCCCAGATAAGGCCCTGCGCCACAGCAGCGGGCATTCTGGAAATCAAATTGGCAACATTCAGAGATTGCAGGTAAGCTAAAATACTCATGAAAAAACCCTCAGTTCCTTTTTAATTTAAAAATGCTTAATCTAATTTTGTATAGTCTTCCGGGATATTGATTTGAAGGGAATTGCAAATTCCTTCGTTATACATCTTTACTGGGTTGTCATAATATTCTACTGGCATTTGGGAAATATCTTTGCCTTCTTTCAAAATCTTGACTGCCATGTTGCCGGTGGTGCGGCCCAATTCATAGTAGTCAATGCAGAAGCTGGCAATGCCGCATTCCCGGCAGGTGTCTGCATCTCCGGTAATAATTGGAATCTGATAAGGCTCGGCAGCATTGTGGATTGCAGCTGCGCAGCTGGCAGCGGTATTATCAGTTGGGATATACAATGCGTCATTTTCATCACTGGCGGTAGCTGTTACGGCAGAAACATCATTGGAATCGGAGAAGGTATACTGTGTTACGGTAAGACCTGCTTTTTCCAAGCTTTCCTGAACTACCTTTGCCTGATATACTGAGTTGGCTTCGGCAGAACAGTATAAGATACCGACATTTTTAGCTGTTGGTACCAGCTCTGGAATCATAGCTGCCTGCTGTTCCAAAGGAGCTAAGTCACAGGTGCCGGAAATATTGCCGCCGACTGTGCCGTCAAATCCTTCGATATCCAAAGCAACACCGTATTCTGTAACAGCAGTTCCCAAAATCGGAATATCCACTGTGGCTGAAGAAGCTGCCTGCAAGCTTGGGGTTGCGTTGGCTAAAATCAAATCTACCTGGTTTGCGGCAAATCCGCTGCAAATTACGCCGCAGGTGGGAATATCATTAGAGGCGTTTTGTACTTCAAAATCCACCTGCTGTGGAAGGGCTTCTTCTATTGCGTCCATAAATCCCTGAGTTGCCGCATCCAGAGAAGGATGTTGTGTCAGCTGGCAGATCCCTACGGTAAACTTCTGGTCTGCGGAAGATTTTTCCGGCTGGGAAGAAGCGGCAGAATCACCGCATCCGGTCAGGTTCATTGTCAGTACGGCAGACAAAGCAAGGGCAATCAAAGATTTTTTGACGTTCATATAAAAGACTCCTTTTTGATAATTTATACATTGATATAAAACAAAAAAAGCGGTTCCGTCCTGAAGGCGGAACCGCTTTTCTAAACGATAGAATGCAGTACAGCGTTACAAATTTCTGGACGGTTTTATAAAAAAGGCATAGCTAAAAAAGCCCCAAAATCGAGCCAGAAATGCATAATAGGAGTTTACAGCTGCCATATTGATAGCGTTAGCGATAGTAATAGCGGTCATGATAAACTCCTTTCTGCTGGTTGTCAGCGTTGTGATTGATTTTAATTATAGGACTTTGCTGCGATAAAGTCAATGTGCTTTTTATTCAAAAATAACGGTTAAAAATGCTCGTTTTGTAGAAATTCCAGGAAAATTCAACAAAATTATTCCATAGGGATTGGGCTGTAATCTTCCGGGATAGTTACATTCAAGGATTCTGCGATGGAAGGGTTGAACAGTTTCTGTGGTTCTGGGAAGTATTCCACTGGCATTTTGGAAATATCCTTTTTACCGGATAAAATTTCAGCGGCCATTTTGCCGGTGGTGCGGCCCAATTCGTAGTAGTCAATGGACAGGGTTGCTACGCCGCAGATTTTGCAAGGGTTTGCTTCGCCGTTGATAATGGGAATCCCCGCCGGCTCTGCCACGTTATGGATAGCTTCTGCACACAGAGCAATGGTATTGTCTGTAGGCATGTACAGCACATCGTTTTCATCACAGGCAGTGGCGGTGATGGCGGAAACTTCATTGGAATCTGCAAAGGTGTAAACCTGAACGGAGAAGCCCAGCTGTTCCAGTTCTTTCTGCACCACATTGGACTGGTAAACCGAGTTAGCTTCGGCAGAACAGTATAAGATACCTACATTTTTGGCTTCTGGGAACAGTTCCTTTACCATAGCGGCCTGCTGATCCAGAGGAGCCAGGTCGGAAGTACCGGAAATGTTTCCACCTACTGTGCCGTCAAAATCGTCGATATCCAAAGCGACACCGTATTCTGTAACAGCAGTTCCCAAAATCGGGATATCTACTGTAGAAGATGCAGCTGCCTGAAGACAAGGGGTTGCATTTGCTAAAATCAAATCTACCTGATTGGCTACAAAGCCGTTGCAGATTACGCCGCAGGTAGGAATGTCATTGGAAGCGTTTTCCATCTGGAAATTCACCTGGCCGGGCAAAGCTTCTTCTAAAGCATCGGTAAAGCCCTGTGTTGCTGCGTCAAGAGCAGGATGCTGACTGAACTGACAAATGCCTACGGTATAACTTTGGCTGTCAGAAGATTCTGTCTGCGCAGTCTGCTGGGAGGAAGAAGGTTGTTCTGAACCGCCGCATCCTGCAAAAGTTAATCCCATTGTCAGGGCTAACAACAAGGATAAAAATTTCTTTTTCATGATAATACTCCTTTGTCTAAAAAATTATCGTAAATTTAGTTTGTTTTCAGCTTGCGAAAACCATGACTTTAGTATATAGTGTTCTTGACGATTTGTAAAACTGATAATTTTAATCATCGTCATAAAAAATTTTTATGGTGATTTTATGGACTTCAAAACTTTAAACACATTTATTCAAGTGGTAGAGCTGGGCAGCTTTACCCAGGCAGGTGAAAAACTGGGTTATTCCCAGCCTGCAATCTCCGCTCAAATACGGCAGCTGGAAAAAGATTTGGGCGTACAGTTGTTTGACCGAATCAATCATTCCATTTCCCTGACCAGCCAGGGAAAAGAAGTACTTTCCTATGCTTACGATATCTGTCAAAAGGTCAGTGACCTGGAACAGCAGGTTTTGCACAACCCGCAAATTACTGGGACTGTCCGTATCGGTATGGCTGATTCCATGTGCAGCTGGCTGCTGGACGAGCAGTTTGCCGCTATGCGGGAACAATATCCCGGTGTAAAATTACAGATCACCACCGCCAGCACCGAAGGAATCTTGCAGCTTTTGGACAAAAATGAGGTGGATCTGGCCTATACTTTGGATCGCCATGTTTATCATCGGGATTATATCATCGCCTGTGAAGAACAAATCGAAACTCATTTTGTGATTTCTTCGCAAAATCCTTTGTCTGGCTCCATCAGTATGAAAGAAATCGTGGAGCTGCCCTGTATCCTCACAGAGCCGGGGATGAGCTATCGAAGACTGCTGGAACAATATCTGGCCAAACATTCTCTCCAAATCGACCCTGTTTTGGAAATCGGAAATACCGACTTGATTTGTCGTTTGGTAGAAAAAGGAATTGGGATTGCCTTCCTGCCGGATTATGTGACCGAACAGGCAGTCCGGGAAAACAAGCTAAAAAGGCTGACAGTGAATGACTTGTCCATTGAAATTTGGAAACAGCTTCTGTATCACCGCAGCAAAAGTCTGACCCCTCCTATCAAAACAGTGATGTCATTTTTTATGTGATTTGAAATAATCGCAAATCTGACCATTTAATTTTTTAATATTAAATCCACAGCAAATCCCCGGCACTGTTTGCAGGTTAAAACGGTGTCCGAGGAATCTCAAATCTAACGGTCGTCTGATATAATAAAAACGGAGGATTTTTATGGGAAAAACATATGGGTACTGCCGCATCAGCACCCCGAAGCAAAGCCTGGAACGTCAAATCAGAAACATCCGGGAAGCTTTTCCGCAAGCAATCATCATTCAGGAAATCTATACCGGAACTTCTCAGGAACGGCCTCGCTGGCTTCTTTTGATGAAGAATCTAAAAGAAGGGGATAGGGTAATTTTTGATAGTGTTTCTCGTATGAGCCGCAACGCAGAAGAGGGAATTGCCTCTTACTCCCAACTATATCAAAGGGGCGTGGAACTGTTTTTTTTAAAAGAACCACACATCAATACAGAACTTTATAAAAAAGCTTTGGAAGGCTCGGTAGGGATGACTGGGGACAAGGTGGACATCATCCTGTCTGCGGTAAACCAATATCTTCTTTTACTTGCAAAAGAACAGATACAGCTGGCTTTTGAGCAGGCTCAAAAAGAAGTGGATGACCTGAGGCAAATGACCAGAGAAGGAATCGAAATTGCCCGGCTGGAAGGGAAACAAATTGGAGCAGTTAAGGGAAAGAAGCTGGTAACCAAAAAGAGTATCGAAGGAAAACAAATGATAAAAAAACACGCTAAAGATTTTGGAGGTTCCCTTAGTGACAAAGAAATTATGGAATTGACTCACTTAGCAAGGAACACTTATTATAAATATAAAAAAGAACTGCGGATTGACATATTGAATCAGGAAAATTAGTACTTTGGTACCTTGGTACTATAGTACTAATTAAATTGTATAGTTGATTTTATCTATTTTAAATTTAAAAATATTATTTTAAATTGATTTAGTACTAAAGTACCTTAGTACTTTAGTACTTTTTATCTTCTTCATCATGACTGGAAAACAAAAAAAAGCACCACTTTTTAAGTGGTGCTTTTTTGTCCTGTTATGGAGGGCAAACAAGACGAAGTATCTTTATTTAGACAGATGGGATTATATGATATGATATTCTTTGAGCAGCTTTTCAATCTCAGTTCCCTTTACCATTTTAGAAACTTTTCTTCTGGCCAGAGGAGGCAGGTCGATATGGGGTTTTTCTCCATCTAAAAGTGTAGTGACAGAGTTCAGAAGATACCGGATATCATAACGAGAAGCGTATACTTCTGGGACACCACGTTCTACGCCGGTAAGAATATAGACAGCTTCCATGGCAGTTCTGCCGGAATATTCGATGGTGAATACGGTATCACGGCCGGGGTTGTCCATGGTTTCTGCAAATTGTCCCAGGAAAGCAAAGTTGACAGCGTCTTTTGGAACAACGTAAGGGCGGTCGCCAAACGCACGAGGCATAAACTGAGCTGTGATGAAGGGCATCATAACTGGAACTGCTGTACAGGTTTGAGAAAGAGCTTCAATTTCATCTTCTGGTACGCCGATGTGATAAAGCCATTCTTGGGTGATTTCCTTACCGGTGCATTCTTCCATAGTCTTGTTGATATAATCGCCGGGACGGTCGGTAAAGAGGCTGTATACCCAGATGACAACATCATCCTTTGGCTGACCTGGATACTGTTCCTGGCGGTTGATTGTCCAGCTCATAAGCCAGTTGGAATCGACTGCGGTAACAATGCCGCCGGTAACGGTCTTTCCAGTATAGGGGGAACGCTGGCAGATTTTTTCTATATATTCAGGAATTTTGCCGCCATGTACGGTTACGGTACAGGATTCCCAGGTGGATTTTTCAGGTTCTCCGCAGAACTTATCTGGATGTCCAAATTCTTCACTTTGGTCGGCGATATTTTTCCACAGATTCCAGCATCCTCCCAGTTTTGGATCCCATACAGCCGGAGTATCATTGCTGCCGTAACCAGAAGATTCGGTCATAGAACCGTTGGTAATATACACCATGTCGTTATCGGTCAGTTCAATACGGAAATCCTTTCCATTTTCATCTATACCTACGATAGCTCTTGCAGTCTTTTTGTCTGGAGTGATTTCAAATTCCACATTGTTTACAGTAACGCCGTAATGGAACTGTGCTCCGTGGTCATTCAGGTATTTTACCATAGGTTTGATGAAAGAGTTGTACTGGTCGTGACGGCTGAACTGGAGAGCAGTCAAGCGGGGCAAACCATCTACATGGTGGATAAAGCGGTTCATGTAGAGTTTCATCTCTAATGCGCTGTGCCAATTTTCAAAAGCAAACATGGTACGCCAAATAGTCCAAAAGTCAGAGTGGAGAAGGTCTGGAGAAAGAACTTCTTCAATGGATCTGTCCTGAAGGTCTTCGTCTGGAATCATGGTGAACTGCGCCAGCTCCATTGCCAAATCCTGACCCAGGTTAAACTTACCATTATCATACTGTCTGCCCTGCTTTTCGGTAATACGGCAGTTGGAAAAGTTGGGGTCATCTTTATTTAGATAGAAGAAATAATCCAAAACGGACATGCTAGGGTCTTCATCAGAAGGCAGGGAGCTGAACAAATCCCACAATACTTCAAAATGATGTCCCATTTCACGGCCTCCACGGGCTACATAACCCATGTTCTCACGGATGCGGCCATCCATGCTTCCACCAGGAAGATCCAGCTGTTCCAAGAAAGTGATTTTACTGCCATCCATGTGAGCATCACGAATCAAGAAGCATCCGGCTGCCAGAGCACCGATTCCAGTACCGATCAGATAAGCGTTTTTTTCTTCGATGCCAGCAGGTTTTCTTGCTTTCACCAGAGATTCATAATTGCCATTGGTCAGGGTCAAACGGTTGTCAAATGTTTTTAATTCCATGATGTGTTCTCCTTTATCTTTTTTGTTGCTGCCTATAGTATATCCTTTGCGGCTTTGCCATACTATGGCCATCTAATGGAAGATGTCACAGGATAGGACAGCCTTCCAATAATGATTGGTTTTAGGACATATTCGATTGTATGCGAAGTCCTGTTTGAAGGGAGCGGACAATGTTCCCTTCAAACAGAGCTCCCACATACCGGATATATTGGGCGGGGTCTTCTTTCATGTTGGAGGAAACCCATTGCAAAATCATCTGGGTCAAAGCGCATTGATAAAATTGTGCAATCGCTTTACAGGTGTATTCTGATGCGCCAATCTCTTTATTTTGGGAAAGAACAAAGCGAAGCATCACATCTCCTGCAATATGATAGAGATAACGTTCCAGTTCTTCCCGCTGCATAGAATATACATGATAGATGCATCGTCTGTGTTCCATTGCAAAGTTAGTTGCCCAGATGAAACTTTCTTCCCAAGAACCGGTTACGCTGTATTTTCCAATTACCCGTTCCATCTCGATTTGGAAAATATCGCTTAATACATCATAAACATCCTGATAGTAATAATAAAAGGTATTCCGGCTGATTTCGCAGGCTGCCGCAATCTCCTTCACCGAGATTTGTGAAATAGGCTTTTTGTCCAGCAGCTCCACTACCTTTTCCCGAATCAAATTTTTTGTATACGCATGAGCCATTCTTTTTCCTCCCTCTGTTTTTTAACAGAACGGCCCCCCACAACTGAGGCTTATGAAAGAAATGCCTCCAAATGGGAAACAGCTGCATTTTCGTCTTTCCCTTCGCCAGTCAAGACAACTTTCATTCCAGGAGTTAATCTTAGACACAATAACCCCATCAGGCTTTTGGGATTAACGCGATATTCTCCGTAGTGGAGGCAAAGTTCTGAATCGTACCGCATGGCGATTTGAATACATTGGGCAGCGTCCTGTGTATTGAAAAGTTTTTTCTGCACTGTGATGTCTTTTTTGACCATAGCGCACACCCTTTCTCTTTTTTTATATCGTTCTTTTCCGCTGTTCTTTACTTAGAAGAAAGCCAAGCGGAAACTCTTTGACCATCCTGAACGCCTTCTTGGTAAAGACGGTGAAGAGCAGTTTTATCTCTTTTCAAAGTATCCACGCCCATGGTATTGTTGGGGGAAAGAATCAAAACTTTTCCTTGTCTTTGAAGCTCTTTCGCCAGGCGGATTCCCTGATTATATCTTTGGGCTCTAAGCCGCATATTTTCAGCTGCCAAAGGAAACTTTTTTTGAATCATTTTTGCCAGCTGTAAGTCTTTCCCTGGCTTTTTGATTTCATCAACAGGTTTTGTCAAAATCAACAGAACCCGTTCACAACCATCATCAAAAGCCCGCTGAATCGGAACAGGATCGGCCAAAGCCCCATCATAATAAAGAGAGTTTCCAATCCTCACTGGACGGTCTACCCCAGGAATGCAGGAAGATGCCATCAAAATACGGTAATTATCTTTGGTGATATCTTCTTTGTGAAATAATTTTATTTTCCCTGTCACCGCATCCGAAGCAATTATAATAAGCTCGGCCTTGTTTTGTAAAAGTTTTTGGAAATCAAGTGGATTTTCTCCGCCGCTGTTGCTCAATGTTCCATAAATATATTCAAAATTGATATAAGAACCAGTATGCAGCCAATTCCTGATTCCCATATATTCTTTTCGGAAAGAATAGTCATGATAAAATTTATAATTTCGTCCAGCCTGTTTTGCCAGATAGGAAACGACATTTGCGCTTCCTGCCGAAATGCCAATACAGTAATCGAAGGATACTTTTTGTTCTAAACACGTATCCAAAATACCGGCAGCATAAATTCCACGCATTCCTCCTCCCACATCAATAACACCGGTTTTCATTTTACCGACCTCCTTCGATTTACTATGAAAATAATCTGTTTTTCCAGTGAGCCATTGTTTTGTTTTAATTGCTGTGAATATGGCGGGTATCTCCCCAGAAAAACAGTGCTACAGTTCCAGGGCCGCTATGGCTGCCAATAATCGTACCAATGTGATACATCTTCATCTCCCGCAAATTGGGAAATCGTTCTTGTACCAGCTGAGCCACCTGCATGGCAGAATCTGAATTTCCTGAATAAGAAATATAGCAGTTTCCCGAATATCTTTCTCGATTATCTGCAAACTGTGCCATTTTGTCTACAATAGCTGGAATGACTTTCTTTTTTGAGCGTATTTTTTCTTTTGGAATCAGCCTGCCTGCCTCATCCATATTTAACAGTGGGCAGATTCCCAGCATCGTTCCCACCATTCCAGCCGTTTTGGAAATGCGGCCGCCTCGAATATAGTATTTTAAATCTTCAGAAAAGAACCAATGGTGTACCCGCAGTTTATTTTCTTCTGCCCACTGCACCAGGTCTTCGGCACTGGTTCCTTCATCCCGAAGGTCTGCCAAAGTATCCACCAGCAACCCAAAACCAGAAGACGCTGCCAAAGAATCAATCAAATAAATTTTTCTATCAGGATACCGTTCCTCTAATACTTTCTTGGCAGAAACCGCAGAATTCATAATTCCAGTGATGCCGGAAGATAGGCACAGATGAACCACATCCAGACCTGCTTCCAAAAAGCTTTCAAAATATGTTTCAAACTCGTAGGAGTTGATTTGCGCTGTTTTGGTTTCAGCTCCATCTGCCATCGCTTGATAGAACTTCTGATAGGAAACAGATTCTCCAAAATCATCCTGATAGACAACACCATCCAGCTCATATGGATAACAGATATAAGAAATGTTTCGGTTTTCTAACTGTTCTTTTGTCAGGTCTACCGTAGATTCGCAGCTAAGTACGTAATCAGACATTTATTTTTCCTCCTGTTCTGCTGTCTGGTTTCGGCTGTTTCCCTCCAAACCCAAGCCAGCAATCCGGGGCTTGTGTGGATACCAATGATAGGGCCAATCTGCGCCTGGTAGGTGATTACTTCCGGGTAATCCTTCAGATAGCAGTCATCCAGATCTGAAGCTGCATCGGTCACGATGCAGTACCTGTATAGACGGTCAGCTTTTCTTCTATCATGTCATTTTCCTTCAGCCGCATTTTTATGGAATAAAACGGTCGAAATACACTGTGCATCAGTGGTTTCGACCGTTTTGTTTGTTCTAACGATTTTGTTTTTTATTTTTCTGGCTCTGTTCCCACAGCTGATCTGCAACAGGAGCCCAGGCATCTGCATAGGCGCAGCACTTTCCACACAGGTGTTCTGCGCTTTCTGGAGATTGCATATCGGTAGAAACGGCCCCGGATTCCTTCACCATACGAACCAAAGCATCTGGGTTTTCCAGCATTGGGCATGGACGCAGATGGTCGCAGTTGAATGGCTGATTGTTATGGTATGCCATAAACAATGGGGATTGGAATGCCTCCAGGAGAGTTTTTTCTTTGATATTGGAATCAGAATAATGGATGAATGCACAAGGCTCGATATCGCCGTTGGCATTGATATGAAGATAGTTTCTTCCTCCGGCGATGCAGCCGTTTACATATTCGCCGTCGTTCTGGAAGTCCAGCGCAAAGATTGGCTTGGTGCTGCGGAATTCCCGTACCTTATGATACATCTGAGTCCGCTGTTCCGGGTTTGGCAGCAGCTCGGTTACTGCGTCATTTCCTACTGGCATATAGTGGAAGTACCATGCAAATTTTGCGCCGCACTGAATCATCTGGTCAATGAAAGCATCTGAACCAATGGAATCAATATTTTTGGATGTGTAGCAGCAGGAAATACCAAAGGGCAGATGTTTTTCTTTCAGGACAGCCATCGCTCTCATAACAGCCTGATAGGTGCCTTTGCCCCTGCGGAAATCGGTAGCTTCTTCAAAGCCTTCCACACTGATAGCGGGGATAAAGTTTTTGACCCGAAGCATTTCATCCGCAAATTCCTCATCAATGAGGGTACCGTTTGTGAACGCCAGGAACTGACAGTCATTATGTTCCTCACACAGACGGAAAATGTCCTTTTTGCGAACAGTAGGTTCACCACCGGACAGAATGTACATATAGGTTCCAAATTCCTTGCCCTGGCGGATAATGTCGCTGAGTTGCTCATAGCTCATGTTCAGCTTGTTGCCGTATTCTGCTGCCCAGCAGCCGGTACAGTGGAGGTTGCAGGCAGAAGTTGGGTCCATCAGAATGGCCCAAGGAATGTTGCAGCCTAATTTTTCCCGGTATTCCTGCTGTTTTGGCCATCCTATGACACTGGCGTTCAGGAAGAAGTTTTCAAAAGTTTTTTTCAGAACTTCTCTGTCGGTGTCGTGGAGCACGTTCATGATGAGCTGGTACATATTGCAGTCAGGGTCATCCAAGACACGATGGAAAGCAGCTCTTTGCGTTGGAAAACTGTTTGGGCCATCACCGGCCATTTTGTCCACCCATGTCATTAACTGCTGAAGATTTTTTTCTGGGTTCTTTTCAATGTAACCCAAAGCGGTTTTAAGAGCAGCCTTTTTCATATGTACAGATAAATCCATTCTTGTTCCTCCTTGAAATCAGTGTTCATTCTTTTATTTGATATCGGATGATTTTTACCAGAGCCAAAGCTATAGCAAGGCTTAAAATCCCTTCTGCAATCAAAGTCGCGCCCAGCAGGATTTCCGGTTCCTTTCCGAAACAAAATACAAGGGTGCTGCCCAGCCCAGAAACTGCGACAGCGATAATCAATAAAACTTTCCATTGTTCTATCCCAAACTCTTTTGCCTCCAATATGATTCTGATTTTAAACAGCGCATCTGCCAGAATCAATAAACCTAAAAGCACCCATACCGTATTGTTTGCATTTCCAGCGTGAGTACAGGTTAGAATACCCAGTATCATAAGAAGGATGCCAAATTCCAGGTCGTACTGAAAGGCCAAGCGAAACAGGTCTTTAGAACAAAAACCAATTAGGCGAATACATCCAAAGGCAGTTATCACCAATCCGCAGAGAAAGCAAAATTTCTTTTCTGGAAACTGCGGCATTTTGATTTTGATAACTCCTAAAATGCATAAACTCACCGATAAAAGGATGTATCCTATCTTTGCAATTTTGATCCAAAAAACAGATTGCAGCTGTGTTTCTTTTTCTATCGCCCCGTTTCTGTTTCGTATGGGTCGATTACTTTTCCTGAGCAAAACAATCCTTACCTTTCAACCACGCCAAAATATCCTCGTATACCTGCATTTTAGATTTTTCGTTGAGGATCTCATGACGGAGTCCTTTATAAAGTTTGATGTCTACCTTTTTCATTCCGGCAGAAAGAAAATTCAGATAGGCTTTTTGAACATCTCGTCCCATATTTCCTACCGGGTCGTTTTGTCCTGCGATAAACAGTACCGGCATCTCCCGGTCCATGTGGGAAAGATTCTTTTTTCGGGTAATAAACCACAGTCCGTTCAACAGGTCTTGCAAAAGGCCAACTCTGATATTTCCTCCGCACATGGGGTCGTTGATATAATCATCTACATTTCCTTCATCAGCAGAAAGCCAATCTGATCCTGTGCGGGTAGGAGCAAATTTTCTGTTGTACCCACCAAAGGCAAGATCCTCCGCCCTAGCACTGTATCCAGCTTTTCCCAGCTTTTTGATCTCCCTGGAAACCACAACATTTCCTGCCAACAAAGTCATACTGCTGGGGTTTCCAGTTCCGCATAACACGCATCCGCTGAGTTTCCCTGGATAGCGAATCAGATAGGTTCTGGATAAAAAAGAACCCATAGAATGTCCAAAAAGAAAGTAGGGAACATCGGGATATAGTGCATGGGTTTTTTCTCTGAGCTTTTCCATATCATCCACAACATGAGCCCAGCCATCTTTTTCCCCAAAGAACAGCAGGGGCATATCTGCTGCTGTGGATTCTCCGTGACCCAGATGGTCATTTGCCACTACAACAAATCCCTGGCTGCACAGATACCGCGCAAACGAATCATATCTTTTTCCATATTCGGCGATGCCGTGTGCAATTTGTACAACGCCAATCACTTGTTCTGGAATCCAACAGTTTACATGAATCTTGCTGTGTCCATCAGAAGATGGAAAGAAATACTCTTGATAAACAGACAATTTCCTCAAAACCCTCTCCTATAGATTTCAGTTTGTGTCGCTTTCTGATTACATTTTCAGTATATCAGCCGCTGCCCTGGCTGTATACGGACAAACGCCTCCTGGCTGTCTGAAAAAACTAGACAGTCTGGGGGCGTTTGTCTGAAAAAGTACTTATTTGCTATATGGCGTTGAAAATCCGGGTCAATTTTTTTAGAGGATTTGCCACAGTCAGAAGCAAAACCTGTTATTATCGTTTTTCCTGTCAAAGCAGATTCTTTGTCAGGGCAGTAAGTTTTCTGCCCTGACTACCACATAAGAGAAAAGCGGCTTTGATTAAAAAATCAAAGCCGCTTACTGATTGATTCAGACCCCAACTTTTTACAAAAAGATTGGAAGCAACTGGAAAAAACTGGGAATTTAAATTTGGATTTTCCACGTGGATAGCATCTTTATATTTAGTACTTTAGTACTAAATCAATCAATAACTTTAATTGATACTAAAGTACTAAATCAATTCTAAATTATAATTTTAAATTTAAAACAGATAAAATCAACTATATAATTTAATTAGTACTATAGTACTAAGGTACCAAAGTACTAATTGGGGGAATTAACCCCCTTTATATGCAGTTCTTTTTTATATTTAGGATAAATTATTAAGGCTAGTTTTCTGCAGCAATGGACTGCTGTCCTTTCAGGGTAAAGCTGACAATTTAATGGCATCGATTCTATTAGCAAACCTTTTTCTTTTCTGCTGCATTCAGCAGGAATTGGAATCCAGTTCCTTTTTGCTGCTCACAAATCACCGTACAATCCTTCAATAAATCATAGGACATATTTTGTTCCAGCCAGTCAAGGAACACCCCTACCAGCAAACATTTGAAAAATCGAACCACCAATTCTTGATTCTCAATCTGAATATTTAATGCATCCGAAATATTCTTGACATATAGATTCACCAGGCGATACATAAGCCCGTCCAGATGGGAAATAAAGATATCTCTGGGCAAAGCTCGATAGAGATGCATGGCTGCTTTTTTGTTTTTCATGAAAAAATTCACCATTAGAGAGATACATTCTTCCAACGAACCCAGACGACAATGGCGGTCAATTAACAAATCCATCTGATTTTTCAAAATTTCCTCTGCTAAAGTGGGAATATCCTGAAAATAATAATAAAAAGTATTTCTATTCACTCCACACCGTTCTACAATAAGCCTTACAGAAATTTTATTATATGGCTTTTCTTCCAACAGTTCCCAGAAAGCATCCATGATCATTTTTTTACGATCATTCATTTACAACACCGCCTTTGTGGGCTATTGATTCAGAAAAATTTATGTTCATTTTCATACCACACTCATTTTCTAATTCAAGCTAATTTATATTATCTTATATATTATACCGTAAAAAGCAATATAACGTCAATATATTTCCAAAAACGGCTTTTCTCCCATAATTGTGCTGTTATTTTACATCCCATCAGAGAATGATATCAATAGCAGATTCTTGCAATTTCTGTTCTTTATCCGGCTATAAAAGAGCCTGAAACGCTTTCAATGGATTTGGTGTAAATCCTTTGGCCTAAAAATTATAATGGCTTATATGAGCTTACAGGGGCTGTTCGATTCATAAGTTTCGTTACTTTCCCAGTGCGTTTATCCTAAAATATTTTTGTCTAATTAGATATATCTGTATTTTTGTCAGAACAAACTGTGTTGTGCAAAAAAGTTGTCTGACTGTTGCAGCTGCGCTCTATTTCTTTGAACTACTTGTCTGTCAGTGAGAGGGAAGTTCATATTTTTCTCCCGACAATTTTTTTGAACCCCCTGTGATAGGATAGTACCAATAAAGGTCAGTACTTTGACAGGGATACAACTTAATAATTGAAAAGATACTTTAGTACTGTTTCAATTATTAAGTTTAATTAGTACTAAAGTACTAAACCACTAATTAAATTTAATAATTGTTATCTCTATTAGTTTATTGTATAATAAACTAAAAAGAATAATTAGTACTATAGTCCTAAAGTACTAATTAAATTTATAAGTTTAAAGAAAGAAGGGAATATTATGGCAAAGATCATCGCCGTTGCCAATCAAAAAGGCGGCGTTGCCAAAACTACAACCTCTGCTGCTTTGGCGGCAGGACTGCAAAGACGAGGGTTCAAAGTATTGGCCATTGATGCAGATCCCCAGGGCAATTTATCTGATAGTGTTGGCAGCGACAATGTAAATTGTGATACCTTATATGAATTGCTGAAAAAGGAAGCTGAAATAGAATCCACTATCCAGAAACTGAATTGCTTTGATTTGATTCCTGCAAATATCATGTTGGCCGGTGCCGAACAAGAAATTTCTCAACTGGGAAAAGAACAGCGTTTAAAAGAACGCCTGGAACCAATCATCGGCCTTTATGATTATATCATCATCGATACCCCGCCTTCTTTAGGTTTGCTGACCATCAACGCCTTTACTGCTGCAGATGAAGTGATTATTCCGACCACGGCCGGCATCTTTGCTGCATCGGGAATCTTGCAGTTGTTCGACACTATTCAGAATGTCCGAAAATACTGTAATCCCAATATCAAGATTGCAGGAATCCTCATGACCCGATACAATCCAAGAACCAATAACAATAAAGATATGAATGACCTGACTGAAAAAATTGCCAACACTATGAAGGCAAGGCTGTTTGATACCCATATCAGAACTTCAGTGATTGTGGAGGAGGCCCAAGTAAGAAAGGAAAATCTTTTTGACTACAAAAGCGGTTCCACCGTTTCTAGTGACTATGAAGCCTTTATAGAAGAATATTTGGAGAGAAAATAAAATGGGAAATAAAAAAAGCAGAATTGACACCAATCGTTTGTTTGAAAACATGGCGGTAAAAGCAAATTTTTTAAACCAGGAAGAAGAAAAGGAAACTACAGCACCACTTTCTGAAGAAAAAAAATCAGCTCCTGAGAAACCGGAGCTGGGGAAGGAAAAAAATATTCAAGTTTCCATTTATCTTCGTCCGGGACAGGCCAAAGAGCTGCGAATTCAAAATGCATTGAGGGAAAAAGAAACTGACAAATCTGCGCTTGCGCGAACAGGCATTGACATTGCTTTGCAGATGAGCAGCCAGTGTTATAGCAAACTCAAACAGCAAAGTATTGCGCAGAATATCCTGCCGGGAAAATTGATAGAAGAAGCTCTGGAAGAATACTGGAAGAAAAACTAAAGGGGAAGGATATGGAACTGTTACAATTACGGTACTTTTTAATAGTTGCTGATATGGGGCATATGACTGAAGCTGCCAAAAAATTAAATATTTCTCAACCAGTTTTAAGTAGAAGCATCCATAAATTAGAGGAAGAATTGGGTGTTCCCTTATTCGACCGTGTAGGTCGTAGGATTCAACTAAATGACTTTGGAAGGATGTTTCAAAAAAACATTAAGCAGGTAATACGCTTGCTTGATTATTCCGTTCAGGAAGTCCAAGATTTTGATAAAATTGGAATGTATGAAATCAGCATCCAGGTAGCTGCTATTGCTGAACTTGCTACTCAGTTAATCTGTGATTTTTCTGCCCAACATCATAATATTACGTTCCGACTTCAACAAAATGAAACGCATAAAGTAGGAGGGCATCAGGAAGACTTTGATCTTTTGTTAACTTCAGCTAGAACTGAAGATAAAATTCCAAATAGTCTAACACTATTTTCTGAAAAAATCGCATTGGGAGTTTCTAAGAATCATCCTCTAAGCAAGTACGATACAGTAGAACTGTCTCAACTGGAAAATGAAAATTTTGTAGAACGTCATCCCGACAATAATTTTCGGAAGCTCACAGATACCTTTTGCAAGGAAGCTCATATTAAAAGAAATATTGCTTTTGAGTGTGATTCTCCTCAAATGCTGCTGTCTCTGGTAAAAAGGGGAATGGGGGTAGGTTTTTTGGGAGAAAAGGCAGTAAAGGTGGACGGGGTAAAATTTCTCCAAATTACAGATGTTAATTGTGAGCGGTTTGTTGAATTGCAATGGAGAGAAAATTATTATCGCAATAAAGGTGTCAGGGAATTCATAAATTTCGCACAAAAATATTTTGAAAAATATCGCTAAACCATCAAAATATACACAAGGAGGGGTTCATATATATCCCCTCCTTTTAATTTAAAAATAAATTATGAACAAACACACAATAAATTATTTATGTATCATGATGAACAAAATGTATTATAACTGTGTATATACAGAACTTTTACTTGAATATTTTCATTTGAGTACTACATCAACAAAAAACAGACAAATGCCGTACAAATATTAATACCTTTTAAGATATTAATATTTTAAAATATATCTATTAGACAGAATTAATTCGCCATGTTATGATAACAATACAGTAAGCACCTAAAAAAAGGAGGATTTATCCATGGAAGAAAACAAAAAGAAAACTGGTACAGGGACTGTTAATTGTATGGTCGTGTCTTTAATCATCTGCCTGGTTGCAGAAGCAATTGGCCCATTAAAATTTAAGGTGATGGGCATTGATGTTAAGATTATGACTATGATCTGGGCAATTCTCTTAGGTATTTTGACTTCTCCTCATCTGTTAGGAAAAGTCATCCCAGCATTAAAAAAAATCATTGGTCAAAAAGAAATCGAGAGAGCCCCATTCCTTCTTTCTATTGTGCTGTATCCATTGGGTATTATGTTTGGAATCAGCGCAGGTCCAAAAATTGGCGTTGTTTTTGAATCAGGTTTAGCATTAATGCTTCAAGAATTTGGTAATCTGGGAACTATGTTTATCGCACTTCCGTTAGGACTTCTTATTGGTCTGGGAAGAAGCTCTGTTGGTTCTACTTTCTCCCTCTGCCGCGATACAGCTCTTGGTATCATCGGTGATAAGTATGGTTTGCAATCCCCAGAAGGTATTGGTACCTTAGGAACTTACATCAGCGGAAGCGTTTTCGGAACTCTGTTTTATTCTTTCCTCGCTCCAATCAGTTTAATGATGGGCTTCCATCCATTTGCTCTGGCCATGGCATCTGGTATGGGCAGTGCTTCTATGATGCAAGCAGCTACAGCAGCTCTTGTCAGTGCAGCTCCTGCTTTTGAAGAAGAAATCTTGGCATATTCTGCAACCAGTGGTTTGCTGACTTCAGTTACTGGTGTTTATATGGAATTATTCATAGCACTTCCTCTTGCAAACTGGATTTACAAGAAATTCCACGGCCCAATAGAAAATTTCCGGGCTAAAATCTTTAAAAAAGCGTAAACCCCAGTGATCCAAATGAAGGGAGCAATTTAAAAATGAAAGAAACTGTATCAAATATCTTAGAACAAATCAAAATAGTAATTTTTGTATATCTCATCATCTGTGCAGTTCAGATGTTTTCCCTGCATACTCCAATTAATGATCTTCTGATTGCCAGTGTAATCAGCTTTGCAATGGTAGCCTTGGCAATTATTGCAAAAAACTTTATCAAACATCCAAATCTCCCAGGATTTGCATGGGCAACATTGATTTCCTTCTTCCTTACTCTTCCTGTTTCTCCTCTCAGCGATTTTATCGTAGGGACTGTAGGCAAATTCAATTTTAGCCTTGTAGGACTTCCGCTTCTTGCTTTTGCAGGTATCTCTGTAGGCGAGCAGTTAGGTGTTCTTAAAAAACTCAGTTGGAAAATCGTTATCATTTCCTTCCTGGTAATGGCATCTACATACTGGGGTTCTGCTTTGATTTCTCAGTTACTGATGACCATGAACCACATCATCTAATTCTTATTTGGTCAAACATATCCATTTAATTTATAAATCATCAAATAAAGGAGAGTTTCGTATGTATACAAAAGATAATATGATCAGCATGAAAAAAAGCATCGAAGAAGTAGCAGTAGCTCACAAAGATGAATTTGAAAAAGTTTCTGCTTATATCTTTGCGCATCCTGAACTGGCATTCACCGAAGTAAAGTCCCAGCAGGCATTGTGCGATCTCCTGGAAAACAACGGCTTTAAGGTAACAAAGGGGATTGGAGGAATTGATACTTCTTTTGAGGCAGTATATGATACTGGTAAACCGGGCAAAAAAATTGCCTTCATGGCGGAATATGATGCCCTTCCAGAAATTGGCCACGGCTGCGGCCATAATATTATCGGTACTAGCTCCTCTGGTGCAGGTGTAGTTCTTAAAGAAATTATGGAGAAGAACAATATTGGCGGTGTGCTGAAAGTTCTTGGTACACCTGCTGAAGAAAGAGTCGGCGGTAAAATTATCATGCTCAGAAATGGTGCATTCAAAGGTCTTGATGCTGCTATGCTGATGCATCCAACAGACGCAACTATTCCTGATGATATTTCCTTTGCATGTGTCAATATGGAATTCACTTTCCACGGAAAACCAGCTCACGCAGCAGCTTTCCCATGGAGAGGTGCTAACGCTCTCAGCGGTGTGATTCAGATGTTCAATGCAGTAGATGCTATGCGTCTTCATTTCAAGGACTATACCAGAGTACATGGTATCATTACCGAAGGTGGAACTGCTCATAATACAATTACTGACAGAGCAACCTGTCTGTTCAATATTCGCGCTTTGGAATTCGACTATCTTGAAGAAGTTATCAAGATCATAGAAGAATGTGCTAAAGGCGCAGCTATGTGCACTGGCACAACCGTAGAGATCCACCAGAAAGATGAGATCACCAAAGAAGTAAGAAACAATAAAAAGCTGGTTTCCTACTTCAGAAACAATATGGA
>SAMEA104404103__coassemble_214_pt1 | contig 45185 bp, 38 predicted proteins | sample SAMEA104404103__metabat2_high_PE_024 | metagenome-assembled genome bin SAMEA104404103 (sample SAMEA104404103) | Balaenoptera acutorostrata
TTTATGCGGTTTTTAACGTTTTACTTTCCTCGAATAATTCCTCTATTTTTTTCCCCACATTGAATACATTTCTCCTATCATACCCATAATCAGCATAAGATTCAAATATCAAAGGAGTGGAATTTATGTTTTCAAAAGAAAAGCCAATGGATCTTTTCATGTTAGCCATTCTGATTTTATTAAACCTCTGTATCATTTCTGCCGCATTTTATCAGACTTCAAATTCCAAACCCGCCTCTCAGGAAATTCAGGAAACCGTTTCTCAATATGGTTCCAAAAGTGACGAGGTTAAAAAGATTCAGACCAGATTAAAAAACTGGGGATACTTTGATGGGCCCGTCACCGGATATTATGGGGAGCAGACAGCTGAAGCTATTAAAAAGTTCCAGAAAAAGCACGGGTTAAAGGAAACCGGACAAGCCGACGAAAAAACTTTATCTTTGATTGGCATTTCCAGCTCCATTAATGGGCCGGCTTCCAATTCAGATTTTGAACTTCTTGCCCGGATTATTTCTGCGGAATCCAGAGGAGAACCATACATCGGCCAGGTTGCCGTAGGCGCAGTTGTATTGAATCGGGTAGAATCCCCCTCTTTCCCCGACAGCATTTCCGAAGTGATTTATCAGCCCGGAGCTTTTACTGCCGTCAATGATGGACAAATCGACCAGCCAGTTGCTGAATCTTCCCGGAGAGCTGCGCGAGAAGCTCTCAACGGTTCCGACCCAACAGGAGGAGCACTATTCTATTATAATCCTAAAAAAACCTCTGATAAATGGATTCGCACCCGTACTGTCATCACCTCCATCGGCAGCCATCTGTTTTGTTCCTAAAACAAAGGACTCCTTTTCATAAAAAGGAGTCCTTTTATTTTTCTTTTCTTTCTTCAAGAAAGATAAATAATTTTTCCGCATCTTCTTTTTTCAAATCACGGATATGGTGGACATTGGTTCCCTCCGAATAAGAATAAATATAGAGATCACATCTTCCCGTCCGTCTTTGAAAAATGCTCTGTACTCTCTTAATTTTGGCAATGCGTTCTGGGCGGATAACAACCTGGTGCAAAGAAAACCCTTTGGAATACCGCAGAGTATAGCACCCATCCTTATAAGATATCCCCGCCGTATTCAAATCAATAACCTTAACTGCCAGCAGCCAGACCATCGGAAAACTCGCCATCAGACATACCCATCGAATCAGCTCCTGCCAGGAAGGAAAAAACCCGCATAAAACAAGCCTCCCGGCCTGCAATAAAACCAGCAGCGCAGCCGACCTCCATGTGTACCGAAAGATTGACCTGACCCTATTGGGACAAAGGCTTCTTTGCGAAAGATGATATTCCGGCAAAAGAAGGCTCATGTTTTTTTCCAGCTGTTTTTTCCTGACGCAGGGAATCAACGCAGAAACATCATCTCTAAATTTTCCATATCCCACCGTAGAAATAAATACAGAATACACACCCAGGACAAAAGTCAGCAAAGATCTTCTGATATCCAGGTAGGCAATTTTCTCCACCTGCAAGCTGTATCTTCGCTTCGTAATCAATCCTGCCTTTACCTGTAAAATATCTTTCCATCTTACCACATGAAAATTCGCATGCCGGCTAAGGCTTGCCACAAAGGCAAACAAATAGCCAAACAAAAGAACACACGCCAACGCAAATGCCGCAGGCGGTATCCCAAAAGCCAAAGTCCGGGCCACGTTTTCAAAAGTTCCATAAATCATTTCTGAAAACTGCTGACCCAAAATATTACCCACCTGTGTGATAAAAGTAGAAATCAAAATCAATCCCGCAAAGGAATTAGAGGTAATCATCGCTAAGATAAAAACATACCTGCTTTTGGGGCTGTATACTGTGGGCTGCGAAAATCCGCTTATGGTACTCCTGTACCGCAAAATATTCAGCATCTGGATACAATTCGATCTTCCAATCAAAAGCGACAAATCTGCCTGTTTGGTTCCTCCGCCGGGAGTATCCACCCTCACCTCCAAAGCCTTAAATATCTTCAGGTGAAACGGTTCCATGGTTAAAATACAATGGCATCGGGATACAGGAATAAACCGAACTTCTCTGCGAAAAATTCCTTTTCGGATCAGGATTCCATCCTTGGAAACTTCAATGGCAAAACACAGCCACTGTAAAACGCCCAAAGATAAAATCAGCATAGCTACTGCCGCGTCCATCCAAACACCCTTCAGCCATGCTGATAGATTGATTTCAAGATGGAAGCCATGAATCCAGCTGAAGCTGTTGACAATCAGCGAATACAGCATACGGAACATCGGAATCAGCAGCAAGAATAAATACTGCCAAAGATTCCTAATAATAAATAGAGGATGAGGGTGGAATTTTTTAATAGTGGTCTGGTTTTTTCTCATGGTCCACCTCCATTTTTTGTGCCAGCTGGACTCTAAGTAAACGGGCTTCTTCATAGCTAAGACAATACAGCCACACAGACCCCCCGGCTGCATGGAGCTGGAGCGTTGCCAGATGCATCACTCTCTGCAAAGGGGTTTGAATCAAGGTCGTATATTGGAGATTGCGGATATAAACCGCATCCATTCTTTGAAACAAGACCCCTCTGTCCACCTTTATCAAAATGTTAGAAACCGCATAGCGGTAATATTGATGGAACATCGGCAGATATACAAAACATAAAAGAAGAAATACTGCCATCCACAGAAAGGTCCATATCGTAAACAGCTTCGCCGCCGTGTAATAAAAAAATCCTCCTATCACCGCCGGCAGGACACAAAGCATCAAAAGATGTATCCTCCAATAAGTCAGTGCTCTGTGAGGGAGATGTCTTCCAATCAAAATACCCACCTCCTTCCTGAAAATCTATCCGTTATTTTCCAATTCCCTTCATGGTCAAAGAAATCCGCTTTCTTGGAACATCCACAGACAGCACCTTCACCTGAACGATCTGCCCTACCTTCAGTGCTTCCGAAGGATGCCGAATGTACTTATCACAGATTTGAGAAATATGCACTAACCCATCTTCATGAACGCCAATATCCACAAAAGCCCCAAAGTCGATAACATTGCGGACAGTACCAGTCAGCAGCATCCCTTCCTTCAGGTCTTTTAATTCCATCGCTTCACTGTGAAGAATCGGTTTCGGCAGTTCATCACGAGGGTCACGTCCTGGCTTCATCAGTTCTTCCACCATATCCAAAAGAGTTGGTTCTCCTACGCCAATCCTCTGGGCTGTTTTTTCCGTTTCTCCCAAAGAATCCACCCTTGCTTTCAGATTTCCCAATTTATTCTCTGCCACATCCTTCATAGAGTATCCGCAAAGGGTCAGCAGCTTTTCTGCCGCAGCATAACTTTCCGGGTGTACCCCTGTTCTGTCCAAAGGCTGTTTGCTTTCCGGGACTCTCAAAAATCCAGCGCACTGTTCAAAAGCTTTTTTCCCCAGTTTTGGAACCTTCAGAAGCTGGCTGCGTTTTTCAAATTCACCGTTTTCTTCCCGGTACGTTACGATGTTTTTTGCCACCGCAGCGTTGATGCCTGCCACATAAGACAATAAAGAACTGCTGGCTGTGTTCAAATCCACTCCCACACGGTTCACACAATCTTCTACCACTCCGCCCAGGACAGCATCCATCTCCTTTGGAGGCATATCATGCTGATACTGTCCTACGCCGATGGCCTTTGGGTCGATTTTTACCAACTCTGCCAGAGGGTCTTGCAACCGTCTTGCAATAGAAACTGCGCTTCTTAGGGAAACATCATACTGTGGAAATTCTTTCGCGCCTAGTTCCGATGCAGAATAAACAGAAGCCCCCGCTTCGCTTACCACCATATAGGCTGCCTTTTCCGGCAAAGTCGGATTCAGCTCCTTCAAAAGGTCTGCAACAAAAGCTTCAGATTCTCGGCTGGCAGTACCGTTTCCAATGGAGATTACTGTAACATGATGTTTTCGTATCAGCTCAGATAAAACTTTTTTAGCTTTTTCGGTATCATTTTCCGGTGGAGTTGGGAACACCACCGTGGTGTCCAGCACTTTTCCGGTGGGGTCAACAACTGCGATTTTGCATCCTGTGCGGTAAGCTGGGTCAAATCCCATAGTCACCGCTCCCTTTACCGGCGGCTGCATCAAAAGATTTTTTACATTTTCAGAAAAGACACCAATAGACTGGGCGCAGGCTTTTTCGGTCAGTTGATTTCTGATTTCCCTTTCCAGAGAAGGGAAAATCAACCTCTTATAGCTGTCCTCGCAAACCTGGGACAACTCTTTTTCGTAAGGAGAATTTTTTCGTATCACTCTGTTTTCAATCATTCTGACCGCCAGCTGCTGATCTGCCTCAATAGCCACTTTCAAAGCTTTTTCTCTTTCTCCTCTGTCTATAGCCAAGATTCTATGAGGTACAATGCGGCTGACCGCCTCGCTGTAATCTTCATACATGGAGTAAGTCTTGTTTTCCTCTGTTCCAACTGCGGTTTTAATAAGGGCATTTTTTTGAAGATATTCTCTCAAAAGATTTCTAAGCTGGGCAGAGTCACTGATTTGCTCTGCTGCAATATCTTTTGCCCCCTCTATCGCCTGCTCAATGGTGCAGACTTCTTTTTCTGGAGCAAGATATGCCCTAGCTTCTTCCTCAAATTTCTTTTCAGACTGCTGCTTCCACAAGATTTCAGACAGTCCTTCCAATCCTTTTTCCTTGGCAATGGACGCTCTGGTTTTTCTTTTCTGCTTGTATGGGCGGTACAGGTCTTCAAGCTGAGAAAGGGTCTGCGCAGCATTCAATTCCGCAGATAATTTCTTCCATATTTCCTCGGAAACTTTTCCGCTTTCTTTAATTACTGATTTTATTTCTTCCCGGCGTTTTTCCAGATTTCGCAAATAGGTCAGCCTCTGGTTCAAATTTCTTAAAACGGTATCATCCAGTCCGCCCGTTGCCTCTTTGCGATACCGGGCAATAAATGGAATGGTATTTCCCTCGTCCATAAGTTTTACTGCGCTTTCCAGCTGTCCTTTTTTGATGGAAAGTTCTTCTGACAATATCTGTAAAATATCCATTGCTCAAACACCCTTCCGACTGTTATTTTGTCTTCACTATAGCACAAATCATTGGTAAGAAAAATACCCTGCCGCCTTTTTTCTTCCTGCAAAACCGACGTTCAGGGCATTTTAAAAATACAAATAGTATTATTTGGTTTCTGTATTCTGTTTTTACCGGTATGGGGTCAGCTTTCCTCCCTCCATCAGGAAGCGGCAGTTGTCCAGAATATGATACACAATATTTTGGCTTACTGCATAACGGATTTCACCGTTGAGAGAAATCCCCACCCTGCCATCTCCGGTCGGCATCATTTTTAAAATATCCCTGCGTCCGTCCTTATAGGTCACAGTCATAGTAAGGGCTTCCTCAAACTCCGGCTTGTCAAATAACATCTGTTCTGGCGCAATCGTTGTAACGATATCATAAAACTCCTGGAATCTGGAAAGCTCCACCGGAACTGCCTGACAGCTCACCTTCAACTCATCTTCCCCTTCCAGCTGAAATTCATAATCGCTTCCTCTTGCTTCGATTCTAAATCCAGAAATTTCCTCCAGTTCCGGGGCTTGGTAGATGCTTTCTCTTAGTTCCTCTACCTGCATCGTGAGCCACTTCAGGCGATTTGCAGATGCCAGATAGACCAGCTGCGCATCTTCCTTAATCAAATAAACATAATTATTCTCGTCAGGAGCAGTTGCTTTGAGGGTAAATAAATTTTCTCCATCTGCCGAAACCGATACCGTCGAATACGGTTCATCCAATCCTATAGAAAGCAAGTCATCGGGGCTTGGATTTATCATCTCGATGGCGTTGGCATACAAAGAAAATACACTTTCGGTCAGCTGCAAAGCCTTATCAGCGTTGATTTCCTGTTCAATGGGAGTAACCAGCTCATACCGTTTGATAGCTGAAGATTGTACGCCCTGTTCCACCACTGGCTTTTCTTCTGTTGTGATTTTTAAAGAGATGGGAACTTTTCTTGCTTTTCCCGACAGAATAATTTCTGCCTCATTGTATTGGATTTCGGGTGGTGTAATCTCGTGATCTAAAAAAGAATAGCTTCCTTTGGACAGATTTTCCAGCAAAGCATCATCTGTCAGATAGACCTTGTCCTGATACAGCAAATATACTCCCTGATGATCCGGTGCTTTGTTTCCCAGAGAAATCTGCATTTTCTCTCCGTTTGTTTTGGTAATCTGCAACTGATACTTCGGACTCTCCAGCCCATATTCAGCTAATTTTTCTTTCCCAGAGGGAATTTCTCGGTAAATCTGAAACTCCTTTAAAATCCCTGTCAAAGAGTTTACTGCCACAGACGAAGTTTTTATTTCCTCGATGCCCTCAACTGCAAAACCTTCCCCGCAGTTGACCAGAGTAAATTTTTCCAAAGGATTTTCAATTTCCAAAGTATTGATTTCTTCTTCAGATAAAGAGAACAATTCCTGAGCCAAACTTTCCTGCTGCGGAATTTCCTCCAAAGATTCCGGTTCCCAAAATAGGAGAGAAACCAAAATCACCGACAAAAACACCACCAGCAGAGCGCTCATAAATAAAATCAGCTTTTGTTTTTTCATGGAAGCTCCTTTCCAAAATCTCTGTTATGCGTTCCTGCGTTTGAGCCATACATAAACGCCGCCGCAAAGCACTATGATAGGAACCACAATCATAAAGAACACCCCGATAATAAATGCCTGGGCAGTATTTAACCCCAGTTCTTTTCCTCCCAACACTTTTGATTCTATGGAAATTACATCTTCTCGTTCCGTCAAAGTATTGATAACAGAAAGATAATAGTCCGAATTGGAGAAGGAGGAACTGGTCAACAAAGAGCCGCTGAGAGAAACCGATGAGCCAAAAACTGCCACTCTGCTTTTTCCATCCGCAAAATTTTGTTCTGATAAGATAGCCAGAGGAAACGGCCCATATTGTTCTGGTCCCCAGCTTTCTAACTCTTCTTCTGTCAAACCGTAAGGAATCACAGACGCTGTTTCACTGGAAGTAAACAACAGCTGCGTAGTTCTGTCCATGTTTGTATCAAACACACTTTCCAGCGGCCTTGCAAAGGGCATCGTCATCGGAACCGAAGTATCTTTCATAGTATCCGTCAAAGGGGTTCCTATCAAATTGATTGTGGAAAAATATGGATTTACATTGATAACTTTTTGTTTATCCGTTTCGATTACAGAACTAAGTTCTACCGAGATTCCCCACTTATTCAGAAATCCTTCCACTCCCGGAAGCTCCGGCTGTGTGGTATCCGCAAAATACAGCATCGTTCTCCCTGGCTTCTCGCTGAGAAAGGCATCCAGCCTTTCCAAAACCGCCTCGTCCGGGTCAGCAGCAGGGGCCACCCACAAAATGATATCGGTGTCCGCCGGAAGCTCCTCTGTGGCAGGACTGACAGCAGACACATTTACATTATTATTTTGCAGCAGAGCCGCAAATTCTTCTGGGTACTGTTCTCCATGTCCTGTCAAAATTACTGCGTTGACCTGAGATTCCGAAACCACCCCCATGATTGCAGAAGTCATGACCTGTTCTGCCTTAGAGGAAGTGATATATTTTCCGTAGTAGGAAGCCGATTCTATTTCAAACAAATCGTTGCTGTTGATTTTTCGGGAACGCTCCCCGCTGGAAACAATGATATCCCCCATCCGTACATTTTCATAATTTCCAGCAAGGGATGGATTTTCTAAAAGGTCTACATAGGACAGCTTTATCTGATTGGAATACATCGCATATTGATGGAGAACGGAATTTGCTTGTACAAAATATTCTCCTCCTGACATAAAGTTTTCTTCTGATTCCATGACCTGAATCAAAACCTCTTGAGGAAGATTTTCAATATACTCTTTCGATTCCTCTGTCAGTTCAAACGCTTTCTCCGGTGTCAGGTCTAAAGTCATCGGATAATGTTTTCCCGCCAAAGAAATCAATAAATTGATTAAAACCAAAGCCACTACCAAAAGCACCGTCGTTATGCTGGACAAATAAAGATATTTTTGTCTGCGGCTCAAAGGCTGTTTTTTGTCTTTCATTTTGTCACTTCCCTCCTAGGATATCCTGCGGCGTTCCAGATGTCGGATAGTCAAAAACACAAACAACACTGTCACGCTAAGATAAAAACTGATATCGGCAAAATTCAGCAGCCCTCTGGTAAAATCCAAATAATGTTGATAAAAGGATAAGCTGTCCATAACCTGCGCTGCAATTTTATTGGAAATAACAGGAGTGAAACTGTTGGCAAACAGTAGGATCAAACCTACTGCCAGAGAGCCCACTGCCGCAATAACCTGGCTTTCTGTCAAAGAAGAAATATAGATTCCTATGGCGCATAAAGCCCCTCCCAAAAGGAACAACCCTAAAAAGTTTGTTGCGAACACCGAAAAATCTGGGACTCTGAAAATACAGAGCGTAAGATAATAAATCACTGTCACCGACATTCCCAACAAGAAGATGGTCAGACAGGCAAAAAATTTTCCCAGCACAATCCTGGTAAAGGAAACCGGTGCTGTAAACAGAGCCTGTTCTGTTTTTTGTTTTCGTTCTTCACTAAGCAGCCTCATGGTAAGCATGGGCACCAAAAAGATTACCATAGAAAACAGGTTGGAAAATACATAGCTTAAATCCGTGCTGTTGCTGATTAAGGATGTGGCAAAAAAATAATATCCTGAAATAGCAAAAAATACTGCTAAAAAAACATACCCTACCGGAGAGGTCAGGTAGGATCTCATCTCTCTTTTATAAATTGCTGTCATGCTGTTTTCCTCCCTTGTTTGAAACGACTTCTGGAGATTCCCCTGCGGTCAGTTTCAAAAATACATCTTCCAGACTCATCTTCTTTTCTTCCAAAGAAAGGATATTGCATCCCGCTTTACTCATCCTGTCAAAGATTTCCCTTCTTACAGAAAGTCCATCCTCAAATCCTTTTTTCATCCGCAGGCGGTAACTGATTTTTCCTGTTTTTTCTACCTGACCTACACCTTTTATATTCTTCAGCTGTTCCAAAACTGTTTCTGGTTTTCCTTCGCTTTCCAGTTGTATCTCCATTTGGGAGGATAATCCCTGAGATAAGCTTTCTGTCTTCCCATCAGCTACAATTTTCCCTTGGTGCAGAACAATAATTCTGTCGCATACTGCCTGAACTTCCGAAAGAATGTGGGAAGACAGCAGAATTGTTTTGGATTTTGCTAAGTTAGATATCAACTGACGCATTTCAATAATCTGAGCTGGGTCTAACCCTACCGTTGGTTCATCCAAAATCAAAATTTCCGGGTCACCAATCAAAGCCTGGGCAAGTCCTACCCTCTGCCGATATCCCTTGGAAAGATTTCGGATCAGCCTGTCCTTTACCTCTGCGATTTTTACCAGTTCCATAATCTGGGCCAAATAATCATTTTTAGATTTTGCAATATTTCCGTCTTTTTTTACTTTTTTCAAATCATAAATAAACCGAAGATATTCCCCAACCTTCATTTCCTGATAGACCGGAGGCTGTTCCGGCAGATAACCGATTTTATTTTTGGCCTTGATTGGTTCTGTCAGCAAATCTGTTCCATCAATCAGAACCTCGCCTTCTGTCGGCGAAAGATATCCCGTCAATATGTTCATAGTGGTGCTTTTGCCTGCCCCATTGATTCCTAAAAATCCTACAGCTTCTCCCGTATCGACGGTGAAGCTTACAGAATCAAGTGCTTTTTTCTCTCCGTAATACCGGCTGATATTTTTAACTTCCAGCAAATCATCATCCTCCTGTCTGTACTCTCTCCCAGTTTACAGGATATGGAAAGGGAGAGTTTTAAAAAAATATTGGGATTTTATGAAGTTTCTTCTTTTTTGTAAAAATCCAGTCGAAACGTACCGGCCTGAATCAAAGAAAAAATCTGTATAACGCAAAAAAACGGATTCCAAAACTGGAATCCGTTTTTGGTGACCCGTGCGAGAATCGAACTCGCGATACCGCCGTGAAAGGGCGGTGTCTTAACCGCTTGACCAACGGGCCGCACATATTATAAAAACTGCAAAAGCAGGATTTAACGTGGTAGCGGCAAATGGACTTGAACCATCGACACTTCGGGTATGAACCGAATGCTCTAGCCAACTGAGCTATGCCGCCATGTCGATTCGTTAGCGACGATTTGTCGTAACCAACGAGCTAAATTATATAACATATTTTCGAGTTTGTCAACACTTTTTTTGAAAAAAATCAAACTTTTTTTATTTTTTTATTTTTTGGCTTAGTTATGCGGTTTTTTGAAGGGAGAAAAGCTCTGCGCCAAACCTTTCTCCCCACTTTCTTTATTGTTCTGCGTAATTTTTTTGATTTTATCCTTTGAACTTTGCCACAGCCTCAAAGCAGATTTTCCCATTTTCATTCTGCCCACTGACATAGAATACGCTTTCTTCTTGCTGTTCTTCTTCCAATCTCTTTGTAAAGATGGTCACACTCTCCCCCATCCTGGCTTCGCTGCGATAGTCGATAACCAATTTTGACAGTTTCTTCTCTACGGTGGAGGATAGTGGCAGCGCATCCAAAATGATATCTGCATACCGGGTATTGTTCAGATGACCGTTGCTGTCTGTTCTGGAATAGGTGACACGCTCTGTGCTCACCTGTAAGGCATCCTGCACCTTAGGAATAGCAAAGTTATGCTGTTCTGTTACATCGGCATCTATAGGGAACAGAAAGCCTTCTGGAGGATTCCTGAGAATACGTCTGGTCTGTGTATCCACCAACACCCACTTGGAATCCTGGGCTGCTGCGATTTCATTTCTCTCATTGATAAAAACTGTATACCGATTGTAGATGGCCCTTTTCGGAAGGGAGGGCATTGTCCTGATGGTGATTTTTTCTCCTGCCCGGATTGGACTGTACATTTCTACAGAAGCTTTTGCCAATAAAAAAGCAGTATGGGTTTTTTTATAGATTTCTGAATCTAATCCAAGACTATCGCAATGATCTATACTGATATTCTGACAATGCGCCATCAGGGAACTTGCTTTCAAACAGCTGTTGCAGTCACATTCATGCTGCTTTACAATGAACGATTCTTCGTAAATATTTTTATCTTCCACTTTTATCCTTCTTTCATCCAAATCATTTTTCTAATTATATTTTTTATTATATCTTGTTTTTCAAAATCCACAATGAAATAGTTGTAAATAAAAAAGCGATTGAAACATCATATTTTCAATCGCTTAAATCTATATTATTTTGGTGCTGTCAGCTTATTTGCCAACTGCCTTAAATCTTCTTCGTCATGGAATCCAATTTGGAGTATGCCGCCATCCCCCACACGAATGATCTTAACTTTACGGGCTAATTCTTCTCCTAAAGCAAGTTCCATCTGGGTATAGTAAGTATGGCCATCGTTCCAAATTGATTCTTTAGGCTGAACTTCTTGCTCTTTTGGGGACTCTCCCTGTTCCTTACTCATCTTTTCGATATCTCGAACAGAGTATCTTCCCTTCTGAACCTTCTGCGCTACTTCACACATTTTTTCAGGGTCATCGAAAGCCAGCAAAGCTCTTGCATGGCCTGGAGAAACTTCGCCTCCCTGAACCATTTCAATAACCCGTTCCGGCAGATTCAGCAGACGCAGGGCATTTGCTACAGCTGGGCGGGATTTTCCAACTTTCTTGGCAACTTGCTCTTGGGTCATGCCATATCGTTCCATCAAGATTTTATATCCAGACGCTTCCTCAATGGCATTCAGGTCTTCCCGCTGCAAATTTTCAATCAGGGCAATTTCCATGGTTTCTTCTTCATTCATTTCCCGAATCACCACAGGAACTTCTTTCAGACCGGCTATACGGCTTGCTCTCCAGCGTCTTTCTCCTGCCACCAGCTGATATCCCCCTGTTGGCAAAGGACGCACCAGGAGAGGCTGGAGCACGCCATGTTCTTTGATGGAATCTGCCAGCTCATTCAGGCTTTCTTGCGAAAAAGTTTTTCGGGGCTGGTCTTTGTTAGGTTCAATTTCGCTCAGCCGCAAAGAAACAATGCTGCTTTCCGCCGCGCTGTTATCCATAAATAATGCGTCTAACCCTTTTCCCAATCCGCCTTTTTTATTCCTTGCCATTCTCCTCTACCTCCTGTTTTTTCTTTTTTCTGTGCATTTTCAGGATTTCTTTGGTCAGTGCCAAGTATGCTTTAGAACCTCTGGAACTGCGGTCAAAATAAATAGCTGGGGTTCCAAAGCTGGGAGCTTCAGAAAGACGTACATTTCTTGGAATCACAGTTTCATATACCAAATCCGGGAAATGAGATTTGATTTCTTCTTCTACTTGATGGGTCAGCTTCAATCTTCCATCGTACATTGTCATCAAAATTCCTTCCAGTTCGATTTCTGGATTATAGAATCTTTTTACCTGGCGGATAGTGGCAATCAGCTGGGACAAACCTTCCAATGCGTAATATTCACACTGAAGTGGAACAATAACGCTGTCGCTGGCTGCAAAAGCATTCAAGGTAATCAGTCCCAAAGATGGAGGACAATCGATCAGGATATAATCATAATCGTCCTGGACTGCTGCCAATGCCTGACGGAGCTTTAGATTTCTTCCATCTTCTTCTGCCAGTTCAATTTCTGCTGCCGCCAAATCAATGCTGGAAGGAATGATATCCAGCTTTTTAAATTCTGTTTTAATGATAGCTTCGCTAGCTCTGGCTTCCCCTGTCATCAGGTCGTAGGTAGAAGCTTCCAGCTCTCTGCGATTGATTCCAAGACCGCTGGTAGAATTTCCTTGCGCATCCATATCCACCAGAAGACATTTTTTCCCGGACTGTCCCAGTCCTGCCGCCAGATTCACAATGGTTGTGGTTTTTCCGACTCCGCCTTTCTGGTTAGCAACTGAAATAATCTTACCCATATTTATATCGCCATATCTTTCCGTAGAAGAAAGATATTTCTCCTTTCGTTTTGTTTTGAGGAACGCCCTCAAAACCTATCAAATTTAGTTTGATTATACCATAATAAAAAGTCAAAATAAAGAAAAAATCGTCTTTTTATCTTAAAATCCTGGCTGTTTTTAGGATTTATCCAGAAAATCAGGCCAAAAATGTTTCATGTGAAACATGGCTGAAAACCTGGTGTTGTGTCTTTCTTTATGGTGTTATAAAAACATCCCCTCCGGGGAAGACCTAGAAGGTCTTCCCCGGAGGGGATGTTGCAAAAATTTTATTTCTAATTAAATTCCATAAACCAGCACGCCCAATACTGCTGATACAATAATCAGACCAATCGGTGATAATTTCTTTTTAGAAAATTTCTTGGAACCGAACATCACTGCTCCCAAAAACAGTGTCAGCAATGCAGCTTTCACATCCACTGCATACCCCTGCACTGGCGGGAAACAATGCTCCACAATCATAAAGATACCTGTTGCAAAAATGATTCCGATAATACAAGGTTTTACTCCCTGAAGAACTGCTTGGGCATATTTATTTTTCAGGATATTTTTTAAAACAATCATAATCAGAATTGTTACTAGGAATGACGGGAACACAACTGCAAAGGTAGCCAGCGCAGAGCCCAGCACTCCTGCCTGACTGCTTCCCACATAGGTGGCCAAATTTACCATAACTGGGCCAGGGGTGCTTTCGCTGACAGCAATCATATAGCTGAGTGCTTCATCCGTAAGCCACCCATAATCCAAAACAACTTCACGAATCAATGGAATTGCAGCATAAGCGCCGCCGAAAGCAAAGCAGCCTACTCGCAGGAAACCCAAAAAAAGATCAAGATATACCATTACTGCTCACTTCCCTTCTTTTTCATTGCGATGCTGACACTATAAATCCCTAAGCTCACCAGCGCAGCAATAATCAACAGGCTGATTGAGGAGAAATTGAATGAGAACAAATATACCATCAGCATGACTACAATGGAAATTGCCAAAAATGTTTTGGACTGCCAGTTCTTTGGCATCTTTTTCATCATGCCGAAAGCTGCATTGAGAATCAAAATACCAACAGCGGCCTTGATTCCTTTGAATGCACTGTCTACAATTTTGATTTCCAGGAAGTGATCCAAGAACATGGATATTGCATAGATAATAACAAAAGAAGGAAATACAACGCCGAAGGTGGTAAGGATTGCTCCCAGCAATCCTCCTTGTTTATACCCAATATAAGTAGCGCAGTTGATTGCGATTGGGCCAGGAGTAGATTCTGCAATAACAGTAATGTTCATCATCTCATCGTGGGTGATCCACTTTTTTTCTTCCACACAGGTGTTTTCAATAATGGAGATCATGGCGTAGCCACCGCCAAAGGTAAACAATCCGATCTTCATGAAGGTAAGCATGAGATCTAAAAGAATATTTTTTTCTTTTTTCATATCGACCCATCTTTCAAATTTATTTCTGCAAAATTACATACCTTAAAAGTATATCTGGAATTGAAAATAAGTCAAGACAACAATAGGAGAGAGGGCAGACTTGTTGTCTGCCCTCTCTCCTATTGTAAGTATGGAGGATTATTTTTGGGTATAGGCACTTTTCTTTGGGATTCTAATAGTATATATCACTTCTTCTTCCTCATCATCCATTTTTGTTTCTGCCTCAATGCCAGACAATTTCATGGTTTCTACTGCTCTGTCGATGGTGTTAAAGAAAATTTTTAAATCTTTCACCACAAACAATTTTTTTCCTTTGGAAGGTTTTTCTTCTCTGCCTAGAAGATGAGAAATATATTTTTCACTTTGGGACACAGTTAGGTGTCGTTCCGAGATTGCCCCAACTGCTGTTAAAATCACTTCATCCCCTTGCTCATTCAAATTGAGCAAGGCTCTTGCATGACGCTCTGTCAACTGCGCTGCCAGGATTGCTTCTTGCACCTTTCCAGAAAATTGAAGCAGCCTTAATTTGTTTGCCACCGTGGACTGATTTTTTCCCAGTTTTTTGGCAATTTCCTGCTGCGTTCTTCCCGAAACTTTCATGAGTTTTTGAATCGCTGCTGCTTCTTCAAAAAAGTTGAGATCACAGCGTTGAATGTTTTCCACCAAAGCAAGCGCGCTGCACCGCTCATCGTCCATGGTGGTTAAAATTACTGGAATTTCCTTCATTTTAAGTTTTCGACAAGCCAGCAATCTTCTTTCCCCAGCTATCAACTGATACTGCCCACTATCTAGTTGAAGAACTGTGATTGGTTGAAGAAGTCCATACTGAGAAATGCTGACAGCCAGTTGCTCTAACTTTTCTTCGTCGAAAACTTTTCGGGGCTGATAAGGATTCGGCACGATTTTATCTTCTGGAATCAACATTACCTTGTTGATTACTTTTTGTTTCATCAACAGTGCTTTCATACAAAACTGTCCTCCTCATTTGTTTTGATATCCCAAATCGCTCCCCGTCCCTGAATCCAGGCACCCGTATCCAACGACGGGGGATTTGAGATATGATGGGAGCAGAAATGTTGCAGGGCGGTTTAGGGCGACCGCACCTGCCGAGCAAAAGAAAGGAAAATAGGAATAGAAAAGGTGTGGCAAAAGTCTTGCAGCTCTTGTCCACACCCTTATGATAGCATAGATGTTTTCTAATTTCCAGAAAAATCGTTCGTGTTTATTTCCGATTTTTCTGCTAACTTCGACTTATATCAGAGGATTTTTTGCCATTTTTGCAGCAGTTCTGGGAAATCTTGGCGGTGTATGCGATATTTTCCTGATAATAATGATACTCCGGCCACTATCATCTGGTAAAGTGAACTGAAGAACCTTTTCAATTTTTCCACCCAGTGCAGCAATGGCTTTTTTAGAGCTTTCCACTTCTTCCTCAATATCCGGGCCTTTTAAAGAAACAAAAGCTCCTCCTTTTTTCACATAAGGCAGGCAGTATTCTGCCAAATCCCGAAGATTTGCCACTGCCCTTGCGGTAGCAAAATCGTACTGCTCTCTCAGCTCTTTATTTCTTCCGCCGTCTTCTGCTCTGGAGTGAATGAACTCACAATCCAGTCCCAAAGAATCGTTAACTTCGCGAAGGAAATTCAGTCTTTTGTTTAGGCTGTCCAGCATGGTAACTGCCAAATCTTCTCTTGCAATCTTCACTGGCATAGAGGGGAATCCTGCTCCGGTACCCACATCAATCAGAGATGCTCCCTGGGGAAGTTCCACTGCTTTCAACAAAAGCAGGCTGTCTACAAAATGCTTGAGCACAATATCCTTTGGTTCTGTGATGGCTGTCAGGTTCATTTTTTCGTTCCACTCCACCAAAAGCTGGGCGTAACGGTCGAGCTTTTCCGGGGCTGTCTGCGGAAGCTCAATGTCAAATGCTCCGCAGCTGTCCAAAAGAAGCTGTTTGTCGATCATATTCCTGTCCTTCCTGCGGCAGAAAGGATATTTCTTTCTGCCGCGACAAATTGTTTCATGTGAAACTTTTTATTGTTGTTTTTCGCTTTCCATGTAAATCAGCAGTACAGAGATATCTGCTGGGCTTACGCCGGAGATTCTGGAAGCCTGACCAATGCTATGGGGACGTACTCTCTGAAGCTTTTCGATAGCTTCCAAACGAAGTCCCCGAACATTGCTGTAGTCGATATCTTTGGGGATATGTTTGTTTTCCAGTTTTCTCATCTGCTCTACCTGAGCAATCTGCTTCTGGATATATCCTTCATACTTGATTTGTACCTCCACCTGCTCGGTGATTTCGTCATCCAGCTGCGGACGTTCGGAATCAAATGGTGCTAAGTCCTTGTAGCAAAGCTGTGGGCGGCGAATCAAATCATCCGCATGAACGCCTGTTTCCAAAGGAGCGGTTCCTCTTTCTTCCAGCATTTCGTTCATTGCTTTGGAAGGGCCGAAAGTCAGTTTCTGGATTCTCTTTTTCTCCTGCTCAATCAACTCCTGCTTGTACAAGAATTTCTGCCAACGTTCTTCGCTGATAAGGCCGATTTCGTGACCGATTGGAGTTAAACGGGCATCGGTATTGTCCTGACGAAGAAGGAGACGGTATTCAGAACGGCTGGTCATCATGCGGTATGGGTCGGAACAGCCTTTGGTTACCAGGTCATCAATCAAGGTTCCAATATAGCTGGAAGCTCTGTCCAAAATCAACGGTTCTTTTCCCTGTACCTGACGAGCCGCATTGATGCCGGCAATCAGACCTTGAGCGGCAGCTTCTTCATAACCAGAAGTGCCGTTGAATTGTCCTGCGCCGTAAAGTCCGCCCACCTTCATAAATTCCAGAGATGCTTTCAAATCCAGAGGGTCAATGCAGTCATATTCGATAGCATAAGCATTTCTCATAATCTGGATATTCTCAAAGCCTTTGATAGAGCGGTAAATGGCAATCTGAACATCCTCTGGCAAAGAAGAAGATAAACCCTGCAAATACATTTCCTCGGTGTTTTTACCTACAGGCTCCACAAAGGACTGGTGCCTTGGCTTTTCAGAAAAACGCATGACCTTGTCTTCGATACTTGGGCAATATCTTGGGCCAACGCCCTCGATTTTGCCGCCATAAAGAGGAGAACGGCCGATATTGTCCCGAATAATCTGATGGGTATTTTCGTTGGTGTAAGCGATATGACAAACCACCTGATTGCGAAGACCCTCTCGCGGCGTTTCAAAGGAAAATGGGATAATCGGTTCATCGCCTTCCTGAACCTCCAGTTGGGAATAATCGATACTGGAGCGTTTTACACGGGCAGGGGTTCCTGTCTTGAAACGGCGCAGATGGATACCCAAAGATTCCAGGGCTTCACTGAGCCCTACCGCAGCGTGCAAACCGTCTGGGCCGCTTTCATAAGAAGCATCCCCTACATAGATTCTGCCATGCAGGAAGGTTCCTGAGCAGATGATAGCTGTCTGAACATCATATACTGCGCCCAGTTTTGTAACAATAGATTTTACATGATTATTTTCGTCTACTCTGATATCACAGATTTCTGCCTGAATCACATCCAGACCGTCCTGTAATTCCAGACGATGCTTCATTTCCTGATGATAAGCGTCCCTGTCAGTCTGCACTCTCAAGCTGTGTACCGCAGGGCCCTTGCCTCGGTTGAGCATTCTGCTTTGTAAAAAAGTAGCATCTGCCGCTTTTCCCATTTCGCCGCCCAAAGCATCTATTTCACGAACCAGATGTCCTTTTGCTGTTCCGCCAATGGAAGGGTTGCAGGGCATATTTCCAATGGCATCCAGGGACATGGTAAAGATTGCTGTTTTTGCGCCCAATCTGGCTGCCGCCAGAGCGGCTTCAATACCTGCGTGACCTGCGCCGATGACTGCAACTTCGTAGTCCCCCAATTTGTATTCCATCATATCATTCCTTTCTTGAATGATTCATTATTTTCCAACACAGAACCGTTCAAATACCTTGTTCACTACCGCCTCGGAAGCTCGTTCACCGGTCAGTTCCAGCAGACTGTCAATAGCAGAATCAATACACACATTGACCGCATCCAGCGTTTCGCCGCAATCCAATGCTTCCATTGCCTGATGCATGGTGCGGTTTGCTTCCTCTACGCAGGCTCTCTGACGTTCATTTGCAATAATGCCAGAAGAAGAATCCAGCTGGGAAAGCTGCAAAATCTCCCGGACTTCCCTTTCCAATGCCTGGATTCCTTCCCCTGCGCTGGCAGAAAGCTCTGCAACACGAGGAATTTTCCGGCGGATTTCCTCAATATCAATCTTTCTGTCCAGGTCAGTTTTATTGATGACTGCTACTACCGGACGATCCTTGATTTTGTCGATCAGTTCCAGGTCTTCCTGAGATAATTCCTCGGAGCTGTCGAAGACAGCCAGCACCAGATAGCTGGTATTCAGACGCTTTCTTGCCAGCTCTACGCCAACTTTTTCTACCGGGTCATCGGTGTCACGAAGACCTGCTGTATCTGCCAAATGGAGAACTACATCACCTAAACGGATGGTATCCTCAACAATATCCCTTGTAGTGCCAGGGATTTGGGTCACGATACTTTTCTGCTCACCGGACAGCAGATTCATTAAAGTAGATTTTCCTACATTAGGACGACCTACAATAACGGTGCTGACACCTTCCCGCAGAACCTTTCCGGTATCGTATTCTTTCAGGATTTTATCCAGAGAATCACAGACTTCAGAAACACTTTTCCTTAGATTTTCGTCAGACACTTCCTCGATATCTTCATCTGGATAGTCCACCCAGGCTGCAAGAGCAGAAGAAACATTTAAAAGCTTATCTGTAACCTTGTGTATCTTCTGGAAAACAGCACCGTCACGAGCACTAAGAGCTGCCTGTGCGCTCTGTTCTCCCTGGGCTGCAATCAAGTCCACAACTGCTTCTGCCTGTGTCAAACTCATCTTTCCGTTGACAAAAGCTCTCCGGGTAAATTCTCCCGGTTCCGCAGGTCTTGCTCCTGCGCTGATGCAGGCTCTCAAAGTACGCTGCACCAAATAAATTCCTCCGTGGCAGCAGATTTCTGCCACATTTTCGCCTGTATAGCTTTTGGGATTTCTGTATACAAAGACTACTGCTTCGTCGATTTCTCCCTGGTCATCGTGGATTCTTCCGAAGGCTCCTCTGTAGCCTTCCAACTGGGTGAGCTTTCTGCCCGAAACAGCAGTAAAGACACGATCTGCTACGTTCAATGCTTCCGGTCCAGAAATTCGCACCATTCCCACACCACCGGCTGCAACCGGTGTTGCGATAGCCGCAATAGTATCTCCGGCAATCATGCTGTTCATCCTGACCCTTCCTTTCTTATCTAAAACCTTGAATTTTTTGTTTTCATAGACGTTACTATTATAGCAAAAAAACTTGTGGATGGAAAGTATGGCGTTCGGGAAAAAATGGCGATTTAACGCCAATTTTTCCCGAACGCCAACACAAAAACAGCCGTACTTTCATAATGAAAGTACGGCTGTTTTTCTTTTTTGATAAAATCGAACTATTCCAGATCGATCTTTGCATACAAAGGTTTGTCCTGCGCTTCTGTTGGAGCTGCGCTGCGTGGAACCTCATCTCTTACGGTATCACTGGAAGAAGGCTGTCTGTCTTCGTATTTACGCTCACGGAAGTTATTCTGTTTTGGAGCGCGTTTGCGATTTTCTACATCCTCTTTGGTATTGGTGTTAGGACGGAAAACATAAGGTTTTTTCTGACCTTCCTGAGCCTCGCCTTCAACATGCTCACCCTGAGGTTTGCGGCTGTTTGGACGGTAGGAAGAATTTTTGTGATAAGGTTTTTTCTTGCCTTTGTAGTTGTTGTTGTATCTCTTTACCGGATTGGTAGAGCTGATTACAACACGTCTGTTTGGTTCTTCGCCGATAGAAGAAGAAGTTGCTCCCTCAACAGTGGAAACTGTTGCATGGATGATTCTTCTTTCATAAGGGTTCATTGGCTCCAGAGTTACGCTGCGGCCAGTTTTAACAGCTGTACGCGCAAGACGTTTTGCCAGAGATTCCAAAGTTTTTTCACGTTTTTCACGGAAATTGCCGCTGTCGATGGTGATTCGCATATAGTCGCCGTCAAGACGATTGATTGCCAGGCTTGCCAGATACTGGATTGCATCAATGGTTTCGCCGCGACGGCCAATGACGAAGCCCAGGTCATCCCCTTTGAGGGTGATGTTCAGGTTTTCGCCTTCTTTGTTGGCCTCAATGCTGAATTCTTTTGCTCCCATCGCATGGAGGACAGAGGTGACATATTCTACTGCCAGTTCCTCTTTGCTTTTTTCTACTTCAATTACAAACACACGGACTTTTGCCGGATAGGTTTTCAGACCCAGAAAAGCTTTCTTTGGAAGATCAATGATCTCAAATTCTGCTTCTTCACGGGATACACCCAGCTGTCTGCAACCTTCTTCGATTGCCAGATCAACGGTTTTGCCTGTTGTAATGATTTCTTTCACGCTGATACCTCCTCTGATAATCAGTGAAAAGTCGCGATATTATTCTAAATCGTCATCAGTTACGTCTGTATAAACGTCGCCGTATTTTTCAGCGTCCTGTTTTCTGGCAGCTGCCAGTTTCTGACGATTGATTTCTTTCTGAGTTTTTGCTCTCTCTTTAGCTGCTGCATCGCCTTCGCGAGCCTTTTTCTTCATTTCAATGCGTTCCAAACGCTCTTTTTCTCTGCGTTCTTCTGCTTCCTGTCTTGCTTTTTCAGCCATTTCCTTCGGATTATAGTACTTATTGAGCACCATAGTCTGGATAATCATGATAACGTTGGACAAAATCCAGTACATACCAACACCGGCAGGTACCTGAAATGCAATCCACAGGGACATCAGAGGGGAGAAGAGCATCATGAACTTCATAGTGCCGGAGCCAGGGCCTTCCATTGCAGCTGGATTGTTCTTCACAGAAATCCAGGACATAAGGAATGCGGTAAGACCAGACAGAATTGGAATCAAAATCAGGATATTAAATGCAAAGGTTGGGGTTTCACCCAGATTGATTCCCAAGAAGTTCAGATCGAAGGCCTGAACTTTTGTGATAAAGTCCTGACCCATTTCTGCATAAGCTTCAGGATTTGCCTGAAGGCTTGCAATGATACTTGTCTGCGGAGAATACTGGCTGAAAGAGGTTCCCAGTCCTTTGAGGATCTCTGTAGCCTGTGCAATGACAGCTTTATCAAAGCCGAGAATATGTCTGATTGGATTGTAGATAACGTCAATCAGGCCGAACATAACGAGGAAAGTAACAGCCATTGGCAGACATCCGCCTGCTGGATTATACTGTTCTCTTTCATACAGACGCTGCAATTCTTCGTTCATTTTCTGGGGATTTTTCTGATACATTTTCTGCAGCTCCTGAACCTGAGGCTGGATTACAGCCATTTTGGCAGAAGCCTTCTGCTGCTTGATGGACAGCGGGAGCATAACCAGTTTAACAAGTACGGTAAAGAGGATCAGAGACCAGCCGTAGCTTTGCAGAACGTTGTAGAACAGCCGCATAACAAGTCCGAGCGGATAACCTAGAATATACATTGACAACCTCCATTCCGCATTTTTGCAGTTCAGACACAGCAGAGAACAGCAAAAACGCTGACGCCGGCGGCCAAAGAGGACTTTTGTAAGCCGGCGCATCTGCACCTGATGTGCACGGATATAACTTCCTGTTTTCTTTTTTCAAAAAGCAATATGCCCGCGGGACATTTCTGGAAAAGACGGCATCTATTTACCGTCTGCCGAATGGCGGTGGTGTTTTCTGTCCCGATCCGATTTTTCGGGCACCGGATCATAGCCTCCCGGATGATACGGGTGACATTTCAAAATACGCCGCAGCGCAAGATAACCGCCTTTTAAAGCGCCAAAACGCTCTATGGCAGTAAAAGCATATGCCGAACAGGTCGGATAAAATCTGCATCTTGGAGGGAAGCAGGGCGAGATGACCTTCTGATAAAAGCGAATCAGTGCCATCATCAAATACTTCAATACAAATCCCTCTTTTCCGTTTGATCAAAATATGGGCTAACGGTCAGATACGGCAGGATTTTTCTTTGGCTTTGCGGCCTTTTTCGGATATTTTTTGTTTTTACTGCCAGAATCTTTTTTCCAGTTTTCAGGAGATGTAAGGTTTTGAATCTGTTTTTGCAATACCGGAACAAGATCCGAAGATTTTGCGGTGGGTGTTTTCATTCTTGCGACGAAAACAAAATCCCAACCCTGAGCGGCCGAGGGATTTACCTCGTCAAATGCTGCGCGGATAATTCGTTTGCAGCGGTTTCTGCAAACAGCTTTACCGATTTTTTTGGTAACGGTAATACCAATCCGATTCCGACCCAAACGGTTTTTGATCGCATAGGTAACAATCAGTGGATGGACAACGCTTTTACCCTTAAAATACAGACGTTTAAAATCCTTGTTCAGTTTTAATGTTGTCTTTTTGTTCATTATGACGTCCCCCATCCTCTAAATAGGTAAAAAGAAAGACCACTTATCAGGATAAGTGGCCTGCTTATTCTGGAACGAAACATGGAAGGCAGAATAAACAGAGCCTATCCCTGTTTCCTCCCGGTTTTCCTTTTTTAAAAAACCGTACGGATATTAAAAACGGAATAAAAAAGCGTCGGCAGACGCGAATCAGCTTAGTAGGTCAGCTGTTTTCTGCCTTTTGCTCTTCTGCGTGCGAGAACTTTGCGGCCGTTTTTAGTAGCCATTCTCTTTCTGAAACCATGCTCTTTCTTTCTCTGGAGCTTCTTTGGCTGATATGTTCTTACCATAATTCTTACCCCCCTTCAAGGCGAAACCTTACAGAATAAAATTATAGACAAAAAGAAACCAAAAGTCAATAGAAACACAGGGGGTCAGCACTGTTATTTTCTATATTATATCAGAAAGCACCTTGCAAAGGCCCTGGTTTTATACAAAAATGACACCCAGATAATGCCGTCCTTCCAGATTCTGTTAAACGTCCTTTCAAGCAAAATAAGAGGTCAAATTCCAATATCTATAAATTTCCATAAAAAATTCGCCCTTATTCTGTGTATAATTACATGTTAAAAGTTGTTGAAAGCTCTTGAAAACCTCCTTGTCCTTATGTTAAAATATTGTGTATAGAAATCGTGAAAAGGCGTGTTTTGCACCTTCATTCCACCGTGTTTAATCAAGTTTTCACAAAATATAACTTTATTATAAAAAGGGTGTATTACTTGTTTATCCAGGGGTGAAATAGGATTTAAAACTGTAAAACAATAATGAATATTTATTCATACCCTGCTTTTATAAAAATCTTTGTTTTAAGCGGGGGCTTTGTTGACTTTTTCTACCTGTTAGGGAGGCTGAAAAGTCATCACGAAGAGTCAAAAGAAGGGAATTATATTATGGAATCGTTTAAAGAACTGTTCCAGATGGTGAAAGATTATACCCGTCAATATGTGACGGATTCTAAAGAACTGTCTGAGATCGCATATCAAGTTTGGATCAAAAGTCTGGAACCAGTAAGCTTCGATGGAAATACTGCTGTATTATTTATCAAAGCTGAATTTATGAAAAAAATTGTAGAAGAAAAATACTTAGGGTTGTTGACCCAGGCTTTTGAAGCTGTTGTCGGTTTCCCGGTAAAGGTGGAGATCCTTTGCGAAACTTCCGGGGAACGCAACAGTAAAAAAGAATTTTCTCCATCTTCTGTTCAGGGTTCTTCTTCCACTCCACTCCTCCCCTCCTATAGTCAGGAAGAAATTGACATGAACAGTCAAGGCGGAGAATACGAGTATACTTTTTCTACCTTCATCGTTGGCAGCTCCAATAAATTTGCCCAAGCTGCCTGTCGAGCAGTAGCGCAAAACCCTGCTAATGCTTATAACCCTTTGTTTATTTATGGTGGTTCGGGTTTAGGAAAAACTCATCTTCTTTATGCTATTGCCGGCGAAATCAAAGAAAGCCGTCCAAACACCAATGTGATTTATGTAAAAGGTGAAGAATTTACCAATGAATTAATCGCTGCTATTGGTGCAGAATCAACAAAAGAGTTCCATGACAAATACCGCCAAGCAGATGTTTTGTTGGTGGATGACATTCAATTTATCGGCGGAAAAGAAAGCACCCAGGAAGAATTTTTCCACACCTTCAACTCTCTCTACCAGTCAGGAAAACAGATTGTTTTAACTTCCGACCGCCCTCCAAAAGAGATCAAAACTTTGGAAGAAAGGCTGAGAACTCGTTTTGAATGGGGATTGATCGCTGACATCCAGCCGCCGGACTTTGAAACTCGAATCGCAATCATTAAAAGAAAAGCCGAACTTTTGGATTTGGAGATTCCAAATCTCGTAGAAGAATACATTGCCAACCATGTAAAAAACAATATCCGCCAATTGGAAGGTGTTGTGAAAAAGCTGAACGCTTATAACAAATTAGCGCAAACTCCCCCTTCTATTTTATTGGCTCAGAGCGCGATTCGAGAAATTCTCACTGATAACCAGCCAATCCCGGTGACTGTTGAGCGTATTATTTCAGAAGTAGGCCGCACGTTCGGAGTTAGTCCTGAAGATATCCGCTCTGCAAAACGATCTTCTCAGATTTCCAATGCTCGTCAAATCTCCATGTATGTTATTCGTGAAGTGACCCAAATGTCTATGCAGTCCATTGGAAATGAATTTGGAGGACGTGATCATTCCACCGTTGTCTATGCAACGGGCCAAGTAACCAAAAATATGAAGCAGGATACCAAGTATAAAGAAACTGTGGAAGATATTATCAAGAATATTCGCGATGCATAATCATCTTTTTATTCTTTTTTCTTGCATTTTTAAGAGCACTTTACCAGCAAAAATCCGGCAAAGCGAAGTATTGTCCCAAAAAGAAATTCTCTATCCAAAGCAGCAATTCTTCACAACCATATTTTAACTGTTTTCACTACAGTTTGTTTGTGTTTTTAAGCCGAGTACGATTTTGCGGCACAACTTCACTGGTTTTAAACATTTTCCACTGAGTTTTCAACCCTTTTGCCGTTGTCGTTTTTCTTTTTCACTATTTCACATTTTTTAAAACCTCTTTTCCTCTATTGCCATCCTTTGATTTTCCTTTATTTATGCAGGTTTTCCTGCACTTTTCACAAATCAACACCCCCTACTACTACTATTACTTTTTATTATTATATTTCTTTTATTATCATGCTTTAAAAAAGGATATGATGATTCTGCATTGAGGAAAACCAGATCCTGCAAGCTTCTGCAATAAAAAGACAAAATAGCAAAGAGGGTAGACTCCTGCTTCCTTATTTTTTTAAAGGCAAGGCGCAAATCAGCATATAAAGATATCCTTCGAGGACAAACTTATGTTCCGCCTATTGTTGTATGGTTAACGACAATGGGCGGAAATGTTTTTCTGAAATAACATCCCTCCATGTGTTTGTCACAAAGACATTATTTACGGATATCATAAACAGGTCTTTTTCTTTTATTTAAGATGTGATATAATTAGTCAATTAGAGAACAAAAGCATATCAAATTACAATAAACTGAGCTGAAAATAAATTTGTGAGGAGGAAAGTTATGAGGTTTATTTGTCAAAAGGATCTGTTTGTAGAAGCAGTATCCAATGTTGCACGTGCAGTTTGTGCTAAATCACCGATTCCTGCACTGGAGGGTATCCTCCTCAAGGCGCAGGAAAATCAGTTGCAGCTGACAGGCTATGACTTAGAATTAGGGATTGTTACTGACATAGAAGCAACTATAGAGGAACCAGGAGAACTGGTTTTATCAGCGAGATTGTTATTGGATATTATCCGCCGAATTCCAGGAGAAGCGGTTTCTATTGTTTGTGATGAAAAAAATCTGGCTACAATTCGGGGTGGAGCATCTGAGTTTACTATTCCAGGTCTATCTGCTGAAGAATACCCAGAACTTCCCAATGTCGAAGAAAGTTCTGATTTGGTTATGAAACAAGGCGTTTTGAAATCAATGATTGATCAGACCCTCTTTGCTGTAGCAACTACAGATTCCAAACCGGTTCATACTGGTTCTTTGTTTGATATCAAGGACTCTTGTGTAACTCTCGTTTCTGTAGATGGTTATCGTCTGGCTCTTCGCAGAGAGCCTATCGTATCCGACCAGACAACTCGTTTTATCGTACCAGGAAAGACACTGTCTGAAATCTCAAAACTCCTGAAAGAAGAAGATGGAGAAGCGTATCTGGTGGTTTCTCAAAAACATATCGTGTTCCGCATCGGCAAATATTATGTGGTTTCCCGTTTGCTGGAAGGTGACTTCCTCGACTACAATGCAGCAATTCCAAAAGTCAGCAAAACTACTGTCAAAGTCAACACCCGCAGCTTGACTGATTCTGTAGAAAGAACTTCTTTGCTGATTTCTGACCGTCTGAGAAGTCCAATTCGTCTGGCTCTCCTGGATGGCAAAATGCAGCTGAGCTGTTCTACTTCCATGGGCAAAGCACATGATGAAGTAGACTGCGAAATGGAAGGCGAAACAGTCAGCATGGGATTCAATAACAAATATCTTCTGGATGCACTGAAAGCATCTGACTGTGACATGGTAAAACTGGAAATCAATGGAGCACTTTCTCCAATCAGACTGATTCCTTTGGAAGGCGACAGCTTCCTGTTCCTGGTGCTGCCGGTAAGGGTGAAAAACGATGACTAATATCGAAAAAGTAGAGATCAAAACAGAATTCATCAAATTGGATTCTTTCATTAAGTTCGCAGGCATTACAGATACCGGCGGCCAGGCCAAAGAACTTGTGCTGGAAGGTCAGGTAAAAGTAAACGGCGAAGTATGCACTATGCGAGGCAAAAAAATCCGCCCCGGAGATCAGGTGGAAGCTCTCGGGAAATGCTTTGAAGCGATAGAGGGTTAACGGAAAAACAAGCAGGGAAGGGGAAACACAGATGAAACTCAAAAACATCCAGCTGACAAATTTCCGCAACATCAATGCCCTTTGTCTTACGGCAGCAGATGGGGTCAATGTGATCTGTGGGGAAAATGCTCAGGGAAAAACAAACCTGACAGAAGCAATCTGGATGTTTACCGGAGCCAAAAGTTTTCGGGGAGCAAAAGATCGGGAACTGATCCGGTTTGGGCAGCAAAGCTGTCAAACCACGATTTCTTTTGCATCAGAACAAAGAGAACAGACAGCCTCCATTGAACTTTTTTCTCCAGAAGCTGTTGCCCAGGGTCAGAAATCAAAAATAGTGACCCTCAATGAGATTTCCCTGGAAAGTGCTTCGGAACTTTCCGGGCAGTTTTATGCGGTAGTGTTTTCTCCGGCAGATTTGTCCCTGATAAAAGACGGCCCGGCTCTGCGCAGAAAATTTTTGGATACCGCTATTGGGCAGATATTGCCAAGATATCAGCACTATCTCCACGAATATCAGCGGATACTTCTCCAGAGGAACACTTTGCTAAAAGATTTATCCCGCTTCCCACAGCTGATAGATACAATGGAGATATGGGAGGAAACCCTTGCCAAAGCTGCTGCCGCTTTAGCTTTTTGCCGAGCAAGATATGTCCGCGCCATTGCCCCAAAAGCTTGTGAAATTTATAGTGGGATTTCTTCTGGACGAGAAAACATCACTGTCAGCTACCAGTGCGGACTGGAAAACCCACAGGAACAGACCAGGGAGGCTCTTAGAGCATTTTTTCTGGAAGAATTTAAAAGGACAAGGGCTGGAGATTTGGAACGCGGAGCGACCCTCTGCGGGCCGCACAGAGATGATTTGGAAATCGAGATCAATGGAATGCCCATGCGGCTTTATGGTTCCCAGGGGCAGCAGAGAAGTGCTGTGCTGGCACTAAAAATGGCGGAATGCAGCATGGTGGAGGATGTGACCGGGGAAAGGCCAGTGGTGCTTTTGGATGATGTAATGAGTGAACTGGATTCTGGAAGGCGGGATTATCTGCTGAATCACCTGGAAAATCGTCAGGTCTTTATCACCTGCTGTGATGACGCCAGCTTCCGGGAGCTGAAGGAAGGAAAAGGTTTCTTCATCCAGGAAGGAAATCTTCTGGAAACCTGCACATTTTAGGGAAAAGGAGTGGGCGCAAAGTGTATCTGCATCTTGGTCAGGGAATCGTTGTCAGGAGCCGGGACATCATTGGCATTTTCGATATCGAAAACACATCGGTTTCCAAAATCACCAGAGATTATCTGGCAATACAAGAAAAGCAGCATCATGTGGTAAATGTTTCCACTGAGCTGCCAAAGTCTTTTATTGTGTGCAGCGAAGGAACAAAAAATAAAAAGATCACGGTCTATGTTTCCCAGATTTCCTGTGCTACCCTAAAAAAAAGAAGTGGTTATATAGACCGTCTAGGACTTTTATAACAGTGCTATCAAATAACCGGGTCAACATAAGGATCAGCAGCAGGGAGGCTGCTGGTCTTTTTTGTTTCTAAAATTGGGGTAAAAACCGCATAAATATCGCAAAAATACGGCATTGTCCTTTTGTTGGCCTTGAGGGCGGCAAACAGAAAAATATTGTACAAAGCCCTTGTTTTATGCTATAATAAAAAAGTATCAACAGCAATAAATTCTCAGCAGCCATAAAGGATTTTTCATTTCCGATCTGTTACGGGGATGAGGAAACGGCTGCTTTTTCTGAGATATCAAAGAAGGGTGCTACCGCCCCCTTCTTTGATATCTCAGAAAATTTTAGGGAACAAACGATGGAGGGAATCACGTTGGAAAATACACCTGAAAAAAATCCTGAAATGATCGGAAATTACGACGCCAGTGACATCCAGGTGCTCGAAGGTCTGGACGCAGTTCGGAAACGTCCAGGAATGTATATTGGTTCCACCGGTCCAAGCGGACTTCATCATCTGGTATATGAAATCGTCGATAACTCGATCGACGAAGTTCTCGCAGGAAACTGCACGAAGATTCTGGTAGATCTTCTTCCGGGTGATATCGTCCGTGTCAAGGACAACGGACGAGGAATTCCAATCGGCATCCACCCAAAGCTTGGTATTCCGGCAGTAACAGTTGTTTTTACCATCCTGCATGCAGGCGGTAAATTCGGCGGCGGCGGATACAAAGTTTCCGGTGGTCTGCACGGCGTAGGCGCATCTGTAGTAAATGCTCTGTCCGAATGGCTGGAAGTAGAGGTCTGTGATGGCCAGTATCGTTATTACCAGCGTTTTGAACGAGGCAAGGCAGTATGCGATCTGCGCAGAGTAGAGCCAACTACCGAAAAAGGAACTCAGGTTGCCTTCAAGGCCGACCCGGAGATCTTTAGTGAAACAACATCCTATGACTATGATGTACTGCTCAAGAGATTAAGAGAGCAGGCTTTCCTCAATGGCGGGCTCAATATCACCATTACCGACCAGAGGGGAGATGAACCAGTCAGCGAAGTCCTTCACTATGAGGGCGGCATCCGCAGCTTTGTAAGCTATATCCATGAAAAGAAAAAGAACATCTGGGATGTTCTTCATGAGGATGTTATTTATTTTTCTGGCGACGGAAACCAGTCTAATGTGGAAGTGGCTCTCCAGTACAACGACAGCTACAACCACACCATCATTTCCTTTGCCAACAACATCCATACTCCTGACGGAGGTACTCATGAAATCGGCTTCAGAACTGCTTTGCTGAAAGCTTTCAATGACTACGCAAAGAAAAACGGCATCTTCAAAAAAGAAAGTGATAAATTCACTGTCGAAGACGTTATGGAAGGTCTTACTGCGGTGATTTCCGTTAAGCTGGAAGAAGCGCAGTTTGAAGGCCAGACCAAGACCAAGCTGGGTAATACGGAGATTCGTACCTTGATTTATCGCATTACCTACGATAAACTCAGCACTTACTTTGAAGAAAACCCAGCAACGGCAAAAATGATTGTAGAAAAGACCCTGACAGCCGCTCAGGCCAGAGAAGCAGCAAGGCTGGCAAGAGATCGCACCAGAGAAAGAAAGTCCGCTCTGGAAGGCGTAAGCCTGCCAGGCAAGCTGGCCGACTGCTCTGACCACGACAATGTACGCACCGAAATTTACATCGTCGAAGGTGATTCTGCGGGAGGTTCTGCAAAAGCAGGACGTGACAGCTCCTTCCAGGCAATCCTGCCGCTTTGGGGTAAAATGCTCAACGTAGAACGCGCCCGCCTGGACAAGGTATACACAAACGAAAAACTTCTCCCTGTTATCACGGCTTTGGGCTGCGGTGTAGGCGAGGAAATCGACCTGGAAAAACTGCGTTACGGCAAAGTCATCGTTATGGCTGATGCCGATGTGGACGGTTCTCATATCAGAACCCTTTTGCTGACCTTCTTCTTCCGCTTTATGCGTCCTCTGATCGAGGAAGGCCATGTTTATCTGGCTCAGCCGCCTCTGTTCAAAATCTACCGTGGAAACAAAGTCCGCTATGCATATTCCGATTCAGAAAGAGATCAGATCATTGCAGAAATGAGCGTCAATGGCTCCAAACCGGATGTTCAGCGGTATAAAGGTCTTGGTGAGATGGATGCAGAACAGCTTTGGGAAACCACTATGGACCCTGACCACCGCACCATGATTAAAGTAACCATTGACGATGCAGAACGCGCTGACGAAGTATTCACCATCCTCATGGGTGACAAGGTAGGCCCAAGACGTGAATTTATCGAGCAGAATGCGAAATTCGTCAACAACCTGGATATTTAGTAACGGAGGCATCTCATGAAAAACGAGAATAATCAGAGTCCGTTGGAGAAACGCTGTGTCAATGACTTTAAGCATCGTATCGAAGTAACTCTCCGGGAAAAGGACTATGTGGATTATGCAGTATCCCATTCCAAAGACCAGATTGCAAAAGGCAAAAAAAGAGCTGTTTTCTGGGCTTTGCTGTGCGGAGCTTTAGGTCTGATGGCAATGTTCAAGGGAACTACTCTGGAAGGTCGTGTCGGTGATATTTATTTGACAGCCGGCATCCTTCTGGTGATTTTCCAGCTTTTCAATCTGTTCTATAACTTTGTGATGTTTGAGGTCGCTTTGAAGCGTTCTGTGCTCAAAGAGCTGAAAAAAGACCCCAGCCTTCTTCAGACCATGGTATATGCCTTTGAACCAGAAAAAATCGTATGTTTTCTCAACGGAAAACACCGCTCCAGTGTGATGACAAAAAACATTATCGGACTGGAAGAAAGCAATGATACCATGATTCTTGAAGTTTCTTCAGGAAAACGCATCATCATCCCCAAAGAAGCTTATGAAAGCGCAGATCCTCAGACCAAAGCGCAGATCAGATCCTTTAAAAAATAGGTTTGATTGACAAGAAAGAAGGCGTTTCAGATGGAAAAACCAATGAATTCCCAGCAGGAAGAACTGAAATCAGAGGAAATTTCTCAGGATCAGGTCGAAAGCCAGAAAGAACCAGAAGAAAATGTTTCATGTGAAACACAGGAGGAACTGGAAGGATTGAAAATATCCTTTGATCCTAGGTTTAATGACATTTTTGATGGGCTTAATGCAACCGATACCGCAGACGGTACCAACAAAAAAACCGATAAATTGTATTTCATTCTCTTTGTTTTGATGATTATGCAGATTCTTTGGGTGGCTTACAGCCGAAACGGATTTGCATTTATCTTTGTGATTCTGTTGGGCGGCATGGCCATCGTGCTCAAGAAAAAAAGCCAGCGTTTCAACCGCGAAATTGCAAAGGCCTTTGAAGAAGAAGGAACCCAAAATCTCATTTTTGGGGACAGCCTTCTGCGCTTCAATGACAAAGAAATCTCCTATGACGAGATCGACCACTTCTATAATCTGAAACGCTGCTATTCTGTTATTTATCAGACAAATCATGTTTATATCATACCCAAATCTGTTCTCAGCCAGGAAGAAAACCAGCAGCTCCTGATGATTGTGGATGAAAAAATTCCGCAGGCTTATGAGGACAAAACCAGAAAATAGAACAGTTTTTGGGAAAACCGAAAGGAATGAGGCAAGATGAATACATCGGGTGAGAACCTGATTTTAAAAGACATTGAGGCAGAGATGAAAACAGCATATCTGGAATATTCAATGTCTGTTATTGCAGGAAGAGCCTTGCCGGACGTAAGGGACGGCCTGAAACCGGTGCACAGACGTATTCTGTATACGATGTATGAAAACGGACTGTACCCGGAAAAGCCCTTCCGTAAATGTGCGGATACGGTAGGTTCCGTACTGGGAAGATACCATCCTCACGGAGATGCTTCTGTATACGATGCCCTGGTTCGTATGGCCCAGGATTTCTCCATGAGATATCCGCTGGTACACGGACATGGTAACTTTGGTTCTGTGGACGGCGACCCACCGGCTGCTTACCGTTATACCGAGTCTAAAATGAGCAAGCTTTCCATGAAGATGCTCACCGATATCGACAAAGATACCGTAAACTTCATACCAAACTACGATGACAACAGACAGGAGCCGGTGCTTCTGCCAAGCCGTTTCCCTAACCTTTTGGTAAATGGCTCCACCGGTATCGCAGTTGGTATGGCAACCAATATTCCGCCTCACAATCTGGGTGAAGTTATCGACGGCGTATGCTGTCTGCTGGACAATCCAAACGCTACTTTGGAACAGCTGATGCAGCATATCAAAGGCCCTGATTTCCCCACAGGCGGTACCATCATGGGTTATGCAGGAATCCGCGCAGCCTATGCAACAGGCCGCGGCAAGATTATCCTGCGAGGAAAAAGCAGGATTGAGGAATTTAAGAATGGCAGAGAAAGAATTGTCATCACTGAAATTCCTTACATGGTCAACAAAGCAAGACTGATTGAAAGGATTGCAGACCTGGTAAAAGATAAAAAAATCGACCAGATTAGTTATATCCGAGATGAGTCTAACCGTAAAGGCATGAAAATTGTGATTGAGCTGAAACGTGATGCCAATGCACAGATTGTTCTCAATCAGCTTTATTCCTATACACAGCTTCAGGAAACAATCGGTGTCATTATGCTGGCATTGGTAAATCAGGAACCTAAGACCCTGACCCTTCACCAAATGCTGGATGAATACATCAAGTTCCAGGAAGAAATCATTACCAGAAGAACTATCTTTGATTTGAAAAAAGCGAAAGCAAGAGTTCATCTTCTGGAAGGTATGCTGATTGCCTTCGACCATATCGACGAAGTAATTTCCATCATCCGCTCCCATTACACCATTCAGGAAGGTAAAGAAGTGCTGATGGAACGCTTTGGTTTGGATGAAATCCAGGCACAGGCTATCGCACAGATGTCCCTGGGTAAATTGGCTGGACTGGAACGCCAGAAAATTGAACAGGAAGCCAACGAACTTCATGCTAAAATCGCAGAATACAATGCTATTTTGTCGGATGAACACAAGGTTCGCGCTATTGTAAAAGAAGAACTTCTGGAAATCAAAGAGAAATTTAATGACCCAAGAAGAACTGAAATTGCAGCAGTAGAAGGCGAAGTAGATATCGAAGACTTGATTCCAGAAGAATCCAGCGTCATCACACTGACCCGCTTTGGTTATATGAAACGTCAGCCTTTGGATGTATATAAAACTCAACGCAGAGGCGGCCGAGGAATCAGCGGCATGAGCAGACGCGACGAAGACTTTGTCAGCGACATCTATATCTGCTCTACCCACGATTACCTGATGTTCTTTACTAACAAAGGTAAGGTTTACCGTATTAAGGGGTATGAGATTCCAGAAGGTTCCCGCGCATCCAGAGGAACCAATGTGGTCAACATCCTTCCATTGGAGCAGGGTGAAAAAATCAGCTGCGTCATCAAGACCTCTGATATTGCCGCAGAGGACAAATACTACGTTATGGTTACCCGCAATGGTATCATCAAACGTACTGAATACAACGCTTACACCAATGTTCGTAAGAGCGGCCTGATTGCCATTAACTTGGATGAGGGCGACGAACTGGCATGGGTCAAGATTACAGAAGGCAATGACGAAGTGATTTTGGCTACCGCAAATGGTATGAGTATCCGTTTCAATGAAGAAGATGCCCGTCCAATGGGAAGAACAGCCCGCGGCGTAAAAGCCATTGCTTTGGATGAAGGCGACCAAGTTGTAGGAATGGTCATTGCAGAGGAAGGAAAGGATATTCTGACTGTTTCCCAGTCTGGATTGGGCAGAAGAACTGATGTTTCTGAATACCGCATTCAGACTAGAGGCGGTAAAGGTCTGCGCAACTACTACTGTGATAAGAATGGCCCGGTTGCAGGCTTTGCAAAAGTCGGTGATGAAAACGATATCATCCTGATTACTGACAGCGGTGTTATTATCCGTATTCCGGCAGAACAGATTTCCAAGCAGTCCCGTTATGCAGGCGGCGTAAAGGTAATGCGTGTGGATGAAGAAACCACCATTATCGGTATTGCAGCAGTAGAGCGTGAAGAAGAATCTGAAGAAGATGCCATCGAGGCAAATTTTGTTGAGGAAGCTTTGGACGAAGGAACGCTGACTGACGAAGCATATGATTTTGAAGAACTTCCGCAGGGCAGCCAGCAGGAGAAAGAGCAAATCAATCTTTTACTGGAACGCGCCCAGGAAGATGAAAAATAGCGAAAAACCCTAAAATTTAAAATGCGTAAAAAATGCCCTAAGGCTATAGCCTTAGGGCATTTTTTACGCATTGATATCTGCTTCTTAATAACCATGGGGAAGACTATTCAGCCGGTTTCTCTCGCTGGTCAAATCTGCACTGATAAAATCAAAGAATAAAACAGCCAAAGGAAGAATCGCAACCCAAATCGCTTTTCCACCCATGATTTTACAAGTGAGTACACAAAGACATCCGCCCAGCACAAAGCTCATCAACATAGTCAAATGGCTCAACAGCCTTTTCAGACGTTTTTTTCCGCCGGAGAAGAAAAGCAGATGACACAGGTTGATGCCCAGCTGACGGGTATGGTTGGTACAAAAAGTGGTTGCCATAGGAATTCCCTCTGCCTGTCGGAAGGTGTTGTACTGCATGGAACAAATAAAATTGATAGCAACCTGGGAAATTTGGAAAGGCGCAGAATCTGGAACAAATCCCAAAATCACAACAAATAAAATTTCGATAGCACAGAGAATCGTTTCCCAACGTAGAAATTTTACTTTAGTCAATTTAAAAGTAATTGCTTCGGAAACAAAAGCTCCCAGCATATAGGCAGTCATCGGGATAAAATAATACGCTGCTTTGGAAAAATTGCCATTTCCCAGCTGAATAGCGAATAAAACAAAGTTTGCAGTCTGGGCGTTGCAGAACACGCCGCCCCTTACCAAGAAAGTATAAACTCCATAATATCCGCCGATAAAAATAAGCAAAGCAAAAACCCAAAGCTTTTCGCACTCCAGGTATTCCTTCTCCTCTTTCACAAATACTCCTCCTAATATCAGGAACGGTTCAAATTAAAGTTCGCGAACCAGCTGTTTGAAGTGTCTTCCTCTTGCTTCAAAATCAGGATAAAGGTCAAAGCTGGCACAGGCAGGAGATAAAGAAACAATATCGCCTTTCACAGCATATTTCTTTGCAGCAAGGACAGCTTCCTGCATGGATTTTACATGAATGATAGTCAGCTTTTTCGGGTTGTATTCCTTACATTGGGTAACAGCAGCTTCAATTTTAGGAGCGGTCAAGCCCATAAGAATCAAAACTTTTACTTTTTCCATGATTTTTGGTGCTAAAGGTTCAAAGGGAATGTTTTTATCATAACCGCCGGCAATCAGGATGATTTTTTTCTTAAAGGAATTAAGGCCTGCGATGGTTCTTGTTGGACTGGAAGCGATGGAATCGTTGTACCATTTTACACCGTTAAGCTCACGAACGAATTCGATACGATGTTCCACACCACCAAAGTTTTTGGCAACGGAAATGATATTCTCTTGGGAAACTTCATCCCAGACAGCACTGATGGCAGCCAGATAGTTTTCTACGTTGTGGACACCAGGAATTTTGATTTCGTCCATGTGAAGGACAGGAGTACGGCCTTGGCGGGTAGACATATACAAGATACCGTCATCCCCCAGATAAGAGCCCAGAGAGAGTTTTGTTTTGCGGCTGAACTGGAAAACTTCGCCTCGGGTTTCCGGCAGGAAGGAAGCGGTGATTTCGTTATCAGCATTCAAAACAGTACGGCCCAGTCCGCTTTGATGAAGATAAATGTTTTTTTTGGAATTGATGTATTCGGCCATATCCTTGTGAACGTCCAGATGGTTCGGAGATACGTTAGTGACAACAGACACATCAGGGGATTTTCTCATGGAAATCAGCTGGAAGCTGGACAATTCTACAACAGCTCGGTCATTGGGGCCGATTTCATCAATATGGGGAAGAAGGGGGAAACCAATATTTCCTCCCAGGAATACCTTGTAGCCCTGCGCTTTCAAAAATTCTGCGATAATAGAAGAAGTTGTGGTTTTGCCGTCAGAGCCGGTGATTGCATAAATTTTGCAGGGGCAAAAGTCGAAGAACAATTCGATTTCGCTGGTGATAAAAGCACCGTAGGATCTTGCCTTCTGTAAAGCAGGATTCAGATAATAGAAACCAGGGGTGCGAAGAATCATATCTTCACAGCCAAGAAAGTCCAGATAGCGGTCACCTACAATCAGCTTAACTCCCATGGCTTCCAATTGGTCAGCTTCCTCACCGATTTCTTCCCGACTGCGCCGGTCACGCAGAATGACTTTTGCGCCTTTGGAAATAAACAATGGAAACAGCTCTCGATGGCTGCGTCCAAGTCCGATAAAGGTAACAGTTTTATTTTTCAGACTTTTATAGAAAGAATTCAGTTTATCGTTCATAGCGGTTCTCTCCTTTTTATCATGATGAGCATTTTATACATATGTATTATACCCGTAAAAAACAATGGTGTCGAGTAAACCATGGAGAATTTTTGCACAAAAACCCAGTCATAAAAAGGAAAAATCCAGTCAAAGAAGAAAACATTAAAAAATAGCGGGCAAAATATACAGGAATTGCCGGGGAAAACACAAAACTTTTCGGCGAAAAGTGGAATGAACAATGAGTTATGGAGAGATAAAGAGTAAAAACGAGAGAAATCGAGAGATAGAGGGCTATAAATTAAAAAATCGGCATAAAAGGGCTTGACAATAAAATTTGAATTGATTATAATAAAAAACGTTAATTTCGTCATTGGGCTTTTTACGGAAAACCGATGATATAAATTTGTATTCGATACAAAAAATAAACAGGAGGGAACAATCATGTCCACAACAATGCCAAACGCACAGAACATCACTCGTAAATGGTATGTTATCGACGCTGCAAACAAGCCACTTGGCCGTACTGCTGTACTGGCTGCTAATGTGCTCCGCGGCAAAAATAAACCAACCTTCGCTCCACACGTTGACTGTGGTGACCACGTTATCATTATCAATGCTGAAAAAGCTATTCTCACCGGTAAAAAACTGGTTCAGAAAGTTCATTACCATCATTCCGGCTGGGTTGGCGGTATGAAAGCTATCCGTTATGACAAACTCATGCAGGAAAACCCAGAAAAAGCAATGATGCTGGCTGTTAAAGGTATGATTCCAGATACCACAATTGGCAGACAGGCTCTCACCCGCTGCAGAATCTACAGAGGCGCTGAGCACAATCATGCTGCACAGAAACCAGAACAGCTCTAATTCGGAAGGAGGATAATGAATTATGTACGAATCTAAAGCATCATACTTCTACGGCACAGGCAGAAGAAAAAATTCTGTATCCAGAGTAAGACTTTACCCAGGAACTGGTAAAGTAACCATCAACAACAGAGATATTGACGATTACTTCGGTCTTGATACCCTCAAACTGATCGTTCGTCAGCCATTTGAAGTTACCGAAACTTCCGGTAAATTTGACGTTGTTTGCACCGTTCGCGGCGGCGGCGTTTCCGGTCAGGCTGGTGCTATCCGTCACGGTATCGCACGCGCACTGCTCCAGAACGGCGACGAAATGCGTCCAGAACTGAAAAAAGCTGGTCTGCTGACTCGTGACCCAAGAATGAAAGAGCGTAAGAAATACGGTCTTAAAGCTGCTCGTCGCGCTCCACAGTTCTCCAAGAGATAATTGCGGATTTCCGACAAGTCAGTATCATTCCGATATTGCAAAACTCCTGTGGATTTTCCACAGGAGTTTTTTTATACTCAAAATTTTCTGTAAAAAACGAAAGGGGCAGGGATGATTACATCATCCCTGCCCCTTTCGTTTTTTCATCTTCCGTGAATACAGAAAATACTATGCCTGAGTTTTGATTTCTTCCAAGATTTTAGTCATAAAGTCGTCGGTTTTCATTGCGCCCAGGTCGCCCTCTTTATGAGAACGAACGGATACGGATTGAGCCTCCACTTCTTTTTCACCAATGATCAGCATGTAAGGGATTTTCTGAAGCTGTGCTTCGCGAATCTTGTAGCCCATCTTCTCTGGACGAAGATCAGATTCCACACGAACATCAGCGTCTTTGAGTTTCTGGGTAACTTCGTTAACATAGTCAGTGTATTTTTCAGAAATAGGAATAACCTTAACCTGAACTGGAGCCAGCCATGTTGGGAATGCGCCGCCGAAATGTTCGATCAGGATACCGATGAAACGTTCGATGGAGCCGTATACTACACGGTGAATCATGATAGGACGATGTTTCTCGCCGTCAGCACCGGTGTATTCCAGTTCAAATCTTTCAGGAAGCTGGAAGTCCAGCTGGATAGTACCGCACTGCCATGTTCTTCCCAGGGAATCTTCCAGATGGAAGTCCAATTTTGGCCCGTAGAATGCGCCGTCGCCTTCGTTGAGAACACATTCCATGCCCAGCTCGTTTACAGCACTTTCCAGAGCTTCTGTTGCCATATCCCAAACTTCTACTTCGCCCAGATGGTCTTCTGGCATGGTGGAAAGTTCGATGTGGTATTTGAAGCCGAACTGTTTGTATACAGTGTCAATCAGGCTTACAACGCCTTTGATTTCATCCTTGATCTGGTCAGGGGTCATGAAGATGTGAGCATCATCCTGAGTGAAGCAGCGTACACGCATCAGGCCATGGAGAGCACCAGACAGCTCGTGACGGTGAACAATACCCAGCTCACCAAGACGCAGAGGCAGGTCACGGTAGGAACGTGGTTCAGATTTGTAAACCAGGATGCCGCCTGGGCAGTTCATTGGTTTGATTGCAAAGTCAGTGTCATCAATTACAGTGGTGTACATGTTATCTTTGTAGTGAGCCCAGTGGCCGGAACGCTCCCACAGAGAACGGTTCAGCAGCTGAGGGGTGGAGATTTCATGATAACCAGCTTTGGTGTGGAGCTTTCTCCAGTAGTCGATGAGGGCATTTTTGAGAATCATGCCTTTTGGCAGGAAGAATGGGAAGCCAGGGCCTTCGTCCATAATGGTGAACAGACCAAGTTCTTTGCCAAGTTTGCGGTGGTCACGTTTTTTAGCTTCTTCGATAGCAGCCAGGTGAGCTTCCAGTTCGCTTGCTTTTGGGAAGGAAGTTGCGTACAGACGGCAGAGCATAGCTTTGTTGCTGTCGCCTCTCCAGTAAGCGCCGGTGGCAGAGGTGATTTTGATTGCTTTAATTGGAGCGGTGGTCATCAGGTGAGGGCCAGCGCACAGGTCGGTAAATTCGCCCTGTTTGAAGAAGCTGATTCTTTCGCCTTTGCCAGCGTGTTCATTGATGAGTTCAACCTTGTATGGTTCATCTTTCATCAGCTCAACAGCTTCTGGAACATCCAGATAGAAGCGGTCGATAGAAAGTTTTTCTTTTACGATTTTTTTCATCTCTGCTTCAATCTTTTCGATGTCTTCAGGAGTGAAAGGTTTTTCAACGTCGAAGTCGTAGTAGAAGCCGCCCTTGATGGAAGGGCCGATTGCAAATTTAGCTTCTGGATACAGACGTTTTACTGCCTGAGCCATAACGTGGGAAGAAGAATGCCAGAAAGTTCTCTTGCCGTCTTCATCGTCGAAGGTGCAGATTTCAAGGTTGCAGTCTTCGGTGATTGGTGTTCTCAGGTCGGCTACTTCGCCGTTGATTCTTCCGCAGCAGGCAGCTTTTGCAAGGCCTGCGCCCAGGCTTTTTGCTACGTCGATGACGGATACGCCGGATTCAAATTCCTTAACGCTTCCATCTTTCAGTGTTACATGGATCATGGGATTTCCTCCTTGTGGTTTGTATAGGGTTTGAGTGATAATACTTATTTGTGATTGGGCTATGGAATTTTTCTGCGTCGTTTTCTTTCATCCAAGAAACGAACAACATCGAAAAATTCGGGGTATCGGTAAAATTCCCGTTGGCTGGCCATCTGCTTGAGTTGAGAAACGCTGACCCACATGATTTGGCTGACTTCTTCTTCCTGAAGAACAGAATCAGCAATATCAAAGTCCTGCTCCACAATGTAGTTTTCAGAAAGGAGTTTTCCTTTCAGCTTTCGGTTGATTTTGTGTATTTGATGGGGAAGGATATGGATACCGATTTCTTCCAGCGGTTCCCGGATACAGGCTTGGAGAGAAGATTCTCCGGCCAGAACACAGCCGCTGTGAGTTGCCCAGATGCCGGGCAGATCTTTTTTGCAGCGGGAACGTTTTTGAATCAGGATTTGATCCTGGCTGTTGACGATCCAGACATCGACGATCATCACAAACTGTCCATCGGACAAAGGTTCGCCCCGAACAAAGGTTTTTCCGGTACGGTTTCCGTATATATCGTAAATGTCACAGATTTCAGCCTCAGCCATGGAGGCGGCGTTTTTGTTTTGATCACTCATCGACGAGCCTCCCTTCCCGCAGTAACTTGCCTGTTAGTATTATGGATAAAATAAAAAGCTCCATCCCAAAATAAAGGGATGAAGCAAAATTTATTTACTCCACGGTTCCACCCGTATTATGCAGCGGTCTGCTGCATCACTCAAACGGCGGTAACGCTGCCGGTGCGTCGTGCTTTTGCTCACACGCTCTCGGGGGTGGTACTCGAAAATCAGATTTTACCACAGACGCTTCCAGCAGTGATGATACTGCGTCTGTTCTCTGGGGGAAAAATCTTTTTCTGACGAAAAAAATCAATTCAGTATTTTCGGGCTTCCCTTCAACGATTTTGGGATATTCTTTATATTTAATTTTTATGTTATCACCCAAACAGAGAAATGTCAACATAATTTTCTTGACAAGTCTTCGCATAACATATAATATAAATATATACCAGTTGTGTTTTATTTAAATATAACGGTATCATTTAAAAATAAAGCACAGATTTTGATTCAGATGTTCCGGCTCTGCGCCGGATTTTTTTAAGAAGGATAAAGCTTGAATCGGCTCCTGCAATCTGCGCTTAAACAACTGCCTGCATATTCCGCTTTCAGGATGTGGCAGATATAGAACCGCATGAGAAATAGTTTTTCCTATCCTTTGAGATTGAAATAAGTATGACCTTTTTATTCCTGTCATGTAGATATAAAGACTGTCCTGACGCAATCGGTGGTGTTGTTGCGGCTTAGGGAGAAGTATATCCTTTTGGAAGGAGTAGCGTTAATTTTATTACAAATAGTAAAATATAATAGCAAGAAACCGGCCATTTTGAATAATCTTTTTACGATCGGGAATTTCTTGGAGGCAGAATCTGCCTTTTTCGATAAAAAATCTTTATCGAAAAATCTCCGGTTCCCTAAATTTGCCCTGTCCTTTACCGGGAAGCTCAGGCAGTGGGCTTCACAATTTCCCGCAGAAAAGTGTTCTGCCTTGAATTTTTAACAAATGGATGTTTGGTAAAGGAGGAGTTTGTTTCCATGGGACCTATTATCACTTATGTTGCCTGTATTCTGATCTCTCTGCTGGGAGGCGCAGCGGTTGCTTTCCCGCTGGGTATCCAGTACCGCAAAAAAGTTGCAGAAGCTGAACTGGGTACAGCTGAAGAAGAAGCAAAAAGAATGATTGGTGATGCCATCAAAGAGGCGGAATCCAAGAAAAAAGAAGCTTTGGTAGAAGCTAAGGATGAAATCCACAGACAGCGGACTGAATCCGAAAAAGAAATGAAAGAACGACGCAACGAAGTTCAGCGTCTGGAACGCAGAGTTCAGCAGAAAGAAGAATCCATCGACCGCAAGCTGGACAATATGGAAAAGAAAGAAGAAACCCTTCAGAATAAGATCCGTGAAGCTGAGGTAAAACTGAAAGAAGCAAACGAGATCAAAGCAAGTCAGTTTGAAGTTCTGGAAAAGATTTCTGGCTATACCGCAGAGCAGGCTAAGGAATATCTGCTCAGCAGCTTGGAAAATGAACTGACCCACGAAAAAGCACTGAAGATCAATCTTTATGAACAGAAGTTCAAAGACGAAGCAGATCAGAGAGCAAAAGAAATCGTTGCAACAGCAATTCAGAAATGCGCATCTGACTATGTGGGAGAGGTAACGGTATCCGTTGTTCCTCTGCCAAATGATGAGATGAAGGGCCGCATCATCGGCCGTGAAGGCAGAAACATCAGAACTCTGGAAACCCTCACCGGTGTTGACCTTATCATCGACGATACCCCAGAGGCAATCACTCTGTCCAGCCACGATGCAGTGAAACGTGAAATCGCCCGCACTGCTTTGGAAAAACTGATTCAGGACGGTCGAATCCACCCAGCCCGCATCGAAGAAACGGTAGAAAAAGCGCAGCGTGAAATCGAAACCAAAATCAAACAGGACGGCGAACGGGCAGTTCTGGAAACCAATGTACACGGTATGCACCCAGACCTGATTAAGCTGCTGGGCCGTATGCGTTATCGTTCCAGCTACGGACAGAACGTGCTCCAGCATTCCATTGAGGTTGCAAACCTTGCTGGTGTAATGGCAGCGGAACTGGGCGCAGATGTGGCTACAGCAAAACGTGCAGGTCTTCTCCACGATATTGGTAAGGCTCTTACCCATGAAATCGAGGGAAGCCACGTTAAGATTGGTGTAGATTTGGCTAGAAAGTACAAAGAAAGCGCAGCTGTGATTCATGCCATTGAAGCGCATCACGGCGATGTTGAGCCAAAAACTTTGGTTGCCTGCATCGTTCAGGCTGCGGATGCCATCAGCGCAGCAAGACCTGGCGCAAGACGTGAGAACCTGGAAAACTATATCAAGCGTCTGGAAAAACTGGAGGAAATTGCAAACTCCTTTGAGGGCGTAGAAAAGTGCTTTGCTGTACAGGCAGGCCGCGAGATCCGCATTATGGTTCGCCCTGAAGTTATTACCGACGATAAGATGACCATTCTCGCAAGGGATATCGTAAACAAGATTGAATCTGAAATGGAATATCCAGGACAGATCAAGGTAAACATCATCCGCGAAAGCAGATCTGTAGATTACGCAAAATAAGATTTTATAAAAAAGCTATGCCATCCAAAAGGACGGCATAGCTTTTTTGCTTTTATTTAGTTATTCAGATGATACTGTTGAATCAGTTCCTGCATATGTTCCGGTCCATGAACAACGATTACTTCATCGTCAATTACGATACAAGGAACGCCTGCCCGGTGCGCTTCACGAGTTTCTTTGTGCGCTTCTGCGGTATCTCTGATTTTCAGGAAGCTTTTCAGCTTGCCGATATCCTGACAGATATCAACGTACAGATATTTGATGTTGTTTTTGGAAAGAACCTCTTTCACTACTGGACAGCCCGGTCATGTTTCAGTGCCATACAAAACGATTTTTCTCATAGGGGATTCTCCTTTCAACAATGCGATAAAAATTAAGGGAATGTGCTTAAATTTATTATAGCGGCGATTTCCCAGGTGGTCAAGAACACTTGGAAAAGGGAAAGACAAAAGGAATTTAAAAAAGAAAGATTGCACAATGAGGGGATTTATTTTATAATTGAAAAAGTATGACAGCAGGGAAGTATGGCTTAACATAAAAGAATCTTATTGATTAGAAAGGAATGAGTCGGTGGATCATAAGGTGTTTTTGCTTTCCACAGGATATTCGCTGGAAAGTTTGATACAAAAAAATCCGGGACTCAGCGCGCAGTTTGGATTTCTTGGAATTGATTTCAGCAACGAAGCGCAGCTGATAGACCGGAGAGAATTGATTTCGCAGTTTAATATGGCGATACAGGACAACCGTTTTGTATTGATTGTGGACAATGATCCCCGGATGCAGGTCAGAGATCTGCTGGCACAGGGATTCCATAAACCTTTGTATAGAAGCGCAGTAATCGAACGAAACATCGCTGGAGGGTCAGAAACCTTTACACAGGCGCAGGAAAGGGAAATGATGATTCCTCGAAATGCAGTCCCTCTCAGTCAGCCTGGGTGTGCCCATGCTGGCTTTGTATTGTTTTACCCGGAAACTTGTGTGGCTTATGTGCCAGGCGATTCCCAGGCGGCGCTGCGGCTGCTGGCCAATGAATTATATCCACGCCTTTTAAAAAATCTTTATCCAGGGGCTCATATCGAAGATGTGCCGATTCGGGAAGAAAAGATTCCTGATTTGAAAAAATATCTTTCCAAATTTAAATGCCATCCCCGATATTTTACGGCTATTCTGGGAGGTTCGGATTCTAACCCGGTGCTTCGGCTGATTGCGGCCAAGCCAGACGAAGAAGATTCCAGAAAATGCTGCAACAGCTTTTTGGAAGATATGGTCTGCGAATGCGGACAGGTGACACCGGTTCGTGGAATCGGCCGAAAAGGGATTTCTGCATTGGAAAAATACCGCAGGAAAAAAGGGATTCCTTCCGCAGGATTTCCAGAAGACCTTGTTCCGCAAGAAGAAAGCTTTTCCAGTGAGGATGAAATCTATACCCGGCCAAAAGAACAAGCTTTGCAGCAAAGGGGAGCCTCAGAAGATTTGGCAACATTAGCGGCGGCCGAGGCAACTCCTTATGATTGGAAAAAGGAACAGGATTTTACAGAACCGAAGGTGGA
>SAMEA104404103__coassemble_219_pt1 | contig 44640 bp, 43 predicted proteins | sample SAMEA104404103__metabat2_high_PE_024 | metagenome-assembled genome bin SAMEA104404103 (sample SAMEA104404103) | Balaenoptera acutorostrata
AAATGGTTCCAAACTGCACTAAGTTATAAATTTTATTTTTAAAAAAGGAGGAGCTTCTTTGGGAAGTTTCCTCCTTTTTTATAATTCGTATTTTATTGGAGGTTATTATGCAAAACATTTTCGACTCTCACGCTCACTACAACGATGAAGCCTTCGATGAAGACCGCCACCAGCTTCTGGCTTCCATGAACGAAAAAGGCGTTGCTCACATCATGAACGTAGGCCACTGCACCGATGCCAACATCACCGGTATGGCTCTGGCCCAGCAGTATCCTTTCATGTATTGCAGCGTCGGCATCCACCCTGACCAGGCTGCTGAAATCGCCGCACAAAATTCTCATGAATATCTGGACACTCTGGCAAAACAGCTTTCTCAGCCAAAGGTCATGGCTTTGGGGGAAATCGGTCTGGACTATTACTACGATGATGCTTCTCCAAGGGATGTTCAGAGGAAAATCTTTGAGGAGCAGCTGATTCTAGCAAAGGAACTGGATGTTCCTGTCATCATCCACAACCGTGACGCACATCAAGACACTCTGGACCTGCTGAAAAAATATCGTCCGGCAGGTATCATGCACTGTTTCTCCGGTTCCGCAGAGGTTGCCAAGGAGGTTATCAAGCTGGGAATGTATATCGGCTTCACCGGCGTTGTCACCTTCAAGAATGCCCGCAGAGCTGTAGAGGCTGCCGCAGAAGTTCCTCTGGACAGGCTGCTGATTGAAACTGACTGTCCTTACATGGCTCCTGTGCCTTTTCGTGGTCATCGCTGTGATTCCACCATGCTGCCTTCCACCATCGAAAAATTAGCCGAAATCAAAGGCTTGACCAGCCAGGAAATCGCAGACATCACCGCTCACAATGCGGCCTGTGTTTACCGCATCTCGGAGCTGCTCAAGTAGCTTCATTTTTTCTTGACAACAGTAAAAGTCAGGACTATAATAGGTTTATTCAAAACATAATATTGAGAAAGGATGTGTGCCTCATGCGTGGAATTTTCAGACGTTTTTCTGCTTATCTGTCCTCCCTTGCGCTGTCCCTGTGGGCTTTGTCTACAGTAGCTTTTGCTGCCGGAAATCCTAATACTGGTGACGACAACAAAGTGGGTCTGGTAATCGGTCTGCTCATTGCTTCTGTTGTAGTCATTGTTTTGCTTCTGGTTCTGTCTGCCCTGAAAAAGAAAAAATCCAAGCAGTAAGCCATAAGTTTTAAAAGAAATCACGGTCTGCCGAAAAATCGGCAGACCGTTTTTTATTGAAAAATCATGGGATAACAAAACACTCTCGAGGAGGGAAAAGGTCTCGAGAGTGTTTCATTTTAATCAGAGAGTCTGATGATTAACTTTTTGAATGTCTGAAACTACAGGAACAGACGAACGATTTGGTAACCGATGACGCCTACTACATAAGCGGAACACATCTGGAAGCAAACAGCTTTTGCAGCTTCTTTGCGGGAACCCAGTTCTTTGCGCATAGCACCCATGGTAGCAAAGCAAGGAGAAGACAGAACGAAGAACAGAAGAAGACCAACTGCTCCTGCCGGAGTAATCAAACTGCTGAATACCGCAGCATCTGCCATTTCGATACCCTTAATCTGAGCCATCGTGCCGAGCATATTATCTTTTGCAACGTAGGATGTCAGCAAAGCTGCCAGGATTTCCCAGGACTCAACGCCCATTGGCTTGAAGATTGGAACCAGGAATCTACCGATCGCTGCCAACATGGAGTCAGACACATCTGGAACTGCCTGCATCTGGAAGTTAAAGTATTTCAGGAACCATACGATGGTTGCAGTGATTACGATGATGGAAGAAGCTTTGCGGAAGAAGGAAACGGTTTTATCCCATACAAAGTGCCAGATGTTTTTGATTCTTGGCATTTTGTATTCAGGAAGTTCCATTACGAATGGAGCAGGTTTGCCTTTGAGGAAGGTGTTCTTCAGGAAGATACCGCCGATGATTACGAAGCCCAAAGCTGCCAGATAAACCAGTGGAGCAATCATAGCATTAGAACCTGCGAACAGGGAAACGATGAGGATAACGGTAGGCATCATGGTTGCGCACGGAATGAAGCCCAACAGGTAAATGGTCATCTTGCGGTCGTTTTCGTCTTCGATTGTACGGGTAGAAGCAACAGCCTGTACAGTACATCCAGTACCCAGAATCATTGGTACAAAGGATTTACCGGAAAGACCGAATCTGCGGAATACACGGTCAAAGATGAAGGTTACACGAGCCATGTAGCCGCATTCTTCCAAGATTGCCAGGAACACGAACAGAATCATCAGGTATGGAACGAAGGCTACTACGATACCAACACCGAATATCAAACCGTTACAAATCAGGGAAACCAGCCAATCCACAACACCCATGCCGGTCAGCAGATCCTGCATGAAGAACAGGAACTGGAATACCCAGCCGAATGTGATACCAACAAGTTTTTTGCCCAGACCAGATGGGTTCAGACATACATAGTAGATAGCGTAGATGATGCCGAAGAAGATTGGCAGAGCCAGCCATTTATTTGTAAGAACTTTGTCGATCTTGTCAGAGATGGAAAGTTCTTCTTTGCGGCGTTTCAAAAGAACTTTGTTGATGATGGATTTGATCCATGTGTATCTCTGCTCAGCGATGATACTGTCAAAGTCATCATCATATGCAGCTTCCAAATCAGCTCTGCATTTGGAGGCTGTGGTCCATGCTGCGGATGGGATAGCAGATTCGTCTACAACGCTCTTGTCGTTGGACAGAACTTTCAGTGCTACGAAGTCAGCACTGGAAGCTTTAACGGAAGAACCGATTGCTTCCTTTACAGATTCGATGGCATTCTGAACTTTTTCATCATATTTAAATTCGTGCTTCTGTACAGCGGATTTATTTTTGATAACCTTGGCAACGATATTTTTCAGTTCATCGATACCGGTTCCATTGATTGCAGAGATTGCACATACTGGGCAGCCCAGCTGTTTTTCCAGCGCAGTGGTGGAGATTTCTTCTCCTTTTTTCTTAACCACATCAATCATGTTCAGCGCAACTACTACAGGAACACCCAGTTCAATCAGCTGTGTGGTCAGGTAAAGGTTTCTTTCCAGGTTGGAAGCATCTACGATGTCAACAACTACGTCTGGGTTTTCTTTCAGGATATAGTCCCTGGAGATGATTTCTTCTTTGGAATATGGGGATAAGGAGTAAATACCAGGAAGGTCGGTCACTTCCACAGTTTCTCCATTGATTTTAGTTTTGCCGCCTTTTTTCTCAACTGTTACGCCTGGCCAGTTACCTACGAACTGAGTGCTGCCGGTCAGCGCATTGAACAATGTACTTTTACCACTGTTCGGGTTACCTGCTAATGCAATTGTATTCAATTCGATCACCTTACTTCATCTCAATGTTTTCAGCGTCCATTTTTCTGATGCTGAGGTTATATCCGCGAATCACAATTTCGATTGGGTCACCCAACGGAGCAATCTTGACAACTTTGACTTCTGTTCCCTTCGTGATGCCCATGTCCATAAATCTTTGTTTGAGAGCACCAGTTGTACCAATCTTAGAAATGGTACCTTTCTCGCCGATGCCCAGGTCCTTCAATGTCTTCATAAAATCTCCTTTACACTAAGATTCTTTTTGCCAGCTCACTGCTAATGGCAAGAGAAACTCCTTTAAGCTTAACGATTACGTTATCATCAACCTTGCTTACCAGCATGATCGGCTCCCCAACGATAAAACCCAGGTTCTGAAGATGAGCCCTTATTTTATCGTTGCCCTGGATACCCACAATCGTGAGGCTTCTGTGTGGTTCTGCAAAATAGATTGGCATTTTGATTCCTCCTATTTTCCCGTTAGTCGCGACTAACATTTGTTTTTTTAGAAGGATGAACCAATCATCCTACGTCCATAGGTTAGCATATCCTAACCTCTCTGTCAATACCTCTTTTGCATTTTTTATGAACAGATTCTCTAAACTAATCGTGTTTTTTTCGTTCTTTCGCTAGATTTTGACGTAAAATAAGACTATTTTTATTAAAATATTGACTTTGCTATGTATAAATATCACAGCAAAAAAGAAAGCCTGCCAACCAATTTTGGTTAGCAGGCACTAATTGCTGTGTTTTTTTAGATTTTCAGAATATTTCTTGCGCAGGCAACTGCAATATTTTCCTTTTGGTCACGAACAGCAAGATATAATTTTTCATGGAGCGCATCAATTTCTGCACAGTCCATATCCGTTTCTGCCTGTCTGGCCGCTATGTGGTTTTCCAGATAGGATGCAATGGATTGGTACAAATCAATCAAAATCTGGTTATGGCAGGCGTTGGCAATGGCAAGATGAAATTCCATGTCTGCCATTGTATTTTCTTTTTCGTCCTGTTTCAGTCCCTGACGCTTGAGATATTTGTCTGTAATCAATTCCATATCTTCGTCAGTTCTTCTGCGAGAAGCCAGCTTTACGATGGTCAGCTCCAAAGAATTTCTGGTTTCCCGAATATCCTCCAGTGACACCTGCGCATATTTCATGCTCATGTTGGCATTGAAGCGGTTGTTGGAACGAACATATGTTCCGTCGCCCTGCTTGACCTCCAGCACCCCCGCTGAGGTCAAGGCCCGGATTGCTTCCCGAAGGGTATTGCGGCTGACCTGGAATATTTCCATCAGTTCAGTTTCCGTAGGTATCCTTTTTCCTACCTGATATTCCCCTGTTTCAATCATCTGCTCCAACTTATCTGCCACCTGTTTTGACAGAGGATAGCGTTTTACAGTTTTATTTATCATAGTAATCTTCCTTATCGCACCGCGTTTTATTTCAGACTTGTTTCCTTTTGCCATAGCGCAAACCCTGAACAAGCTGTCCGATGATATTATTTTCTTGCAATTTCTTTTGATACGCTGCTCAGATCCATTATTTTTTTCAACTTCGCCTTGTCCGCAGATGCTTTCTGCCAATCTTATACAAAAAAGAGGGAGGCTTTTCACAAGCTCCCTCTTTTAAAAAAACAGATTATGTGCAAGCTGTAATCTTTTCCGGTGGATCACGCCGGATTTTTGTGGAAATTTACAGAACCAGGGAAGGTGCAGAGTAAACTCTTGCTGCATTTTCGCTGTTGATCATGTACAAACCTTTTGCATCTTCGCCAAAGAGTTCCATTTTCTTAATCATATCTTCTGCGTTCTTTTCTTCTTCGCACTGTTCCTTTACAAACCAATCCAGGAACTGCATGGTGCGGAAATCACGAACATTGTATGCTTCGTCATAGATTGCATGGATGGAAGCAGTAACGTACTGTTCATGAGCCAGGGCCATTTTCAGAACTTCCAGTTTATCATTGAGAACTTTGTCTGGTTTAGCAATAGCTTCCAAAGTGACTTTTGCACCGTTATTCTGGAGGTACTGCATCATCAGCATTGCATGATCTCTTTCTTCCTGAGCCTGGATTTTATACCAGTTTGCAAAGCCGTCCAGACCCTGTTCTTCATAGTAGATGGAGAAATCCAAATAAAGATAAGCGGAATAGAATTCCTTGTTTACCTGGGAGTTGAGCAGTTCTCTTACTTTTTCATTAAGCATATCAAAACACCTCGTTATAATTTAATATCTAAAGGAAAACCTTGTCAGCCGCGGTGAACTGGCTTGGATTTCCTTTGGTTGTGTTTTATTATATCACAATTTATCAAAAACAGCAACAAATTGGTAGGATGTTTTTGTAAATTTTTTATGCTTTTTTCTTGTGTTCGCCTTGCTCCTGCTGTTCCACTTCTGTGCTGCTGCTGGTTAATTCATCTTTACTGTTATAAATTTGAATTTTTCCATCATTAAGATAGTGGGAGGCAGAAACCTTGCTCCGGGACAGCCGTGGGTGCATGAAGGTCAAAGTCCCCACAGTCAGCAAGGTGATAACTGCGCTGACCCCCAGAGAAACAAGAACAATTTTTCCTGTTGGAGTCACTGTCTGTTTCAAAGCAGCCTGTTCAATATCCTGAAAAAATCCTAGGACAGCCTGGTCATAATCGTTATGGGCAAGCATCCGTTTTCCATTGTCTTCCATTCTGCCAACCATTTTGGCAGATAAGTCTTCCAAAGGAGAATTTACCGCAGCCACCATTACTTTTTGATTTTTTCTATCCATTAGCATCAGCATTGCCGGTGTTTCCTGCTGGTATCCCAGACTGGAATATTCTGTTATCAAATCTTCTCGGTTAGGTCTTCCGTCCTCCTGCGTTTTGATATATAGGTTCATTTCCAGCCGCTGCGCCAGTGTTTCCCCGGTCTGTATCAGCTGTGCTTCTTCCTCCTGGGTCAATAAATCAGCACTGTCATCCAGATACATCTTGTTTGTATCCGCCGCACACACGCCCAGGGAGGCTGTCAGAGCCATCAGAGCCGCAAAGGCTATCCCTATCAATTTCTTTCCTAACACAGCCATATGCCTCCTATCGTGCCCAGCAGAGTGAGCATTACAGCAAGAATTGCAGTAAAGGCTAAAACTTTTCCTTTACACAAAGGCAAATCCCCCACCATTTTTCCAGTCTGGCCGTTAATCATCAACAGATAACATCCTTCCTTATAGCAGGTTCGCAGCAGCCATACCGGCATCATAACGTGCCGGCTGTTGATTTTCAGCAAATCTATCCTTTCGGAAGTAATATCCAGATTCTCAAAATCCTTGCAGGAGCTTCGGATTTGTTCCCCTGCGCTTTCTTCCACTCGACGTTGAATCCTCTCTTTACAGTCCTCTTGAGTCACATCATATTTTTGCGCAAAAAAGCCTTTTAGATAATCTGAACGGAATTCTTGCAAATCCCCATAATCAAACGGTTCCAGCGCATCCATCATACTGTCATCCAACTGCGCTGATGCATCTGTAGGCAGCAACCTGTAGGCCAGCGCGCCTTCTCTGGTCAAGTCATAGCGGTCTGTTTTGGTGTAGGTGCAATCCCCTTCCTTCCAGGTGGAACTTTTTTCTCCCCTAGCCTTTACCGAAGTATTGGCGTAACAGTCATTGAGCCAAAATGGAACATAAACTCCTGTCAAACTTTCCAGATGGGCTTTTTCTTTAAAGCATCCGGGAAGAAAAGGCTTTTTGCGGCACATCTTTCGGAGAGAATCTACTGCCTGTTCCCGGCTCACCCGGAAAGGAATCACCTTCCAAGGCTCAAAGCTTTCTTTCAGCGGCTTTTCCTCTATAATTTTATTCCCGCAGAATATGCAGCTGCAAACCTCCGTATCTATATCGGTAATCAGCTCTGCCCCACATTCCGGGCAATGGCATATCTTTTTTCTGCTTTGGTCTTTCTTGATTCGTTTTTGCCGCTGCTGTTCTTCCTCTATCCTTTTTTGCTGGTCTTGTAAAATTTCTTCTTCTGTAAATGTTTGGGTGCAAAACTGACATTTCCATTCTTTTTGAGAATGTTGTTCCAATGGAGCTTTGCAGTTTGGACATGGATGGTAGTTCTCCTCCATCGTTTTTCCCCCATTCGATTCTGTTATATTAAAAAAATCTAAAGCCTTTCAACATTTATTGCTGTCTTCATTATATCACGCAATACGCCGCTCTACAATTTTCATAAGCATAGTTCACAAAAATGTAAAACATTGCTTTCTTTTGGTTCATCCGCCAATAGCTTGTCGGGGGGTGTCCAATATCTATCCTTTTATCCCTGCATCAAACGACAAAAAAGCGATACCCGGAAAACCGAGTATCGCTTTTATCATCAGAAAAATTGGACTATTTGTTGAGGCCCATTTCTTCTCTAACTTCTTTGAAGCATTTAACGATGAAGTCAATGTCTTCTTTAGTATGGCTAGCGCAAACCTGTGTACGGATTCTAGCTCTGCCCTTTGGAACTACTGGGTAAGAGAATGCTACAACGTAAACGCCTTTAGCTCTCATCTTCTCAGCAAATTCAGCAGCGGTAACTTCGTCGTACAGCATTACTGGAACGCATGGATGTGTGCCAGGGATGATGTCGAAGCCTTCTTTAACCAGGAGGTCACGGTAGTAGGTTGTGGTTTCTTCCAGATGGTCACGAAGTGCTGTGCTTTCTTCGAGCATGTTGAACATCTCGATGCTAGCGCCTGCGATTGCTGGAGCCAGGGAGTTGGAGAAGAGGTATGGACGGCTTCTCTGTCTGAGAAGGTCGATGATCTCTTTACGGCCAGTTGTGTAACCGCCGGATGCTCCACCCAGAGCTTTACCAAGAGTACCAGTGATGATATCAACACGGCCTTCAACACCGCAGTGTTCAGCAGTACCATGACCATGTTTGCCTACGAAACCAACTGCATGGCTGTCGTCAACCATAACCAGAGCATTGTATTTGTCTGCCAGGTCGCAAACGCCTTTGAGGTTGCAGATGATGCCATCCATGGAGAATACGCCGTCAGTAGCGATCAGTTTGATTCTTGCGCCAGCTGCATCAGCTTCCTGAAGTTTAGCTTCCAGGTCTTCCATGTTGTTGTTTTTGTATCTGAATCTCTTAGCTTTGCAAAGACGAACGCCGTCGATGATGGAAGCATGGTTCAGTTCGTCACTGATTACTGCGTCATCAGCAGTCAGGATTGTTTCAAACAGACCGCCGTTAGCATCGAAGCAGGAGGAGTAGAGGATTGTATCGTCTGTGCCCAGGAAGCTGGAAATTTTCTTTTCGAGCTGTTTGTGGATATCCTGTGTGCCGCAGATGAAACGTACGGAAGCAACGCCGTAGCCTCTGTCATCGTATGTTCTCTTAGCAGCGTCAATCAATCTCTGGTTGTCGCCAAGGCCAAGGTAGTTATTAGCGCACATGTTAATAACTGTTCTGCCGTCTTCGAGTTTAACTTTAGCGCTCTGTGGAGATACGATTGGAACTTCACCTTTGAAAAGGCCAGCTGCTTTGATATCTTCGACTTCTTTGGTGTAAATGCTCAGAATGTCGTTTTTACGTGCCATTTCTAATCAACCTTTCTATTACGTCTTTGCGTATAGTATATTATCTAAATTGATGTCAGTTTTTTATTAGAATTCCTGAGACTGTGCTTCTACTTTAGAAAGATCCTGCCAATCGAGGATTACTTTACCGGACTGACCGGAAATCATAGCGTCGAAGCCTTTCTTGTAGTCGTTGATGTTCAGTCTGTGGGTGATGATACCAGAGATATCAAGACCAGCTTCCAGCATTGTGGTCATCTTGTACCAAGTATCCCAAACTTTACGTCCGTAGATACCGCGGATGTTCAGACCATTCCAGATGATTGTTTCCCAGTCAACGCCTGTGCCTGGTTTCTGGATGCCGAGGAGAGCAATCTTGCCGCCGTGTCTCATGTTAGCGATCATATCGTTGAGAGCTGGGCCTGCACCGGACATTTCCATACCGATATCGAAGCCTTCCTTCATGCCGATCTCTTTCATAACGTCAGCAATCTTTTCTTTGCCCAGGTTAACGGTTCTGGTTGCGCCCAGCTTCTTAGCCAGATCCAGACGATACTGGTTGAAGTCAGTGATAACAACGTGACGAGCGCCGTTGAATTTAGCGATAGCTGCTGCCATAATGCCGATTGGGCCTGCGCCGGTGATCAGAACGTCTTCACCCAGCATATCATAGGAAAGTGCGGTATGGGTAGCATTTCCGAATGGGTCGAAAATGGAGTACATTTCTTCTGGAATGTCAGGTCTTGTTGGCCATACATTGGAGGAAGGAATTACAAGATATTCTGCGAAAGCACCATTGCGGTTAACGCCAACGCCTTTTGCGTTCTGGCAGTTTTCTTTATGGCCTTCCAGGCAGTTACGGCAATGTCCGCAGGTGATGTGGCCTTCACCGGAAACGATGTCGCCAACTTTGAAGCCTTCAACGCCTTCGCCAACTTCTACGATCTCACCAACATATTCGTGGCCAGCGGTCTGACCAACTGCGATGGTGTGCTGAGCCCATTCGTTCCACTGATAAATATGTACGTCTGTGCCGCAGATTGCAGTTTTGTGGATTTTGATTTTAACATCGTTGGTTCCTACTTCTGGAATTTCTACTCTTTTCAGTGCGAGTCCAGGAGCTGCTTCTTCTTTTACAAGTGCCCACATTTTATTGTCGTTCATTGTAATTATCTCCTTTATCAATAAATTTGATTGCACATCATAATAAGTGTTCCTGCATGGGAATAATGTACACGCAGGAAGAACACCACTGATTGGTTGTTCTTAGTACAAGTACATAATATCACCATTCAAACCGGTTTTCAAGCGGTTTTTGCAAGGATTTTTCATTTCTTAATTTTTTGTCGAATCCTCACATCAATCCACATTCATTGCGGATAGATTTTATAAAATTCGCCTATTGCCTTGTGGCAAATCACATATACTTTTGGTTAATAGAGTGTTTTCTGATAAAAGCGTTGGTTTCAAAGCCTGATGAAAGGCGTTCCCACACAAAGGCGGGAGCAAATCGAGGCAGGGTTAGGGATTTCAGGTATCCGCTATGAATTAGATTTTTGCATCATATTTCATTGGTATCACAAACCTTTCCGGGTCACAATCATTCCTTTGGTTTTCAAAAAATCCATATGATTTCTTAATTATAATATAACACTTTCCCATGCTTTAGGCAAGAGTATTTTCTGTGCAAAATTCTTATGATTATCTGTTAAAGTTTAAAACTTTTAGAGCTATTATATAGAATTTATACAATTTGCAGAAGCTTTTTCCCCTGCTTTTTGGAGGGTTTCCAGAAAAATGATTCAAACGCTTTGTAAACTTTCCGGCGAATGAACGATTCGCCCTTGTTTTTTGGAAGGATTCTTTCTATAATAGAGAGAAAGAAGAACAGGACTATGACAGGAGGTTTTTTTCATGAAAGGTTTTTCCATCACCGGCTTTATTCTGGGTATTGTAGGAGCAGTTTCCAGCGCAGCTGCCATCGTGTTCAGCCTAATCGGCATGATCAAATCCAACAGAGCTGAATTTTAATCCCCCCGGACTTTTTTTCCAAAGCCCTCTCCTTTCTCAACCGGAGAGGGTTTTCTTCTGTCCAGCCGCTCTATCGTCTTGAAATAAACCCTGCTTTCCTGTATAATCTTCTTTAGATTCTTTTTGTTTAATTATTATATGATATATATTATTTTGGCAGAGAAACGAGGAGTGGAAGAATGCAAAAAATTGGATTTGACAACGAAAAATATCTTCACACACAGTCGGAGCACATCCGTGAGAGAATCGCTCAGTTTGGCGGCAAGCTCTATCTGGAGTTCGGAGGAAAACTGTACGACGATTACCACGCCTCCCGCGTCCTTCCGGGATTTCAGCCGGACAGCAAGCTGAGAATGCTTTTGCAGATTAAGGAACACGTTGAAGTTGTCATTGTAATCAATGCAGCCGATATCGAAAAAAACAAGGTTCGCGGCGACCTGGGCATCACCTATGATGTGGATGTCCTCCGCCTCATCGACGTATTCAGAGGCTTTGGGCTCTACGTGGGCAGCGTAGTCATGACCCGCTTCCAGGGACAGGCCACCGCCATCGCCTTCCAGAAGCGTCTGGAAGCCCTGGGTGTCAAAGTATACCGCCACTATTCCATCGACGGCTATCCATCCAACATTGCCAAAATCGTCAGCGACGACGGTTACGGCAAAAACGAATTTATCGAAACCTCCCGCGAACTGGTTGTCGTTACCGCTCCTGGCCCTGGCAGCGGCAAAATGGCCACCTGCCTGTCCCAGCTCTATCACGAGCACAAACGCGGCGTCAATGCAGGCTATGCAAAATTTGAAACTTTCCCAATCTGGAACCTGCCGCTGAATCATCCGGTAAACTTGGCTTACGAAGCTGCTACTGCTGACCTCAACGACGTGAACATGATTGACCCATTCCATCTGGAAGCTTACGGCACCACCACTGTCAATTACAACCGTGACGTAGAAATCTTCCCAGTGCTGAAAGCTATGTTTGAAACCATTGTAGGTGAGTGCCCCTACAAATCCCCAACAGATATGGGTGTCAATATGGTAGGCAACTGCATCATCGACAACGATGCTGTATGCGAGGCTTCCCGCCAGGAAATCCTCCGCCGCTACTATGCCGCTCTTTGCGGTCAGCGTCAGGGAACCATCAGTAAAGATACCGTTTACAAGCTGGAACTTCTTATGAAAAAAGCCGGTGTTACTATCCACGACAGAAAGGTGGTTTCCCCTGCCCTCCAGAAAGCTGCCCTGACCGGTGCTCCTGCTGCTGCAATGGAACTGCCGGACGGCACCATCGTAACCGGCAAGACCTCCGATCTGCTGGGCGCATCTGCGGCTCTCCTGCTCAACTCTCTAAAACGTCTGGGCGGCATCAGCGATGACATCCATCTGATTTCTCCAGTCATTATCGAACCAATCCAGCACTTAAAAGTCGATCATCTGGGCAACCGCAATCCACGCCTTCATACCGATGAAGTGCTGATTGCTCTGTCCATCTGCGCTGCCACCAATCCTACCGCTGAACTGGCTATGCAGCAGCTGTACAAGCTGAGAGGCTGCGAAGTCCATTCCTCCGTCATCCTGTCCCAGGTGGACGAGAAGGTCTTCCGCCGTCTGGGTGTCAACATCACCTGCGAGCCAACTTATGAACATAAATAGGATAATATCTATCTATTATTCCTTATAGTAAATTAACATCCTATAAAAAGGCTGATTCAGAATGTTCTGAATCAGCCTTTTGTTATTGCTCGATTTTCTTTTGAAAATATTCATTTCTCAAAATGGAATAGTTCACCTGATCCATAAACTTTCCGTCCCGAAGCTTAAAGGCTTCCCGGTCAGTTCCTTCATAGAGCATCCCACACTTGACAGCAACTCTGCCGGAAGCAGGATTGTCCTTCAGGTGCATGATTTTAATGCGATGAACGCCCACTTCTTCAAAGAGGAATGCAATGACAGCCCTAACAGCTTCGGTAACGATTCCTCTGCTCCACCAGTCATATCCTATGCAGTAACCCAAATCGCACCATTCACAGTCTTCATTGAAACGCACCACGCTGATATTGCCGATGAGCTGCCCCTCAAATTCGATGCCCCAGTTGTAGTAATGGGGAAAATCATAGAGATTGCTCCAGTTGGTCAAAAGCTCTCGGCTTGCCTCCACGGAAGCATGAGGCTCCCAGGTCAGATATCGGGTCACTCTTTCATCATAAGCCCAGTTGTGATACATCTGTTCTGCATCTTCGGAAGATAGTTTCCGCAGATGCAGCCTTTGGGTATCAATTGTTTCAGTCCCCTTATGCGTTATCATCTGTCTGTTTTTCCCCCTTCTCCGATTCAGTTCTTTCTACCAAAAATGGCAGCTGAAGTATTTTATTTTCATGAAGTTCTTTGATAAAAGCTAGCATCAGCGGCGCGCCAATCAAACCTACAAAACCAAAGAATCGTGCCCCAATAATCAGTCCCATCAAAGTCAATACCGGATGGAGCTTAATCTGGTGGCCAATGAGCTTCGGTTCCAGAATGTTGCGAATCACCATGATGACCCCATACAAGACCAAAAGATAGATACCGCGGTTCACGGAACCGGCAAAAATGTTTACCAGTCCCCAGGGAATCAAAACTGTACCGGTTCCCAAAATCGGCAGGATATCCAGCATAGCGATGATAACAGACAAAGCTCCTGCTCCGGGAACCCCTCCAATGGTCAAGCCAATGGTCAGTTCTGTCATAGTCAGCAGAAAAATCATCAGATAGGAGCCAAAAAATCTCGGCACTGTTCTTCCAAAGAAATGCTTACTTTCTTGAATCACCGGATGCCAGCGTTTGGGAATAACAGAAAAAACAAAGTGCTTCACCTTCTGAAAATCTGCGGAAATAAAGATACAAGCCACCATCGTCACTAAGGTTTTCATGATGATGGACGGTATCCCTGACAGCAGTCCGCCCAGCAGGGACAATAATTTATTGATAAGGAGAGCTCCTCCTTCCTGAAGGGCACTGTAAATGCTGTCCATCGTAGTTTCCAGCACGGAGGCCATACCTGCATTCAGGTTCAAGAACCATTGCTCAAGGCCGTCGAACAATCCTGCAAAAAATGGCATGATCCCCTGCTCCATTACATCGGGCATCAGGTTCAGACCGCTTCTGATCCAGGAAACCAGTGTCATGGTCAGCATGAAAAGCGCACCGCCGCCGATCAGGATAAAGGTCAGGATCATCAAAATAGAAATCGCCATCCGTGGAAGGGGCAGCTTCTGCTTCACCTTTTGGATAGGTTTTTCCAGCAAACCCGCAATCAGATAAGCAATCACAAAGGGAAGAAGCACCGGCAAAACATAGTACAGGGCAAAAATCGTCCCTGCCCCCACTAGAATCCAATATAAGGAGCAAATGACTACTTGTTTCTGATGCTCCACCTTTTGAGTATCAAAACGAGTTGGTTCCATTTTTCTCCTCCCAATCAGCTGTATCTGGATTTTTTCTTTTTCAGATATGCCGCCGCTTGAGGAGTTTCCAAATATATATCATACTGCTGATACAGCCAGTTTTCGATTTCTTTCATGCTTTCCTGTGTCATGGAAAAAATCTGTTCTGCCACCAATTCACTGTGAGCCAGGTTCATTTCCCCATACCAAACTTTCAGAGCAATCTGTTTTTCTTCCATCATAGGAAGCATTTTATAATTCATTCCATTACGGCTTCCGGTAAGAAAGTTGTCACTTTCAAAATAGGTCACGGTAGGAATATAAAAATCTTTTACCGAATAATCCATTACTTTATCTGCCTCCGAATAATCTTGCCAATGGGCTGACTGCCTTACCCAGATTTTCTACGGCGGTGTTCAGCGATTCGATGTCGATTTTTTCCAGCACCTCTACTGCTTTTTTCAGCTCTCCAACGCTGTCGTGCAAGGCCTGCTCTCCGGTCTGGGTCAGACTCTGGATATCCTCCATCAGGGCTTTGGGGTCGCCTTCCTGCACCCGTTCCACCACTTCCTGCACCTGCGGCATCATTTCATCCATCTGGGCGGTGATGTGCTCTGCTCTTTTGATAAGCCCCAGTCCCTTTGGAACAAGGATGGCCGCAGAAACTGCCACTACTGCAAAAATCCCTGCGGCGCACACAGCGCAGACACGCACCAGCTTTTCCACCTTTTTTTGATGGGCAGCCTGCTCCTGCATCATTTCTTCCAGTTTGACATTACCGCCGGCTTCTTCCATATCTTTGATTTCGACTAAATCTTCCATGATTTCATCCTTTCTTGGCAAGGACTTATTCCTGCCAGTCGCAGCCTTCCACCAGCATTTTTGCGATTCCTTCCAGAGCTTTTCCTTCCAGTTCGCTGTAACGGTCAAAGGAGTAACTGTCCAGGTCGATGACACCAATGACCTGATCACCGGAAAGCATCGGAACTACGATTTCGGAATTGGAACCGCCGTCGCAGGCAATGTGTCCTGGGAACTGATGAACGTCCGGCACAATCTGGGTTTCTTTTTTGGCTGCGGTGGTTCCGCATACGCCGCTGCCCACCTTGATTCTGCGGCAGGCAGGCTTGCCCTGGAATGGGCCCAGCACCAACTCACCGTTTTTCATCAGATAAAATCCAGCCCAGCTGACTTCTCCCCAAGCCTCAGTGATGGCTGCGGAAGCGTTTGCCATATTGGTCACACAGTCCCTCTCGCCCGCAATCAAAGCTCTCACTCGCATCACTGCCCAGCGGCAGGATTCTTCTCTTGTCATATGGTCAGGCTTTTTCATTTCCATAATATGTTCCTCCAATAAAGATGATTTATTTTATATTTGGGGTTTGTCGGATATTTCCACTTTTATTTTAATGGAGCAAACCTGTTTTGTCAAACGGATTGAAAGGATGTTCAGGGAGAGCAAAACAGAAGTTTAGGTCAAGCCTTTTTAAAGGGCGGGCGGAAACTTTTTATTTTGTTCTCCGTGGGCTTTCAGGCATCAAAAAACGCTCCCGTTTCCGGGAGCGTTTTTATCTTAAGCTTTCGCTTATCTTACATCATTTTGCAGACTTCGTCTACAATGTTTTCTGCGCGGAGGCCAAACTCTGTTACCAGGTCGCCGCCAGGGCCGGAATGACCAAACTCATCATGTACACCCATCTTGGTTACTTTGCAGGCAATGCCGTTTTCGCAGATTGCGGAACATACTGCCTCGCCCAGACCGCCAATTACGGAATGTTCTTCGATGGTTACAATCTTGCCGGTTTCTTTTGCAGCTTTGCAGATCAGTTCTTCATCCAAAGGTTTGATGGTATGGATGTTGATGATTCTTGCATCAATGCCTTTTTCTTCCAGAAGTTTGCCTGCCTTGATTGCTTCAGAAACAAGCATACCGGTTGCTACTACTGTAACATCCTTGCCTTCGCGAAGAACGATACCTTTGCCCAGCTCGAATTTATAGGTGTCAGGGTCGTTGAACACTTCTACTGCCATTCTGCCGAATCTCAGGTATACAGGGCCTACGTGCTCAACTGCTGCGCGAACTGCGGCTCTTGCTTCAACGTCATCGGATGGGTTGATGATGACCATACCAGGGATAGATCTCATCAGAGCGATATCCTCGCAGCACTGATGTGTAGCGCCGTCTTCACCAACGGAAATACCAGCATGAGTTGCGCCAATCTTTACGTTGAGATGAGGATAACCGATGGAGTTGCGAACCTGTTCAAAAGCTCTGCCTGCTGCAAACATTGCAAAGGAGCTGGCAAATGGAATCATGCCTGCTGCTGCCAGACCTGCTGCAACGCCCATCATGTTGCCTTCTGCGATGCCGCAGTCGATGAAGCGGTCAGGACAAGCTTCTTTAAATTTTGCTGTTTTGGTTGCGCCTGCAAGGTCAGCGTCCAGCACTACCAGATTTGGATATTCAGACGCAAGCTCCGCCAGTGTAGCGCCGTAGCTGTCGCGGGTTGCAACCTTTTTAATCTCTGCCATCGTTTCGATACCTTTCCTTTCCATCCGATTAAGCTTCCAGAGCAGCCAGCTGCTCACGAAGCTCTTTCATCGCAATTTCGTACTGCTCATCATTTGGAGCTTTGCCATGCCAGCCAGCCTGGTCTTCCATGAAGGAAACGCCTTTGCCCTTGGTGGTTTTTGCGATGATTGCAGTCGGTTTGCCCTTAACGGTGCGTGCTTCCTGATAAGCTGCTTCAATCTGGTCGAAGTCGTGGCCATCAATGTTGATTACATGGAAACCGAATGCTTTGAATTTTTCGTCGATTGGATATGGGGACATAACATCTTTGACACAGCCGTCAATCTGAAGACCGTTGTTGTCTACCAGAATGCACAGGTTGTCCAGTTTGTAGTGAGCAGCGAACATGGATGCTTCCCAAACCTGGCCTTCCTGGATTTCGCCATCGCCCAGAATCGCATATACACGGTAGTCTGCGCCGGTGAGTTTAGCAGCTTTTGCCATACCGCAGGCAGCGGAAATGCCCTGGCCCAAAGAACCGGAAGACATATCTACACCTGGGATCTTTTTCATATCGGGATGTCCCTGAAGACGAGAGCCGATTTTACGCAGAGTGGTCAGTTCTTCCACTGGGAAGAAACCTTTGTTTGCCAGTGCTGCGTACAGGCCTGGAGCAATATGTCCTTTGGAAAGGACAAATCTGTCGCGATCAGCCTTTTTAGGGTCCTGAGGGTCAACATTCATCTCTTTAAAATAGAGATAAGTCAGGATGTCTGCTGCGGAAAGGGAACCGCCCGGATGACCGGATTTTGCGCTGTGGACCGCATCAATAATGCCCATGCGAATCTTGCATGCTGTGATAGACAGCTCTTTTTTAGAGTTGCTGTTCATTGTGTGGAATCATTCCTTTCAGTTGCTCTATGATCTCATACCTAGCCAAAGCCCGTTATGGCTGTGGCTTATATGCTTTTTCTAATGCTGCAATAAAATCTGCTACAGCCCCATTGTCGCACGAATCGACAATAAAATCAACCTTTTTTTTCAGATTTTCCTCTCCATCCTGTGGAACTGCTGAAAAATCAGCAATAATCAACATGGATTGGTCGTTTTCCCTGTCACCGATGGCCGCTGCCGCTGCAAAGCCCATAGAGGTTTTTATCAGTTCCATGCCCTTGCCCTTTTCTACGCCATCAGGAACCAGCTCCAAATAAAAGGCATCGCTTTGCACTGGATAAAATCCTTCTGGATTCTGTGCTTCGATATAGCCTCTGACTGCGGACATCCTTTCTGGAGGTACAATCAGCACCACCTTATGCCATCTGTCAGGAACGCCTTCATCATAGTAGCTTTTACAGCAGCTCTGAGCCAGATACATGGCTTTGCGCTTTTCCACCCCTGTGATGGATTCATCGCCCCAGCAGATGACCCAGTAGTTGTCCGGTTCCACCAGCATTGCCCCGATATCTGGAAATTCCTTCAGCAGCTGGAAGGTAAATTCTCTGGCATTTTCCGGCAGGAGCTGTTCAGAAAGAACGCTGCCATCTTCTGGAGAATAGATATATCCGCCATTGATGGTGATGATGGGAGCGTTGACCTCTACCTGCTCCAAAATCTCCTGAATGGCGCATTTTGGCCTGCCTGTGCAAAGAGCAAAGGCTCCTCCCTTATTCTGAAATTCTTGGATAGCGTTCAGGTTTGCTTCTGGGATATGGTTTAAGGTTGCTAAAGTGCCGTCGATATCCGATACCAGCAGCAGTCCCTTAAAATTCTGTTTGTTCTGCATCTTCATCATCCTCTCTTGGTCTGAGGGTCTTTAAGAAAGAGGTGAAATATTCTGGCAGGGGCGATTCAAATTGTAATCTCTCCCCTGTGATGGGATGAGTAAAGCCCAAAGCTCTGGCATGAAGGCATTGACCCTCCAGACGCTTGATAGCTTTCTTTGGGCCATAAACCTCATCCCCCGCTACAGGACAGCCGAGATATGCCATATGCACCCTAATCTGATGGGTGCGTCCTGTTTCCAGGCGACAGCGAATATGGGTGAAGCCGTCATAACGGCGAATCACTTCGTAATGGGTAATGGCCTGTTTTGCGCCCAGCAGAGAGCCGTCCGGCATTTCCCTGTCCAGAAGCACCGCCATTTTCTTTCTGTCCTTGGGGCTTCGTCCAATGGGCAAATCCACCGTTCCTGCATCTTCCTTTGGTCGGCCGATGACCACAGCCTCGTAATAACGGTCTACGCTGTGCTCCTTGATTTGGGCAGACAGACCTTTAGCGGTTTCATCGTCCTTTACGCAGACCAGCAGGCCGCTGGTATCCTTGTCGATGCGGTGAACAATGCCAGGACGCTCAATGCCCTGTCCCTGCGCCAGCCTGCCCTTGCAGTGGTACAGCAGAGCGTTGACCAGGGTTCCCTGATCGTTTCCGGCTCCCGGATGCACCACCATGTGCTTTGGCTTGTTGACTACAATCAAGTGTTCATCTTCGTATACAATATCCAGCGGGATATTTTCCGGTTCTGGAGCCGCTACAGGATGAAGCACTTCCTCCCAGTCAATTTGGCTCATATCTATACCCTCGTCCTGCCAGAAAAGTTCTTCCGGCAGAAGGATGGTAACTTTCATTCCCGGTTTTACTTTGTCATTTTTTCCAGCGGTTTTTTCTCCCAGCAGGACTTTCCCCTGGGAAATCCATTTCTGAGCCTGACTTCTGCTCATGCCGGTCAGGTTCTGCTGCAAAAATCGGTCAATACGCTCCCCACTTTGTTCTGGAGAAACTTCAAGGCAAAAATCGTTATTCATGCCGCTTGACCTCCTGACGAATTTCAAAGTTTTTGTTCTGGTCATTCTTTTCAAAGAACAGCAGGTAAACAATCAGCAGTCCGGTTCCCACGCATACAAAGATATCTGCCAGGTTGAACACCGGGAAATTGATCAGGCGAAAATCGAACATATCCACCACATAACCGCCCTCTCTGAAAATGCGGTCTAACAAATTGCCCACGCCTCCGGCCAGCACTAAACTCCAGCAGGACACCATCCAGGGAGAACGCAGTTTTTTCGTAGCCAGCAAAATTAAAATGGCCAACAGGAAAACGGAAGTCATCAGAATCAGGAAGATTCTTTTATGCTGCATGGTGCTGAAAGCTGCGCCAAAATTCTGCACATAGGTCAGATGGAACACACCGTCGATCAGTGGGATGGTTTCCAGCTGACGCAGAGTGTTTTCTGCCCAGAACTTGATAAGCTGATCTGCTCCCACCAGCAAAACAGCAATCCCTAACCAGATATAATTTAACATTTGTTGTTCCTCCTGTCTTTGGCTTACAGTATAAATAACACAAAAAGCGGTGCAGGAAAATATTGAACTGCATCGCTTTGTATACAAATCACTATCCTATATTTCTGCTCCGGTTTCAGGCGGCACAGAAAAAAATTCTGCGCCGCGCTGATGCAAGCCGCCATCGGCCTTTTTCCGACTACTTATGTTTTTTTCTAGAAAACAGCCCGGTATTTTTATTATCAGTATCTCGATCCACGTCGTAGCCTTCTCCAAATTTCAGTGCCCCAAAGCGGGATTCTCCCTGCTGATGAATCGGCTGATGCAGCTGGGCAACTGCCGGAGGTTCGGACGGGGAAGCCGGCATAAAGCGTGTGTCCTGGTCGCTGGAGTCCCGGTCACGCAGAGATGCGCCAAAATCAATGGAAGAAGATTCTTCCGACAGTTGAGAAACCATGGCAGGAGCCTCCGGCTCTGCCTGAGCCTGTGGCTGGCTTTCTGGGATTTCTTCTTTGTTTTCCTGTGTTTCGGTGTGGATATCTTCTTTTTTCATGCCTTCATCGTCATACTCAGGCAGAGCGCTGATGATATCCAGGTGCTGACGGTAAATGGTCAGCAGCCTGTTTTTGAACTTAGTAACTTCCTTCTGCATTTTCAGCAGAGCAAACTGTTCTCTTTCGATGTTCTTCTGGGCGCTTTCCAGAATCTGGTTTGCCTTATCTCTGGCATCTCTGATGATGTAATCCGCTTTGTTCTTGGATTCGCGGATCACGCTGTCGCCCAGCTTTTGTGCGCCAATGAGGGCACTTCTCAAACTGTCTTCATCTTCGCGGTATTTTTCCACCTGTTCTGCCAGGACTTCTATCTTTTCTTCCAGTTCCTCTTTTTCAGACTGAAGCTGGGAATATTCTGCCGCAACCTGCTGCAAAAAGGCCTCTACTTCATCCTGTTTATATCCACCCATCGCTTTGTCAAAACGTCTGGTGGCAATAATCTGCGGGGTCAGCATAGGGAATTCCTCCTCATGATTTTTTCGTTCCACAGCTTTTCGCTGCATATTTTTTAGATATACTTTCCAACAGTCAGATGAATCCGTCCTTTTTTACTCAGAGAGCCGACCTGTGACAGCACATATCTGCCATAGCCTCTGATAGACAGGATATCTCCTTCCCTGACTTCTTTGGAAATTTTGTTCTCCTCAAAAAAATTAAGGTTCACAAGCCCGCCTTCAATCAAAGACGCGCTTTTGTCCCTGCTGACATTGAGCGCGAGCGATACCGCGCAGTCAAGCCGCAGAGAGCTGACTGTACCGGTCTGATATTCCAGGCGGTACATGGGGGGCAAAGGTTCTGAATATCCATCCTGCTTGCGCAGTCCCGCCCTTCCTGCCTTGTCCAATTCTGACAAGATCAGCTGCTGGGCTGTTTCGGTGCAGAAGATTACAGAAAAATCATCGCCAGTCAGGATTTCCCCCACAAGCTCCCGTTTGATATCAAGCCCCATCAGTGCCCCCAGGATATCTCTGTGGGTCAGCGCATCCTTGCTGCGATATGACAAAGTGACTGCTTTGATGGGAAACTGTTCTTCCAGGATAGCCTTGTCCATCCCTTCGGTCAGTGCCAGATAGTCGGGGAATATCCCCAGCATCCTGCGTCCAACTGCGCCAATATGCCCCTCCCCGGAATCCTGATGAGAGAAGCCTGTCCAGAAATAATATTGTTCTTTGCAAACCGAAAGGCTCCGCAGGGTCTTTTCTGCCAGTGCCTGTTCTCGTTCGTCCAAAAACCGGGTAAAGCAGGGATAGTTGTTTTTTTCCATCTGCTTTACCAAATCGGCAATGCGGGCGCAGAGAAGCTGGTCTGCCTCCCTGCGCTGCGCTGATGTGCTTTTCTGCATATATTTTAGAAGATCACGCCGTTGTTTTCCAGCTCGTCCAGCAGGTCGCCCTTTACATCAACATTGTAAGGGGTGATGATGTAGGTGTTGTGCGCTACTCGTTTGAGCTGACCGCGGTTTGCATAGGCCACGCCGCACAAAAAGTCCAGCAGTCTTTTTCCTACTTCCTGGTCTGTGTTTTCCAGGTTCAGGACAACTGTTTTCTTTGCATTAAGTTCGTCTGCAATGGAAGCTCCCTCATCGTAGTGTTCTGGTTTTACCAAAACCACTGCCAGCTGTGTGGTAGCATGGATGTTGACTACTTTATTTCTGCGGTCAGGATCGCTGATGGTTTCCTCACCGTCTTCATGATTGATCATTTCGTCGGACTGTTCCAGATTTTCTTCTTCATCAAAATCATTATCGGGAATACCGATTAAGTTTCTTAAAGTGTCTTTGAATGCCATGATCTCTTCTAACTCCTTTTATAATTTCTCTGGCCAAACATAGCCGTACCAATACGAACGACCGTGGAACCCTGTTCTACTGCCTGCGGATAGTCCCCAGACATACCCATAGACAGGATTTCCATACTGATATTATCATATGTTTTTTGCTTTATGTCAACAAAGAGTCGGTTCATTTTTGAAAAATATTCAGAAACCTGCTCTTTATTTTCACATACCGGCGGAATCGTCATCAATCCCCGAACTTTGATATTTTCCATTTTGGAAGCTTCCCGGAGCAGTTCATCCAGGTCTTCCAGATAAAGGCCGGTCTTGTTTTCTTCATGACCGATATTGACCTCGATGAGCACATCCATCACTTTGCCGATGGCTGCGCACTGTTTGTTGATCTCCTTTGCCAGCTTCAAGCTGTCCACAGATTCGATCATGCACACCTTGTCCACAATCTGGCGGACTTTGTTTGTCTGGAGATGGCCGATGAAATGGATGTCCACCCCTTCTTTGTGGTAGCTGTCGTATTTTGCGCAAAGCTCCTGAGCCTTGTTTTCTCCCAAAAGGGTGATGCCCTGGGCGATGGCTGCATTCACCAGGCTTGGGTCTACAGTTTTGGTGACTGCCATGACCCTGACCTCTTTGGGATCACGGCCGGCTTTAACTGCTGTTTCCCGGACTTCCTCCAGGATGCCTTTTACGTTCTGAGCTACTTCCTGTTCACTAAGTACCTGCATTATTCGATTCCACTCCTTTTACTGTACTTTCATCCAGGATGGTTCCGTCTTTCAGATCCACCCCGCCACTTTCCGTAATGACCAGATCGAGAAGATGCAGGGTATGGGCTTCGTCTGTTCCTTCGCGAGGCTCACACAGGATGAATGTTCCATTGTCTTTGATGATCTCTACTGGTTTAAAGCGGATGGTCGTCTTATCCAAAACATAAACTCCCGGAATATTCTGTTCGTGATAAAGCACTTTAGAATTGATTCGGAGTCCTGAATAGGTGGTGAAAATAATGTCCACGCTTTGCTGGCGGACTTTGATTAGCTGATCGGTGATGTCCTTGCACTCGAACACCACAATATAATTTTCCTTTGTATCATCGGGAATGATTTGGGATACCCGAGCCGATACTGTCTGTCCGTTAGCAAATTTAAAGTCCAGCTTTACCCAGTCATCCACCTCAAACTTCTGGGCCTGCTCATGGGGCAAGTCCACGCACATATGCCAAATATGGGTCGAGATGATTTTTCCGGCATAGCCTCCGGTGGATTTTGGTTCCTGCTGTTTCAGCGTCTGGAAGCTGTCATAGGTCATTTCCTCCAGAGCTTGTTCTGTCAGGATGGTTTCATAGCCGTCTACTTCCTGGCAAAAATATCCTGCTTCCGGGGCGATGAGAGAAACGCCTTTTTCTTTGCTTTTGGCCTGTTCCAGATACGCAATTTCGTTTCTCAGCTGGACAATCCTTTCGGTGAAGGTATTTTCTTCTCCCAGCGCAATCTTTTTTCGATTGAGCAGGCTGGTCAAGGCTTCCTTGTGGTCGGCTATTCCTTCCACTACCCCGTCTGCGGTGAAGTCCACGATTCGTCCGGCCTGTTCGTTGATCTGACCGGAAAGGCTTGTCACCGCAGAATAGCGGGTAGCTTTGACTGTTTGCGCCTTTTGCAGAGAAGCCAGCTCTTTTTTCAGCTGCTCGATTTGGTTATTTACCAGAGAAACTTTTTTGTTTTGATAAACCGCCGCAATATCTTGGTTTTTGGCCACTTCTTCGCCATCGGCATAATTATAAACGGTGATGCCCTGGGCACTCTGGGTAATCAGCTCCTCGCTGCGAAAGACCAGTCCCTCAGCCCGAACAAAATCATAGATGGTATCATCCATGACCTGCTCGTACCGCAGCTTGATATTCGCAAACCCCCAAAGCTGACTGCCGATATAGAGCAGCAGAAACAAGCCAAAGGCGGCTGCGATATTTTGTCTTCTTTTATTTGCCTTCTTTTTATAGCCGGCCATATGTTTCCTCCCGACATTGGTGCTCGCTATTCATTGCTGCTCTGCTGAGGCTCCACCATCATACGTACCGCATGGGTTGGGGTAATGGTGGAAATCGCATTTTTGTATACCAGGTTCTGTCTGCCTTCGTTTTCGATGATGATAGTAAAGGTGTCAAAACCAATCACATATCCTCGCAGCTGAAAACCGTTGACCAGATATACAGTCACCATTGTTTTATCTTTGCGAATCTGGTTCAAAAAGATATCCTGTAAATTAAGCATATTATGACCTCCTTTGTCAGTATAGCCAATCCAGCTGTATTTTTATGTCGTCCTGTGTCATCAGATTTCAAGTTCCTGTCGGACAAGCTCTGTCATGGATTCATACATCTGTGTCCTGTCGGGATAATCCTCTGCCATAAACCAGTGATAACGCTGATCCCGCTTAAACCAGGTCAGCTGACGCTTTGCATATCTCCTGGATTCCTGACGGATATGTTCGCAAGCTTCTTCCAGAGTTTCTTCCCCGGAAAAATACGCCGCCATTTCCTTATATCCAATGGCCTGGAAGCTGGTCTGTCCGCAGCCTTCCTGGAAAAATCTCCGCGCTTCTTCTTCCAGTCCTTCCTCCAGCATGATGCTGACCCTCTGATTGATTCGGTCATAAAGCTTCTGCCGGTCATGAAAACTCAACGCCATCATGCAGAGGCGGTAGGGGGACGGTTCCAGTTTGGAAAGTTCCTGCTGACGGGTAATGGTCATGCCGGTAGTATGATAGACCTCCAGCGCCCTGACCACTCTGCCGATATTGTTGGGATGTATCTTTTCTGCTGCTTTGGGGTCTGCCTGCGCCAGTCTTTCCCAAAGAGCCTGAGGGCCTTGTTCTTCTGCAAAGGCTTTCAGTTCTTCTCTGAGCACCGGGTCGCTCTGGGATTCTCCAAAATGTACATTGTCCACAAGGGAGCTGATGTACAGTCCTGTTCCTCCCACAATGATAGGCAGCTTTCCTCTCTGCCAGACTTCCTGTATTTTTTTCTGCGCCATAGGAACATAGTCGGCCACGGAAAACTCTTCCCTGGGGTCTGCAAAGTCGATGAGATGATGGGGAATCCCCTCCATTTCATCGGGAGTAGGCTTTGCGGTACCAATCGTCAGCTCCTTATAGATCTGCATGGAATCTGCCGAGATGACTTCTCCTCCCAGACGTTTTGCCAAAGCCACACCGGCTCCGGTCTTTCCAGAAGCGGTTGGCCCTGCAATTACCACCAGCGGTATTTTCTCCTGCATATCCTGCTCTCCCCTCTCTTTTTATTATACCATCTTTTTCTATGGGATACAGTATTTATCCCTGCCTGCCAAATATTTTTTCCAGTTCATATCTGGAAAAGCTTTTTGCGATTGGTCTTCCATGCGGACAATATTTGGCATCTTTGTCCTCGCAGAGCATGCGGATGATTTCCCGCAGCTCCGGCATGGAGTTTTTGTCATTGGCTCGAACTGCGCTTTTGCAGGCCACAGAATGAAGCAGATCATCCAGTGCATGAGGAGTCAGATCTTTTTTATTGCCTGCAAGATCATGGGCGGTACGTTCCACCAGCTCGCTGATTTCCTCCCCGGACAACATGGTGGGCACTTCCCGAACGATAAGGTCGCCGTCGCCAAAATCCTCCACCAAAAATCCAGCCTGCTGGAACAGCTCCAGGTTTCGGGCTGCTCCCTGATAATCTTCCCGGCTCAGATGCACCATCACCGGGTCAAGCAAAAGCTGACGGTCGGAAGTAAAGTCCTGCTGTTTGAGCTTATTGAAGATGAGCCTTTCGTGGGCTGCGTGTTTGTCCACAAGAACCACCCGGTCTTTCGCCTCCACCACCAGGAAAGTCCCCAGCACCTCGCCCACCAGCCGCAGGTCTTCCTCTTGATACTGGGATATATCGGTATCGTGCCTGTCCTTTGGCTGCTCCTGCACCAGGACAACATCTTCATCGCTGAACACAGCTTTGCGGTCGTGGCCGGAAACTGGTTTTTCCTTTGAGTCTGTCTTCAGTATCGGTTTTGTCATAGATTCCGGCAGAGTGTCCAGCTCCCCCAAATCCATCTCAAAGGCAGCCGGCTCTTGAATATGCTTTTCAGCAAGAGGCGGAACTTTGGGCAGCGGCGGAGGAAGTACAGGGGACACCGGCGCTGTCTGCGCCGCCGGATTGTTTGCGCTGTCATGAAACACAAACTCCACATCGGGGATGTCCTCCATCTGGATGCCTTGCTGTTCCAAAAGATTTGGCTTGGCAGCTTTCTCTTTTTTCACGCTGTCGGGCTGTTCTTCTTCCTTCAAGATTTTATGATATTCTTTCAGTGTCATCTTCTGGGGCTTCTGCGGTTCTGCCGACTGCCACTGTTTCAACTCTTTTAGGGTAATCTGTTCCACCTGGGGCTTTCTTTCCAAATCAAACACGGTCATGGGCTTTTTGTGTACCATGCCCTGGGTCAGCTCAGAGTTGTCCTGCTTTGCCAGAGTGGTTTTCGCCGCATAATATACTGCATCAAACACCGGCCTTTCGTCAGTGAATCTGATTTCGATTTTAGCCGGATGCACATTGATGTCAGTTTCTGTAAAAGGTATTTCCAAATCCAGCACGCAGCCTGGGAATTTGCCCACCATCAAACAGTGCTTGTAGGCTTCTTCCAGAGCCGTTCTGGCGGTGACGCTCTTTACATAGCGTCCATTGACAAAAAAGGTCTGCATGGTGCGGTTGGCCCGTCCCACAGATGGAAGCGTGATATAACCCTGCACTGTGATCTGCCCCTGGGTATAGTTGACCTCTGCCAGCCCTTTGGTAAAATCTCTGCCATAAACGGCATGGATGGCGGACAAAAGCTTTCCATCTCCTGGCGTGTGGAGCTTTGTCTGTCCGTCACGGATAAAGCGAAAGGAAATCTCCGGGTGGGACAACGCAATCTTTTCTACAACTCCTGCTACAGAGTTTCCTTCCTGAGAATCCTTTTTGAGGAATTTCATTCGAGCTGGAGTATTGAAAAACAGGTCGGAAACTTTGACGGTAGTTCCCACCGGACATCCCACCGGCTCCACCTGGCCAAAACTCTCCCCTTCGCCAAAGTAACGGACACCCTCGTTGGTGCTCTGTTTTCTGGTCAGCACCTCCACCCGGGACACCGCATGGATGGATGCCATTGCTTCCCCACGAAAGCCCAATGTGGCAATCCTGCTCAAATCATCCTGGGTTCGCACCTTGCTGGTGGCATGACGCAGGAACATCACCGGAACATCCTCAGGCTCGATTCCGCTGCCGTCATCGCTGACACGAATCTGGGTGACACCTCCATGACGAATTTCCACCGTGATTTTTGCAGCTCCTGCATCTATGGAATTTTCCACCAGTTCCTTCACCACCGATGAGGGCCGTTCCACCACTTCACCAGCTGCAATCAGCTGAGAGAGCTGTTCATCCAATACCTGTATGACACCCATGCGTTCAACTCCTTTCTGGGACGCTATCGGTTATATTCTTGCTTTCAGTTCCGACAAAAGCACCAACGCCTGTACTGGCGTGATTTCATCTATTTTGATTTCTTTTAAACGGCGTATTACTTCGCTGTCTTCCTTCTGGACAATGACCATTGGTTCTTCTTCTTTTTTGCGTTTTTTAGGAGCTTTTACAGAAGGCACGCCTCCTGCTTCCAGCTGTTTCAGAATCTGCTGGGCCCGGAGGATGATTTCCTCCGGGATGCCGGCCAGACGGGATACGTCGATGCCGTAGCTGTCATCGGTGCCTCCCTTGACAATGCGGCGCAGGAAGAAGATTTCCTCCCCCTCCTTCTTCACGGCAATATTGTAGTTTTTGATATTAAAGAAGGATTTTTCCAATTCAGTCAGCTCATGGTAATGGGTGGCAAACAAGGTCTTTGCCCCCAGCTTTTTCCGGTTGGCGATATGTTCAATGACAGCTCTTGCAATGCTCATGCCGTCAAAGGTGGAAGTTCCTCTGCCAATCTCATCCAGAATCAGCAAGCTGTTTTCGGTGGCGCTTTCCAAAATCTGAGCCACTTCGCTCATTTCCACCATGAAGGTGGATTTGCCGGAAGCCAGGTCATCAGAAGCCCCCACTCTCGTATAGATGCCGTCCACCACGCCGATTTGGGCAGAACGAGCCGGCACATAGGAACCAATCTGCGCCATCAGCACGATCAGTGCTGCCTGCCGCATATAGGTGGATTTGCCTGCCATATTGGGGCCGGTGATAATGGCGATCTGATTTTCTCCTTTGTCCAAGCGAATGTCATTGGCCACAAAAAGAGTGTCCGTCAGCATTTTTTCTACAACTGGATGTCTGCCGTCGATGATATTGATTTTTCCAGAAAGGTCTACTTCTGGGCGGCAGTAGTTCTGTTCCACCGCTGCATAGGCAAGGCTGGCATAAAAGTCCAGCCACGCAATCGCATTGGCTGTGGACTGTACCCGATGAATCTGGTTTGCAATCTTTTCCCGAACTTCCTCAAAGAGCCGGTTTTCCAGCACAAGGATTTTGTCCCTAGCTCCCAAAATCTTCTGCTCCAGTTCTTTGAGTTCCTGTGTGATGTAACGCTCGCTTCCGGTCAGGGTCTGCTTGCGGATATAAGTGTCCGGCACCTGGGACAGGAAAGATTTTGTAACTTCGATATAATAGCCGAACACGTTGTTGAAGCCAATTTTCAGATTCTTGATTCCGGTTTTTTCCCGTTCCGAAGCCTCCACCTGAGCCAATACGCCTTTTGTATTCTGAATAATGTCCCGCAGAGAATCCAGTTCTTCCGAATAGCCCTTGCGAATCACGCCGCCGTCTTTGAGAACTGCCGGAGGATTTTCCTCTATGGACTGGTCAATCAGTTCCCGAATATCTTCCAGAGGGTCTAAGTCCCGGTCGATTTGCTTGAGATAAACTGTCTTGACTTCCCCGATATCTTCCTTCAGCTGAGGCAGTCTTTCCGCTGTGGAAAACAGAGAGCGGATTTCCCTTGGGGTAACAGAACCATACACAATACGGGTGATGATTCTTTCCATGTCGAAAATATCCGACAAAGTTTCTCGGATATTGTCCAGGCGGATGCTGTCACTGATCAGCTCCCCAACTGCGTTGAGCCTTTTGTTGATGGAGGTGGGATTGACCAGCGGTTTTTCAATGACAGAACGAATCAATCGCTTGCCCATCGGAGTTTTGGTCTTGTCCAACACCCATAGGAGAGTTCCCACCTTTTCTCCTGTGCGGAGGGTCTGGGTTAGTTCCAGGTTTCTTCTGGCATTGATATCTAAAGTCATGTACTGTTCGTCACTGTAAAGCTGAAGCTCGCCCAAGCTTTCCAGCCCATGCCGCTGGGTTTCGGTCAGGTAGGACACCATCGCGCCCAGCACATAGATTACCGGCGGGTCTTTTTGAGAAAGGACTTCTTCCAACACCCTTTCCCCAAACTGCTGAACTGCCAGCTTTCGGCAGTTGAGCAAATCAAAGAACTGTTCTCCCAGCACTTCCGGCTGGATGTGGAGCCGCTCGGTGATGAACTTGTTGATTTGAGCGCATTTGCCAGCTTCTTTGTTCATTAAAATTTCCGCAGGAGAAAGCCTTGCCAGCTCGTTGAGAATGCGTTTTTGCCAATCGGAGTCGATCTGCATTGCGCTGACTTCTCCGGTGGATACATCAGAAAAGGCGATAGCAAAACGATTTTCCTCCGGTGCTTTGTAAATCAGACACAGGTAGTTATTGGCTCCAGCGTCCAGCATATTGCTTTCCAGCACAGTGCCCGGTGTCACCACCCGGATAATTTCCCTTTTTACCAATCCCTTAGCAGTAGCCGGGTCTTCCACCTGTTCGCAGATAGCCACCTTATAACCTTTTTTCACCAGCTTGGCAATGTAGTTGTCGCAACTGTGATAGGGGATGCCGCACATAGGCGCTCTTTCGCTGAGGCCGCATTCCTTTCCGGTGAGGGTCAGTTCCAGTTCACGGGATGCCAAAATCGCATCATCAAAAAATAATTCATAAAAGTCGCCCAGCCTAAAAAACAGCAGCTGGTCTACATAACGCTCTTTCACCTTCCAGTACTGACGCATCATGGGGGAGAGCTTTGCTGTGTCCACAGGCTTAGTCGAGATTGTTCTTTCCATGTCAATTCCTTTCTGTCCGCACCGGCTGTTCTGCAAAGGAGATTTTCTCCTAAATGGGAAAATCATCTTGGCCGGGGTCATCTTCTTTTCTTTTGCAGAGCAGCCCAAACGTCCCTTTTGATAGACTGTCAGCCAGCACCCTTGACAAGGATGCTGGCTGAAATCAGTTTTTCTTCTTAGTGGCAGCCGGAGCATCCGCCGCAGTCGCCGCTGCATCCTGCCTGCATTTCAACTTTATCTGGGTCTTCGCCATTGATTGCGCCAAAGAGGATGTCGGTGATGAAGCTCATCATGTGGTCAACGTCGTGTTTTGCAGCGTTGAACTCTACCATGTTTGGATTTTCCATGATTGCCTGATACATTTCTTTCAGTTCTTTGTCCAGAGCTGTCAGTTTGTCAGTATCTTTTTCGTCCTGTGCCAGAGCGGTGCTCAGTTCAGAGCGTTTCATGTTGAAGTCGATGATCTGTTTCTGGAGATCTTTGTCTTCATCATTTGCTTTTTTAGAAGCGTCGATTCTCAGGAATCTTTCGTCCTGCTGGATCACTTTGCCCAGTTCTCTTGCCATTGCAATAACTTTGTCTTCCATGTGGATTACCTCCAAATAAATATTTATTTGAACTTTTAAAAAGAAAGATTTCTTTTTAAAGCGTCCTGATGAGTTTCTGACAAAACCAGCTCTCCTTCGTATTCCGACCGCAGACCGTGGGTAATCTTTACTGTCACAAAATCCCCCGCCTGTATTCCCTTGGCCGGAAAGCGTACCGTCAAGCCGTTTTCGCATCTGCCGGTCATCCACCCCTCCTTTTTAGTGGAAGGATGCTCCACCAGCACCCGCAAAATTTTTCCTTCTGCGGCCTTGTTGTTTTCTGCGCTGATTTGGTGCTGCGCCCCAATCAGCTCATTGAGCCATTTTGTTTTTTCCCTATCGGGAACCGGGTCATCAAAATTCATCGCCGGCGTGCCCGGTCTTGGTGAATATAAAAAACTATACAGTGCCTGGTAGCGAACCTGCTGACACAAGCTGACTGTCTGCTGAAAATCTTCATAAGTTTCTCCCGGAAATCCCACGATGATGTCTGTGGTGAAGGTCACATCGGGCATCTTCTCCCTGGCATATCGGATTAAATCCAGATAGTGCTCCTTGGTATAGCGGCGGTTCATTTTTTTCAATATACGGTCAGAACCGCTCTGCACCGGAAGGTGAATATTGTGGCATATCTTTTTGCTTTTTGCCACCAGGTCAATCAGTTTTCTGGTGCAGTCTTTTGGGTGGGAAGTCATAAAGCGTATCCGAAAATCTCCCGGCAAAGCCTCGATTCTTTCCAGAAGCTGCGGAAAATCAATTTCTTCTTCCAAACCTTTCCCATAGGAATTGACATTCTGTCCCAAAAGCACCAGCTCTTTATAACCCATAGCAAGGCTGTCTTTGGCTTCAGAGATGATATCTTCCGGCCGGCGGCTGACCTCTCTGCCCCTGACCGCAGGAACGATACAGTAAGTACAAAAATTATCGCAGCCGTACATAATCTGAATAAATGCCTGCACCCCTGGATTTCTGGTAATAGGAAGTCCTTCGGCAATCAGGTTTTCCCGATGCTTTCCTTGAGAACAATCTATCACCCGCCGTTCTCCCCGGAGAAGACGATTCAGCATCTGGGGCAGGGTATGCATAACATGGGTGCCGAAAATCAGCTCCACAAAAGGGAACACTCTCCTGATGTTTTTTACCACATCTTCCTGCTGCATCATGCAGCCACAGAGCCCCACGATTACCGAAGGATGGCGGGCTTTGAGCCGTTTCAGTTCTCCCACCATGCTCAACAGCCGCACCTGGGCATTTTCCCGAACAGCGCAGGTATTGCAGAGGATGATATCCGCTTCCTCCTGATTTCCAGTAGGTTCACAGCCCATAGCGGTGAGCATCCCCATGATTTTTTCGCTGTCAGAAACATTCCCCTGGCAGCCAAAAGTTTTGACGCAGGCTTTGGGCTTGCGGCCAATCCTTCTTTCCAGAAGAACTTTGTTCTGCGCCATAATTTCCCACTGATGCATAATCTCCCGGCGGGGCACTTTTGTTTGTATTTCTGTGTCTGTCTGCGCTATCATCCCTAAGCCTCCAAAATCCCTGCTGATAAAAATTGTTATCATCTTATTATACATTTTTATGAAACTTTCGTCAATGCTGCTCTCGGTGCGAATTTATGGGAAAAATTGGGATTTATCAAAAAAATAATTGCAAAGAATTGGGATGGATGGTATTATTAACTATAGTATACATTTTTACCAAAACTCACCTGAGTAAATTATCATACCAAAAGGAGTGTCCCTTATGAAATATTATATCGGCATCGACCTGGGCGGTACCAACATCGTGTCTGGCGTGGTGGACGAAAACTTCCACATCCTTGCAAAAGCCAGCGACAAAACCAACGTGGGCCGCCCTGCGGAACAGATTGCCCACACCATGGCAGAAACCGCAAAGGCTGCCGCCGAAGCTGCCGGTCTTTCTCTGTCCCAGATTGAATCTGTAGGCATCGGCACCCCTGGCGTAGTGGACGGCGACAACGGCGTTGTTCTTGCTGCCAGCAATCTGAATTTCTCCAATGTTCCTCTCCGGGAGCTGCTGAACAAGGAATTGGGACTTCCCATCTTTGTAGCAAACGACGCTGACGCTGCTGCTTACGGCGAATTTATGGCAGGAGCCGGCAAAACCGAAAACGGCAAACACATCGAAAATATGCTGGCCATCACTTTGGGCACTGGCGTTGGTTCCGGCATCATCATCAATTCCAAAATCTACAACGGCTGCGGTCATGCAGGCGGAGAGTTTGGTCACAGCATCATTCAGGTAAACGGCAGACAGTGTTCCTGCGGCAGAAAAGGCTGCGTGGACGTTTACTGTTCCGCTACCGGACTGATTCTCACTACAAAAGAGCAGATGGAAAAACATCCCGAATCCTGTATGTGGGATATGTGCGGCCACGACCTGAACAAGGTGGAGGGCTACCACTGCTTCGATGCTGCTGCAAAGGGCGACGAAGCCGGAAAAGCTGCCGTAGAAGAATACACCTCCGTTTTGGCAGAGGCTGTCCTCAATGCAGCAAACACCCTCCAGCCAGAGATCATCTGCATCGGCGGCGGCGTGTCCAAACAGGGCGAAAATCTTCTTAGACCGATTCGCAAGTATATGGACCAGTTCTGTCTTGACCGCTTCGGCTCCAAAAGAACTCAGGTTCGCATTGCAGAGCTGGGCAATGATGCCGGTGTCATCGGAGCTGCCCTCATTGGACTTCAGGCTGAATAGGCCGTGTCCTCCTCACTGAAAAAAGTCCTTCTGCCAGTATTTCATTTCTTCTGGCCTTCTCGCTGCGCCTTCTGTGGCAGAATCGTTCCCAGCGGAAAACTGAGCTGTAAAGACTGTGTGCATAAAATGCCTCCGCCCAAAGCCTTTGAGCTTCCCTATCTGGACGGCGCATTTTCCTGCACCGAATATACCCTCAATGTATCTCATGCAATCCATCGGTTTAAATTCCGAAACCAGCCTCAACTAGCTTCTCTCTTTGGCTCCCTGACTGCCAAAAGGCTGGGGGACGATATCCTGCTGTGTCAACCGGATTATCTCTGCGGTGTTGCCATGCATCCCAAAAAGCAGAGGAAAAGAGGTTATAACCAGGCAAACCTCTTTGCAGAAGATTTGGCAAAAAGGCTGGATATCCCTTATGCAGAGCTTCTCAAAAAGAATCGCTCCACTCCTGCCCAGCATACCCTCAGTGCCGCAGAACGAAAGGTCAATCTGGCCGGCGCATATACCGTGCCAGACCCCCATAAGGTCAAAGGGAAAAGAATCCTTATTGTGGATGATGTCATCACCACCGGCTCCACTATGGCGGAATGTGCGCAAGTCCTTTTGGAAGCAGGGGCTGTTTGGGTAGGCGGATTGAGTTTCGCCCGTCCTTTTGATTCCGACCACCATTAAAAAATCCTCCCTGGCAGGGAGGATTTTCCTTTTATCTTGCTTTAAAGCTTGCGCAGCTGGTGTCGCCGCAGCCCTGCGCTCCAATACCATCAATACTGATATCGGAGGCTGTGCAGCTGCCTCGCTGGTTATACACACACTGGGAAGCACTGCACCTGATCTGGCAGTTGGGGTCTGCGTGGGCATAATCCACCGCATTGTTCATCTGCCCCGGCTGTTTTTTCACAAAGCTTCGGCAGGAAGTTTCCCGGCAGCAAGAAGCGTTGGAACCATTCACATCGATTTTGCCTAGGCAGCAGCAGTGATTGCAGTTGCTGATACAGTTGTCTACATGGCAGGTCAGTTTGGTCATGGAATCTCCTTCTTTCCTGTTGATATGAGAATCATCTCTGCAATAGTTTGCTCCCAAAGACTTTTCTTTATTCTTTCCATTATTTCCCACTCGGATAAATTTTGTTTTCTTTTTACAGTTCGCAGAAAAGCCCTTTCCGTATCTTCTGTTTTATGCTAAAATATGATAGTATATATTGTAAGATATTGCTGCTTTTTAGAATAGCAGTATTTAGGAGGTTTCTCTTTTGAAAAAAATTATTTCATCTCTGTTGGGCCTTGTGCTAGCCTGTCAGATGTTCCTTCCCGTATTTGCACAAACTACCACCGCTCCCCCATCTTCCAATCAGCAGCAGACCACAACTGCTCCCTCAGAGCAGCCTCAGCAGCCTGCTGCACCCGGCGAAAAAGCACCGCCCACTGCTCTGCCTGCCATCAACTCCGATTCTTACATCGTGATGAATGCTCAAACCGGACAGATTCTGATTTCCAAAAACCCGGACAAAAAACAATATCCTGCCAGTATCACAAAAATATTGACCACTGCCATCGCTTTGGAATATGTGAATCCCGAGGCAGACTACACCGTGACGATTGAGGATGTGTTCCCCACCTATCCTGAAAAATATCGTTTCAGCAACAGCACCTATGTGGCCATCACCCAGGATGAAGTGGTGAAGGTACGTGACCTGCTGTATGGCACCATGATTCAGTCCGCTAACGACACCGCCAACGCTCTGGCAAACTGTGCAGCAAAAAACGCCAACCGCTCCGTTACTCTGGAGGACGGCACCGTCAGCAACACCGCAGGCTTTGTGGAAATGATGAATGAAAAAGTCAAAGAGCTGGGCTGTGTCAATTCCAACTTCATGAACCCCCACGGACTTTTTAATGAAAACTCCTACACCACCGCCTACGATATGGCACTGATTACCCGCTACGCTCTGAAAGTTCCAAACTTTATGGAATATTTCAGCCAAACTCAATACACCATGGAACCCACCAACAAACAATCCCTGCCAAGAAACTGGGGCCGTGTGAAGGAAGGCATGATGGAGCCTTCCAACGAAAACTACTATCAGGGAACCATCGGCGTAAAACTGGGCTGGGAAAGCCAGAGCAATCACACCGGCGTTTCCGTAGCAGAAAGAAACGGCATCCGCCTGATTTGCGTTGCCCTCAACTGCACCGGCAGCACCCCTTATTCCATCCAGAAAGACATGGCCAATCTTTACGATTACTGCTTTAATAACTTCACCGGCGTAACCTACACCCCTGAGGAGCTGGCCCCGAAAGGCTTCAAAACCCCTGTCTATGATTCCAGAAAGAAAACCGCCGAGGAAGACTCCTCCTCTCCTGTGCTGGTAGGAACCGCTACCTACTCTACCGATTCCGACTTCACTGTGCTGGTTCACAAAAACTTCAGCAAAGATGATGTTATCATTATCCCAAATATTCCGGGAAGATATTACATGGACGAAGCCATGCCGTCTACCCTGACCTTTGCAATGAACGGACTGACCGCCCAGGAAGCTTCCCAGTACATGGTTCCGAATATGGCTGCGCTGAAACTGGATGTAAATGTCCTGACCTTCAGCGAAGTGGAAGCGCAGAAAAAGGCCGAACGTCAGGCTCTCATGGCCAAAATCTGGAAAGTGGTAAAAGCCGTACTTCTGGTGGTTCTTATCATGTTCATCCTGCTTCTGTGCCTGCGTATCTACAATATGAGAAAATATAAAAAGCGTATTGCCAGAAAGAAAGCCGCCGCAAAACGCCGCCAGGGAGCACCACAGACCCAGAGCAAAGCCACTTCTTCCAAAAGCAATTCCTCAAAAAGCAGCTCCAGCAAAAGCACCCGCAAAAAATAATCCCAGATAAGCCAAAAGGACACCGTGAAATCACGGTGTCCTTTTTCTATTGGTATAAATTGCTTATTTCAGGAAGCCTTCCACGATTCTGGCTTCTGCCTCCTGTTCGGTCAGACCCAAGGTCATCAGCTTGGTCAGCTGTTCTCCTGCAATCTTTCCGATAGCTGCTTCGTGAATCAATTCTGCGTCGATGTCGTTAGCGGTCAGCTCTGGAATTGCAGTAACAGTTCCATTCTCCATGATGATGGCATCGCACTCGGAATGTCCGGTGCATTTATTGTTGCCGTTGATGATGGAGCGGAATACCTGATGGGAATGTCCCTTTGCCACAGAACGGGAAATCAGGTCTGCGCCGGAACCTTCTCCATCCAAATCAACAGTGAAGTTGGTTTCTGCGTACTGGTCTTCATGGGTCATGATTTTTTCCTTGATGACCAGTTTGGCATTGGAGCGGAGAACTGCTTTGGATACACGCTTGGTGGAATCTACGCCTTTAATCTGCACCGTATCCATCTCCATATAGCTGTCGTCTGCCATCTCCACGTAGGTTTCTGGATTGATGATTCTCTTGCCGGTACCGCTGCCGATTCCAATATGCTTTTCTTCATAGCGGACTTTTGCGCCTTTGCCGATGAAGAATCGATGAATGCCGTTGTGCTGGGAACTTTCCTCTCCGTCAGTATGTACGCCGCAGCCTGCCACGATGACAACGTCAGCATTTTCACCTACATGGAAATCGTTGTATACCAGGTCGTCCACATCACTTTTTGTAACGCAGGCTGGGATATATACCGTTTCTTTGGTGTTTGGCTTGATGATGATGTCAATGCCCGGAAGGTCTTCCTTGTTGACGATGGTGATATTTTCACTGGACTGTCTGCCTGCGCAGCCACCATCTTCACGGATGTTGAATGCGCCCTTGATTTCTCCGGTTACATCGGAAATCATGCCCAGAAGTTTTTTTGTAATCTCATTCATGTTTCTGTCCTCCTAGCAAACAACCAGTCTGTCGCCTTTGCCGCCTACACAGTATTTGCAGTCCTCACGAAGAAGCTCTGGCAGTACGTCATCTTTGCTTCCTTTCGCAATAACTTTTCCGTCAGCAATAACGATGATTTCGTCTGCAATATCCAGGATTCTTTCCTGGTGGGAAATAATCATGGAACCTCTGTTTTCTTCTCTCATAGAATAGAAAACATCAATCAGGTTATTGAAGCTCCACAGGTCGATGCCGGCTTCCGGTTCATCGAAGATGGACAGTTTGGTCTGTCTTGCCATTACAGTAGCGATTTCGATACGCTTGATTTCGCCGCCGGAAAGGCTGCCGTTCACTTCACGGTCGATGTAATCCTTGGCGCACAGACCCACCTGTTTCAGATAGCCGCAGGCTTCGCAGTCGCTGATTTCCCGGTGCGCTGCCAGGTTGATTAAATCCCTTACGGTGATTCCTTTGAAGCGTACTGGCTGCTGGAATGCGTAGCTGATTCCTCTTTGCGCTCTTTCGGTGATGCTCATATTGGTGATGTCTTCCCCATCCAGCAAAATCTGGCCGCTGTCTGGCTGCATGATGCCTGCAATCACCTTGGCCAAAGTAGACTTGCCGCCGCCGTTAGGGCCGGTGATTACAATAAACTTTCCGTCCTCTACTTTGAGGCTTACATCGTTCAAAATTCCTTTTTTTTCGTTCTCCGAATTTTCATCGGATACACTCAAACAAATATGTTTTAACTCGAGCATATTTTCACTCCCATTTTCCATGTAAAAAATGTAATACTTTTCAACAAATCAAAAATACTCCATTTTAGTCTAGTTGTCAAGTTGTTCTCTATTTTTGATGAAAATTTCTCATTTATTTGCCCATCCTTTTCCATTATTATGAACGTCTTTCGGATGGATTATACAAAAGAAAAATTTCTGATACAAGACCGCTTATCCCCACCCATATCACAGCATAAAAAAACGCAGGGGCCTTCCAACAGCCACCTGCATTTTTTATATAAAGGTTTTCTGGTACTGATTTAATACGGTTTTACCCGCTCAAACACTTTCGCCATGCTTTTGAGAGCCACATACATCAAAAGGATTTCAACGGGAAGAAGGGCAATATTTTTGATGGAGCGGGTGATAAATAACTGGGTAAATGGGGTTCCATACATCACCGTCAGCCAAAAAGTATTCAGTCCGCAGTTGAGAAGCAGGGATACAGCACTCTTTGCCAGGATAGCGCGGGTCAGGGTGCATTTTTCTTTATACAGAAAAACGCCAAAAATCACGCCTTCCAAAACAGCCGTCAGTGTAAAACCTGGGAAGAACCCTCCCACTGGTTTTACCAGATAACGAATTAAATCCCCTGTGCCGGATGCCAGGCCGCACATGGCAGGGCCGTACATCATGCCAATCACAGCGGTCACAATGAAGGATACGCTGATTCTCAAAGATTCGCTCAAGTTGAACGAAGCAAAGGACAGAATCACGTTCATTGCAATCAGCATTGCTACACCGGTAATGCTTTTGACGTTCTTTACTTCTTTGGCAGACTCTGTAAATTTTTCTGCCAGGGAAAGGGAAGACTTGCCTGAATACATGACATATACCTCCTTAAATCAACTCTCGGCTGTTCAATCTTGGAGGTACTGCCTCTTCGTATTGATCAGCGGGATGCGATTTACAGACCGCAAATTCCGGTCCCTCCAGAATTCTTCGTCCCGACAACAACTCCCCGTTTGTCGAACACTTAACGCCTGTAAACCTACTCTGCTTATGTCCTGTTCATTATAACACAGTCTTTATTTATTTCAACTATTCATCCTGTTCCCCTCCGGCTTTTTGCACAAAGATTTTTTATTATTCCTACCAATTTCGTCCCTTATCTTAAAAAAACTGTTGTCATCTTGTTCGTTTTTTTAATGTTTTTTTCATAATAACGGCGATTCTTCTCTTTTTTTGCACAAAATATGATATATTTTGTGCCCTATCCGCAGAAGTTTTCCTTTATTAGAACGGATACTTTTCTTCTTTTTTCTATTATGAAATTTAATTCATTTATCTTCATATTCTATGACAGCTTCTGATTTTTCAGCTGTTTCCCGAAAAAGCTTATCAATAATTCATAAATATGAAAACCGAGGGAAGCTGCCCCTTTCTTTTAAAAACTTGTCCTCTTGGGCAAAACAAATTAAAGTTTGTCTTTATAATAAATACAGGTGATTTTTTATCATGGATTTTCCTCCAATGATTACTGAAATATTCGTCTTTCTCTGGCGGTCATTTTCCACGGAGATTGTGTAGCTTTCGCTATTGTTTTCGGAATTATTTTTCTGATTTTGCTGTGCTGCATTTTTTATTCCTTGCACTATTTGAGCAAATTATTTGCATAAATATTCTATGAAAACAGGCTCACCTTTCTAAAGGCGAGCCTGTTTTCTAAAGCATTTTATTCAGCTTGGTGAATAAAACTATTTTTCTGTTTTGCCAGCTTCATATTCTGCAATCAGAGCTTCCATTTCTTCGGTGGTGTATGGAGCGTCTGCTTTGGTTTCCCAGTTTTTCATTTTATCGTTTACAGAACCGAACATAGCATTGATTTTGGAGTATGGATTGATTTTAGTGAGTGCCCAGTTGATTGCATAGTCTTTTGGAATAACCAGCGCTTTGTCAATCATATAAGCTTCTGCCTTTGCATAAGCTGCATAACGAGCATCCAGGTCATCTGTGATGGTGTTTGCTTCATCTACCAGTCTGGTAAATTCTTTGTAGGCATCCAGCAGGTCTTTGGTTGCCGGGGTTTCTTCCACTTCGTTAATGTAAGAATAAGTTGTGGAGTAGAATGCATTATCGTAGCCGTAAGTTTCCTGACCCAGATAGTTCTGTGGGTCACCGTAGTCTGCGCCCCAGCCATTGGTTTCAAAGCCATGAAGGTGTGGTACAATGACCTCTACTCGTGGCTTGGAAACATAAGTGCCGATTGCAAAGTCGATATAATCTTTGCCCATGCTGTCGATGAATACCTGTTTGAGCACGTTGGCGGTATCCAGCGCAGTCTGGTTGCCAGATGGAATATAGTAAGTAACGGTTACAGGGAAGGTTACGCCCAGAGCGGTCAGTTCTTCCATTGCCTGTTTTTTGTATTCTTCCGCTTTTTCTTTGTTGTAACGAATATTGGTAGTGCCGTCCTGTGGAGCCAGGCCCAGTTCTTCACGGACAAGATCGGTATAATCTCTGCCGTCAGAGGTGTAGCTAAGACCCTTCATGGTATAGAACAGGTTTTCACATTTCATTGGATGGATTGCATTGTTTCGTTTCCAGGAATTGGTCAAATCCAGTCCGTAGTACAGGGACTTTCTGAACGCTTCATTGGCGATAGCGTTGTTCCAGTTGGTATCCGGTGTACCGTCTTCGTTCTTTCTGTTATAGTTGAAGTGGAACTGATAGGAGTATTTTTTCGGAACAGTTTCTGTCAGGTATGGATAGAATTCGTGATTTTCGTTTTCGCTGATGATTTTCAGGTTGGATTCGCTCAGAAGAACATCATCAATTTCACCAGACTGGAACAGCTGGAACGCTACATCATTGGATTCTACCATCTTGAAGGTAACGGTATCAAACAGTTTTGCCTCTGTATCCCAATAAGTTGGGTTTTTGGTAAAGATTTTTTCATTGCCCTGAACATACTGGGTCATGGTATAGCAGCCATTGTACCACATGGTTGTGTTATCCATGGATTTAATGCCATCAACACCCAGTTCATCTACCATGCCCTGAGCCATTGGATACAGGCAGGAGTAAGTTGCAACAGAATCAAAATATGGTTTTGCATCGGTGCAGGTGTAAACAACAGTATTGGCATCCGGGATTGCAATGCCTACCATTTCCAGGAATTTGGAGCCTTCGCCGCCATTGAGAGCGAGAGCTTCTTGTGCAGAAAGGCTCTTGGTGTATTCATAATATTCTTTTGCGCCTTCGATCATTTCGATTGGCATTGCAGTATTTGCAGAATCATTTTTGTGGAAGTTGAGCACCCACTCCAGACCGGTTGCAAAGTCCTGGGCAGTAGAATCTGCTTTTTCTACACCATTCATATCTACCCATTTTACACCTTCACGAATTTTGAAAGTCCAGGTAAGACCACCGTCTTCGGTACCCCAGCTTTCTGCCAGAGCAGGAACCAATTTGCCATAATGGTCAGCCTCCAGCAAACCATCTACCAGGTTTGTCAGGTTCTCGAAATCTTCAGATCTCTGGGAATAGAGAATGTTGAAGGTTTCCAGCTCACGGATAGCAGTTTTTGCCATAACAAGGTCTTTAATTTCGTTGGATGTTTCTGCATTTTCAGAAGCAGTCCCGTTGTTCTCAGTGGAAGCTCCTCCGCAACCGGTCAGGGTCAACGCTGCTGCCATTGCCAAAGCCAGTGCTCTGCTAACTTTTTTGTTCATAGTCGCATATCTCCTCTATTTTTCTTGGCATATTTATCCCGCTTTCCTCATCTTTCCTTGTGAAAGATTCCCAGAACCATACCCCATACAGCGAGTATTATGGATAAATATTCGTAATACAAATTGCGAGATTATCATAGCAAAGCCAAATAAGATTGTCAATATGGCCGCTTAACTTTGTCCCCTCATCCGTTTGTTTCCTATTTTTTATGTAAAATTTTACATAATAACGCAAAGTATTGCACAGAATTTTTCCATATCCCGGCAACTTGTTTGGGAATTATCCATCATATTTTCGATGTTTTTTTACTTTTGGGTTTGTTACTTTAGCGATAAAAAACAGAAAAGTCCGGCTCTTTTGAGCCAGACTTTTCTGTTTATGCCGTCATTATGTTAAAATTGGCAATGATTATTTTGCATATTTTGCTGTTTTATTTGCAACGATTTCTTCCATTTCAGCGGTGGTGTATGGAGCGTCAGCTTTGGTTTCCCAGTTTTTCATCTTGGGATTTACGCTGCCGAACATTGCATTCTGTTTGGAATGTGGATTGATTTTGGTCAAAGCCCAACCCACATTGTAGTACTGTGGAACAACCAGAGCTTTGTCCAAAAGGAAAGCTTCTGCTTTTGCATATGCTGCATAACGAGCATCCATATCGTCGGTGATTTTGTCAGCTGCTTCTACCAGAGCGGTGTACTCTCTGTAGTTAGCAAGCAGTTCTTTGTTTGCTGGAGTTTCTTCTGTCACTTCGTTGATATAGGAATATGCAGAAGAATAGTATGCGTTATCATAACCATAGCATTCCTGGCTCAGGTAGTTCTGTGGATCGCCGTAGTCAGCAGCCCAGCCATTAAGTGCGATAGAATGGAGGTGTGGTACAAATACTTCGGAGTTCTGTTTGGAAACGAAGGTCTTGATCTGGAAGTCGATGTAATCTTCGCCCAAAGAGTCAATGAAGCACTGTTTCAGAACGTTAGCTCCATCCAGCATCAGCTGGTTGCCTGCTGCGATGTAGTAGTCCAACTCAACTGGGAAGGTTACGCCCAGGGCAGTCAGTTCTTCCATTGCCTGTTTTTTCAGTTCAGCAGCTTTTGCAGCATCTACACGCACCTGGGTTTTTCCATCAGGCTCAGGCATACCCAGTTCTTCACGAACCAGTTCGGTGTAATCTTTACCGTCAGAAGTGTAGCAAAGGCCCTTCATGGTGTAGAACAGGTTTTCGCACTTCATTGGGTCAATAGCGTTATATCTCTTCCAGTAATTGACCTGATCCAGTCCGTAGTAAATGGACTGTCTGAATGCTGTGTTAGCGATTGCGGTATTCCAGTTTACATCTGGATTACCCTCTTTGTCCAGTTTGTTGTAGTTGAAGTGATACTGATAGCTGTACTGGGAAGGAATTGTCTGGGTCAGATATTTATAGAATTTGTGGTCTGGATCAGAATGGATGGTTGTCAGGTTTGCTTCTGTCAGACCAACAGAGTCGATTTCACCATTTTCAAACATCTGGAAAGCAATATCGTTGGATTCCAGCATTTTTCTGTTAACGGTATCAAAGCGTTTACATTCAGTATCCCAATACTGCGGATTCTTGGTGAACACTTTTTCATTACCCTGAATGTAGGTAGTCATCAGATAGCAGCCGTTGTACCACATGGTTTCATTGCTCATAGATCTAATGCCGTCAACGCCCAATTCGTCCACAAGTCCTTGAGCCATTGGATACAGACAAGCGTAAGTAGCGACAGATGCAAAGTATGGTTTTTGGTCAATACAGTGATAAATCAAAGTATTGTCGTCAGGAATTTCCAGACCTACCATCTCACGGAATTTAGAACCTTCGCCGCCGTTGAGAGCGTAAGCTTCTTCTTTGGAAAGGGTCTTGGTGTATTCATAATATTCCTGCGCACCCTGAATCATTTCGATTGGCATGGAGGTGTTGTTGGAATCGTTCTTATGGAAGTTAAGAACCCACTCCAGACCGGTTGCAAAGTCATTTGCATCACAAATAGCTTTTTCTTCACCGTTTACATCTACCCATTTAACATCTTTACGAACATTGAATTTCCATGTTTCGCCGCCGTCTGTGGTTTCCCAAGATTCTGCGATACATGGAGCCAATCTGCCCATTGGGTCAGATTCCAGCAAACCATCTACCAGGTTAGTCAGGTTTTCAGAGGTTTCCTGATCCTGGCTGTACAACATATTGAAAGTAGACAGTTCTCTTACTGCGTTAGTGTAATCATAGAGATCTTTGATTTCGTTGGTAGATTCAGCAGAACCTTTGTCGCCTTCACCACCTTCAGATGGCGCAGAAGAATCACCGCCGCAGCCGGTCAAAACCATGGATGCTGCCAGCGCAAGTGCAAATAATTTGCTTACTTTGTTGTTCATGATGTTATCTCCTTTATCA
>SAMEA104404103__coassemble_232_pt1 | contig 43689 bp, 38 predicted proteins | sample SAMEA104404103__metabat2_high_PE_024 | metagenome-assembled genome bin SAMEA104404103 (sample SAMEA104404103) | Balaenoptera acutorostrata
GGTCTGCCCAGAGAATGTTTGAGCATGGACTCTGCGGCCTCTCTGCCGTAGTTTTGGGTCAGTTCCTTGATAATCCACGCCGGACAGGAATACTGGGTCTGAAGTCCCTTATCTCCTTTGTCCTGCGGGATTTGTTTGCCGTCCCGAAGAAAGTTTCGCAGCACTGCGTTGACAAAGCCAGAAGCACTGGAAGCTTTCATCTTGCGGGTCAGCTTAACTGCCTCGTCCACCGCTGCGGAATCTGGAACACTGTCCAAATACAGCAGCTGATACAGACTCATCCGCAGGATCTCTGCCACGGCAGGAGTCAGCTTTTGAACGGGCTTCTTAGAGTAGTTTGCAATAATGCGATCCAGAGTCAGCTTTCGTTCCAGAGTGCCGTAAACCAGCCTGCTGGCAAACGCTCTGTCCTCCTGGGAAAACTCATTTTTTCTGAGCATCTCATTGAGAACCAGGTTGGAGTATCCTCCCTCGTAATTGATTTGTATGAGGGCAGCTGCTGCCGCTTGTCTGGCTGTTTGTTTTGGCATATGGGACGATCCTTTCTCTGTCAAAATTTCATTAGTCGTCGTTTCTTCTTCCGTAAAGCAGAATCAGTCGCAGCACCTGCGCCAAGCTGGAAATCAAAGCTGCCACATAGGTGAGAGCTGCTGCCTTGAGTACCTTTCCTGCCATCTGGGTTTCTTCTTCATCCAGGATATGGGAACCGGACAAAGTCCGCAAAGCCCTGCCGCTGGCGTTAAATTCCACCGGCAGAGTTACCAGCTGGAATACTGCCACAGTGGAGAACAGAATAATACCAATCTGCACCAGCACACCTTGATTAAACAGCAGGCCAATCAGCAGAATCGGCATGGATAAACTGGAGCCAATCTGACTGATGGGGATAACCGCATTCCTGATTTTAATAGGAACATATCCCACAGAATACTGGACTGCGTGGCCAGCCTCATGAGCCGCTACGCCGATGGCCGCCACAGAAGTGCTATTGTATACGCTGTCCGAAAGCCGAATCACCTGACCCCTTGGGTCATAGTGGTCGGTGAGCTTGCCGGAAATGTGTTCGATACGGATGTTGTACAAACCGTTTTCGTCCAGGATTTGACGGCAGATTTGCGCCGCAGACATTCCCCGTCTGCTCATAACACAGTTGTACCGGTTGTAGGTAGAGTTTACCCGGCTCTGGGCCCACAGGGCAAACAGAGCCGCCGGAATAATCAGCATCCAATAATAAGGGTCAATATAATAGAACATAAAATCTTCCTCTCTCCAATCATTTATTCGGGTTCATGGGGATAAATATTTTTATTCTCTTATTATATTGGACAAATTTGAATGGGTTATTAAGAGGATATTCCCCTTTAGTAAATAGCACGGGCTTTTATTCACCCAGTTTTTCGGCTTTTCTTCCTCTCTGGAAATCTTCGCCGCTCATTCTTTTGCCGCCTTCCAGCTGCACTTCCAAAAGTTCCAATGCGCCTTCTCCGCAGGCAACGATGAGTTTTTTCTTATCCAAAACAGTTCCCGGTACGCCGCTGCCTTCTGTCATTACAGATTTATAGACCTTCATCAGCTTGCCGGAGAAGGTGGTGTGCGCAACCGGCCATGGATTTAAACCGCGAATCAGATTGTGAATCTCCTGAGCAGGCTTATTAAAGTCGATTTTTGCAATCTGCTTGTTGAGCATCGGCGCATAGGTGGCGTATTCTTCTTCCTGTGGGAAACGCATTACTCTGCCTTTTTCGATTTCCTCAATGGTAACTGCCAGCAGTTCGCCGCCGATTTTTGCCAGGCGGTCATGAAGCTCGCCGTAGGTTTCGTTGGGGCCGATTGGGGTTTCCTGTTTGATGATAGTATCGCCGGTGTCCAGACCTTCTCCCATGAACATGGTGGTTACGCCGGTGGTTTTTTCGCCGTTGATTACGCTCCACTGAATCGGGCCTGCTCCTCTGTAATATGGAAGCAGGGAAGCGTGAACATTGATGCAGCCGTATTTTGGCAGTTCCAAAATATCTTTTGGAAGAATTTTGCCGTAAGCTACTACTGCAATCAGGTCAGGTTTCAGTTCTTTGAGGATGGCCAGAGCAGTTCCATCCCTCATTTTGTCCGGCTGATATACTGGGATGCCTTTTTCCAGAGCCAGTTTTTTTGTTGGAGGCGCTACCAGCTTATAGCCTCGTCCCTGAGGTTTGTCCGGCTGGGTAAATACGCCTACGATTTCGTGGTTTGTCTGGGTCAGACGTTCCAGAGATTCTGCTGCGAAATCAGGGGTTCCCATAAAAACGATTCTCATGTGGTGTTCTCCTCCCGGTTTTAATTATTCAGCCATTTCTTCTTCGCTGAGAGCGCGGCTCATTTTATCCTTGAATACAACGCCATTGAGATGGTCGTTTTCGTGGCAGAGCGCTCTTGCCAGCAGTTCTTCCCCTTCCAGCTCAAACCATTCGCCATTGCGGTTCTGCGCCTTTACCTTCACATAGTTCGGGCGTTCTACCAGACCATATTCTCCTGGGAAGGAAAGGCAGCCTTCCGGGCCATTCTGGGTACCGGAGGTTTCCAGGATTTCAGGGTTGATAAATTCCAGAAGACCTTCGCCAACATCGATGACAAAGAGTCTTCTGAGCATGCCTACCTGTGGGCCGGCAAGTCCAACGCCCTGTGCCTGATACATAGTTTCAGCCATATCGTCCAGCAAGGTCCAGAGCTTCTGATTGAAGTCGGTTACAGGACGGCATTTTTTGTGAAGGGTTTCATAGTTATCACTGTCAGTTACAATATTACGCAGTGCCATAGTTCATTCTTCCTTTCTTTGTACACACTGTTATTCATTACCATTCAGGTCTGCCCAGATTCGGACACCCCTGTTTTGTTTTTCACTATCAAAATCCCGGAACATTTCCCACATAAGCTGGGAAAACCGCTGGGACATCCTGCATTTGATGATAAGCTGATACCGATATTTTCCCGATACTCTGGCAATCACCGGCTCGCAGGGATTCATCATTCTGATGGGAAGGTCGCTGTATTCGCAGGAAGCCTTTTTTCGGAATTTCTGTGCAAACAGCAAGGCAGAATTTTTCACCCTGCCTTCATCCTCTCCCGAAAATCCCACCTGGCAAAGGGTACAGAACGGCGGATAAAGTGCCAGCTTTCTGGTGCTGATTTCGTCCTCGTAAAAGCTTTTGTAATCCTGCTTTGCTGCCTGACGAATTACCGGATGGTCTGGGGAAAGGGTCTGAATCATGGCTCTGCCTGGAAACTCTCCCCGGCCGCATCTGCCCACCACCTGGGTCAGCAGGGAAAAGGCTTTTTCACAGCCTCTGAAATCCTGGGAATAGATGGACTGGTCGGAATTTAACACTCCCACCAGGGTGACGTTGGGAAAATTAAGTCCCTTTGCCACCAGCTGGGTTCCCACCATGATATGATATTTTCCTGCGGCAAATTCTCCGAACAGCTTTTCATGCGCCATATGGGACATGGTGGTATCCATATCCATCCGCAGAATATCTGCCTGTGGAAATATCCTCTGTAATTCTTCCTGTATCTTCTGGGTTCCGCTGCCGGTATAGCTGATGAGATTGCTGTGGCAGCTGGGACATTCCCTTTCCAGCGGTCTGGAATAGCCGCAGTAGTGGCACATAAGCCGGTTGTTGGCCTGGTGATAGGTCAGGGCAACAGAACAGTTGGGGCACTTGAGCACCTCGCCGCAGTTGTTGCAGCGGATGGTGGTATGATAGCCCCGGCGGTTGAGAAGCACAATGCTCTGATGCCCTGCTTTAAGGTTTTCCAAAAGCTCTGCTGTCAGTTCGGAACTGATGTCAAAGCCGTAGCTGTGATTCATGTCCACGATTTGTACTTCGGGCAGCTGGTTTCCGCAGTAACGCTTTTCCAGGGTAATCAGGTCGATTCTTCCCTTTTGAGCCTGATAATAAGTTTCGATGCTGGGAGTAGCAGAGGCCATTAAAAACATTCCCTGATGCCAGCGGCATCTTGCTCTGGCAATATCTCTGGCATGATATCGGGGCGCAGACTGGGAAGCGTAAGCTCCCTCCTGTTCCTCGTCCATGACGATAAGGCTGACCTGTTTTAACGGCGCAAACACCGCAGAGCGGGTTCCCACCACTACATCCGCCAGACCCTGACGAATCCGTTTATATTCATCGGCGCGTTCCGCCATTGTTAAACCACTGTGGAGAACGGCCACTTTTTTTCCAAATCTTTTTTGAAAAAGCTCTACAGTCTGGGGGGTCAGGGAAATCTCTGGTACCAGGATAATAACCCCTCCGCCTTCCTGACGAACATATTCTGCCAATTTCAAATAGACCTGGCTTTTTCCGCTGCCTGTAACGCCATACAGCAACGCCTGCGGGACTTTTCCTTCTGTTCTGGAATGGTAAAGCTCCTGGAGTTTGTCCAGCGCAGCTTGCTGGGTGGGGTCGAGGGTAGTTTCCTCACTGTCACCCCAATCTCGGTCTGCATAGGGGCTGCGAAAAATCTGCCTGCCTGTATAGGAAATCAGCCCGGTGGATTCCAGCTTATCCACTGTCTGCCGGGTCGTTCCCGCATAATAGCAAAGCTCCTTCATAGAAACATTTTCGTTTTCCTGAAGGATGTCCAGTATCCTTTTTCTTGCGGCGGTCATCTGGATTTTGGAGTCAGAACCATATTTTTCCCAATCTTCCCGCAGATGAACGATGATTTCCCGGCTGTCGGTAGATTTTTCCCGCACTTCTTCCGACAGAAGGATGATTTTGTCCTTTACTAAACGGCGAAAATCTTCTTCCTGACCGGTAATCCCCATCCCATCCAGAAGCTTTTCCAAAGGGACAGGATTCTTCTGGCTGCGAATCAGACGGAGCATCTGCTTCTGTACAGCCGTCAGGTTTTCCTCCTCTGGGATACTCTCACCCAAAGAGCACATGACCCTGACTTTCAGAGTAAGGCCGCTGGGAATCATGGCTTTCACCGCATCATAATAGGTGCAGAACACATGGTCATGAAGATACTGGGCAAGCCAGAGCTGTTCTGGATTGAGCAGGGGCTCCCTGTCCACCAGACGGCTGACCGCTTTTAGCTTTTGCTGCTCCCCATCTTCTTCAAGAGAAAGCACAAGCCCCTGACGCAGACGATTGGCTCTGCCAAAAGGCACCATGACCCGGCAGCCGGGAGCAATCGTTCCCTGCATCACGGGCGGGACTTGGTAGGAAAAGGGGATGTCAAATGAATATGCGGCATTATCCACCACAACCTTTGCAACCAATCAAAACCTCCTCCTTTTTTGTCTTCTCTCGAAAACAACGGGCGGCAGCTGTTTTTTTCAAAAAAGCGACAGGCCCCCCGTTGTACGGTTTTTTATTCTGGATCTACAGTTTTTACCAAATCTTTTACTCTTACTTTGCCGGAAGCAAAGTCATCCAGAGCAGCGGTAACTGGTTTTCTTTCCATTGGCATATCGTTATCTGCCCAATAGTCTGCGATTTCTCTTGCGCGTCTTGCTACTGCAACTACAAACGCATAATAGCTTTCACCCTCACGGATGATCTGTGTCATTGCTGGTCTAAGCATTATGATTCACCTCATCAAGAAATTCTTTCATATTATTTTTATTGTAACGGTTAGCACCGATAATGGATGCCAGCCGTTGTGCGGCAACTGTTACTTCATCGTTTACCACGATGTAGTCGTACTGGTCAGCCTGCTTGAGCTCTCCCCTGGCAATATTCAAGCGATTCTGCACAGTCTGTTCATCTTCGGTATGTCTGCCTGCCAGACGCTCTGCTAATTCCGCAAAGCTTGGCGGAGCAACAAAGATCAGCAGAGCATCTGGACAGCTCTTTTTGACCTGGAGCGCGCCCTGTACTTCAATTTCCAGGATCACATCTTTTCCTGCGGCTCTCTGGCTTTCCACGGGAGCTTTTGGGGTGCCGTAATAGTTGTTGTTGTAGCAAGCATATTCCAGCATACCGCCATTTTTTGCGGTATCCTCAAATTCTTCCTTCGTCAGGAAATAATAATGCACTCCGTTTTCTTCTCCCGGACGAGGCTGGCGGGTCGTTGCGGAAACAGAATAGGCGGTGTTGGGGTTCCCCTTGAGATATTCTGCCAAAACTGTGCCCTTGCCTACTCCGCTGGGTCCTGAAACAACCACCAGCTGGCCTTTTTTATTCATCATCGTCCATTTCCTCCTCCTCATCATCGTCGTTCAGGCGATTTGCCACCGTTTCCGGCTGTACTGCTGACAGGATCACATGGTCGCTGTCTGTAATAATGACTGCTCTGGTGCGTCTGCCATAGGTAGCATCAATCAGGTTTCCCCGTTCCCTTGCGTCGGTAATGATTCTTTTGATCGGCGCTGATTCCGGGCTCACAATCGCCACCAGTCGATTGGCAGAAACCATGTTCCCAAAGCCAATGTTGATCAGTTTCATATCAGTAATTCTTCCTTTCAAAAGCCCTGCCTTTTGTCCCAGATATATTTTGCGGTACTGCAAACCAGCGTCTTAAAGCTGATATATCCTGCCAGCAGGCACAAAGCCGCTGCTGCTCTGCTTTGGCCAATGTGGCGAATCTTCGCTGTCCGGCCCTTTGGGGTATCCTGTATGGTACCGATTCCAAAATCAAACTGCCATTTTCCAGATCTTTGGGGTCTAAAAAGCAAAGCCATATATCGTTTCATCACTGGTTTCCTCCGCTGTTTTGGGGATTATTCGATGTTCTGAATCTGTTCTCTGATTTTTTCGATTTCAGATTTCAAATCCACAACGATTCTCGCTACTTCCAAATCCTGCGCTTTGGAACCAATGGTATTGGTTTCGCGGTTGATTTCCTGTACCAGGAAATCAAGCTTTCTGCCTACAGGCTCACCGGAATCCAGAATTTCTCTGAACTGCTGGATATGGCTGCCCAGACGCACTGTTTCCTCTGCAACTGCAATCTTTTCAGAGAAGATGGCAACTTCGGTGATGAGCCTCTGTTCATCCACAGCATTGTTCTGGAGCACTTCCTGCATCTTTGCATAAAGACGCTTGGAATAATTTTCCACAGTCTGCGGAGAAAGCTCCTCCACACGCTGCACCATTTTTTCGATAAGCTCCAGGCGGTAAAGCAGATCCTGGCGCATTTTTTCGCCTTCCACTTCACGCATGGATACAAAGTTTCCGATAGCTTCCTGGGCTGTTTCTTTCACAGCGTTCCACATGGCTTCCTCGTCATCCTCTACCCGAATCACGCTGAAGATATCGCTGAATCTTGCCATTTGAGAAACGGTCACATCGTTTTTGATTTGAAGGTCTTCCGAAAGATCTTGCAGAGCTTCCAGATAGGATTTGGCCAAATCATGGTTGATTACGACCTGTGTGTCGTTGCCGCCTACGGTCTGCACACTGAGAGAAACATCCAGTTTGCCGCGGGACACGGATTCCTTAACCAGGTTTTTCAGCTTATCTTCCAGATAAGCGTATGCTCTCGGAACTCTGGAGGAGTACTCTAAAAAGCGGTGATTGACCGAGCGGAGCTCTACTGTAATCTCCTTGTTTTCGATCAGTTTCTGCGCCCGTCCGTATCCTGTCATGCTGCGGACAGCTGTCTGATTGGACTGCATTTTTCCACGCTCCTTTTCCCTGACGGGAAATTTTCTATCAAAATGCCCTTATTTTCCTTTATGGTTTTGAGGGCTTTTTTGCACTTTTCTATCTTATCATTTTACTATATTGCGGGATACCATGTCAACAAAAGGATGGGGATTTGGGCAGTTTGACGCTGTTTTTCTCTTTCGCGCCGAAAATTTCCTCTGCGTGCCGCCGATTCTGTTGGCTATACACAATACAGGTTCGTATCCCAGGCAGGAATATACAGATAATGCCGCAGATAGAATCGGTAATCTGGCCGCATACCGTGAATCTGAAGCAAAATTGCAAACAGATCCTCGCTACGATGATAGGCTGCAATGAGCATTTTAGGACGATCCCTTGTAATGATGTTCCTGCATCCTTCCAAGGCGTGATACTCTGCGCCCTCCACATCCATATTGATAAAGCTGACAGTTTCTTCTCCGGCAATATTGTCCAAAGACTGTCCCTGCACCTCTTTGATTTTAGTTTTGGCAGCTCCCTCCACCCCTGTCACCAAGGATTCTTCCCGCAATGCAGATTGTCTTCCTGCGCGGCTGTCAAATTCCAGGAGCTTTTCTTCGGAATATGCTGCCATCTGCACACAGGTAGCCCGTTCTGCCATGCCCATTTCCTCTACTGCAAGGCAAAGCTTTTTGTAAGTTTTGGCATCCGGCTCAAAGGCAAACACCCTTTCGCAGCCACCTGCGTAATGAATCAGTTCTGCGATGGTATCTCCCCGATATGCGCCAAGGTCGGCAAAATGCTCGTTTGGAGCAGGCTTGATGATTTCCCGGTAAGCTTCGTCGGGATCGGTGGTGCAGTCGAACAGATAATCCAGCTTACCGCTGAGTTTGAAGTTCACCATATCGTGAAGAACTTTTTTGGACTGTTCATCTGCCAGAAGCTGTTCTACCTGCAAAAATTCCTGTTCGTGCTTTGCAACGAAATCCATGGTAAACAGGTTCACTCCCGCTACTGGAACATCAGGAGCTACAAACTCATAGCGGCTGCTCAGTTCTCGGATTCGCTCAATGGTTGGAATATCTCGGACTGCGAAGGCCATTACGATAACAAAATCATCAAAGCGTTCTTCGATATCCCTTAACTTTTCCACCTTATATCCCATGAAAAGATTTCCTCTGGCAAAATCATCACTGGCAAACATACCGCTGGGCTTAATGCCATAACGCTCCATTACCCGAAGTATTTTAACAGCGCCATCTCCCATGCCATAAATGATGATGGGTTTTGTGGTACGCTGAAGTCTTTGCCAGACATCCTCTTTTTCTTTGATCCATTCTATCATGCTCTATCTCCCTTCGGCATATTTCCCGATTATCTTCTCCCAATTATACCACATTTTACAAAGCCGCTCAAATAAACTAAGACAACCCCTTTAAAATATCTTGACAACTTTCCTTCCTGCCGATATAATAAGAGAGTAATATCACCTTTGGGGGCGTAGCGCAGTTGGGAGCGTGTCTGAATGGCATTCAGAAGGTCGAGGGTTCGATCCCCTTCGTCTCCACCAGAACAAACCGGTCTGTATCTTTACAGACCGGTTTTATTTTTCCACTTTTTGCCGGGGATTGGGTGGAGAAATCGCAAATTTTTATCCCTTTTCCCTATGTTTTCCCTTCATTCTAAACTATATTTTGTTCAAAATGTCACATTGCTAAATCTTACTGTGTTTCCAGGGAATCATCTTTGTGTATATTGTATATTTTATTTTTCTGTGTTCTTGACTATTTTATATAAATTATATAATTTTAGCAAAACCTGCTGTATTTTATTTGAAATTGATAAATACTTTTTTATCTTTTATAATAGGTCACAGCAAATAGCTAAAATCATTTATGAGGTGAGAGATTATGAATAATCAAGAACAGAAAAACAAATGGTCCACTAGAAAAATTGCATTCATCGGTGTTATGAGTGCCATTGTGTTCGTGTCCAATTATATTTCCTTCACGATTCCTCTGGCAATCGGCGGAGATATTACCCGTGTTCACGTTGCTAACGCTTTCTGCCTGCTGGCAGGTCTTTCTCTTGGCCCTGTAGCCGGCGGTTTTTCTGCTGGCATTGGCTCCATGCTGTACGACTTCACCATTCCCCAGTTCATTGCAGGTTCCCCATTCACCTTTGCTTTCAAATTCCTGATGGCTTTTGTCGCTGGCATTATCGTAGGCCACAAAGATGAAATCAAAGCTTCCATGGCTAAAATCATCACCGCTGGCATCTGCGGTCAGCTGACCTACATTGTACTCTACATTGGCAAAAAATTCATCACCTATTACTTCCTCCACAAAGAAACCCTGGAAGTTACTCTGGCAGCCTGCGGAACCAGCTTGATGACTTCTCTTGTAAACGCCGTGATTGCTGTTGTAATCGCCTGCCTGCTGGCTCCTGTATTCCGCAAAATCACCGCAGCTCGTCAGGACCTTCGGTAGTCCATTAACTTGATTGATATATTTTCAATAAATTTTGCACATAGCAAAAACGTCGGCTGAATATTCAGCCGACGTTTTTGTTTTAAGCTTCTATTTTTTCCTTTGCGCCCCAAAGAAGGATTCCCAATCTTCCTTCTGCGCTGTATGCGCTGTAAAATTCCATATCCTTTTCCTGTGCCAGAAGATACGCCTCTTTGCTCTGTTCCAGAAAAGCATCTTCCTCCGGGCTTCCTGGCTCAATGCCTGTGCCTGAAAGCATCAGCAGACGGTCATCTTCCTCTGGAATATTTTTGTCGCAGGGATGGAATCCAGTAAACCGAGTGATGTAATCCTCGATTTGTCCGTATTCGTCAAACCCTTTAGACAAAGCTTCCTGCGCCATCAAAGAAAGCTGCTGCATTAAGAAAGGAACATCTCCCTCAGACGCTTTTACAAAGCATCCGTCATATTTTTCAGAAAGAAGTTCCGGCTGTTCTCCTTGCCCAAAAAGAATCAAACCGCAGGGACATTCCTCAATCAGCTTATTTTGCAGTTCGGCTTCTTCCGGCAGTTCCGCCAGTACCAGCTCCAAACATCCCCAAAATTCTTCCAATGACTCTATATCTTTTACAGACTCCCAGGATATCAGTTTGATATCTTCATTTTCCAATTTGGAATCAACTTCTCCATTGACGATAATTCCGATTTCTTTTAAACTATCCAGCATATAATTCCTCCTGTTCAAAAAAAAACGCAGGGATGCGACCATCCCTGCGTTTTTGATGTTGTGACTAATTTGGGGAACCAACCCATCTTTCTTTAGTTTCACAGATGGCACTTTTGCTTTGCAGACTCAAGGGAACATTGATGACCCTCTGATTTCTGCTGCCCCGGAACAAAACATCCAATGATCTCTGTTCTTCCAGGAAAGGCCCATCCACCAGGATGTCGATGTTTTCCAAAAGATGTTTCTGTTCTTCGGTGCCGTTATAAAGCTGTTCAAAGGTATAGCCAGAATAGGCTGCTACCTCATAGCCGCCTTCGTGCAGGAGTTTTGCCAGCTCTGCAAAGGCTTCGCCCTGTGCAAAAGGTTCTCCTCCTGAGAAGGTGACACCATGAATCATGGGATTGCGTTTGACCATTTCCAGAATATCCCTGGTATCCATCCGTGTGCGTTCCTCAAATGCCCATGTTTCGGGATTCTGGCATCCCGGACAATGATGTGGACATCCCTGACAGAACACTGTCAGGCGAATGCCTGGGCCGTCTACGATGCTTTCGCCGACGATTCCCGCTACATTGATCTCCATATTATTTGCAGCTGCAGGAAAGACCATGTTTTACTCTGTCATGTTCTTCTGCCTTTTTAGCGTCGTTCCATTTGTCCATAGTACCAACCAGATAACCGGTGATACGGCGGATTCTTTCAAAACCTACATCTTTGCCAACGGTGGACTGTCTTTGCATAGCGGACATAATCATTCTCCTTTTTATAAAACCTGAATCTGTTGTGTTGTTTTTTTATTGTTTCCCTTTTCTCACGGTAAAAGGGTTCGCGGCTCGAATTTTGCTGCGGATTAGATAATACCTCTAAAGGTTGGGATGTTTGGATACTGTTTTCTCAGCTGCGCCAGTTTCTCCGGGCTGATGGCTTCGCCGTCGCGTCTGCCGCATCTTGGGCACACATCGCCGATCACACCTACATAGCCGCAGACTGGGTCGCGGTCAACTGGATGGTTGATGGAACCATAACCGATGCCGGCATCGTGCATGCAGCGAACTACTGCTTCAAAAGCATCTACGTTATTGGAGGTATCGCCGTCCAGCTCTACGTAGCTGATGTGGCCTGCATTGGTCAAATTATGATAAGGAGCTTCTTTGCGAATCTTATCAAAAGCACTGATATTGTACCATACTGGAACATGGAAGGAGTTGGTGTAATATTCCTTATCGGTAACGCCTGGGATGATGCCATAGCGTTTCTTATCCATGCGTACAAAACGTCCAGACAGACCTTCGCCTGGAGTACCCAGCAGGGTGAAGTTCATGTGGTATTCCTTGCTCTTGCGGTCACAGTAATCTCTCATGTAGCCGATGATTTTCAGACCCTTGGCCTGCATCTCATCACTTTCCCCATGGTGGTGGCCGTAAAGAGCGGTCAGTGTTTCCGCAAGGCCGATGAAACCGATGGACAGAGTGCCGTGTTTGAGCACTTCTCTCACTTCATCATTAGGGCCCAGTTTGTCGCTGTCCAGCCATACGCCCTGACCCATCAGGAATGGGTAGTTGTAAACGTGTTTGGAAGCCTGAATCTCAAAGCGGTCCAGCAGCTGCTCTGCCACCAAATCCATCATTTTGTCCAGCTTCTCAAAGAACACGGCTTCATCATGCTTGGATTCGATTGCCAATCTTGGCAGGTTGATGGAAGTGAAGGAAAGATTTCCTCTGCCATAGCTGATTTCGCGGGTCGGGTCATAGGTGTTGCCCATAACTCTGGTGCGGCAGCCCATGGTAGCCACTTCGGTTTCTGGATGGCCTGGACGATAATACTGAAGGTTGAATGGAGCATCCAGGAAGATGTAGTTCGGGAACAATCTCTTTGCGCTGACTTTGCAGGAGAGTTTAAAGAGGTCGTAGTTCGGGTCACCTTCGTTGTAGTTGACTCCTTCTTTTACCTTAAATACATGAATTGGGAAGATGCAGGTTTCACCGTGACCCAGGCCAGCGTCGGTAGCCATCAGGATATTGCGGATAACCATTCTGCCTTCCGGTGTGGTATCAGTTCCGTAGTTGATGGAGCTGAATGGTGTCTGTGCGCCTGCTCTGGAATGCATGGTGTTCAGGTTGTGAACAAAGCCTTCCATTGCCTGGTAAGTATCTCTGTCGGTTTTGCGAGTTGCTCTGCGGCGGGATACGTCTACCAGATGCGCTGCGGTTTCCATTGGGATATTGTAATGTGCGCTGATTTTTTTGGATACAGCCTCATCGTATTTCTCTGCGCCATTTTCCAGCTGAATCTTGATGCCGGTTTCTTCAACCGCTTCGGAAAGGAGCTGGGTAATGGTTTCTTTTTCATCCTCGCTGTCCAGATAGTCTTCCACTCTTTCCACCAGTTTGTTGGTGTAAGCCTTGCGGAAGCTCTTTGCAACGCCGAGAGCCATGCCGTAGTCAAAGTTTGGAATACTCTGACCGCCGTGCTGGTCGTTCTGGTTGGACTGGATGGCGATTGCTGCCAGAGCGGCATAGCTCTGGATGCTCTGAGGTTCTCTCAGGAAGCCATGTCCTGTGGAGAAGCCGCCGTCAAACAGATTTACAATGTCAATCTGTGTGCAGGTGGTTGTCAGAGAATAGAAATCAAAGTCATGAATGTGGATATCACCTTCACGGTATGCTTTTGCCTGCTCCTTGGTCAGAAGGTAAGCTTCGTTGTAAGCCTTTGCGCCTGCTGTGCCAATCTGGAGCATACTGCCCATAGCGGTGTTGCCATCGATGTTGGCGTTGTCGCGTTTTGCATCGCTCTGTCTTGCATCCACGCGGGTGATTTCGTCGATGGTTTTCATCAGACTTGTGTTTGCCTCGCGGATACGGGTTCTGTTGGCGCGGTAAAGGATATACTGTTTTGCAGCTTCGTCAAATCCCATGCGCATCAGCTCATGCTCAACAATATCCTGAATCTCTTCGATTTTAGGAGGGGTATCAGGGTATTTCTCATCAAGGCATCTGCTTACTGCTTCAGCCACTGCTGCAGCGCCCTGAGGAGCAGTCTGACCGGCTGCTCTCATTGATTTATCCACCGCAGAAACAATCTTGTTCTGGTCGAAATCAACGATACGGCCGTCCCTCTTAATTACCTTTGTCATCATCTCGATCCCCTCTTATCTTAAAATTAAAAAATATCTTTTCATTGAAACTATACAGAAGGGATAGCCTCCTGAATAGTTTTGACAACAATACTTTGTGTTGCCTTGTATTTTATACCACTATATCTTGGCGTTGTCAAGTAGAGAAATTTTCCTGTTGCATGGTGCAATTCTGGCGAAAATCTACGAAAAGCTCTGTAGTGCTCCCATTATTTCTTTTTTTGCGCTTGGCTTTTCCGAACACCCCTAGATAAAAATTCTCCCTTACTCACAAAAACAGGCTGAGTTTTTTCATGTTTTTATATATACCTTAGAAGTATAGTTTGAGGCTTTTTCCTGTTTTTTTCCAAAAAATCTATATTTCCTTTTTGGAGAAGATTTTTATTTTTACGATATGTATAACAAAATCTTTTTTTGCTTTGAAAGGATTTGTGTCCTGGGTGAAATTCGTCCTTGCGCTGCGCAGTTTTGTCCCAGAAGAAAAAGCTATCAGGATTTCCCGTATTTCTGTCCTTCTATCACGGACAAGATTCTCTGTTCTTATTTTTCCCACCGGGGAGAGCACTTATGCAGATTATTTCTATATAAAACACCTCTGCTGCACATAAAAAAATCCGTCTGAGCCAAATGACTCAGACGGATGGTGCCGCTGACCGGACTTGAACCGGTACGGATTTTACTCCGAGGGATTTTAAGTCCCTTGTGTCTGCCTATTCCACCACAGCGGCATACACCAAATTAGTACCAGAATATGATACAATATTTTATGTCATAAGTCAAGCATTAAAAAGGGAAAGCTCTAAAAAAGCTTTCCCTTTTTTTCTTATTGGATAAAATCTGCCAAATCATCCACCAGCTGGGCCACTATTTCCCCCTCAGTCTGATATTCTGCCGGAGCCATGGTGCCGTCGCTTGTCATCAAAAGATGGTTCATTTCAGGATAAGTCTTCATGGTCACGTTGGACTTTCCCTCCAGGGCTTGCTGCCACATGGTAAAGTTTTCCATAGGAACCTGATAATCCTTTTCTCCCTGTGTCACCAGCAGCGGGCGGTCGATGTCCTTGGCCTGCTCTACCTGGTCATACTGGTTCAAATCATACCAATAGTATTCGCTTCCGTTAAAGAATACCCCTGTGCCGTCTTCTTTGGCTTCCTTGACTTTCTGCGCCACGGAGCGGACTTCTTTCATCATGGATTTGCTCTGGGTCTTGCTGTAGTTTTGGTTTACATCAATGAGGTATTGGTTCTGGTAAACAATCAAATCTTCCAATCTCTGGGCATTGGCAGACAGCATGGCAAAACCTGCCGCCTCTGGAATCTCCTGGGCAATCATAGGAATCATCATTCCTCCCATGCTGTGACCTGCAATATAGATTCTTTCTGGATCTACCTTGCCGCTCTGGGCCAGCTGGGAAAAAGCATTTTTTGCATCCTCTACATATTCATCATAAACGGTGAATTGCTGATCTTCTGTAGCAATGGATGCGCCATAGACCAAAGTCCTTTTGTCATAGCGAAGAACCGCTTTTCCCTGCTGGGACAGTCCCTGCGCCAACTGGGCAAAGGGTTTGTTCGGCCCTACGGTACTGTCCATATCGGTGGGGCCGGAGCCTCCAATCAGGATTACAGCCGGCGGAAGGGTTCCTTCCTCTGTGTTTGGCAAAGTCAGGATTCCGTCCAAATTATATTTGCCGGATGTGACATTGAACTTTTCTTCGTTTTCCGCCAATACCGGAGGGTTCATATAATCTCCAATGGTAAAGGATGTGATTCGGTTATCTTCGTCGAAGGCCAAACGGAACCCCAAATCCCTGTATTCAAATTCAGCCTTGATATAGGCAGCCTCATATTCTCCCTGACCTTTAAAATATCCCATCTCATGATGATGGTAAGGCCCAAAGTTTGAGGTCAGCTGCTTCCAGGAGCTTTTGATTTTTCTTCCAGTTAAAAACTTCTGCATTTCCGGCGACAGCATGGAACGTGCCGCTTCGTAATCACCAATTGAAATCTGGGTGATAAAAAGTTCCCCGGCTTTTGCCTTGTCTTCCGGGATTTCCACAGGGGCTGCCTCGGTGCCGGAACAGGCTGCCATAGAACTCATCATCGCCATAACTACAATCAGTCCCAGTATTTTTTTTAACATATGTTACCTCCATTTTTTTATTTTAGGACTTTGCATTTTTTCGGTAAGGTACAGTATAACATATGCCCTTTGCTTTTTCTATCTATTTTAAGAAAATCTTTCATTTATCCCGTAACCAAGCCTTTTCCTTTTTTTAATTTCCTTTCTTTGGAAAGTTTTGCTGTTGTATATTGTCGATTTTGTTGATAAGATAATAATAAGTATAAATTTTGCCGCCCACAAAGGAGAACAACATGAAACATTCTCTGAAAAATATTTTTTTCACACTCATCCTGTTAATTGTTACCTTGATTTTTGTGCTGGTTTCCCTGTTTGTGTTTCAGTCTAGGATTCAAAAACGAGAATATGAAGTGAATCTCCGTTCCCTGGTGGATTTTTCCACCAGGAGCAGTTCTATTATGGAAGACCATTTTTACCATTATATTGGCATTCTACGCAGTATTGCAGAGTTTTTGCAGGGAAGCGATTTTCAATCGGAGCATAACCTGCAAACCATTGGCCGCATCCTGGACGACCCAGATAACCCCTTTACACAAATCGGCATCTCTAGCTTCCAGGGGGATACTGTGATTTGCTCCAAATTTTCCAGCCAGAACAGTTATCTGTCCCTTGACCCCAGCAAATATCCTTTATTTACCAGCGCAATAAAAAGCGGCTATGCCATTATGGACGACCTGAACCCGGAAAATCACATGGATGGCCTGATTTATATTGCAGTCCCCATTCGAGATCACGACAACCGCACAGAAGGCTTCCTCTTTGCGTCTGTGGAAAGCAATCGGTTCTTCCTCCACGGCAACAGCCCTGTTCCCCAAAAATCCCGCTCTGTTCAGCTCATTGACCAGAAAGGAAACTATATCCTAAAAAGTTCTGCGGAATCTCCTTTTGTCGGCGACAACCTGTTTGAACAGCTGAATCAGGTAAAAACCAGCAAAGCTCCCGAAGATATCATCTGGAACATTCAGAACGGTGAACCCATCCTAACGCAGGCACAGGGGCCCAATAATCATTTTATTGTATATTTTTCTCCTCTGGAGATTGCCCACTGGTCTTTGGTCACGGTCATAAACCGAAAAGACATCGCCCTGCGTATCGACCAGTTATTGGAAAATGACTTATATCTGCTGATTGTTGAAGTATCTGCCGCTGTCCTGTTTTTCTGTGGAGCTGTAATCTTGTTCCTGTTAAGGGAGAAAAAAGAAGTGGTTGACTTGTGCCAGAAATTACAGTTAAAAGAAGAAACCCTAATGGCAGCCGTATCCAACACCACCGCCCTCATCATGACTTATGACCCTTCCTGTGATGTTCTCCGCATCATCAATCCTGATATGATGAAACTTAGTCTTCCCGCCGTGGTGGAAAGAGCTACGGAAAATATGCCGCTCCTGCTCCCCATGACCCCCAAAACACTTCGCCAGCTTCAGGTAATCCATGATTATCTTCACAGCAATTCTTTAGACTCTGCTTCTTTTGAACTGTATTTTTCCATTGGCAGCCAGGATTTGTTCTACAACATCATTCTGAAAGCGGTGGAAAACGACGAAGACCACAAAATCCAGTACATCATCACTGCCGAAGATACCACCGAAACTTCCCATCTGCGTCAGGAAGTCCGCTATCACGAACAACTACTTTCCGGTATGCTGGGCTTTGTCATCATCGACATGAACAGTGATTTGGTTCTCCAGTCTTCGGAAAACCTTCGCTATTCCTATCCTACGGGTGTTTCCTTCTCCTCCTCTCTCAAAGAAGCAATTCAAGCCTTTATACTAAAGGATTATTGGCATTATGTTTTTGATTCTTTCTCTTTGGATGACATGAATAAAAAATATGATTCTGGCATCCGGGACTTCATTTTGGAATATCCCTGCCAGCGGCTTCCTGACCAGGTACTTTGGCTGGAATGTGAAGTCCATATGGAAAAGGAAAGCGAAAGCTCCCATCTTTTGGTATATACGATTCTAAGGAACATCGACCAGAAAAAACGCAGAGAACTGATTTTGCAGGAACAAGCTGACCTGGATTCCCTCACAAAGCTCTATAATCGCCGCAGTGCTTCTGAACTAATCAATTCTTTCCTGCAATCTCAAAAAGAAAGCCATACCCACATCCACGCCTTTTTGATTTTGGATTTGGATAACTTCAAATCTCTCAACGATACGCTGGGACACAGCATGGGCGATAAGGCTTTGCAGGATGTGGCTGATGTTCTCCGGCAGCATTTCCGCCCCTATGATATCCTTTGCCGCTTGGCTGGCGATGAATTTGTTCTTTTGATTAAGGATGTCCCTTTGGCAGCAATTCCCCGAATCATGGAATCGCTTCTGAACAAGCTGAAACTGACCTATCAGGATGAAACCCACCAGGTACAGATTTCTGCTTCTGCTGGCATTTCTCTGGCTCCCTGGTCTGGCACTACTTTCCACGAACTTTACTGCAAAGCAGATAAAGCCCTCTACGAAGTAAAGAGAACCAGAAAAGGTTCCTTTGCCCTGTATCGAGAAGACTAGGAAAAGATACCGCCGATGCAAAATGGAGTGATCCCCAAAAGGCCGGCGGTATCTTTTGGCTTGTTTGGGACAAACCATGCAAACGCTTTTTAAAATTTTCCCCAAACAGCTCATCCATATCTTGCCCGCAGACCAGCAGATTATGCCTTGATAAAGCCAGATTTTTTTAAGAAAAAATTTCCCGGCTATTGAAAAAATATTTGTCCTGTGTTATTATTAGTTAAGTTAGGTTAAGATACGGGAGAACTATGTTTTTCCATCTTAGTTGTTAATCTTTAGGAGGTTTACGATGGGCGCAATTGATATCATCTGTGGTATTGTTCTGATCCTCGCTTCCATTATGATCATCGCTCTTGTTTCCATGCAGGAAAGCAAGAAGGGTATGTCTGCTCTCACAGGTGGTCAGTCTGAAGCAATCGGCAGAAACTACGGCAGAACCAGAGATGCTATGCTGGCAAAAGGCACCAAGATTTTGACTGTTGTCTTCTTTGCTCTGACCATTCTGGTTTCTATTGTTGACAAATTCACAGCATAAGCTGCTGTTTTGTGACAAGCTGAGTTGAACGGCAAAAACGGACAGGGTTTCCTGTCCGTTTTTTACTTTCTGCAAAAATGAAAAATCGGTCTGAATCAAAAGATTCAGACCGATTTTGTTTTTTAAAAAAGTGAGTAAGCAAATAAGCCGGGTTCTGTTATGATGACAATCTATCTAGACCGCCGATTGCTCGACGGTTCAAGCCACATAGACTGCTGACTTGTGGTCGTGGGAAGGTGCGGCGGACCACCGCAGATCTCCCCGCAGTCACGGTGTTGCTTCGGATAGGGTTTACATGGCAGTGCAGTCTTCTGCACCCCGGTGAGCTCTTACCTCGCCTTTCCACCCTTACCGGAATCAATTCCGGCGGTATCTCTCTGTTGCACTGTCCCTAAAGTCGCCTTCGGCTGCCGTTAACAGCTATCCTGTCCTATGAAGCCCGGACTTTCCTCATGCAGGGCACAGGCCCTGCCCGCTGCCATCCTGCTTACTCACCAAAAGATTATATCCCATTTTCCGCAGATAGTCAATCAAAACTTGCAAAATCATTGAATCAACAAGATTCCCGGTATATAATAAAGATATCTTTGGACTGAATCCACCATTGGAAAGGAAGTTTGTCATGAGCATACAAAACGCCTATCTCAAAAATGTATACACGCTGGCCTGTCAAAGAGATCCTGGTCAGCCGGAATTTTTAAACGCTGTCAACGAAGTATTATCCACTCTCGACCCTGTAATCGAAAAACATCCTGAATTTGAAGCGGCCGGTCTGATGGAACGCCTGATTGAACCGGAACGTGCTGTCACCTTCCGTGTGGCATGGCAGGACGATGAGGGCAAAACCCAGGTAAACCGGGGATATCGTGTTCAGTTTAACTCTGCCATCGGCCCTTACAAAGGCGGCCTGCGATTCCATCCCAGCGTAAACCTTTCCATCATCAAATTCCTGGCCTTCGAGCAAATCTTCAAAAACAGCCTGACCGGTCTTCCCATGGGCGGCGGCAAAGGCGGTTCGGACTTTGACCCAAAAGGAAAGTCTGACGGCGAAATCATGCGTTTCTGCCAAAGCTTTATGACAGAGCTTGTCCGCTACATCGGCTCCGAAACTGATGTACCTGCCGGCGACATCGGCGTAGGAGCCCGTGAAATCGGTTATCTGTTCGGTCAGTATAAACGCCTCCGCAATGAATTTACCGGCGTTCTCACCGGCAAGGGCCTCTCCTACGGCGGTTCTCTGGTGCGTAAGCAGGCCACTGGCTTCGGACTTCTCTATTTTGTAGAGGAAATGCTGTCTGTACTGGCAGATTCCTCCCCCAAAGACAAGGTAACTCTCATTTCCGGTTCTGGCAATGTGGCTGTTTACGCTGCCCAGAAAGCTCAGGAAATGGGTGCAAAGGTCGTCGCTATGTCCGACTCCAACGGCTATATCTACGATGAAAACGGCGTTGACCTGGATACTGTAAAGGAAATCAAGGAAGTTCGCCGGGGGCGAATCAAGGAATATGTAGAAACACATCCCTCTGCTTCCTATTATGAAGGCTGCCGTGGAATCTGGAGCATTCCATGCGACATGGCTCTGCCCTGCGCTACTCAAAATGAGCTTCTTTTGGACGATGCCGAAAAGCTCATTGCCAACAAGGTGATGCTGGTGGCAGAGGGCGCAAATATGCCATGTTCTTTGGATGCGGTCCACGCTTTCCAGAAAGCTGGCATCCTTTACGCTCCGGGCAAGGCTGCCAACGCAGGAGGCGTAGCTACCAGCGGATTGGAAATGTGCCAGAACTCCATGAAATATTCCTGGTCTGCCGAAGAAGTGGATAAAAAGCTCCACAGCATTATGGTTGGTATTTTCCACAACGTCCACAATGCTGCCAAAGAATACGCTGACGAAAAGGATCTTCTTTCCGGCGCAAACATTGCCGGTTTCCTGAAAATCGCTGATGCTATGATGGCGCAGGGAATCTGTTAAAACTTTACTGTTAAAAAAAGCTGTGTGTATCCAAAAAATACACACAGCTTTTTTTATTTTTTATTTTTCTTTCGGGAAGCCGCCTCTGCCTGGCAGTTCCTTTGCCTGGAAATGGTGTTCATCTTCCAGACTGCCAGCTTCATAGACCTGTGCGCCGGAAACAACAGAGCCTTTTGCCAGCTTCATCACAGAAACACCCTGGCTGTCCTTTGTGGCTTTTTCTGGAATCATGGCTGTATGGGTCAGCAGCATCCTTCCATTGGAAGCTGTCAAAAGAATCTGTCCATCTTCTGGAACATACAGGAGAGCTGCCAGCTTTTCCTTATTGCTGTAGGCCTTCATCAGCTTGCGGCGGTTGCCTTTGGTGGCGTAAGCGTTAAGGCTTATTTTTGCCACCTTGCCGTTTTCAAAGCAGAACAGCATATAACCTTTATAATCGCTGGTGACAATCATATTTATCGCTGATTCGCCCTCGTCCATACCCAATTTTGCCGGGATGAAATCGCCCAGAACACTGGCTTTAGTATCCTCAAATTCGCAGGCACGGGATTTATATACCTGAGAGCGGTCGGTAAAGAACAGCAGATGGTCTGCGTTGCCGCCTTCCTCATGCTGCACCACTTCGTCGCCTTCTTTCAGATAATGCTCGCTGGACATTCTGTAGGACTGGGGCGTAATCTTTTTAAAGTAGCCTTCTCTGGTGAAGAACAGATTTACCGGATAATTCTCGATAACTTCTTCTTCGGTGAAAGACTTGATTTCCTCGTGCATCAGCAGGAGCGTTCTCCTTGGCTGAGCATGATTTTTAATAACTGCTTTCAGCTCGGCAACAATGACCTTGTTGATTTTTTTAGGGTCATTAAGGATTGCCTCCAGTTTTTCAATTTCCTCTTTCAAGGAGTCGATTTCCGCAGTTCTCCTGAGAATGTATTCTTTGTTGATATGCCGCAGTTTGATTTCTGCCACATATTCAGCCTGGATTTCATCAATACCGAAAGCAATCATCAGGTTGGGTACTACTTCTTCTTCGGATTCAGTTTCCCGAATGATTTTGATTGCTTTGTCGATATCCAAAAGGATTTTCTGCAAACCTGCCAGAAGGTGCATTTTTTCCTGTTTCTTATCCAGATCGAAGCGTACTCTCCGGCGGACACAATCCTTACGGAAATCAATCCATTCATTGAGCAGACCCCGAACCCCCAGCACACGGGGATTGCCTTTTATGAGGACATTGAAGTTGCAGGAGAAGCTGTCCTCCAAAGAGGTATAGCGGTATAACTTTTGCATAACGCTTTCCGGGTCACTTCCTCGTTTCAGGTCGATGGCAAGCTTCAGACCGGACAAGTCAGTTTCATCCCTCATGTCAGAAATTTCCCGGACTTTGTTGGTTTTGATTAGCTCGACCACCTTGTCGATGATGGCTTCAATGGTGGTTGTGGGAGGAATTGCAGTAACTTCGATACAGTTGTTGGACTTATCATAATTCCATCTTGCCCTTACCTTGAAAGAACCTCGACCGGTACGGTAGATTTTTTCCATATCGTTTGGATTGTAGATAATCTGTCCGCCGCCGGGAAAATCAGGCGCTGTCAGGGTCAGCATAATGTCATGGTCAGGATTTTTAATCAGCTCGATGGTGGTGTTGCAGACTTCCTCCAGATTGAATGGACAGATGGAACTGGCCATACCAACTGCAATACCGGTATTGGCATTGACCAGAATGGATGGGAAAGTCACCGGCAGCAAGGTCGGCTCCTTCATTTTGTTGTCGTAGTTATCCACAAAATCAACAGTATCCTTGTCGATATCCCGAAACAGTTCCTGGCAGATTGGGTCTAGCTTTACCTCTGTATATCGGGAAGCAGCATAGGCCATATCACGGGAATAAGCCTTGCCGAAGTTTCCCTTGGAATCCACATAAGGGTGAAGCAGAGCTTCGTTGCCCCGGGACAGACGCACCATGGTTTCGTAGATGGTGATATCGCCGTGAGGGTTTAGCTTCATGGTGGAGCCGACCACGTTGGCGGATTTGGTTCTGGCTCCGGTGAGCAGACCCATTTTATACATCATATAAAGCAGCTTGCGGTGAGAAGGTTTGAATCCGTCGATTTCCGGGATTGCACGGGAAACAATAACACTCATCGCATAGGGCATATAGTTTTTTTCCAGCGTACTGGTAATATTTTGTTCCATCACTTCGCCGGCGTGTTCGATGTAAGCCTTCGCCGTTACTTTGGGATGGGATTCTTTTGTTGTTTTTCTTTTTGCCATTTTTCATCCTCCGTTTTATATTATTTTCAATAATATAAAACGCTTATTCTCAGATCAAATAAAGCGTAATTTTTTTCCTGATATCCAGCTTTCTTTTATAATTGCTGAATCGTTGGGACTCTGTCCCAAACCCTGCAAGCCTTTAAAAAGGCTTGACCTAAACTTTTGTTTTGCTCTCCTTTGGCTTTACTGAAACCAATTCAGAACACTGCGGAGCATTACCTTTTCTTTTAGCAAAGAAAAGGTAAATTAAGAAATATCCAGGTCATCCAGATAGAGATGTCCGTTTTCTGCAATATAGTTCTTTCTGCCTTCCAGATTTTCACCCAGCAAAAGATTGAACATATCCTCTGTGGCCTGCGCATCCTCTGGAGAAACCTTAATCAGTCTTCTGGTTTCCGGGTTCATGGTGGTCAGCCACATCATATCCGGTTCGTTTTCACCAAGACCTTTGGAACGCTGAACATCTACCTTCTGGCCTTCCAGCTTCGTCATGATTTCCGCCTTCTCTGCATCAGAATATGCAAAGTAAGTTTTGTCCTTGCATCGAATCTCAAACAAAGGAGATTCTGCAATATACACATAACCCTTTTCAATAAGGGTCGGGGTCAGGCGGTACAGCATGGTCAGAATCAGGGTTCTGATTTGGAAGCCGTCCACGTCGGCATCGGTGCAGATGACAACTTTGTTCCATCTCAGTCCGTCCAGATGGAAGGTGGACAGTTCCTTATTGGCTTTGGAGTTTACTTCTACGCCGCAGCCCAACACTTTGATGATATCCCGAATGATATCATTTTTGAAGATTTTATCGAAATCTGCTTTCAGGCAGTTGAGGATTTTTCCTCGTACCGGAATGATGGCCTGGAACTGAGAATCTCGTCCCAGCTTGCATGCGCCCAACGCAGAGTCACCCTCTACGATGTAAATTTCCCTTTTGCTCACATCTTTAGAGCGGCAGTCCACAAATTTTTCCACGCGGTTTGCCAAGTCAAGAGAACCAGCCAATGTCTTTTTTAGATTCAAGCGGGTCTTTTCTGCATTTTCTCGGCTTCGTTTGTTGACCATGACCTGTTCGGCAATTTTCAATGCCTCATCTGGATTTTCAATGAAATAGATTTCCAGCTGTTTTTTCAGGAAGTCGGCCATCGCCTCATAGATGAATTTATTGGTGATAGCTTTTTTGGTCTGGTTTTCATAAGAGGTCTGGGTAGAGAAGGAAGAAGATACCAGCACCAGACAGTCCTCTACGTCCTGGAAAGTAATCTTGCTTTCGTTTTTCAGGTACTTATTGTTCTGTTTCAGATAGCCGTCGATTTTAGAAACAAAAGCCTGTTTCACTGCTTTTTCTGGAGAACCGCCATACTGAAGATGGGAGGAGTTGTGATAATATTCCAGGAATTTTGCCCGGTTGGAGAAGCAGAAGGACACAGACAGCTTGACCTTGTATTCGTCTTTGTCTTCCCTGTCACGGCCTCTCTGTTCTGTTTCCCAGTACTGGATGGTGGTCAGGTTTTTGTTATCCGCAATTTCCGCTACGTAGTCGGTAATGCCGTTTTCATAGAAGAAGGTTTCTTCTGTAAAGCTGCCGTCCTCTTGCTGGGTTCTCAACAGGAAGGTCAAACCTTTGTTGACAACTGCCTGCTTTTTCAGCACATCCTGGAAAAATTCTTTTGGAATGCTGATATCGGTAAATACTTCCAAGTCAGGTTTCCATCTCTGACGGCTTCCGGTTTGTTTCTGATTGGTAGGAGTTTTTTTCAGTCCCCCCACATTTTCACCTTTTTCAAAGTGAAGTTCATAACGGAAGCCATCCCTTACAATTTCTGCATCGAAATATTCAGAGGAATACTGGGTAGCGCAGGAACCCAGACCATTGAGTCCCAGAGAAAATTCATAGCTTTCGCCGCTGTTGGTGTTGTATTTTCCTCCTGCATACAGCTCACAGAAAACCAGTTCCCAGTTGTACCGTTCCTCCACAGGGTTATAGTCTACCGGAATGCCTCGTCCAAAATCCTGTACTTCAATGGAGTTGTCCTGATAAGTGGTCAAGACGATTTTATTTCCGTAGCCTTCTCTGGCTTCGTCGATAGAGTTTGAGAGAATCTCAAATACAGAATGTTCGCAGCCGTCCAATCCATCTGAGCCAAAAATAACACCCGGACGTTTTCTCACACGGTCTGCGCCTTTGAGCGAGGAAATACTTTCATTCCCGTATTTCTGATTTTTCTTTGCTGCCATAATATCCTCCTCGTTCTGTTTTTCCTTTATTTATTGCACAGTGCAAAGTCACGCTTATGGTTTATCATAACACATTTGCTGGCCCTTTGACAAGGAGCGAAAGACTTTATTCTTTCTATCCTGTAAAAATCTCACTAATTTTCTTCTGTTATCAGGGAACAGACTGCAAAATAAAATATCCTTTCGCTTATGTTTCCCCCATTGCCGGAAGAAAACGCCCTGCATCCTAAGATGTAGAGCGTTTTTTGATTCAGATTTTTATACCAAATGTAATTTAAATCAGTATTATTTCTTGCAGGAATCCCCATCCGTAACCCAGGTACATTCCCTTTCGTTTTTCTTTGGCCTATCCATCAGGTCGTGGAAAGCCTCCTTGATGGATTTTCCTTCGTACAGAATTTTATAGGTCTGGGCTGTAATTGGCATATCTACACCCATTTTCTGGGACAGCTCATAGGCAGCTTTGGTACAGGAATAACCCTCTACCACCATACCCACCTGCTGGAGAGCTTCTTCCACAGGGGCACCCTGTCCCACCAGGATGCCGAAGCGGCGGTTTCTGGAATGTTTGCTGGTGCAGGTTACAATCAAATCTCCAATCCCGGAAAGCCCTGCAAAGGTTTCCTGATGGCCTCCCATTGCTACGCCCAGCCGGGCAATCTCTGTGATACCCCTGGTCATCAGAGCCGCTTTGGCATTATCTCCTGCGCCTACACCGTCTGCAATACCAGAAGCAACTGCAATGATGTTTTTCAATGCTCCGCCCAGCTCTACACCGATTACATCATCGCTGGCATATACCCGGAAATCCAGATTCATCAGCCAGTCCTGAACTTTCATTGCCGCTTCCTTGTCGGCGGAAGCGACAACAACAGTGGTAGCTTCGCAGCGGCTGACTTCCTCCGCATGGGATGGGCCAGACAAAACCACATTGGGATTGTCCGGGATTTCCTGCGAGATGACTGTGGAAAAATCATAGAAGGTTCCCTGCTCCAGGCCTTTTGCTACGCAGGCAATAATAGTATCCTTGCCGATGTAGGGTTTCAGGTCGTGGCTGCAACTTCTGACTGCAAAGCTGGGAACCGCCATAATAATCAAATCACTGTTTTCTGCCGCTTCAAGGGTAGGGGTAAATTCAATAGATTCCGAAATCTTAACACCGGGAAGAAGCTTTTTCTGTTCCCTTTCCTGACGAAGGCGAACCACTTCTTCCTGACGATGGGACCATACTGTTACCTGATGACCGCACCGATCACACATCATCGCCAGAGAGATACCAAAGCTTCCCGCTCCCAATACCATCACTTTTGCCATGTGCTGTCCTTCTTTCTGATGTACTTTCCTTTATTTTTCCTTTTTATCCTGAGCATCAAAGCAGGTCGCTCTTGGCTTGGAATCGCCGATTCTTCTTTCTGTACCGTTGAGCAGACGCTTGATATTTTCTTTGTGCTTATAAATTACGATGATTGCAAACAGCGCTGAGAACAGGAAGTCAAAAAGCACCGGCTTCATCAGGCAGTAATCCACAATCACAGTTATGATTGGATACAACAAGGCCCCTGTAACCGACACCAGAGAAACGATTTTAGTAATAATCAGTACCGGAATAAAGATAATCAGCAAAATCAAAAATACCAGAGGGTTCACAATCAGGATGATTCCCAGAGAAGTCAGAACACCTTTTCCTCCCTTGAACCCAAAGTATACCGGGTACAGATGACCCAGCAGCGCAAAGAAGCCTGCAATATATCCTGCGTCAAAAATGGTGATTCCAAAGGCAGAAAAAATCCATCGGGCAATGAACACCGCCGCTACGCCTTTGAAGAAATCTCCCAGCAGAGTAAACAGAGCCGGAATTTTTCCATAGGTTCTCAGGATATTGGTCATACCTGCATTTTTGCTTCCATATTTTCTCACATCGTCGTGGGCAACGATTTTTGATACGATAACTGCAAAACTAAGACTGCCCAGAAGATAGGCAATCAGCGATACGAAAAGGGATGCTCCCAATACGAGCATTCCATTCATTTCTTCTATCATAATATTACTCAGCCTCCTCTGTACTATTGTAGCAAGTGTTTCACTTTATTGCAAGTGTTTTTATTGTTTTCCTGTCACGGATTCATGACATAAACCAAAAGAGGACTCCTGCGCAGAGTCCTCTTTTTCACCGGAATAGCTGATGGTTTTATTTGTTTTTGTCGCCTTTTTCCCTTACCAGCATACGGATTGGGGTTCCAGCGAAACCAAAGTTTTCTCTGATCTGGTTTTCCAGATAACGCTGATAGGAGAAGTGGAACAGGTCTGAACGGTTTACGAAGCAGGCAAATGCAGGCGGTCTGGTGGCAACCTGAGTCATGTAATAAATCTTCAGGCGTTTTCCCTTATCAGACGGTGGCTGCACCCTTGCAGTAGCGTAGGACAGCATATCGTTGAGCATACCGGTAGAAATTCTGCGGCTGTTCTGCTCGTCAACATTCTTGATCATTTCAAAGAGCTTGTCTACGCGCTGACCTGTCTGTGCAGAGATGAACAGCATGGGAGCATAGGGCATAAAGCTAAAGTCGATGTCCAGCTGCTTTTTCATTTCCTGCATAGTCTTGTCGGTCTTGTCCTCAACAGCATCCCACTTATTGATGGCAATGATGCAGGCTTTGCCCTGTTCATGAGCATAACCGGCAATCTTGGAGTCCTGCTCGCTGAAGCCCTTGGTTGCGTCAATCATGATGATGCAGACATTGGAGCGGTCTACTGCCATATAAGCCCTAAGAACGCTGTACTTCTCGATGGATTCCTCTACCTTGCTCTTGCGGCGGATGCCTGCTGTATCAATAAAGATGAATTTGCCGTGTTCATTTTCGATGACAGTATCGGTAGCATCGCGGGTAGTGCCTGCAATGTTGGAAACGATAACTGCATCTCTGCCAGCAATTCTGTTGACCAGAGAAGATTTGCCGGCGTTAGGACGGCCTACGATTGCAACAGTAATGGCATCATCGTCGGTGTCATCTTCTTCGGTGAAGTCCAGATGCTCGAATACTGCATCCAGAAGGTCGCCGGTTCCGTGTCCGTGAACAGAAGAAACTGCAATCGGCTCTCCTAAGCCTAAGTTATAGAATTCATAAAATTCCATTGGAGGTTCACCCAGAGCATCGCATTTATTGACGCACAAAACGATAGGCTTGCCGCTTTTCTGGAGCATAGTTGCTACTTCCTGGTCAGTTGCAGTGATACCGGATTTCATATCCACCACCAGGATGGTCACTTCTGCGCTGTCGATTGCCAGCTGAGCCTGACGGCGCATCTGGGAAAGAATAATATCATCGGAATACGGTTCGATACCGCCGGTATCTACAAGCATGATTTCATGGTTGCACCATTCGCAGGCAGCGTAAATACGGTCACGGGTAACGCCCGGAGTATCTTCCACAATGGATAGACGCTGACCAATAAGCTTGTTGAACAATGTGGATTTTCCTACGTTAGGACGGCCCACAATTGCAACGACTGGTTTGACTGCCATAATCTTTCACTTCCTTATCTGATTCATCATATGGTTCCTGTTTCTTTTATACAATGCCCCATCGGAGGCTTATTCACTCATTTGACCGAGCATGCGGTCCAGAAGCTCGAAGGCATCGTTTTCCACCGGAGTGACTTCCACTGCCAGACCTTCTCTAACTTCCTCAAGAGTAATATCGTCAAGAAATTTATCCTGCTCGTGACGCAGCATATTGGCCGGAATCAGCAGTTCATCGCCGATTTCCACCTGTTCCAGCTGCTGGATCAAATCCTGGCCGGTAATCAGTCCCGCTACGGTAATGCTTTCCCCAAAGAACTTGTTGATAAGTTTTACCACCTGTACTGTCACTTGTGGGAATTTTTCTTTTACCTGACGGGAAAATTCTGCCATCATGGGATAAGCCAGCACACCGGTGGCAATAGTCACTTTTCGGGAGGAAGGGATTCCTTCCACCTGCTCCAGAGCTTTTGCAAAGTCGTGGATCATCATGGTCATCATGCCGATGCCGCTTTCCAACTGGTCGAACTCCTCATAGAACTCGTAATTCGGGAAAGGTTTCTGAGCCAAGATATAGAACTCATCGGAAGCGTAAGCAATGCGAGTACCATATTCCTTTAGGAAATAATCTCCCCAACGCTCCATAGTCTTCACAACTTCCACTGCCTCATTGGGGAAAAATCCACGCAGCGGCTCCAAACCGTTTCTGAATTTGGTCAGACCTACCGGCACAACGGCGATGCTCTGGATGTTTGGCCCCAATTTGGCCAGCTCCTGAAGGCTGTACTCCAACTCCGGGCCGTCATTATATCCAGGACACAAAACCAGCTGGGTGTTGACCTTGATGCCGCCCTCGGTCAACATTCTGATGAAATCCAATGCCTTTCCAGCAAAGGGGTTCTTCATCATCTTTACCCGAAGTTCTGGGTTCATGGTATGGACAGAAATATTGATGGGGCTGATGTGCATTTTGATGATTCTGCGGATATCGTCTTCCTTGAGATTGGTCAGGGTGGTGTAGTTTCCGAACAGGAAGGACATCCTGGTGTCGTCATCCTTGAAATAAAGGCTTTTTCTCATGCCTTTCGGGGTCTGATCCACAAAGCAGAAGATACATTTATTTTTGCATCCCATCTGCTTGTCCATCAGAAAGGTTTCAAACTCCAGTCCCAGATCGTCATATTCGTCCTTTTCCACCAAAACAGTCCGCAGCTTCTTTTCCTCATTGCACAGCAGGATCTCCAGTTTTTCATCGGTCATATAGAAACGATAGTCCAGTACGTCCGTAATTGGATTTCCGTTGATGCTGATGAGGGTATCGCCCTTGTGTATTCTTGCGCGTCTGGCAGCGCTGCCCGGCTCCACACTGGTGATCTTTACCGCCATATCTTCCATCCTCCTCTACTGAGTTTTTCAATAAAAAAACGGGCAGAGGGAAAGCCTTCCCCCTCTGCCCGTCGTTACTCAGCAAATGTGTATCTTTGGTCAAAAAGGACTATCTGTCCATTTTGATAACTTCTCTGCCTTTGTAGTAGCCGCAGTTTCCGCATACTTTGTGAGGAGCTTTCAGCTCGCCGCACTGTGGGCAAACGGAAAATGCTGGTGTGTCGAGTTTCCATACGTTGGAACGTCTTTTATCTCTGCGTGCTCTGGATACTTTTCTCTTTGGTACTGCCATTTTTGTGCATCTCCTTAAAATATTATCTTAAAATCATGACTTCATGAACCTGAGTTAGTCTTCTGGCCACTCCAGGTCTGCAAATGCCTTTACGCGGCGAACGTCCCATTCGGGTTCCTGACAGCTGCACTGCTCTTTGTTGAGATTGCAGCCGCATATCGGACATAATCCCTTGCAGTCCTCCGAACACAGCAGCCTGATTGGTAGCTCAAGCAGTATGTCGTCCTGTGCAAGCTGATCCATATCCAAAATTCCGTCCTCGCAAACGATGTAATCATCGTCTTCTTCCTGGTTCAGGTGTTTGACCACCGTGTGGAAAAATTCCTGATGGATATTTTTCACCACTGGTTCCAGGCATCTGGCACAATTTGCGGAAAGGTCATAATCTGCATGATATGCTACTGTGACGATACCTGCACGATTCTGCACTCGGCCCTCGATGACGATATCTTCTTTAAAAGGACGTTCTCCCCATTCTTCCACGCCGCTTAAATCCAGCTTCATGGCAAAAGGAATCAAAGGTTCCAGCCCGTCGAATACGTTTTTAAGGTCAAGACGCATAATAACTTCCTTTCCAGCTCAATGGATATTTCACCGATCTGCGACGGCGTTGCTTCGGTCCCGCCGCAGTACAAACTGATCCCGTCCGCTCCGCCAGAAGCAGGCCTTTCCGGGACAGACTTATCCCTCCGAATCAATCCGTAACAGATTTTATTATAGTATCCCCGTCGCTTTTTGTCAACCTCTCCCGGCGGGTTTTTCCACAGTTTACGGCATTTTTTCAACTTCGCACAACTTTGCCGTCCCGAAATCCCCTCTACTGGGAAATTTTGTCCCTAATCTTTTCGCAGTCCCAAAACAAAAGCCGGGAGCCGCTTCCGAAGAAGCGGCTCCCGGCCCTTTATTTAAGCGATAATTAGTCTTTAAAGTATCTAACAGCACTTGCGAACATACTCTGGTCTTTTTTGCCTGGAACGTTCAGGTAGTCGCCTACCGTGTAACGCTCGGTATGACCCATCTTACCAAAGATTCTGCCATCTGGAGAGGTGATACCCTCGATAGCCATAACAGAACCATTTGGATTGAAGCGGTAATCCAGAGTTGGATTTCCTTCCAAGTCAACGTACTGAGTAGCAATCTGACCGTTTTCAGCCAGTTTAGCAACCAACGCTTCATCCGCTACAAAGCGGCCTTCACCGTGGGAAATTGGAACAGTGTGGATGTCGCCAACCTGTGCATCCATCAGCCATGGGGATTTATTGGAAGCCACTCTTGTGTATACCAGACCGGACTGATGACGGTTGATTACGTTGTAGGTCAGGGTTGGGCAGTTTTCATCGGTGGTGATGATTTCGCCGTATGGAACCAGACCCAGCTTAACCAATGCCTGGAAGCCGTTGCAGATACCGCACATCAGGCCATCTCTGTTTTTCAGCATTTCCATAACTTCCTGAGCAATCTGTGGGTTGCGGAAGAAGGAAGCGATGAACTTAGCAGAACCTTCTGGTTCGTCACCGCCGGAGAAGCCGCCAGGGATTGCAATAATCTGGGATTCGCGAATCATCTTCTTCATGTAGTCAACGGATTCGCCAATCTGCTCGGAGCTGCGGTTGCGGATTACAACGATTTCAGCCTTAGCTCCTGCGCGTTCAAATGCTCTTGCAGTATCATATTCACAGTTTGTGCCTGGGAACACTGGAATCAGTACCTTTGGCTGTGCAACGGAAATTCCTGCATGAGCGTGTTCAGCAGTTTCAAATTTGTAGCTTGGAATCACTACGTTTGGAGCCTTGGTAACCATTGGATATACAGTTTCCAGCTTAGCTTCCCAAACTTTCTGGATGTCTGCCATGTCAACGGTTTCTCCGTTTACCGTGATGGTGTAATCTTCGGTGGTGGTACCAATCAGCTCTGCGAAGGTATCCAGTTCTTCACAAGCTTCGATTACAAATGCGCCGTAGTTGTTTTTGAACAGGTGATGCAGTTCTTTGGAAGCTGCAAAACCAATGCGGTTGCCCAAAGTCATCTTGCAGAGAGCTTCTCCCAGACCTTTGAAGCCCAGAGTTGCAACTGCTTTTACCTTGCCGGAAGTGATGAGTGCCTCCACATGGTCAAATACTTTTCTTACGCTCTCGTATACCGGCAGACCGTTTTCGTCGTATTCAGGAGCGATGAAGTAAACCTTGTCGCCAGCCTGTTTAAATTCTGCGGTCACGATATTCTGAACTTTTGCAGCAGATACTGCGAAGGAAATCAGTGTTGGTGGTACATGGATATCCTCGAAGGAACCAGACATGGAGTCCTTACCGCCGATTGCAGCGCAGCCCAGTTCCAGCTGTGCTCTCAAAGCACCCAGCAGAGCCTGGAATGGTTTGCCCCATTTTACCGGGTCATTGCCAATCTTCTCGAAGTATTCCTGGAAGCTCAGCCAGCATTTTTCTCTGTTGCCGCCTACTGCAATTACTTTTGCAATGGATTCAATTACAGACAGCTGTGCGCCGCGGAATGGATTCTTCTCAAATACATATGGGTTATAGCCCCATGCCATTACAGAGCAGGTGTTGGTTTCGCCGTGACGGAGAGGAATCTTTGCAACCATAGCCTGTTCTGGAGTCATCTGATATTTACCGCCGTATGGCATTACAACTGTGCCAGCGCCAACGGTAGAGTCAAAGCGGTCGGACAAGCCCTTCTGAGAGCATACGTTCAAATCGCTCATAATCTTTTCAAATCTTTCAGCCACGCTGAGTTCTTTGCTGCCGCAGCATACCTTGCTGTCATCATTGGCAGGAATTACAACCTTAGTGTATTTTTCAGCGCCGTTGGAGTTGAGGAATGCTCTGGACAAATCAACGATTTTGTTCTTTCTCCAGTACATAACCAGTCTTGGGTCAGCAGTAACTTCTGCTACTACAGTAGCTCTCAGGTTTTCTTTGTCAGCAGCTGCCATGAACTTTTCAACGTCGTTCTTGTCAACAACTACAGCCATTCTTTCCTGGGATTCGCTGATAGCCAGTTCGGTGCCGTCCAGACCATCATATTTCTTTGGAACCAGGTCAAGGTCGATTTTCAGACCGTCTGCCAGCTCACCGATTGCTACGGATACGCCGCCTGCGCCAAAGTCGTTGCAGCGTTTGATCATGCGGGTAACATCGCCGTCACGGAACAGACGCTGAATCTTTCTTTCTTCTGGTGGGTTGCCCTTCTGTACTTCTGCGCCGCAGGAGGACAGGGATTCTACGTTATGGGATTTAGAGGAACCTGTTGCGCCGCCGCAGCCGTCACGACCGGTTTTGCCGCCCAGCAGGATTACAACATCCCCTGCCTGTGGTTCCTCACGAACTACGTTTGCAGCAGGAACTGCGCCAACTACTGCGCCGACTTCCATGCGTTTTGCCATGTAACCCGGATGATAGATTTCGTTTACCTGACCGGTTGCCAGACCGATCTGGTTGCCGTAGGAACTGTATCCAGCAGCGGCTGTGGTAACAATCTTCTTCTGGGGCAGTTTTCCTTCGATGGTATCTTCAAATGGGGTCAGAGGGTCTGCTGCGCCGGTAACACGCATTGCCTGATAGATGTAGGCTCTGCCGGACAGTGGGTCGCGGATTGCGCCGCCCAGACAGGTTGCTGCTCCGCCAAATGGTTCGATTTCAGTTGGATGGTTGTGGGTTTCGTTTTTAAACTGGAGCAGCCAGTCCTGTTCTTCCCCGTCAACATCTACTTTGATTTTAACAGAGCAGGCATTGATTTCTTCGGATTCGTCCAGGTCGTTGAGCAGGCCCTGTTTTTTCAGTGCTTTTGCGCCGATAGTAGCCAGATCCATCAAGGTAACTGGTTTGTTTTTGCCTGCATGAACCGTTTTTCTCAGTTCCAGATATTCTTCATAAGCGGTTTTGATGTAATCGCTTTCAATATCAACATTTTCGATGTGGGTAGAGAAGGTGGTATGACGGCAGTGGTCAGACCAGTAAGTGTCGATCATACGAATCTCGGTAATGGTTGGGGTGCGTTTTTCTGTTTCTTTAAAGTATTTCTGGCAGAAGGTGATGTCGCCCAAATCCATAGCCAGACCGTACTGGTCAATAAATTCCTGAAGTCCTTTTTCATCCAGTTCACAGAAGCCTTCCATCAGTGCTACATCAGCAGGCACATCAAATGGAGTATGGAGGGTTTTTACCTCATCCAGGGAGGACTCCATAGACTCAACCGGGTTGATGAGGTTTGCTTTGATGCGGCAGAGTTCTTCCTCGTTCACGCCCTCAATCACATAAACTTTAGCAGATGCTACAGTTGGACGTTCGTTCTGTGCAGCCAGCTGGATGCACTGTACCGCAGAGTCTGCGCGCTGGTCAAACTGACCTGGCAGGAACTGTACTGCAAATACTTTTTCGCCATTTTTAAATTCCGGCAGCACACTGTAAACATTATCTACTTGTGGTTCGGAAAAGATGGTCTGTTTTGCAAGGTCGAAATCTTCTTTGGAAATGTCCTCAACATCATAACGGTTGAGAATACGTACGCTTGTTGCAGATTGGATACCCAAAGAATTGTGGATATCTGCAAGTACACCCTGTGCTTCTACTGCAAATGGTGTCTTTTTTTCAACGTATACTCTGTAAACTGACATACTTCACACTCCTAAAAACTTATTCGTTTTCTCTTTATATCCCGGAAGCTTTCCGGCAGCCCGGAACGCTCCCGATTCCTTCCAGATGGATTAGGAATTTTTGTGTAATAACCCGTTATTGTTATTATACCATAATTTTTGTAAGGTTTATATGTTTATTTCTCTGAAAGAATCCGTTCTTATTATTAGGAATTTTGTTGAAAATCAAGAAAAAAGCTCGCCAGTGCAGTAATCACTGCCAACTCCGGTAATTTTGACCTGGCGAATAGTGCCGCAAAGCTCCTCCTCGCTCTGAACGCAGACTGGCGTATAGTTCATGGTATAGCCATGCTGCATCCCATCCAGACGTTCGGTTTCAAAGAGAACACTTTCTACCTGTCCCACCTGCTGATGGAGGAAACGCTGACGGGTAGCCTCGGTAACTTCAGACATTCTATGGCTGCGCTGTTCTTTTTCTTTATTGGTCAGCTGATCCGGCATTTTAGCCGCTCTGGTGCCTGGACGAATGGAATAAGCAAAGACATGAACTTTGGCAAATTCGATTTCATCGGCAAAGGCCAAGGACTGGGCAAATTCTTCCTCAGTTTCTCCTGGGAATCCTACCATGATATCGGTGGTAATGGATGGGGATGGGAATTTCTTTCTGATTCTCGCCACCAGTTCCCGGTAAAAAGCAGTATCATAATGTCTGTTCATCCTCTTGAGGGTGGCATCGCAGCCGCTCTGGAGAGAAAGATGGAACTGGGGACAGAATTTTGGCAAAGAAGCCAGAATGTCCAAATTCTCGTCAGTTAGAATTAGCGGTTCCAGAGAACCCAGTCTGACACGTTCCACGCCTTCGGTATTGCAGGCAAGGGAAACTGCATCCACCAGATGACAGCCGAGGTCTTTTCCATAGCTGGAAAGGTCAATACCTACCAGAACTACTTCCTTGTAGCCCTGTTCCACCAATTCCCGCAGCTCGTCCTTCAGCTCCTCCAAAGGCTTGGAACGGTTGAAGCCTCTGGCAAACGGAATGATGCAGTAGGAGCAGTAGTGTTCACAGCCGTCCTGAATCTTGACAAAAGCTCTGGTTCTTTCCAGGAAGTTGTGGGCCTGCATTTTTTCAAAGCCCTCCTCACGGGTATGCTTGGAAATGCTGACAATACGCTGCCCCTCCTGAATAAAGCGGTTCACATATTCGAGCACCTTTTTCTTTTCTCCAGTCCCCACAAGAACATCTACTTCCTGGAGCTTCTCCGCTTCTTCTGGAAAAGCCTGCGGGAAACATCCGGTCAGGGCAATCACCGCTCCCGGATTCAGTCGTTTCATGCGGTGGATAATCTGTCGGGTCTTTTTGTCGCCCTGCGCTGTCACAGTACAGGAATTGATGACATAAATATCCGCGATGTCACTGCTTTCTACGATGTCATATCCATAAGCGGAAAACTGCTGGATCAAAATTTGTGTTTCGTATTGGTTTACCTTGCAGCCCAAGGTGTAAAATGCTGCTCGCATAGTTCCTCTTTTCTCCGGCTCTGTTCCGGCTGTTGGTATGCTTCAAACAAGTTATATAGGTGTTTTCTGTCCTACTAGTAATCTTTCCCTACCTAACCTATTGAAAATGTCATATAAATAAATTATAATGAATTTAACCAATAAATACAACCGTGTTTCTACAAAAAAGTTAGGTAGGGATTCGGCAATATTTGACTAAACAAGGGGGAGATTTTACATGAAACGGGAAAACATCATGCTTAAAACCATCAACGACGTAAAGGCTTTCGTCAATTCTGTTGCAAAGTACAACTTCGACGTTGATCTTTTGTCCGGCCGCTACGCGGTAGATGCAAAATCTATCATGGGGATTTTTAGTCTTGATCTTTCCAAAGAAATCACTATGCAGATTCACTCCGATGACTGCGCTGACTTTTTGGCTGAGATCAAGCCATTTATTGTCAAAAAATAAAAAAACTCTTGTGTATGCAAAAAATCCGCTGACTGAAAAGTCGGCGGATTTTTTATTTTCATGCTGTTTTTTTTCTGCGCATCTGTCTGACTGTGGGAAGATATTCCCGAAAGAAATCCCGCAGGGCTGGATGCAGAAGCTTTTGCTGCTCCATCCGTTTATACTCCTTGCGGTCTACCCAGCAAAAATCCTCCACCTCATCTGGCTGAAGGGTAATTTCGCTGTCATCCACATCCCTGCATACCACAAAGGTATCCACAAAACTGTGAAGCCTTCTGATTTGGGACACCCGCATCATTTCCTCTGGCCGGATGGTAAGACCGATTTCCTCTTTGGTTTCCCGCAGAGCCGCTGTTAGGGAATCTTCCCCCGCAATGACACAGCCGCCAGTGCAGGCCCACTTGGAACCAAAAGAAATGTCCCTATGGCGTTGGGTCAGCAGGACTTTTCCATCTGTATTGTATATCCAAATATGTACCAAAAGATGATATTCTCCATCTTCCAGAGGCTCTCCCCTGCGGTGCTGTCTTTGCAGAGGGGTTCTTTCTTCATCATATATATCCCAGTATTCCGTCATGCCTCCCATCCTCCTTCCAGGTGTTGTATTGATTCTTATTTCTTCAGTACCGGTCACTTCTTCTTTAGATTGTTAAATTTACTACACACTAAAATGGTATCACGGATAAAATTCCATGTCAAGCACAGAAGGAAAAACTCTCTTTCTCAAAAGACTGCAACACAAAAAGGCACGGAAAATTTCCGTGCCTTTTTTATCGTCTAGTGTGTACTATTTAACGATGAATTCTTTAAGTGCTACAGGCAGATCAGCTTCATCGCAGGATACGGTGAATACGATCTCAGCATCGCTCTGAACTTTTGCAAGTTTTGTTACCAGAGCTGCAAAGCCTTCGTAGTCTTTTTCAACATCGCCGATTTTGCCGATTTTGAAAGTGCCGTCTACGAACAGATGGGTGATGTCGTAGTTGCCAGCCAGAATGCCAGCCAGGAAGCCGTACAGGTTAGCGAAACCTTTTACTTCGTATTCGTCGCTGTTAACCAGACGGATTGGGTTTGGCAGTTCATGAGCCAGTTTGTCGCCTTTTTCTACGCATACAACATTGCCTTTAGATTCTTCAGCTGCTTTGTTTGCCATAGCGATGAGAGTTTTTGTTTTGCCGCTGCCTTTTGTACCAACGATAAGTTTGATCATTTGAAATTCCTCCCTGAATACAATTTATTTGTAAAGTAGTTGCTGTACTGATTTATGGTACAGAATACACTGTCCAACGAATGGAGATTAACCAAGCTGTGCTTCCAGAGCCTGTTTCTGATCCTCGTAGCCCGGTTTGCCCAACAGAGCAAACATATTCTTTTTATAGCTTTCAACGCCTGGCTGGTTGAATGGATTTACTGCCAGCAGGTAGCCGGAAAGTGCGCAGGCTTTTTCAAAGAAGTAAATCAAGTATCCCAGTTCAGATTCATTGATGGCATCCACCTCAAGAACCATATTGGGAACACCGCCCTGTGTATGAGCCAGGATGGTTCCCTGCATTGCTTTTTTGTTGACTACCGACATATTCTGTTCGGACAGGAAATTGAGTCCGTCAAAGTTAGCCGGGTCAGCCTCGATATACAGATCCTGTTTTGGATTTTTGATATCCACTACAGTTTCAAAGAGGATGCGGGAGCCCTCCTGAATAAACTGTCCCATCGAGTGCAGGTCGGTGGAGAATACTGCGGAGGACGGGTAGATACCCTTATTGTCCTTGCCTTCGCTTTCTCCAAAGAGCTGCTTATACCACTCCGACATCATGGTGAATGCCGGTTCATAGGAAACCAGGATTTCGATTGCCTTGCCCTTGCGGTAAAGGATGTTTCTCAGTGCCGCATAGCGATAGCAGTCGTTCTTTTCCAGATCGCATACGCTCAATTCTTCTCTTGCTTTGGCTGCGCCCTGCATCATAGCTTCGATATCTGCGCCGGATACTGCGATTGGCAGCAGGCCAACTGCAGTCAGTACGGAATATCTTCCGCCTACGTCGTCAGGAATCACGAAGGTTTCATAGCCTTCTTCGTCAGCAAGCTGTTTGAGTGTGCCTCTTGCCCGGTCGGTGGTGCAGAAGATACGATCCTTTGCGCCTTCCTTTCCGTATTTTTCAATGGCAAGCTTTCTGAAAATCCTGAATGCCAAAGCCGGTTCTGTTGTGGTACCGGATTTGGAGATGATGTTGATGGAAAAATCTTTGCCTTCGCATACCTTCAAAATCTGGTTGAGGTAAGTAGGGCTAATGCTGTTTCCAACAAAATAGATTTTTGGTGTGTCCTTTGCAAGGTCGTTGTACAGCTGAGTGTGAAGCAGTTCGATAGCTGCTCTTGCGCCAAGATAGCTTCCGCCGATACCAATAACAATCAGAACCTGGGAATTTTTCTTGATCTTTTCTGCTGCTTTCTGAATTCTTGCAAATTCTTCTTTGTCATAGTTTACTGGAAGATCCAGCCATCCCAGAAAGTCATTGCCTGGGCCAGACTTCTCATGTATTGTGCGGTGTGCCGCTTCTACCTGAGGAGCGATCCCTTTTAATTCTTCGGAATTTACAAACGGCGCCAGATAACGGGCGTTGAGTTTTACAGCCATTAACGATCCTTCCTTTCAACTACCAATCACTAATCTATCTTTCCTATTTCGTGATATAGTTATTTTACCTTATTTCTCTACTTTTGGCAAGGCTTTTTTTGTAAAAAATGTATTTTTTCTTTAACATTATTGTCAGTAAACTGTGTATTCCCCTGTTTTTTGGCGTGTTTACTGGATAAATTGAAGATTTCTCTGTATAAATTGATTTTGCATTTTTCATTTATCCCAGCAAAAGTCCCCGCAGCAGAATCCCCATGCTCCGCAGCCAGGTCAATTCTTCCACCTTTTCGGCGGCGGTGACAGGCTGGGAAGCAAGGATTTTGCCGTCCATCCAAAGTTCTGCCTTTCCGATTTCCTGTCCTTTTTCCAAAGGAGCTGTCAAATCGGAAAAGATGTTGAGTTTGATTTCTGCCTTTTCTGCTTCTTCCCTGCGGATAACGGCCTGTGGCATCTGCAAGATTTTAGGAATTACCGTTTCCGGTATCCCCCGATGTACTTTTACCGGCTCCAGTGTCTTTTCCACATTTTCTGGTCGATACCGTGTAAAATTTGTAAATCCAAAATCTAACAGCTGTTTTGATTCTTCAAATCTTGTCTGGCTGGTCTTGCATCCCATGATAACACCAATCAGGGACAGCTCTCCCCTTGTGGCTGTGGCGCACAGGCAGTGCCCTGCATTATCCGTAGTTCCTGTTTTCAGCCCTGTAGTACCCTCGTAGAAGCGCACAAGGCGATTGGTATTGACAAGCTCTGTTTCTCCTCCCCGGAGGCTGTCCATCCATATGGTAGAAAATGGGATGATTTGTTCGCTATAACGATTCATCAGTTCTCTTGCGATGACAGCCACATCCTTGGCACAGGTGTAGTGTCCTTCTTCGTCAAAGCCGGTACAGTTTTTATACTGAGTGTTCACCAGCTTCATTTCCTGAGCCTTGCGGTTCATCATATCCACAAAGCCCTGCTCGGTGAAGGCCAGCTTTTCTGCAAATACCACCGCTGCATCGTTGGCACTGGCCACGATGAGAGCCTTCAGCAGCTCCTCCACCGTCATCTGCTCTCCTTCCTTCAGCCATATTTCCGAACCTCCCATAGTTTTGGCATAGGCAGAACAGGTAAGGTTCTGGTCCATTGTGAGCTGTCCTTCTTCCACCGCTTCCAATATCAGCAGCAAATCCATCAGCTTGGTCAGAGAGGCCGGTGCAAGCTTCTGGGTTTCGTTTTGAGCAAAAAGTTCCTTCCCCGTATCCTGTTCCATCAGATATGCAGATTTTGCCGTGAAGCTCATAGCAACTTCTTTTCGAGCGGTTTCTGCGGCTTTGGCTTCCAGCGGAACCTGCAAAAGCATAACGCAGACTGCCGCCATCAGCGAAAATAACCGCAGCATCAACTTGATTCCCATAGATTAACCTCCCCAAAGTTTTTATATGATTTTATGAAAAAAATCATACCCTTATGAATCCTTTTCCCCTATACAGGCAAGGACTGCCTGCATGACCTTTTCACCAGAAGTTTTTGTAAGAAGTTTTCCGTTGACCCTTGCCACCGGAGAATCTTCCCTATGTGGTTTTGCAGACAGACCTTTACAGGGAATGATTGTAATTTCATCCTTCCCAAAGGGAAAATCTCCCTGCATTAGCCGGTGGAGTTCTTTTAGTTTTTCTACAGATTCCATAACCTGAGGCGAACCACTAATAATACATGACGTACACATACAAATTTCTACTTGGATTTTTTTCATTTCATCAACTCCTATCTGATTTTTTTAAGTTTTTTCTTTTTAAAATATTTTTTCCGGTACAACAGCTCCTCTCTGTCATTATAGTACAAAGGCTGGAATAAATTATGGTGCATTTTGTCTGGAAAATCTGGAATAAAAATGGTCTTTCCGCATATACTTTACAATGTAACAGAAAAGCCTTTGGCACGGGCAGGAATTTCCTTTCGACTAGATTCGATTTTTAGTAGATTTATAGTAAAACTTTTTGTGTTTATTGGGGCAAAATCAATTGACAGAAGCTGTCAGGTACTATATAATGAAACGGTGGTATTTTGTGTTCCGGGAGAAACAGTTTTATGATCAATGAAGCTTTGAGCACACGCTCTGATGAACAGTTGGTTTTACTTGCCAAAAACGGCGGCACCGATGCACTGGCTCAGTTGATCACCAGATTTCTTCCGCTGATCAAATCCAAAGCCGGGCGCTATTCGTTTGTCGGACTGGAACATGAGGACTTTGTGCAGGAAGGGCTGATTGGCCTGTTCACTGCCGTCAAAAATTATGATGCTGACAGAAACGCATCATTTCGCACCTTTGCCACACTGTGCATCCGTTCAAGGATGTCAGGGTGCCTGGCGGAGCTTTTGGAGCAAAAGCATCTGCCATTAAGTAACTATCTTCCAATCGACGAACTTCTGTTTTTGGAACAGAATGAAGGTGATCCTCTGGAATTGTATCTTCAGCAGGAGGAGCATCAACTCCGGCAGGAAAAGATAAAAACTCTTTTGTCTGGATTAGAACAGGAAACTTTAACATTGTATCTCAGCGGTTATTCGTATGACGAGATGGCCAACATTCTCCACTGCAGTACCAAAGCTGTTGACAATGCCCTGCAACGAGTTCGGCGAAAGCTCCGGGATGAAGCTTAATTTTTCCCTTAATCTGTCGACAGCCGCGAAAACTGCGGTTTGCAAATATGCCCTTGACGCACAGCAGAGCGATGCGAATCATCTCCAGTGTTCCGATCTTTGGGCGAATATATAAAGCGAGGTATAAAACTATGTACGAAGACAAAACATTAGTATGCAAAGAATGTGGAGCTGAATTCGTTTTCACCGCTGGTGAGCAGGAATTCTACGCAGAAAAAGGCTTCCAGAACGAGCCACAGAGATGCAAAGCTTGCAGAAACGCTCGTAAAGCTGACAAAAAAGCTGACAGAGAAATGTTCACAGCTATCTGCGCTGGCTGCGGCAAAGAAGCAAGAGTACCTTTCAGACCAAGAGAAGATCGTCCTGTATACTGCAGCGAATGCTTCGCAAAAATGAAAGAAGAAAGATAGTCTTTTATCAAAGACTTCTGTGCTTCAGAGCATATTAATAAGAAATTCAAAGAGCTGGTCCATTTTGGATCAGCTCTTTTTCTATACCCGGATACAAAAAGTGCAGCCCCCGAAAGAGCTGCACCCAATTTTATAAGTGAAGGATTGGAAGCTTCTCCTCCAGCTGTTTTTTGAGAGCCTGCACCAGCTTGAGTTCTTCCAGCATTTCTTCCATCCTCTGCTGGCACTGCTGCTGTGTAGAGAGCAGACGAGTTTGATACTGCGCCTTGCTGTCATTATCAGGTTTTGTTTCTAACATAGTCAGTTCTGTTTTTGCTTTATACTGCATTTTTTCAACAGTATTGATTTGTGTCAAGAGAGATGCAATTTTTTTAAGATACTCGTTATAAATTTCCACCTGGCACCAGGTTTCACCGATTTTTTTATCCATGGAAAGCCCTCCTTGAAAAGTGTTTTTCTTTATTATAGCGAAATTCCATCATTTTATCAACCAGATTGAAGCGGGACACTGTTCATGCCGGTCTGAGATCGGAAGCTATTCGCGTTGTTGGTTTCTGTAAGATCTTTACTTAACGCTCTCGCGCAGGTCATGCGGAGTCTCCGAATATATCCGCACATAACAAAAAAGCGTTCTGCATATGCAGAACGCTA
>SAMEA104404103__coassemble_262_pt1 | contig 40297 bp, 38 predicted proteins | sample SAMEA104404103__metabat2_high_PE_024 | metagenome-assembled genome bin SAMEA104404103 (sample SAMEA104404103) | Balaenoptera acutorostrata
CTAAAAGAAAAGGTAAAAAAAGTTTTCGCCCGACTTTTTCAAAAGGCGGCGGATTCCAAAGGCAGAGCCTTGGCCGCTTTCCGCAGAAAGCGGAATACCAGATATTAACGATATCAAAAAAGCGCAGTTCATTTGAACTGCGCTTTTTCATTTTCAATATTAGTTTTCTTGAAGAACACAGATGCCTAACAGTCCAGGGCCGGTGTGAACACCCAGAGCCGGACTGATCTGTCCTTCTACAGTGATCTTTCCATGAGGGATTTTTTTCTTGACTGAGGCTGCCAGTTCTTCGCCCTCCTCAGGAGCATTGCCGTTCATGACTGCAATATGCACAGAGGAAAAGCCCTCTGCTGATTTCTGCGCCAAATCAAGCATTTTCTTGATGGATGGGCCGCGGCCCAGAGCTTTAGCAATCGGGAAGTATTTTCCTTCCTCGTTGCAGGAGATGATTGGTTTCAGGGAAATAGCACTGCCCAGCATGGCGGCAACTTTTCCGATTCTTCCGCCTTTCTGGAGATATTCCAGCGTTTTTACACAGAAATATACTTTGCTGTGAGCAACTAGCTTTTCCACTTTGCCGCAAGTGGTTTCAAAGCTTTCGCCTTCTTCCAAAAGCTGGGCTGCCCGCACAGCCAGCATGCCGCTGCCGATGGAAATGTTTTTGGAGTCAATAACATGACATTCCAGATTTTCATAATCTTCGCAAATCAGGCGAAGCATATTGAAAGTGCCGCTGAGTGCGCTGGAAATACATACTGCAATAACCTTGCGGTAGCCCTGCGCATAGATTTTATCCAAAATAGAGGTGACTTGCTCGCCGTCCGGCAGAGATGTTTTTGGAATCTCTGTGGGAAGTCTGCGATAGACTTCTTCTGCGTCGATGGTTATGCCATCGAGATATTCCCCTTCGTTAAAAAGGATTTTCAGCGGTATCATAAAGATATGATAACGTTCCAGGAGAGATGGAGGAACATCGCTTCCAGAATCGACAAGGATTGCTGTTTTTTCTCTGTTCAAAAGAAACACACCTTTCTGATATGTAGTATATGAAACTATATCCAGTGGTACACAATAAGATTTTATCCTCTGAGAGGAAAAAAGTCAAGGGATAGAACAAGAAAACCCCTAAAGAGAGAAATAAATCAAAGAAAACCCGTTTGCATTCTATATGCATCTTGCAAAGAAAGTCAGGGTGGGGTAAAATCGAAATGTAACCTTAAATTTATATTTCTAAAACAGATTTCAGAACAAAATCAAGAAGGGAGAAAAAAGATGAAAGAAGAATTTAAACTGGTGTTTTCTCATCATACAGATGATCCCCAAAGTGATATTACTTTTTTGAACAGGGAAACCGCTTTGCAGGCCACCGGATTCCACCAGAGCTTCCCTGATTATTGCAGGACTCCTCTGGTGCAGCTGCGCTGCGCCGCCGAAGAACTGGGTGTCAAAGAGATTTTTGTGAAGGATGAATCCTACCGCTTTGGACTAAACGCTTTCAAAGTTTTGGGAGGTTCTTTTGCCATTGGAAAATATATTTCGCAAAGACTAGGTCAGGATATTTCCCAGCTTCCCTTTGCTGTCATGACTTCGCAGGAAACCAAAGAGCGTCTGGGACAGCTGACCTTTGTAACTGCTACTGACGGCAATCACGGCAGAGGTGTTGCCTGGACTGCCAATCAGCTGGGACAAAAATCTGTCGTATATATGCCGAAAGGTTCTGCCCAGGAAAGACTGGACAATATTCGCAAAGAAAATTCCGATGCCACCATCACCGATCTCTGTTATGACGATGCGGTAAGAAAGGCTGCCAAACGTGCCGAAGAAAAAGACTGCGTTCTGGTGCAGGATACTTCCTGGGATGGTTACGAGGAAATTCCTTCCTGGATTCTTCAGGGATACACCACTATGGCCAACGAAATCTATGAGGAGCTTCAGGAAATGGGACAGCCAGCCCCTACCCATATTTTCCTTCAGGCAGGGGTAGGTTCTATGCCGGCAGCTCTCACGGGATTCTTTGCCAATGTATATCAGGAAAACAAGCCGCTGATTTCCATTGTGGAGCCTAACAAAGCAGATTGTATTTTCCGCACAGCACAGGCAGCAGACGGAAAGCTTCACTTTGTCACAGAAGAAATGAACACCATTATGGCAGGTTTGGCCTGTGGTGAGCCTTGCCCCATTGCCTGGGATGTGATGAAAGACCATGCTGACTGCTTTATTTCCTTCCCGGATTATGCTGCCGCAAAAGGAATGAGGATTCTGGCAAATCCTCTGGGGGATGACAGAAAGATTGTTTCCGGTGAATCCGGGGCTTCTGCTTTTGGCTGCGTCATGCAGATTCTCGGTGATCCTTCGTTAAAAGAAATTAAAGAAAAACTCGGCATTAACGAAAATTCTCGTCTGCTCTTTGTCAGCACCGAGGGAGCTACCGACAGGAAGAACTATCGTTCCATTGTGTGGGATGGAAAATATCCCAGCTGCCGGGATTAAAGGTTGATAGGCGGAAAGATAGTATACGCTTTTCTGCATAAGAATAACCCCTTTATTTCACCAATGTTTACAATTTGTTTATCTGCAAAAAGAAAATCTATTATATAATAATTGAAGAAAATAATTGACTGCCGAAAAGGGAAAAACACAGTGTTTCTCCTATGTTTCCTCTCTTGATGCGCAGCGGAAAGAAAGACGGTGATAGAGGATGATGAGAAGTTTATCCTGCGCCGTGGCGGGAGTGTGCCTCATGATGTCCATGGCTGCCTGTTCACCGGTAAGAGGAATAGAGGCGTTCGATCAGGATAAGATTGTGCTTTTGCAAATGGAAGATATGGTGGAGGGTGAAGATATCGCAGTGGTTACCACATCGGAAGGCACGTTCAAGATGCGGTTCTTCCCCAGTGAAGCCCCCAAAACTGTAGAAAACTTTATTTCCCTGGCTCAGGAGCATTACTACGACGGCAAGATGATTTCCCAGGTGGAAAAAATCCCCCAGGATGATCGGGTCAAGTCCAGGATGATTATTGGGACGGGACTGCCTTCGGCAGAGCCGGGAATTACTGTGGGTAATCGACATATCAAGCCGGAAATTTCCTACAATCTGGGAACTATCCCCGGAGCAGTAGCGGCCTATGCACCGGAAGGCGTGGTGGACAGCCGATTTTATATCGTAGGCTCCCGTAAGGTATATCAGGAGGAGCTGGACGAGATTGCCCAAAACAACTACCCAAAGGATTTGATTCGGATGTTCCGCAAGCATGGCGGTTATCCCGAAGAATGGCTTCATGAGTCAGTGTTTGCCCAGGTGGTGGAGGGCATGGATGTGGTGGACAGAATCATAGAAAACAGCAGCTGTACGCCAAAAGATGAAGTCACCGATGTGGAAATCATCAGCATTATCATGGAACAATACAGTGGAGAACAGGATTTGCCTTCGGAATCTGAAGAAAAAAATTTGTCAACTTCCATTACAGAAGAAGAAAAACTTGATTTTCAACAGGATTTTGGATACAATGGTAAAGCCAATCATATTTTATGGATAGAGGGAGATTTATCATGAACAAGAAAATTTTATGCCTTCTTCTGGCAGCCATCATGAGTTTGACCGTTCTGGCAGGCTGCGGCAAGGAAGAAGAAAAACCAGTTGAAGATACCAAAACTGAAACCACCGAGGAAAAGCCAGCAGAGGAAAAACCATCCGAAGAAAAACCTGCTGAAAAAGAAGAATCCGCTGCGGCTGAAATCACAGAACTTCCTCAGTTCACAAACCCCGACAAAGACAGCGAAGTTGCTGTCATCAAAACCAGCGCAGGTGATGTGAAGGTAATGTTCTTCAAGGACCAGGCTCCAAAAGCAGTGGAGAACTTCCTGACCCATGCAAAAGAAGGCTACTATGACGGTCTTGGTTTCCATCGTGTTATCGATGATTTTATGATTCAGGGCGGCGACCCTAAGGGCAACGGTACCGGCGGCGAAAGCATCTGGGACGGCCCATTTGAAGATGAATTCAGCCCTGACCTGTTTAACTTCCGCGGCGCGCTGTCCATGGCAAACTCCGGCCCTGGTACCAATGGCAGCCAGTTCTTCATTGTACAGGCTACTCAGTGCCCGGCAGAAATGGTTCCACAGATGGAGCAGGTGGGTTATCCAAAGGTTGCCATCGAAAAATATCAGGAAATCGGCGGCACACCTTGGCTTGACTACAGACACACTGTATTCGGTCAGGTATTTGAAGGCATGGACATTGTAGACAACATTGTTTCTATGGCAAAGGAAACCGATGAAAACGGCATGGTTCCAGAGGATCAGAGAGTTATCATCGAATCCATCACTGTTGCTCCGGCAGCAGACTACTTTACCTATGAATAAGTTTTAATATCGAGGAGGATATTTCAAATGTATCAGTTTGAAAAACCAGCAAAAGACAGCGAAGTAATCGTAATGGAAACTTCCAAAGGAACTATCAAAATCGCACTGTTCCCAGACAAAGCTCCTAAAACTGTTGAGAACTTTGTTACCCATGCAAAAGAAGGCTACTATGACGGCCTGACCTTCCATCGTGTCATCGATGGTTTCATGATTCAGGGCGGCGACCCACGCGGCAATGGTACCGGCGGCGAAAGCATCTGGGGCAAACCATTTGAAGATGAGTTCGACGTTGAGCTGCGCAACTTCCGCGGCGCACTGTCCATGGCAAACGCTGGCCCTTGCACCAACGGCTCCCAGTTCTTCATCGTTCAGGCAAAAGACTGCGATCCAGGTCTTCTGTCCCAGATGAGAGAAATCGGTGTCAACGAACGTGGCCAGGGCTTCCCAGCAGAAGTTGTTGAGAAGTATGCTGAAATCGGCGGCACACCATGGCTGGACTACAAACATTCTGTATTCGGTCAGGTATTTGAAGGCATGGATGTTGTTGATGCTATCGCAGCTACCGACAAAACCGGCGAAAAAGTTACTATGGACAAAGTTTCTGTAGAACCTGCTGCAAATCATTTTGCTTACTAAGAAACAGATCGTTTCTGAAAAAGCGGCACAGCTATTTGGCTGTGCCGCTTTTGTTTTACCATAGAAAGGGAAGCAGTCTGCATTTGACCTTTAATAATAGGGATAATATTACTAACATAACAAAATACGATAGATACTGCAAACAAAAAAAATCCATGCAGAAACCCTGCATGGATTTTATAGGTTAGAGCTGTTTGTCGATATATCCGCCGCCCAAAACGGTGTCGCCGTCATAGATGACGCAGGACTGTCCTGGAGCTGGTGCTCTCTGCGGAGTATCGAAGGTGATTTTAGCCTTGTTATCTGGCAAAAGAGTGATAGTAGCCGGAGCATCGGAGGCTCTGGAACGTACCTTTACGTTGGCATGGCAGGTATCTTTTTCTCCCGGAATTAAGCAATCGCTGGGCTGAATCACACAGTCGGAAAGAGTAACGCCGTCAGCGTATTCTTCGCCGCCGCGGGCAAGATAGATGCGGTTGGTATCAGGGTCGATTTCCCGGATGAATACCGGATAACCCAGGGCAATTCCCAGATGTTTTCTCTGTCCCACCGTGTAGTGGAGCAGACCTTTGTGGGTTCCGCAGACCTGATTGTCGGGGGAGATGAAGTCACCGGGCTGACATTTTCCGAACCGTTCTTCAATGAAGGAAGCATAATCGGAATCAGGAATCCAGCAGATTTCCTGGCTGTCAGGAGCATTGGCACAGGCCAAATCCAGGCTGCGGGCAATCTCACGGACTTCTGTTTTTTCCATGCCTTCCAGAGGAAGAATCAATCTGCTCAGCTGTTCCTGTGTCAGGCGGTACAGCATATAGGATTGATCTCTTTGCAGGCAGGCAGATTTTCTCAATACAGTCCGTCCGTCTTCATGTTCCACTCTGGCATAGTGTCCGGTGGCAATATAGTCAAAGCCCAAATCATCAGCAGCTTTTAAAATCAGCTGAAACTTGGTGGTGGGGTTGCAGAAGATACATGGATTGGGGGTGCGGCCCGCCTGGTATTCCCGGCAGAAAGGAAGAATGACGTTCTTTTCAAATTCCTCATGGCATTTTACCACATGAAGGGTGATGCCCAGCTGGTCAGCCACTTCCTGGGCAGCTTTGACAGCTGCCTGATGGGCTGGGGAAAATTCCAGGATAACGCCTTCCACTTCGTATCCCTGCTGCCGAAGCAGGTGAACCGATACGGAGGAGTCCACACCGCCGCTGAGTGCAACAAGAACGCGTTTAGTGGGCATGGTGAGCTTCCTCAGGGTCTTTCAGTTCGCCTACGATCGGAACAGGGTCGATGCCCTGTTTGGTGTAATAGTCGGACAGAGCAGCTTTGATAGCCTGTTCTGCCAGAACAGAGCAGTGAACTTTTACCGGCGGCAGACCGTCCAAGGCCTCAACAACAGCTTTGTTGGTGAGCTTGAGAGCTTCGCTGATTGGCTTGCCCTTAATCAGCTCGGTAGCCATGGAGCTGGTGGCGATGGCTGCGCCGCAGCCGAAGGTTTTGAACTTAACGTCAACGATGATGTCTTTTTCGATTTTCAGATATATTTTCATGATATCGCCGCAGACAGCGTTGCCTACTTCACCGATACCGTCTGCGTCAGCGATTTCGCCAACATTGCGTGGATTAGAGAAATGATCCCATACTTTATCAGAATATAACATAATGATTTCGTCCTTTCAGATTTCTGGCTTTATAACAAATTCAAAGATTAAAGGTATTCGTCGTAGGAAACTTTGCCATTCTGCATATCTTCCCACATTGGGCTCATAGAGCGCAGGCCGGAAACGATAGCAGGGAGTTTTTCCAGGATATAGTCGATATCTTCCTCTGTGTTCAGGTCGCCGATAGAAAGGCGGACAGACCCGTGGGCAACTTCGTGTGGCAGTCCGATTCCCAGAAGAACATGGCTTGGGTCAAGGGAGCTGGAAGCGCAGGCAGAACCGGAGGAAGCGGTGATTCCTTCCAAATCCAGGTGGAGCAGAAGGGATTCACCTTCAACACCCAGGAAGGAAATGTTGCAGTTGCCTGGCAGACGGTGCTCTCTTGGGCCATTGAGGCGGCTCTTTGGAATGGAAGACAGCAGTCCGTCGATGAGGCGGTCACGCATTGCGGAAACTCTCTTGATGGTTTCTTCCATTTCATCGTTGGCGATGGTCAGCGCAGCTGCAAGACCGATGATGCCAGGCATATTTTCTGTGCCTGCGCGGCGGTTGCGTTCCTGAGCACCGCCGTCGATGAGGTTTGGCAGGGAAATACCCTTGCGGCAGTAGAATGCGCCCACGCCTTTTGGGCCGTGGAATTTGTGGCCGGAAATGGACAGCATATCAATGTTCATTTCTTTAACATCTATTTTAATGTGGCCAGCCGCCTGAACAGCATCCGTGTGGAAAAGCACATGAGCATCGCGGCAGATTTGGCCGATTTCTTTAATTGGCTGGATTGTACCGATTTCATTGTTTGCAAACATTACAGAAACCAAAGCTGTTTCTGGGCGGATGCTGCGGCGTACTTCTTCAGGATCAACAAAGCCATATTTGTCAACGGGCAAGAAAGTAACATCGAAACCTTCTTTTGCCAGACGCTCGCCGGTGTGGATGAGAGCGTGATGTTCGATGGCAGAGGTGATGAAGTGGTTTTTCCCTTTTTTCTTAGCCTGTTTTAAGATTTCCTTTAACCAGTTGTCGGACTCAGAGCCGCCGGCAGTGAAGAAAATCTCCATAGGTTCTGCATTGATGACAGAAGCTACCTGTGCGCGGGCTTGTTCCAGAGCGCGTTTTGCGCGGTTGCCGAAGCGGTAGAGGCTGGATGGGTTTGCATATTCCTCACAAAAATAAGGGAGCATTGCATCCAGAACAGGTTTGGTGACTTGGGTGGTTGCTGCGTTGTCAGCATAAACGAATCTTTCCATAAAAAACGTCCTTTCATTTGGTAGTTTGACACCGGTTGAAAGTCGGTGGATGACCTGTAATCAGGTCACATCTATTATATACCTATTCGGTATATAATGCAAGGGGATAAAACCCAATGCGGCAAAATTTTTAATATTCCCGGTATTTTTGGGACTGTTCCACAGCAAGCTGGTCACAGCGTTCATTTTCCGGGTGTCCTGCGTGGCCTTTGACCCAAATAAATTCCACCTGGTGCAGGTCAAGAAGTTGAAGAAGATTTTCCCATAGGTCAGAATTGAGGGCAGGCTCTTTTTTGTTTCTCATCCAGCCGTTGGCCTTCCATTTTTTTGCCCAGCCTTTTTGGATGGCATCTATGATATATTTGGAGTCGGAATAAAGGGTGACATCGCAGGGCTCTTTGAGAGCACCCAGACCATTGATGACAGCGGAAAGCTCCATTCGGTTGTTGGTAGTGCTGGCATCTCCGCCAGAAAGTTCTCGGCTGATGCCTTTATAACGAAGAATCACGCCCCAGCCTCCTGGGCCAGGATTGCCGGAACAGGCTCCGTCGGTGTAGATTTCTACTTGTTTTCTCTGTGTCATGATGACATCCTTTCATAAATTTGGTCGGAAAAGATACTGCTTTTATTATAACGGATTGCAAAGCCAGGTACAAGGGGAAATATGATGGAAAATATGCATATCAAAATCTAAACTTTCCTATAATTATTGTAATAGAAGACCTGCGGGTTTTTAACTTGACATCTTAGACAGGGAAAGGTAAAATAAAAGAATAGTTTATGATGGGCATGGTGTCCGTCATAATATCTGATGAAACAATCAGGGGAATTTTGCCCCGCATCATCATGTGTTTCGCAGGGGGAATCCCCTGAGTTTTATATCATATAAAAATGCTGTCAGGCATTGAAACGAAAACCACCGAAAAAAGCTCGGTTTCTGACACGCTGGAAGTTGAAGAACGGTATTACAATCAACTCAGCAGATGAAGCATGAACAGGTGATGTCCCAATTCTGCCCCAGGCTCACAGAGCCTTTTTGCAATGCTCCGGGCGTATATGTTCCCAACATCTTCCGCAGCCGGAGAAACAGGACAGACCCGCACAGGGAAAACAGGGAACAAAAATGATAACAGGAGGAATATACAGAATGAGTGAAAAAACAAACGGAGCCCAGCCGGGTTCCGAAAAAAAACGCAATTACCGCCGCCGTTCCAAACCAACAGATGTGCTGGCCCAGGCAGTACAGAGCGCCATCGGATTTGTAGATAACAAAAAACCGCCCCGCCAGAGAAATCAGCCTGGAAAAAATCAGGAAAAGCCGCAGAATGCAAAGAAAAATCAGGACAAGGCTCAACCGCAGCCGCAGGAAAAACCGCAGCGCACCCACAACGAAAATCGCAGCAGAAGCAAAAAGGCTAAAAAGCCTATCGTCCGCATCATCCCTTTGGGAGGTCTTAACGAAATCGGCAAGAACATGACCGTTTATGAATGCGGCAATGATATGTTTATCGTGGACTGCGGTCTTGCCTTCCCAGACGAAACCATGCTGGGCATCGATATCGTAATCCCAGACTTCACCTATGTGATTCAGAACAAGGACAGAATCAAAGGGGTCTTCATCACCCATGGCCACGAAGACCATATCGGCGGCATCCCTTATCTGATGAAGGAAATCAATGCGCCAATCTACGCCACCAGACTTACGGTAGGTCTGATTAAGAATAAACTCAAGGAACACGGCCTTATCAACCAGGTGAAGATGAACGAGGTAAAACCGGGAGATGTTATTAAGGCGGGCTGTATGTCTGTGGAATTTATCCGAGTAAACCACTCCATCCCAGATGCCTGTGCTTTTGCCATCCACACACCAGCCGGCGTTATTGTGCAGACCGGTGACTTCAAAGTAGACTATACTCCTATCGAGGGCGGTGTCATCGACCTGGGCAGACTGGGCGAACTGGGAAGCCAGGGCGTTTTGGCTCTGCTGCCGGACTCCACCAATATCGAAATCCCAGGAAGCACGCCAAGTGAAAAAACTGTAGGAGAATCCTTCAATAAACTGTTCCAGATGGCAGGCAGCCGCAGAATCATCATTGCGACCTTTGCTTCCAACATTCATCGTATCCAGCAGATTGTGGATTATGCTGTAAAATACGATAAGAAAGTATCAGTGTCTGGCCGAAGCATGGTCAACGTAGTGGCCACAGCCATTGAACTGGGCTATCTGAAAGTCCCCAGCGGTATCCTGGTGGATATCGACGTGGCAAACCGTTTGCCAGACAGCGAGGTGGTGCTCATCACCACCGGAAGCCAGGGCGAACCGCTGTCCGCTCTCAGCCGCATGGCCATGAGCGAACATAGAAAAGTCAAGGTAACATCAAACGACTTCATCATCATTTCTGCCCGCCCGATTCCGGGAAATGAAAAATTTGTCAACAGAGTAGTCAACGAGCTGTTAAGATTGGGCGCAGAGGTAATCTACGAAAAAATGTATGATGTCCATGTTTCCGGCCATGCCTGCCAGGACGAACAAAAGCTGATGATGGCTTTGACCAAGCCGAAGTTCATCGTGCCGGTGCATGGTGAATATAAACATCTCAAAAAATATTCTTTGATTGCAAAACAGATGGGCATTGACGAAAACCATGTTATCATCCCATCTATCGGAAAGGTAATTGAAACCGACGGAGAACACTTCCGCATTGCAGGAGATGTTCCGTCCGGTGCTGTCATGGTAGACGGTCTGGGCGTAGGCGACGTTGGAAGCATCGTTCTCCGGGACAGAAAGCATCTGGCAGAAGACGGCCTCATCGTAGTCGTTGCTGCCATCAACACCAAGACCAAAAAGATCGTTGCAGGCCCAGACATCATTTCCAGAGGCTTTGTCTATGTCAGAGAGGCCGAGGATATGATCAACGGCGCAAGGGATCTGGCAAAAAATACGCTGGAAGAATCAATGAACAACGGGGTGCGTGATTGGACTAGCCTGAAAAACAGGATGAAGGACGAGGTCAGCCGTTACGTTTACAACAAGACCAAACGCAGCCCAATGATCCTGACTGTGATCCAGGAGGCATAGCCTGGGAAAAGGATCATAGAAAGTAAGGCAGATCATGAAGAAAAGATTGTTTTTATTTATCCCCCTGATAGCAGTATTGGCACTGGTCAATGTTGCGGCAATCATTACGGCAATATCGGCAAAGAATTTTTGGCTGTATCTGAGCTGTTTTATTTTGCTGGCATTATCTCTGGTGGTGGTCTATGGACTGGCCTCTTTGAGCAAAAGCATCAATAAGTTCTATCAGACCATGGAAAAGCAGCTTTCCCCTTATACCAACAAATCTCTGAGAGATTTTCCTCTGCCGGTCATGGTGACCCGCAGAGCCGGAGATGTAATCTGGTACAACGACCAAATGCGGGAAAATGTGCTGGAAGGCGAGGACTGCTTCGGCAGAAGGCTGGCGGAATATTTCCCCAGCATCAACCTCCAGACAGAATGTCCTGCCCAGGGGTACAACGTGGAGTACAAAGGTAAGCAGTATACTGCTTACCACGCTCCCACAGGAGAGGAAGACAACCGGCTCAATGTGCTGTATCTGGTGGATGACGACAAACTCAAACGCATCGCCAAGGAATATTTTTCCTCCAGACCGGTGGTGGCCATCATCCTCATCGACAACTACGAGGAGCTTTTGCAGAGTGCCAGAGAAAACGAGCGTTCCCAAATTATGGGCGAGATCGAATATCAGATCGAATGCTACGTGGAAAACTATGACGGCGTAATCAAAAAGCTGGAAAAAGACCGTTACTTCGTAGCAGTGGAAGAACGCTATATGAAGAGCATTGTGGACGAGAGATTCACTATTCTGGATACTGTCCGCAAAATCAACGCCAACGACAAAATGCCGGCTACCCTGTCCATCGGCGTGGGCAGAGATGCAAAGAGCCTGCTTCAGGCTGAAAAATTTGCCAGCCAGGCTTTGGATATGGCATTGGGCCGAGGCGGCGACCAGGCAGCTGTTAAGAACAAGAACGGCTACGAGTTCTACGGCGGCGTTTCCAAAGGAATCGAAAAACGTACCAAGGTCAAAACCAGAATCGTGGCAGCAGCTCTCATGGAACTGCTGGAATCTTCTTCCAATGTGCTGCTGATGGGACACCGTTTTGCCGACCTTGACTGTCTGGGCGCAGCGGTAGGTCTTTACTATCCAATCAGCCAGATGGGAAAACCAGTGCATATCATCCTTAACAGCAGGGCTAACATGGTCAAGCAGCTCCATACCAGACTGCTGGGCCAGGGCTTTGAAACAGCCTTCATCGAGCCGGAAGTGGCTCCCGATTATGTGGGAGAAGATACCCTCCTTATCATCGTGGACGTACATACTCCTCACTTCATCGAGGCTCCTGAGGTATACAAAAAATGTAAAAATGTGGTAGTCATCGACCATCACCGCAAGATGGTGGACTACATCGACAACGCCGTAATCTTCCACCACGAGCCATACGCATCCAGCGCATCGGAAATGGTGGCGGAACTGGTGCAGTACTTTGGAGATAAATACAAACCAAACAGCGCATCGGCAGAAGCTCTGCTGTCCGGCATTATGCTGGATACCAAGAACTTTATCATGCGTACCGGCGTAAGAACCTTTGAGGCAGCAGCTTATCTGAGAAGAATGGGTGCTGACACGGTAGAGGTTAAACGCCTGTTTGCGTCCAACATGAAAGCTTATCAGGAACGCTGCAAGGTGGTTTCCTCCGCAGAGGTTTACCGCCATTGCGCAGTTTGTGAAGTAAAAGAGCGAATCGACGAAATCAAGATGGTATCCGCTCAGGCAGCGGATGAACTGTTGAGCATCGAGGACGTAGACGCATCCTTCGTATTCTATTATGAATCTGACCAGGTGGTTGCCTATTCCGCAAGGAGCATGGGCAAAATCAATGTTCAGATCATTATGGAACGTCTGGGCGGCGGCGGTCATTTGACCATGGCAGGCGCACAGACCAAAGGTATAGATTTGGCGGAAGGAAAACGCCGCCTGCTGGAAGCAATCGACGAGTATTATGGAACAATGGAAAGCAGCGATCAGGAAAAAGAACTGAATGCGGCTGATATGGGCCCGGTACAGATGATACCTCCAGAAGAAAAAACCAAATAATGATTTCGTCCCGCTGTCAGGCGGGACGGACTTTGAAAGGAAGATACACAATGAAAGTAATTTTGACACAGGATGTTAAGGGAAGCGGCAAAAAAGGCGAGCTGATCAATGCAGCAGACGGATATGCAAGAAACTTCCTTCTGCCAAAGGGTCTGGCAATCGAAGCCAACAACCAGGCAATCGGCGAACTGAAGGCGAAAGAATCCTCCAAACAGCACAAGATTCAGGTGGAGAGAGAAGCCGCTATGAAGAATGCAAAATTCCTGGAAGGCAAAGTTGTCAACGTAACTGCAAAAGCAGGAAACAACGGCAAACTGTTTGGCTCTGTTACTACAAAGGAAATCGCAGACCAGATTCAGAAACAGTACCAGGTGGCAGTAGACAAAAAGAAGATTACCATGAACGAAATCAAAGCTTTCGGTACTTATAACGCAGAGATTAAGCTCTATACCGGCATCAGTGCTAAAGTTACTGTAGAAGTCGGAGAATAAAAATTGCAAAAGCCGTCTCAGAAAAATTTTCGGAGGCGGCTAACTGTCTGTTTTTACACTGTGTAGAAACCTTCCCGTCAGTGGGAAGAATATAAAACTATGAAAGGAGGAAATGCGGATGGCAGAAGAAACTCCCGCTTTTGAGGCAGAACAGCAGCCGTTTAGTCTGGAAGCAGAGCAGTCGGTGCTGGGCGCAATCCTCATTGAGCCGGAATGTATCTCCAGAGTGTTGGAGATCCTGGTTCCCGAAAGCTTTTACCGATCACAGCATCAGCAGCTGTTCTCCATTATGGTGGGGATGTTTACTGCGGCACAGCCTATCGACTTTGTTACCGTTCTGGAAAAATCAAAATCGGAAAGAGTGTTTCTCAGCGATGCGGACGCAAAGGTCTATCTGACCCAGCTGGTTCAGGTAGTGCCCAGCTCGTCCAATGTGGAAGCTTATGCCAAGCTGGTGCAGGAAAAGTATTATATGCGTACCCTCATCAATGTGGCGCAGAGCATCATCACCAATTCCGGCAAGACCGATGCGGATGCAAGAGGTCTGATGGAATTTGCCGAGCACAAGCTATACGAAATGCGTCAGGGCAGGGATGCCTCGGGACTTGTCCGGGCAGACCGGGCAATCTTTGAGCTGTACGATAAGCTCCAGAGAATATCTGGCGATGACAAAAATCAGTATGTTGGCATTCCGACAGGATATTCTGCGCTGGACAGCGTGACCACAGGGCTCAATCGTACCGACCTGATCCTTTTGGCGGCCCGCCCTGCTATGGGTAAATCGTCCTTTGCAATGAACATTGCTGCCAACGTAGCGAAACAAGGTCATGCAGTAGCGGTATTTTCTCTGGAAATGAGCCGCGAGCAGCTGATCACAAGACTGCTTTCCTCCGATGCGCTGATTCAGGGTTCTCAGCTGAGAACCGGAAACCTCAACGTAGATGACTGGACCAAGCTGGCGGTTTCAGCGCAGTCTATTGCAAAATTACCATTGTACATCGATGATACCGCAGGCATCACCGTAGCCGAAATGAAAGCCAAGCTCCGCCGAGTTCCAAATCTGGGACTGGTGGTTATCGACTATCTTCAGCTGATGTCTTCCGGCAGAAGGATTGAAAACCGCGTCCAGGAGGTTTCGGAGATTACCCGAAATCTGAAAGTTATGGCAAAGGAACTGGATGTGCCCATCATTACCTTGTCCCAGCTTTCTCGAAGCCCGGACAAGCGTACAGGAGATCATCGTCCAGTGCTGTCGGACTTGCGAGAATCCGGCTCTATCGAGCAGGATGCTGACCTGGTTATGTTCCTGTACAGGGACGAATATTATGACCCGGACAGCGAAGACAAAGGCGTGGCCGAATGTATCATCGCCAAAAACCGTCACGGTCAGACCGATACCGTTCGTCTGGCCTGGGATGGTCAGTACACAAGATTCCTCAGCAGGGAGCGTTTCAGAGATGCGCCGTAAGCTGAGATCCACATTGAAGCGATATGATATGCTCCACCCTGGAAACCATGTGGTGGTGGGATTTTCTGGAGGGGCCGACTCCACGGCTCTGCTGTACCTGCTTTGGGAAATGCGTCAGGAGCTGGGAATTACCGTCAGTGCCTGTCATATCAATCATCATCTTCGTGGAGAGGAGTCCGACCGGGACGAAAACTTCGTCAGGAGCTTTTGCGCTGACAGAGGCATAAATTTAAGCGTACTGCAATTAAATGCCTCTCAGGGGGCGGCAGAGGCCTCTCAGTCGGTGGAAACCTTTTCCCGGGAAGCGCGGTATCATTTCTTTGAGGAGCAGATTCGGGACTGGGGCAGCCAAGGAAAAATTGCCACAGCCCATAATCAGAACGACAATGCGGAAACCATTCTGTTTTATCTTGCCAGGGGAGCGGGGCTCAATGGGATGGGAGGGATTCCGGCAGTCAGAGGAAAAATCATTCGGCCTTTGATTGAATGTTCCCGCCGGCAGATCGAGGAATTCTGCCAGCAGGAGGGACTTTCCTTTGTGACGGATCACACCAATTTCAGTGATGATTACACCAGAAACCGTATCCGGCATTCTCTGGTTCCTATGATGGAACAGATCAATTCTGGATTTTTACAAAGTGCCTCCCGACTGAGCATTTCTGCTTCGGAGGATCAGGACTTTCTTTTTCAAACTGCCAATCGGGAGTTTCAGAGGATTTTGTTGTCAGAATCTCCCTGGACTTTGGATAGAAGAAAATTTCTTCAGCTTCATCCGTCTTTGCAAAGAAGGGTCATGCTTTTGCTTTTGCAGAAAGCGGGTCTGGAAGGGGATTTTGGAAGAACAGAAAAGATGCTGGCACGAGCCAGCGCAGGAAAAGGAAAGACCGAAATCAAAAAGGGAACGGCACTGGTCAGTATAGAAGAACAGCTGATTTTGGATCAGCAGGTATTTTATCAGGATCAGAAACAGGACTATTTTGAGGCGCCTTTCTGTCCGGGAGAAACCTATCTTTTTCCGGGGAAAAAAATAGTGGTTTCTCTATACTCTTGGGAAGATTATAAACTTTTCTTTAAAAAAGGAGAAGTTGCCTTAAAAAACGTGTTAGATTGTGATAAAATGAATGACAATGCAGTGTTTCGTCAGCGCAAAGAAGGAGATCGCATTGTTTTAGGGAACAGCGGTCATTCCAGACCGCTGAAAAAATTGTGGAATGAGGCAGCAATGCCTCAGGCTCAACGCTGGAGAGCGGCAGTGCTCAGTGACTCACAGGGGGTTGTCTGGGCAGAGGGACTGGGATGTGACCGGCGGATTAAGCCGGACAAAACAAGCAAGAAAATTGCTGTTTTGGATATTAAGGAGGATATAAAATGAAAACTATGCAGGATGACATTTTGAAGGTGCTTCTTTCTGAAGAAGAAATCGCAGAAAAGGTAAAAGAACTGGGCGAACAGATTACCGAAGAATATAAGGACAAAAATCTGTTGATGGTTGCAGTTCTTAAAGGCTCCGTTGTCTTTATGGCAGACCTGATGCGCGCAGTTAAATGCCACACCACCATTGATTTTATGGCTGTTTCCAGCTACGGAAATGGAACCAAAACTTCCGGCAATGTAATCATCAAAAAAGATATTGCTGAAAACCTGGAAGGCTATGACCTTCTGCTGGTAGAAGATATCCTGGACAGCGGCAACACCCTGTATTATCTCAGAAATCTGCTGAAAGAAAGAAAACCAAACAGCATCCGCATCGCTACTTTGCTGAATAAACCGGCAAGAAGAGAAGCAGACATTTCTCCAGACTATACCTGCTTTGAAGTGCCGGATGAATTTGTTGTCGGCTACGGTCTGGACTATGCGCAGCTGTACCGCAACCTGCCATATATTGGCGTTTTGAAACCAAGTGTATACGAAAAATAATTAAAATTGCCGAGCGTATGCTCCGGCCAAAGACAGGAGTGATTTATTCGTGCCAAAAAAATCAAAGGGAATTTTTATGTACCTGGCGATGTTTGGACTTCTAATCGTTCTTCTGTTTGCCATGATGTCGATGGATAAACCTGTCAGCAACTTAAAGTATTATCAGGTGCTTGACTACTTTAAACAGGACAAGGTGGAGGAATATCAAATCGACTTTGATAACGGACAGCTGACCATGAAGCTCAAGGATCAGCCGGAACTTATCAGCTATCAGCTGGCAAGCATTGGAAAATTTGAAGACGATGTAGAGCCTTATATCGAAAAATACGAACAGACCAGCGAAAATTCCTTTAAACGAAACTATCTTCCAGCAAAAGAACCGCCTCTGATTGTGGCTTTGCTGCCGACCATCCTTCTTCTGGGAGGCATGGCTCTGCTGTGGATCTTTATGATGCGTCAGGCAGGCGGAGGCGGAGGAAAGATGAACAGCTTTGGAAAAGCCAAACCTAAGCCTGTGGAGGACGGCAGACGCGTTACCTTTGTGGATGTGGCTGGTGCCGACGAGGAAAAAGAAGAACTGGTCGAAGTGGTGGAATTCCTCAAAGACCCTAAGAAATTCAATGCCCTGGGCGCACGTATTCCAAAGGGCGTTCTGCTGATGGGCCCTCCAGGAACCGGTAAAACCCTGCTGGCAAGAGCTGTGGCAGGGGAAGCTGGGGTTCCGTTCTATTCCATCTCCGGCTCTGACTTTGTGGAAATGTTTGTTGGTGTCGGCGCATCCCGTGTCCGTGACCTGTTTGAGCAGGCTAAAAAAAGTGCTCCAAGTATCATCTTCATTGATGAAATCGACGCTGTAGGCCGTCACAGAGGCGCAGGACTGGGTGGTGGACATGATGAAAGAGAGCAAACCCTTAACCAGTTGCTGGTTGAGATGGACGGCTTTGGCGCAAACACCGGTGTCATCGTTATGGCTGCCACCAACCGCCGGGATATTCTTGACCCTGCTCTGCTTCGTCCAGGACGTTTTGACCGACAGATTGTTGTGGGCTATCCTGACGTAAAAGGCAGAGAGGAAATTCTCAAGGTTCACACCAAAAACAAACCTCTGGGCCCTGACGTTGACCTGGGTGTCATCGCCAAAACTACCGCTGGCTTCACCGGTGCCGATTTGGAAAACCTGTCCAACGAAGCGGCTCTTCTGGCTGCCCGCACAGGAAGAAAAGCCATCACAATGGTGGATATCGAAGCAGCTACCATCAAGGTAGTTGCTGGTCCTGAGAAAAAGAGCCACAAAGTTTCTGATAAAGACAAACGCCTTACCTGCTTCCATGAAGGCGGTCACGCAGTAGCCACCTATTACTGTGAAACCCAGGATAAGGTACACGAAATTTCCATTATCCCACGAGGCATGGCAGGGGGCTACACCATGAGCCTTCCTTCCGAGGATAAATCCTACCAGACCAAGAAGGGTATGGAAGAAAATATCATCACTTTGCTGGGCGGACGCATGGCAGAAAAACTGGTGCTGGAGGATATTTCCACCGGTGCTTCCAACGACCTGGAACGTGCTACCAAGATTGCAAAAGATATGGTAACAAGATACGGCTTCAGCGACCGTCTTGGCCCGATTGTTTATGGTCAGGACCAGAACGAAGTTTTCCTGGGCCGTGACCTGGGTCACTCCAGAGATTATTCTGAAACAGTTGCCGCACAAATCGACGAAGAAGTTCGCGCAGTAGTGGATCGCGCATACGATAAGTGTGAGAGCATCCTCACTGAACACATGGATCAGCTGCACAAGGTTGCAGAGTTCCTGTATGAATTTGAGAAGATCAACGGCGCAGATTTTGAACGCATCATGAAGGGCGATTTTGCAGTATTTGACGAACATCGTGCCAAGATGGGCGAACAGAGAAAGCCGGAAGCTCCTCTGGAAGAAAAATCCGAACCTCTGACACAGCTGCCTCCTGTTGAGGAGAAACCTCAGACAGAAGAAACAGAGCCAAAGGCGCAGGATCAGGAATAAGAGCAAAACCTCCTCTGAAATTCAGAGGAGGTTTTCTTTTGCATAAGGAACGGACACCTTCGGAGGGAAGGTGTCCGTTCGATTGTGGGAAACAGGTAATGAGTAGTTATCAAAGTAAGTAAAACCAAAGAGGTGGTTTCTTTTCTTTAGTATAATCTAATAGGGTAGTTTCGTCAACGCAGAAGAAAGAAAATCAGAAGAATAGATAAAAAAAGAAAAAGGACTCACAGCATTTTGCTGTGAGTCCTTTTGTGTTGCCTTTTGTAGCAGACACGCAAAACAAAAAGTCGCTGCCAATGACAACGACTCTCATGTTTCTGTGTTACTAGATAGCGCGGGTTACTTTACCAGAACGCAGGCAACGGGTGCAGGCGTGGATGTGGCACGGTTTACCATCAACAATTGCCTTCACACGTCTTACATTTGGTTTCCAAGCTCTGTTAGATCTTCTATGAGAATGAGAAACTTTAATACCGAAAGTAACGCCTTTACCGCAGATATCGCATTTAGCCATTAGTCTGCACCTCCTTCTAACTTTTAAAAAGTCAACATTCGTATTCTATCAGATTTTTCAGGAAATTTCAAGCCTTTTTTTGATTTTATTTTAAAAAAAGGAAAATTAACAATTTTACGGCTCAAATACACCTTGTTTTTTACTATTTTGAAAGGTATAATGGACACCATAAGGAAAATACTGTGATTTTGCCCGGATTTTGATTTCTCAAGGTTTTGGGCAGACACGGTCGTTAAGGAGTAGATTTTTTGTTTAGATTCGATTTAACAACAATTTTGATTCGGGCCCTGGTTTTGTTCACTGCAATGCCGATTCATGAATGCGCCCACGGCTGGGTAGCCTCCAAGCTGGGGGATCAGACTGCGCGTTCTCAGGGAAGGCTGACCCTCAATCCTTTCCATCACCTGGATCCCTTTGGCAGCGTGATGCTGCTGCTGGCTGGTGTGGGATGGGCAAAGCCGGTTCCGGTAAACCCATATTATTTTAACAAAATGAGCCCCAGAGCCGGTATGGCAGTCACAGCCTTGGCAGGCCCAATGTCAAATCTTCTGTTGGCTCTCATCACCCTGCTGATTGCAAAAGGCTTTATGCTGATGAATGTCAATGTGATTTTGATTTCTATTTTCATCACCATGTGTCAAATCAACCTAACCCTGGCAGTTTTCAACCTTTTGCCGGTGCATCCTCTGGACGGCTCCAGAGTTTTGGCCTATTTTCTGCCAGAGCGCATCCTGGACTGGATTGACGAGCATGAGCAGATCATCTATTTGGTATTTATGGGTCTGATTTTGTTCACTCCTATCCTGGACAGACCAATGGCATGGCTCAGCGGCACGATGTTCAGTGCCCTTAACTGGCTGACTTCTCTGGTGACAGGCTTCTAAGGAGGGTCGGTTTTGGCAGAACAGCTTTCTTTCAAAATCGCTGAGGTGGAAGGCCCTCTGGATTTGATTCTTCACCTGATTTCCAGGCACAAGCTCAATATTTATGATATCGAAATTACAAAGCTGCTGGAACAGTACATGGCCTATGTGCAGGAGGCGCAAAGACAGAACCTGGAACTTGCCAGCGAGTTTTTGGAAATGGCCTCCCGCCTGGTCTATATCAAGTCTGTTTCCCTTCTGCCAAAGCATGAGGAGCTGGAACAGCAGCTCCGCAAGGAATTGACCGGCCAGCTCATTGAGTACACCCTTTGCCGCCAGGTGGCAGAATTGCTGGAACAGCGTTTTGTTGGAAACGATATATTCTATCGGCCGATGCAGGTGATAGAAAAAGATCTCAGTTATCGCAGAAGCCATCAGCCAGACAGCCTGCTTCAGGCTTATCTCAGCGCAGTGGGGAAAAAGAAACTGCCCCAGGATGGCAAAAAAATCTTCGAGCCGATTATGGCAAAGAGAGTGGTTTCGGTGCAGTCGAAAATTGTGGCTTTGCTCAAACGGTTCTACCAGGAAGAAAATATTCCTTTTTTGGAGCTGTTCGATGAAAGCCGGGATCGCTCCGACATTGTGGCTACCTTTTTGGCTTTATTGGAGCTGGTGAAAAGCCGCAGGGTAATCCTTGAAGATGATGGGAAAACAGTTCATCTGGCATAATGCTAAACTTTAAACAAAGGAGCTTTTACAAACAGTGAAAGATCTGGTGAAAAAAATACAGGCTGTCCTGTTTGCCGCAGGAGAGCCTTATGAAAAAGAAAAGCTTGCCCAGTGCATGGAGATTGATTTGCACACACTGGAAAAAGCTGTCGAGAAAATCAACAGAATCTATGAGGAAACGCCGTTTGCAGTCCTTGATCTTGACCAAAGCTATCAGATGGTGACAAAGCCCGAATATGCAAAACCGATTCGAGAAGCTTTGGAAATCAAGAGCAACGCTCCCCTCAGTCAGGCAGCGATGGAGGTGCTGGCTGTTATTGCCTACAATCAGCCGGTGACCAAATCTTTTATTGAACAGGTCAGGGGCGTGGACAGCAGTTCTGTGGTCAATTCTTTGGTGGCAAAAAAGCTGGTGGAAGAACAGGGCAGATTGGAGATTCCTGGAAGACCTATCGCTTATGGAACTACGGAACATTTTCTGCGGTGCTTTGGCATGAGCAGTATCGAATCTCTGCCCCAGATTCCACCGCAGATGGTGGAGGAAGTGGAAGAACAATAAAACAGAAAGAAAGGAGTGGCAATGGCGATGATCGTATTATGGGTCGTTTTGGGAATCCTTCTGGGAATTCCGGCCGTGCTGCTCCTTTTGCTTTCTTTTCCCCTTACGCTCAAAGTTAAAAGTGAAACCGGAGAACCGACAGAAATCCCTGTTCTCAATGAAGATACCATAAGGCAGATGGAGCAGATGGAGCTTTCTCCAGAGGAGCGGCAGGTGTTGACCCAAATGCTGACCCAGGCAGGAACTGTCCAAAAGCCTGGTGAAAAAGAAATCACAGCGGCAGTCAAATGGCTGGGGCTGACCTTCCGGCTGTGGCCCCAAAAGCCCAAACCCGAAAAATCTAAAAAAGAGAAAAAACCAAAAGAAAAATCTGCTCAGACAAAGCAGGAAGAAAAACCAAAAGAAAAAAATAAAATCGACTGGAAAAAGCTGGTTCCCCTGATTGTTAAAAGCCTGAAACAGCCTCTGGAGAAAATCCTTCGGGATATCTGCATCAAGGATTTGCAAATAGACGGACTGATTGCGGAGGAGGATACTGCCCAAAGCGCATTGACTGCCCAAAAGTATGCTGTTTCTGGTTATGCGCTGCTGGCAGTTATGAAAAATATGCTGCGGGTCAAACGAGCGCAGCTGAATATCCATCCTGATTTTTCGGGAAACCGAGAAACAGATTGGAACTTTTATTTTAAAATTACGATACACCCTGTAGTGTTTGTCGCAGCAGGCCTCCAGCTGGTCTGGAAACTGTTTCGAGGAGGAATCCTTGATATCATCAGCCCAAAGGAAACAGGGCATCAGCAGGCTTCCAGCGGAGTATCTGCAACGCAGGCCGAGAATCAATGATGAAGTGTATGTGAGAAAGGAAGGACTATTATGAGCCAGACAATCCATAATCTTATGGGAGAATCCATGAAAGGACTGCGGGATTTAATTGATGTGGACTGCATCGTAGGAAAACCTATTGTGACAGCCAGCGGAACCACCATCATCCCAATCTCCAAAGTGACCTTCGGCTTTGGTTCAGGAGGCAGCGATATCCCCAAACAGCCAAAGGATGATTACTTCGGCGGCGGAGCAGGCGCAGGTGTGACCATCCAGCCGCTGTGTTTCCTCATCGAGAGAGAAGGGGATGTCCGCATCCTCAATGTGACCCAAAACCGTACCGCTGCGGACAGCGTGGTCAATGCAGTTCCAGAGGTCATCGACAGAGTTTCTGCCCTTTTGAGCAAGAAAGACAGTCAAAAGCAGACCTCGGCAGAACCAGTGGAACCAGAAGTTCTTTAACAAGAAAACAGGGAAACTGTGAAAAGGAATCGGCGAAGCCGATTCCTTTTTCTTTTGCGGCAGTTGGAAGCTGTGAGAAAATATGATACAATGAAAAAACCAAAACATTAAGCAAAGGGGAGTATTCTGCAATGCAAAAATGTCTGACCATCGGAGTTCTTGCTCATGTAGACGCAGGCAAGACCACCTTCTCCGAGCAGCTTCTTTATCATACAAACAGCATCCGAAAGCTGGGCCGTGTGGATCATAGGGACGCTTTTCTGGACAGTGAAGAAATGGAGAAAGACCGAAAAATCACCATCTTTTCTAACCATGCGGCTTTCAGCATAGGGGACAACCGATATTATCTTCTGGATACCCCCGGCCATGTGGATTTTAGTTCTGAAATGGAACGAGCAGTTCAGGCTATGGATTACGCTGTGCTGATAGTCAGCTGTGTAGAGGGTATCCAAGCTCATACAGAGCAGGTTTGGAAACTGCTGGAAAAATATCATGTACCGGTGTTTCTGTTCCTGAACAAGACCGACCGAACCGGAGCAGATTCGGATAAAGTGCTCCGTGATCTGCAAAAGCGATTCCACAAGGGAATCTGTTTATGCAACGATTCCTTCACAGGAGAGGAACTTGCGGAAGAACTGGTGGAAGCCATCGCCCAGGAGGACGAGGATTTGCTGAATGATTATCTTGATGGAAACTATGACCAGGGAAAATGGCTGGAAAGTTTTGCGAAGATGATAAAAGACAGGGTGCTGTTTCCGTGCTTTACAGGTTCTGCCTTGCAGGATGAAGGCATCGAATCTTTCCTGAAAGCCCTGGACGTACTCACTCTCCCACTGGAGGATGAGGGAAGCTTTCAGGCTGCTGCATGGCAGGTTCGTCATGACAGCAGGGGCGAGAGAATCGTGTTTCTGAAAATACTGTCAGGGAAGCTCCATGCCAGAGATGAAGTGAAGATTACCCTGCCAGACCAAAGCGAGGGAAAAGGCAAGGTCAACGAACTGCGAATCTATCACGGCAGACAGTACACTAGTGTCAAAGAAGTGGGGGCTGGAGAAATCTGCGCTGTAACCGGACTGTCCTCTGTCCGTCCAGGAGATGGAATTGGGGAAAAACGATTCCATCAGGAAAATCATTTGGTTCCTATGTTGGGGGCGCAGGTGATTTTGCCACAGGAAGTTTCTGTTCCTACAGCTTTGGGATATTTCCGTCAGCTGGAAGATGAAGACCCAATGCTGGGAGTCAGCTTTGTGGAAAGTTTGCAGGAAATACGAATCCGGGTCATGGGAGAGATTCAGCTGGAAGTGCTCAAGCAGGTCTGTCAGGAAAGATTTTCCATGAATGTGGAATTTGGGGAATGTCAGATTCTATATCGGGAAACCATTTCGGCTCCGGTAATCGGCTATGGGCATTATGAGCCTCTCCGTCATTATGCGGAAGTCCATCTTCGGTTAGAACCTGCCGAAAGGGGCAGCGGCATTTCCTTTGCCAGCGAATGCCCCACCGATGTGCTGTCCCTAAACTGGCAGAATCTAGTCCACACCCATGTGTTCGAGAAAAAACATAAAGGTGTGCTGACAGGCTCAGAGCTGACTGATGTGAAGATTACTCTGCTGGTGGGCAGAGCCCATATCAAACACACTGAGGGAGGAGATTTCCGAGAATCCACCTACAGGGCAATCCGACAAGGTTTGGAGCAGGCCAGAGTGGAAGGCAAGATGGTTTTGCTGGAGCCATACTATTCCTTCGAGGTTTCGGTGATGACCGAACAGTTGGGCAGACTGCTTTCTGATTTCCAAAGGTTGGAGTTAAAATTTGAACCTCCAGTTATGGAAGAAGACAGAGCGATTGTTTCTGGCAGAGGGCCAGTAGCGGCTCTTGCCGGCTATGGAAGGGAGTTCATCTCTTATACCAGAGGAAAAGGAGTTATGAGCCTTACGTTTGACGGATATGAACCCTGCGCTCATCAGCAGGAAGTGGTGGAGGAAATCGACTATGACAGGGAACGGGATATGGAAAATCCTTCCTGTTCCGTGTTCTGTGCCCATGGAGCAGGCTTCCCTGTGCCCTGGTACGAAGTGCCAAACTTCATTCACTGCAAATAAAAAGAGGAGCTTCTTCCAATGAAGAAGCTCCTCTTTTTTATGTAAGTATTGTTTAGTCGTGAATCTGCATTGGCAAGCCAATCAGTTCATTCCAGCTGTCAGAAAGCGGCTCGGAAAGGGCGTGTCCAATTTTTGAAATGAAGATGAAACGGGAGAAATTATGTTCTGGGCAGGGAGCAAAGCTCAGGCGAGAACCAACGGAATCCACCAGATTCCATCCATCCTCCAGCAGGCAGAAGCCCTTGATTCGATAGGTTTCGGACTGGAAGCGTTTCAGAAAAGCAACTACTTTTTCTTTTTCCAAAGGTTCTGCACAGTTGAGGACAAGCGAGTCAGGGCGGTGTTCCCGGTCTTCAAATTCGTTTTCATCGGTGCTGCGGGACAGCAGATTATGGTCTAAAAGATCAAGGCTGAAGCCGCCGAAAGAACAGCTGGCGATTTCGCAGTCAGGATTGATGCGGCGAATCTGGGAAATCAGCACATTGAGCAGTTCAGGAGCCACCAGGTCAGCTTTGTTGATGACTGCCAGATGACAATGGGAAAGCTGATAGCGTACCATTTCCACATCCTGAATCTGTTCCATAAAGTTGTCCGCGTCTACAAGGCAGATGACACCTTTAAATTCACAGCTGGATGCGTGTTCCGATTCCCGGAGAAGTTTTTTTGCGCTGAGAGGGTCGGACAGACCGCTGACTTCCACAAAAATCATATCCAGTTCACAGGAGCTGACCTGATTGAGGGCCAGAGCCAAATCTTTTTCAGAGCAGACACATCTGACAGAGCCGTTGTCCAGGTGATCCAGTTCAATTTTGGGGTCTTCTTTCAGATAAATGTCCGGTTCTGTAAAAATGACACCGATTTTTTTATCCTGATACTGTTGGAGAATCCGAAGAAGAACGGTGGTTTTGCCTGAGCCAACAAAGCCGGTCAGACAGTATAGCGGAATAAGCTGCTGCATCGTCATAGTAAAAGCCTCCTCTATTAAAATAACGATATGCAGAACATATCGCAGTAAATAACAAAACATATCATTGCAGACAATCCTTATAGAATCAGTTTACTGTGATTGACGTAACTTGTCAATAAAGAAGCAGGGGAAAAAGGAACTTTTTTTGACAAACATAAACAGCTCTGACAATGAAAAAACTGATTTTTTACTGCAAATTGGCAAAAAATTAGAGAAAAAGATAAATAAGAGCAAGAAGAAGCTTTGTATCTGCGCCGTCTGCGGCAAACAAGACCACCAGCCCAAGAATCAAAAGCTGTTCCCGGTCAAGCCCCAGGGCATCAAGAACACCCTGCAAAGTGACAGGGGCGGTCGGCGCAGGCGGACAGCAGGGAGGAGGCATCGTTTCCTGCTGTGCGGGAAAGGTCGTTTCCAAAGGTTCTTCTGATATTGGAGGGGTGGGTTCTGGTTCTTTTTCTTTTGGCTCAAACAGGGAGGGAGCTTTGGGAGAATGCCGCAGGGCTTGTTCCGAACGCTGCTGCATCTGCCGCACCCGCCGCAGAGCATCCTGCTGCATGGCCTCCATTTCCTGGTGTGAATATTGTTTGCTCTGATCCCATTTCATGTTCTGTTCTTCCTTTCCCGCAGAGCCCTGCATCATCGTAAAAATAATCCGCTTTCTTTTATCATAGGCAGCAGTTCAATCAACTGCATCACTCGGATGGCATCATCTATTTTCCTTGCCCTGCGCTCTGACAAAAGGGGTTTCATAGCTCGTAGAAACTCGATATTAGGGTCAGACTGGGATAGGGTGGAAAAGGCATTCTGCAAATTTTCCATGATTTTCATGGGCCCAGCAGATCCAGAGTTAAAGTTCTGTGCGGGATTCCCGGTTGGTTCCATGTTTGGATTCATGCCAGTATTTTGCATAAGTTCCTGGTTTTGTCCCATATTGGAATCTGCGCCGGAAGGCGGAGGAGCCCCCAGCCCCAGAGAAGCTGCCATCTGCTGAATCTGTTGCATTTTTTGTGGATCGGACAATACCTGGGATAACATATTTCCCAATGGGCTGCCATCATTTTGAGCCAAGAGATACTCCTCCTTTGCCGGACGATTATTTTATGTTCCTGAGCAGGGTGTTGAGGTCTGTGCTGGCCGCCATCTTCTGCATTTTTTTCGGGTCAGATAAAATATCGTTCATCATCTGCTTTTGCTGGGGGGTCAGGGAGGCGTTCAAAGAGCTGAGGTCGCCCCGCTCCAGCTGGCGGCGAAGTGTCAGGGGGGACACGCCCAAACGAGAACAGGCGGCCTCCAGCATACGGTTTACATCTTTGGGGCTGAAGGGATTTTTATTCTGCATGGAAAATCTCCTTTCGGTCAAGTGGTGGAAAATCTTTCTTCACAAACACTATATGAGGATTTTTCGGGAAACTTTCGCAATTCAAAAAACAATCCCATAACTTCTAACGAATCATATAAAAAAGATGAGAAAAATTATGGATAATCCTTGCAAAATCACAAAAAGTATAGGATAATAGAAACAAAGGAAAAGAGGGTGAAGTATGAGGATTGTTGTAATATCGGATTCTCATGGAAGAACCGATCTAATCAAAAAGGCAATTGAAGAACAGCCCAAGGCGGAACTGTTTATTTTTTTGGGGGATGGAACCCGGGATTTTCATGCCGCTATGCGGGGCGTTCCCAAAGAAGACTGGTGCGTATGCGGAAATTGTGATTTTGGTTCTGATGACGAATACAACCTGATTTCCTATGCAAAGGATATCAAATTTTACTGTACCCACGGACATCAGTGGGATGTGAAGCATGACCCGGAAGAACTGATTCGGGAAGCGAAAAGAAAAGAAATCAAGATATTGCTTTACGGTCACACGCATCAGGCGTATTATGAGTATCGGGATGGGCTGCATATCTTCAATCCGGGAAGCATCGGTTCCCCGCGAGGCGGAGATTTTCGTCCTTCCTATGGTGTCATAGATATCAACGGCAAAAATATCGTATGTTCCCATCTGCATTTAGATTCTTTTAATTAAGGGGAAAAGGGTTTTGCAGAGGGAGATACCTGGAGGAAAAAATGATGAACACAATTACAAACAACATGAGAAATTTATCCTATGGCCTTTATGCAATCGGAGCGATGGACGGGGAACGTCCCTGCGGATGCATCGTCAACTCTGTGTTCCAGGTAACAAGCCAGGAACCAATCGTTGCTCTCAGCATGAACTACGACAACTACACCTATGAGCTGATTAAAAAAGCAGGAAGATTCTCTGTATCCATTTTGTCGGAATCTTCCCCAAAAGAAGTAATCCAGAAGTTGGGCTTTGTTTCTGGCAGAGATCATGACAAATATGAAGGTGTAGATTTTGAAATCAAATCTGGTCTGCCGGTTCTGAACGAGAAGTGCAGCGGAAGCTTTCTCTGCGAAGTGGTTTCTGCGGCGGAAACTTCCACCCACTGCGTATTCCTGGCAAAGGTAGTGGAAGGCTTTGAAGGAAGTGCCTGCAAACCAATGACCTACCGCTACTATCATGAGGTAATCAAAGGCGGCGCGCCAAAGAATGCCCCGTCTTATGTAGAACCAAAAGAAGAAAAGAAAGCTGCTTCCTCTGAAAAATGGGTCTGCGATGTATGCGGATACGTTTATGAGGGCAACTTAGAAGAGGAACCAGACAGTTTTGTCTGCCCAATCTGCGGCGTTGATAAAACACATTTTGTAAAGGAGGAAACAAACATGACCGAGAAATGGGTATGCGATATCTGCGGCTATATTTATGAAGGCGACCTGACCCAGGAACCAGACGATTATGTCTGCCCAATCTGCGGCGTTGGCAAAGACCAGTTTAGCAAAGTGGAAGAATAACAGCATAGAAAATAAATATCCTCCTGGGTCTTCTGTAAAGATACAGGAGGATATTGGATTGCGCTTTTGCTGCTATTGCATTTTGTTTTTGAATATGCTATAATATCAAACGGTATCTGGGTGTGGCGCAGCTGGTAGCGTGCTACCTTGGGGTGGTAGAGGCCGTGGGTTCAAGTCCCGCCACTCAGACCAAAAAGCCTGAATGCATTTTGCGTTCAGGCTTTTTTAAAAAAAATAGAATCAGTTCAATGTGAGAGGAAAAGTCATTGGTAATTTGCCAATGACTTTTTTGTTTTGTTGTGAATTTCATAGAATCAATCTTCTGCTTATTGATAGGATAAAAATAAATTGATATAATATATTATATTGAAATGTTTTGATGACTTTTTTGGCAATACCAATATTTTGCGGGTCATGATTCATATTACAAAAGAAAAAGACAACACAGGAAGCCGGTGCTTCTGAAAAATCATTGATTGCAAAGGAGAAACGATATGGAAAAAGTTTACACCTACTCCAGCGCAGATTGGAACAATCTGGATGTTTTGCAGAGAAATCGCATGAAGACCAGACCTTTTCTCTTGGGATACCAGAGCAAAGAAAATATGGATTCTTCCAGCAATAAAATGCTGCTCAATGGGGAATGGAAGTTCTGCGGATTTGCCAGTCCTTTTGATACCGATGACTGCTGGGCAGAAGAAAGCTTCGATGACAGCAAGTGGAGAACTATGCCGGTTCCGGGACTGTGGCAGCTCAACGGTTTTGATTCCCCACACTACACCGATGCCATCTGCTTATATCCTATGCTCGACAGTGCTCAGATGCCAGCGGAAAATCCTACCGGAGCTTATCGCAAGAAGTTTACCATCCACAAAGAGGAAGGCAAAGAATATATCCTTCGCTTTGACGGAGTGGAGAGCGCATACCATCTTTGGCTCAATGGAAAGATGATTGGCTACAACCAGGGTTCCCATATTACCGCAGAATTCGATATCACCGAAGCTGTTCGGGACGGAGAAAACCTGCTGGCCATGAAGGTCTACAAATTCTGCGACGGCAGCTTCCTGGAAAACCAGGATATGTGGACCATGTCCGGTATCGTTCGTGATGTGAACCTGATTACAAGAGAAAGCCTCCACCTCAGTGACTACAGAGTAGTGGCCGACTACGACAGCGACAACAAAACTTCTTCTTTGAAACTTTCCGCTGAAATCGAAAACCACAGACCAGGAACACAGGAAGTTTCTCTGCAAGCTTCTCTGTTCGACGGGGAAACCCTTCTCTGGGAGGAGGCGGCTTCTGCAAGTCCTGATGAAAATGCAACAGAGGTAAAAACTTTCCATAAGGAATTTTCTGATCTTTCTCCATGGTCTGCGGAAACTCCAAAATTATATACTCTGCTCCTTACCCTCACCGACAAGGAAGGAAAGGTTATCGAAATCTATCCACAAAAGGTGGGCTTCCGTACCATCTGCCTGAAAAATGGTTTATTCTATGTGAACGGAAAAGCTATCAAATTCAAAGGTGTCAACCGCCATGACTGGAATCCCGACACTGGCAGAGCGATTACCAGAAAAGATATGATTGCTGACCTGACCCTGATGAAGCAGAACAACATCAACGCTGTCAGAACCTCCCATTATCCTGCCTGCACAGAATTTTTGGATTTGTGCGATGAGTACGGACTCTACGTCATGGAGGAAGCTGACCTGGAATGCAACCAGATGGCCTACATCAAAGGCAAGATGAACAAGCTCTCTGATGATATCCGCTGGGAAAAGAGCTATCTGGATCGTACCGAAAGAATGATTCGCAGAGATAAAAACCATCCTTCCATCCTGTTCTGGTCTTTGGGCAATGAGTCCGGCTTCGGTACAAACTTTGTAGTCAGCGGACGTTTTGCCAAAGAATATGACCCTACCCGCCTTGTCCACTACGAAGAAGACAGGGATGCATCTATTGCAGATGTTTATTCCACTATGTACACAAGACATCATCAGCTGGAACTTTTGGGCAGAGATGACACTTTGAGAAAGCCTCACGTTGTTTGTGAATATGCTCACGCTATGGGCAACGGCCCTGGCGGCTTAAAAGAATACTGGGAAATCTTTGAGAAATATCCACGCCTTCAGGGCGGTTTCGTTTGGGAGTGGGTGGATCACGGCATCCGCAGAGAGGACAGAGGTTACAACTATGGCGGCGATTACGGGGACAAGCCAAACAGCGGCGCATTCTGCTGTGATGGTCTGATTCAGGCTGACCGCAGACCAACTCCTGGTCTTCGTCAGCTGAAAAAAGCACTGGAACCGGCGCAGGTGCTGGAATTCTGCCAGGAAAGCGGAATCATGACGGTGAAGAACCGTTATGATTTCATCACCCTTTCTCATCTTCGCTGCGAAGTGGAAGTGACCACCGATCGGGAAGAAGTACTCCTGCAAAAAGATGTACAGCTTCCAGAGATTCTTCCGGGAGAGGTGGGAGAAGTCCATCTCTTTGATAAGGGAGAGCTTCCTGTGGTGGAAAACTCTGACTGTCTGCTGAGTATTTATTTCTATGACACCAGAGAAAATGTATGGAATATCCATCAGGATTACTGCGCTTTCTTCCAGAAATATCTGGAAAAGAAAGAAGGCTTTGTTCTTCCGCAAGAACCAATCTGCTCCGAAAGTCCACTGACTGTTACGGAACAGGGCAGCAAACTGCTGATTGGCACAGAAGATTTCACAGTGGAATTTGACCGGGTAAGAGGTTTCATCAGCGGCTATACCAGAAAAGGAGAAGTCCTGATTCAAAAGGGCTATCCGCTGAATCTTTGGAGAGCTCCTGTGGACAATGATAGAAATACAGCTAAACTTTGGGAAGATGAAATGATTTACGCTGCAAAGAATATTGTGGAAAATGTAGCGGTATCTTCCGATGAAAACAAGGTTGTGATCCGTTGCAGACAGATTTGCGCACCTATCGTAAAAGAGTGGAAAATTGTTTATGATACCGTTTACATCATCGAAAGAAACGGTATGATTACCATTCAGGTCAAAGGTGTTCCTACTGGTATGCTGCCGGAATGCCTCCCACGAATCGGTCTGCGGTTCGGTCTTTCTCCAGAATGTGAGAATCTCTGCTGGTACGGCAGAGGCAGCGAGGAAACTTACGCTGACTGCAAGGTAGGAAATCCATTTGGCATCTTCCGCAAGACTGTAAGGGACAACTTCTTCCCTTATGTGGTTCCTCAGGAAACCGGCAATCATGAGGATACTCGCTGGATGATGGCAGAAAAAGAAAACGGCGCAGCTCTCTGCGCTGCTGCGGAAGACAAACTTTCCTTCAGTGCTCTGTACTATAGCCAGGAACAGCTGACCAAAGCCACCCACACCGCAGAATTGCAGGAAGAAGATCAAGTTACACTGATTCTGGATCATCGTCAGATGGGTTTGGGTTCCGCCAGCTGGGGCGCAGAATGTCTGGAACAGGACAGACTGAAACCGGAACCATTCTCATTTACTTGGAAACTGTTTGGCATCAACAAATAAAAGATATAAAAAAGTCCGCAGAATTTCTGCGGACTTTTTGCTGCGATTATTTGATTAAAATATCCCGATAAGGTTTAAAAGCGGAGGGGAGAGCGACCGCTTCCGATAGGCAGTCTTGCTGGAGAGATTCGCAAGGGACGAAAAGCTGATTTTCTGGGAGGAGCTTTTGCAGCTGCCGCAGAGTGATGGTTTCATCGGGGCAGGAGATTTCCAGCTTCCAGGCAGTCATGTGCCATTCGATATGGGTGAAAATGTGCTTATGAGGCTTTAGGGAGCTGAGATTTTTTAGAGTCAGTCCTAAAGACTGTGTCAGAGTGTCCGCAAAGTGTTGCGCTTTCTGGACAGAACAGTTTTCTTCCAGAGCGGGAAATTCCCACATTCCGCCCAACAGACCTGCTGATTTTCTTTTTTGCAGAAGGGTGTACTCCTTTTCCTGCATGGAAAGAGAAAGAATAAACAGAGTGCGTTCTTCTATTTTTCGGGATTTTTTAGGAGCTTTTTTAGGAAGCTCATGTTCTTTGCCCTCCTGTCTGGCAAGGCAGAGCTTTGCCAAAGGACAGCATAGACATTTTGGCGCTCCATTGGGCAGGCAGACCGTAGCCCCAAGTTCCATCAGGGACTGGTTGAAATCTCCGGCTCCCGGAACTGGTTCGATTTCGGACAGAAGTGCGGTGATATGGGCTTTTACAGATGGCAGGGAGATATCCTCCTCGCTGCACAACACACGACTGATGACCCGCAGGACGTTTCCGTCCACCGCAGGAACGGGCACATCGTAGGCAATGGAGGCGATGGAACCGGAAGTGTAGTCCCCAATGCCGGAAAGCTTTTTGAGAAGCTTGGGGTCTTTGGGGATAATGCCGTCATATTCATCTAAAATTTGGTTAGCGGCTTTTTTCATGTTCCTGACCCGACTGTAGTAGCCCAGTCCTTCCCAGAGCTTTAAAAGCTGGTCTTCAGGACATTCTGCCAGTGAAGTGATGTCAGGAAGAACTTTGAGAAATCTTTCGTAATAAGATTTTACTGCTTCCACACGGGTCTGCTGAAGCATGATTTCCGAAATCCAGACATGATAGGGGGAGGGGTCTTCCCGCCAGGGGAGAACCCGTTTGTTTTTTCGGTACCATAATAATAAAGGCTCTACGATGCCGCTGAGTTTTTTATCCTGAGAAGAACTCATTTTTTCTCCTTGAAGGGTAGTTCGCCATCTGCAAAAGGCGCATACTCCTGAATATAGGCTTTGATTTTTTCAAAGGTTTCTGGGCTGATGATATGTTCGATGCGGCAGGCATCTGCATCGGAGATCTCTGGACTTACTCCTAAGACTCGGTTTAAAAATCTGCTGATCATGCAGTGACGTTCGTATACCGCCTCGGCTCTGCGGCGGCCCTCATCAGTAAGATAAATCAGATTGGATTTGTCCATGGTAATCAGTCCGGCATTGCGAAGGATGCTCATGGCGCGGCTGACGCTGGGTTTGGAAAAATCGAGTTCGTTTGCAATGTCGATGGAACGAACACTTCCGTGGAGATGTTCCAAAATCAAAATGGTTTCCAGATAGTTTTCACCAGATTCCTGTATTTTCACAGAAACTCCTCCTCTCGGGTTATTAAGAACAATTATTTCGGATGTTTTGATGCAATATTTGTGCAAAATGAAGCTTCTGTTATTTTATCATATTTCTGAATCTCTTTCAACAACATGGACTTCAAAAAGATGGGAAAATAAGATTGACAGTCCTGCTGCTTTGTCTTACAATAATACTGAATAAGTAACGATCTCAGTATCGTATGAAAGCAAGAAGTTTTCTTTTATAAAGAGGAGTTTGGAATGGAAAAAGGTACCAGAATTCAAAAGGTTCTCTCCGAACAGGGTATCGCATCCCGAAGAAAAGCGGAAGAATGGATTCAGCAGGGCAAGGTGAAGGTCAATGGCAGACCTGCTGAACTTGGACAGAAAATCAACCCTAATCGTGATCTTGTCACCATTGACGGCGATAGAGTTTATTTCCAGAAAAGCAATGCGAAATATTATATTATGCTCCACAAGCCCCGCGGCTATGTGACCACCATGAATGATGAGCTGGGCAGAAGATGTGTGGCAGAATTGGTGGAAGATGTTCCAGAACGTGTTTATCCAATCGGCAGACTGGACAAAGACAGTGAGGGCCTTCTCCTGTTTACCAACGACGGCGAATTTGCCAACATGATCATGCACCCAAGCCACCATGTTTCCAAAACTTATCGTGTAACGGTACGCCCAGATATCAGCGACGCACAGATCATCCAGCTGTCTACCGGTGTTGTTATCGACGGCAAAAAGACTGCCCCTGCAACTGTCACTGTTCTGGAAAAAGCTCCGGGCAGAGTTGTGGTTCAAATTGTCATTTATGAAGGCAGAAACCGTCAGGTAAGAAAGATGTGCGAAGCAGTTGGACTGGAAGTAGCAAGACTGAAACGCACCGCAGTAGGCCCTCTGAAACTGGGTATGCTGGCTCCAGGAAAATGGAGAGAGCTTCGTCCGGGTGAAATTGGTATGCTCCGTAATGCGGTTCGTTCTGCGCAGGGCCCTCTGGAAACCCTCAATGATTTGGACGAGGATATGCTCAATGCAGGAAAACGCAGAACACCAAAGCCATATCTGGAAACTTCCGGTTATGAGCCTTCCAAAAAGAGAGAGTTCTCCAAGCAGTCCTCCAGACCAAATCAGCAGAGAGGACGCTATCAGGACAGAAACAACAAATCCTTTAACGGCAGAGGCGGCAAGCCTTATTCTAAGGGAGCAGGCAGCAAACCATTTACCAAAAAAGGCTCTGGAATGTAAAAAATATAAAAAGCACAGGTCTTTGCCTGTGCTTTTTTCGCATACTTTGGATACCTCAGAAGGGAAAGAAGAATATGAACATCACTTTTGTCCGCCACGGGCAGACAGACTGGAATCTCCAGCGGAAATTACAGGGGAAGGCAGATATCCCTCTCAACGAAACAGGCATCCTTCAGGCAAAGCAGACTGCCAAAATGCTGGAAGGGAAACATTTTGACAGGGTATATTGTTCTCCGCTTATGAGAGCCAGACAGACAGCTCACTTTATCTGCGAAAACCGCAATATCCCTGTGCTCTACGAGCCTAGGCTGGCGGAACGGGATATGGGAGAATATGAGGGAGCAGATTGGGAATCCTTCGATTCTTATGCATTTTGGGATTATACTGCGGATATTCATTATGAGCGAGCAGAAAATATCAGAGAGTTTTATTCCAGAGTTTATAGTTTTCTGGATGAGCTGAAAGGCAAACCTGGAGAGATCCTGATTGTTGCCCACGGCGGCGTTTTTTCCCCAATCAGCTGTTATTCAGGACATTCCAAAGAGGGGGACAACCTCCAGGATATTTTACTGAAAAATGGGGAAGTCTTTCAGTGCGTAATCTGATTTTGATGGAAAAAATTTAAGGGAGGAAAACAAATGAAATCGATCAAAGTTGAATTGGATGAATACATGATGGCAGTGCTGGGCATCCTGGCAGGCGGTCTGCTGGTAGTCTTTCCAGAACAGTCCATCAACATCCTTACCTATGCCATTGGCATTATGTCCCTGGTATACGGTGTGGTAAAAATCGTTTCGTATTTCCGCAACAGGGAAATGTCCTATTTATTTGTTATGGAAATGATTTTGGGCATTATCCTTGTGGGCATTGGAATTTTTTCCTTTGTAAATCCAGGCGGCATTTTTGCAGTTCTGCCAATCATTTTAGGAATCCTTGTGATTATCGAAGGGGTTTCCAAGATACAGAGGGCAAAATGGCTTCGGGAATATGGTTCTCCAAAATGGAAAATCATTCTTTTGGTGGGATTACTCATCGGTATTTTGGGTATCGTTTTGGTAGTGAACCCATTCAATGCTCTGGTGCTGACTGTCCGCATCATGGGCGCAGTTATGCTGGCAGATGGTGTGGCTGGCCTTTGGGTCGGATTTATGCTGAACAAGTTTTCTAGGGAGGAATAGAAATGGCTGAATATATTCTTGCTTTGGATCAGGGAACAACCAGTTCCCGCGCTATCTTATTTGACAGAAATCAGAATATGATCGGTACTGCTCAAAAGGAATTTGCCCAGCATTACCCTAAAGAGGGATGGGTGGAGCATGATCCTATGGAAATTTATTCTTCCCAGTATGCGGTCATGATGGAAGTTATTGCCAAGTCCGGTATCTCTGCAAAGGATATCAAGGGCATCGGCATCACAAACCAGAGAGAAACCACCATCTTGTGGGACAAAAACACAGGCCGTCCTGTTTACAACGCCATCGTTTGGCAATGCAGAAGAACGGCGCCCATTGTAGACAAGCTCAAAGAAATGGGACTCAGCGACTATATTCGCAGCACCACAGGACTTTTGCCGGATGCTTATTTCTCTGCCACCAAGATTGCGTGGATTTTAGACCAGATTCCAGACGGCAGAGAAAGAGCAAGAAAGGGAGAAATCCTTTTTGGAACGGTGGACAGCTGGTTGATTTGGAAATTGACCGGAGGAGAAGTCCATGTGACCGATTACACCAATGCGTCCAGAACCATGCTGTTTGATATCCACAAACTGGATTGGGATGACAGACTGCTGGAGGCTTTGGACATTCCTCGGCAGATGCTGCCAGAGGTAAGAGGATGCAGCGAAATTTACGGATACACCAACATTGAAAATCAGAAGATTCCCATTGCAGGTATCGCAGGTGACCAGCAGGCAGCGTTGTTCGGACAGTGCTGCTTCGAGGAAGGCCAGATCAAAAATACATACGGCACTGGATGCTTCCTGCTGATGAACACCGGAGAGAAACCTTGTATGAGCAAAAATGGTTTGTTGACTACCATTGCCATCGGTATCAATGGGAAAGTTCAGTATGCTTTGGAGGGAAGTGTCTTTGTAGGGGGCGCGGTAATTCAGTGGATCAGGGATGAGATGCGGTTTATCACAGAATCTAAAGATGCAGAATACTATGCCCAGAAAGTGGAGGACACCGGAGGCGTTTATCTGGTTCCTGCTTTCACTGGTCTGGGTGCTCCTCACTGGGATATGTACGCCAGAGGCTGCATTATCGGTATCACCAGAGGAACCCGGAGAGAACATATCATCCGGGCAGCCCAGGAATCAATCGCTTATCAGAGCTATGATTTGATGAAGGCAATGGAAAAGGATACCGGTATGGAGCTTCGGGAACTGAAGGTGGACGGAGGAGCCAGCCGGGATACATTCCTGATGCAGTTCCAGTCTGATATTCTGGGATGTGAAGTCCGCAGACCAACCATCCGGGAAACGACCGCTTTGGGAGCTGCTTATCTGGCAGGTCTTGCAGTAGGGGTCTGGAAGGACAAGGACGAAATCAGAAGTATGTGGAACTGCGATGTGACTTTCTCCTCTAAGATGGGAGAAGAAAAACGCAGAGAACTTCTTTGTGGATGGCACAAGGCGGTAGGCCGCAGCCTAGGCTGGGCAGATCCTTCTGCGAAAGCATAAAACACAGTAAAAGAAAGGAGATTTCCGATTTATCGGAAATCTCCTTTTGTGATGGTCTTATATTTATGAATATCATGAAAACAAACAGTCTGCCATATTGCAAAGCGTTTCTACAGAAAGGCAGCTGACTTCCCAGCTTTTACACAGGAGCGCTTCCAGGTTTTCTTCGCAGTATTCGATTTCTTTGGAAAAGGCTTTAGTATTGTCGATTCGCTGTTTTATGGATAAGGTATGAGTTTTGGAAAAAGTCTGCTTTGCCAGAAGACGAATCATGAGTGGAGCCAGCACAGCCAGCTTTGTTCGAGAAAGGATGTCACCGTCCCAGATTCCTTTGAGGAAGTAGCGGAACAGGAAATATACTGCCAGGTGTTCATATTCCCGGAGAGGCTCACAGGATTCCAGCTTGGTCAAAACGGGGAGCTGTTTGGCAAGGTCATCAAGGCGATGCGGCCACTGTGGGTCGATAGGTTCCAGTTCGGTCAAGAAGGAAAGAATATAGGAAATATCCTGGACAGTCTTATGGATTGAAAAATCTGCCGGAGAGATTTTTGGGGGGTCAGAAGTTATCAGTTTTTCTAAAGCATCATATTCTTCGTTATCGAGAAGTTCTTGTATCAGTTCGGCCTGATGCAGAAGGGCTTTCAGTCTTTCTGCAAAACACAGCTGGTCATTTTGCAAAATGTGGAACAGGTGTGTCCTGACATTCAGCAGATGCTGCAAAATGTTTTGGTCAAAATCTGCTTCATCAGGTTGTTCGTCGATTTCTTGCAGCGTGAAAGTTAAAGGATGGTCTTGGGAGTAGAGAAGTCTGACAGCTTCTTCGCAGCAAAGTCCCAGGCCGCTTTCTTTATAATCTCCAAACCATTCATGAAAGCGGGGATGTTCGGTGCAAATCTCACAAAGGTGTTCTTCTCCGAGATGAATGAAAATTTCACAGAGATTATCCTTATTCAAAAAAGGACACCGTTCTTCAGAAGTCAGAATGAAGTGAGGAGGTTCCTCCCAGGCGATATTTTTTTCAATCGAATCGGCAAAGGTTCCATCAATGGAACGATAGAAATTTGAAGTGCGGGAATCTATGTCTATTTCCCATCCAATGCAGCAGCTGTCGGTGCATTGGGAAGCAATGCATTTAAATTTAGAATAAAAGTCTGGAACAAGTTCTTTCATGGTTTCATCCCCTGATTGTAAAGATATCAATATTTTCTTAGTATATCATGTTTGGAAATCAGGGGCAAGATTTGCTGATTTGCATAGGACAGCATAAAATGTTTACAGAAAAAATGAGAGGGTTCTGTATGGCAAAGATATTTTTATTAGGAGGATGCAAGATGGGACAAAAAATTTTGGGGGCTGTTTTTTTAGCAGCTGGCGGCCTGATGATTTTAGGCGCGGCGGTTATGATGATTTATAATCATCATATAGAAGTGCAGGCAAAGGAAATCTCTCAAAATACGGTGATGCAGCTGGATTCTCAAACAGAAGAAACTGTTTTCCAGGGAAAAAATGAACCAGTTAATCCTATCTTTGATTCGGAAAAGAATATGCCGGAAAAAGAAGTTGACGGAAATATTTATATCGGCATTTTAGAGATTCCTTCCATTAAACGGAAACTGCCGGTTATCAGCAGCTGGGATTATGAAAAACTTAAAATTTCCCCATGCCGTTACGCCGGTTCTGTTTATCAGGATAATTTAGTGATTGCGGCTCACAATTATAAAAGCCATTTTAAAGGGATAGAAGAACTTTCCGCAGGAACAGAAATTTACTTTACAGATGCAGAGAGCAACCAGTTTGTTTATAGGATTGAGAGTACAGGGTTGATTCTGCCCAATCAGAATGATGTTCTTGTTTCTGAAGGAGAATGGGATCTAACATTATTTACCTGTAATAATAGCGGTTCTGCCCGATGGGTGGTTCGATGTATCAAATCAGAATAGAATAAAATCCCACCGGTGTGAACCGATGGGATTTAAAAATGAACCCCCCTGCCGATCAAGCGACAGGGGGGTGATTGGTATGCCCGATGCGATTCGAACGCACGACCTTCAGAGTCGGAGTCTGACACTCTATCCAGCTGAGCTACGGGCACATATTTAGATGACTTAGATATTATAGCACATCAGATGGTAAAAAGTAAAGACAAAATTTAGTCGAAACTGTATTGGGAGGAAAATAAAGTTTTTGGGAAGGAATTATGGAAATGGGTCGGGTTTCTTAAAAAACGAAGCGAAGGAAAAACAGCGTAAATAAGCCCCAAAAAAGAAATTGCGAAGTCGCAGCAGAGCAATGGCACTGCTTTTTTGAAAAAATTAAAGTTTTTTCAAAAAAGGTGTTGACAAAGGAAGAAGGCTGTGGTATTATAAATGAGCTGTCAACGACAGCGGCTCACACAGAGCTTCACAGCTCAGGTTAATAAGTT
>SAMEA104404103__coassemble_299_pt1 | contig 37771 bp, 53 predicted proteins | sample SAMEA104404103__metabat2_high_PE_024 | metagenome-assembled genome bin SAMEA104404103 (sample SAMEA104404103) | Balaenoptera acutorostrata
TCGGTCGGTTCGGTCGGTTCGGTCGGCTCGGCCGGTTCGGTCGGCTCGGTCGGCTCGGTCGGTTCGGTCGGCTCGGCCGGTTCGGTCGGTTCGGTCGGTTCGGTCGGTTCGGTCGGCTCGGTTACTTCTTTAGAGGGATGATTGTCGTTTTCGATAGGCGGTTCCTCACTGGGCGAATCTTCCATTAGAAGACTTTCAGAAATTTGTGTGTCAGTCTGCTCCCAGGTTAAAGTTTCAGCCAATACACGGTAATCTTCGGTAGTTGCTAAAATAGCAATCGTAAGAAATATGGACAAGAACCGAAGCAAATGGTTGTGTTTCATAATGTTCCTCCCCTTTCATAAAAAATAATATTTATCATAAAACACAGGAACCCTTCTAAAATTTAAGTGTATCAGAATAAAAAATAACATCAAGCTTTTGGTGAAATAAAAAAGAATAGAGTTTATAATTTGCTTTATAAATTTATAGAATACGTTAAGCCAACGTAGAATCAGAAACGAGGTCAAGCATAACACTTGACCTCGTTTTTTATCCTATGAAGTTTTTGTCTGGAATGTTCCGGGAATTGGGATGATTGTAATGTTACACTGGCAAATCCATGACAGCAATTTTTCTTGTGTTGGGCAGGGCGCGGATAATTTTCCCATCTTTGAGCCAGAGAATTTGGTCAGCCATAGCCAAAATCCTATCGTTATGTGTGGCGATGATGATGGTGGTTTTGTATTTTTGATTCAATTTTTCTATAGCGGTAAGAACAGCTTTGGCAGAATCGCTGTCCAGGGTGTCTGTTGGTTGGCTGAAAAACAGGAACGCTGGATTTTTGACCATAGCCATTGCCAGAGAAATGATTCTCTGCTGAGAGATAGAGAGATTTGCTGGCAGCTGATTGCTTAATGGGACAATGTTCAAGGTCGTCATCAATTCCTGGATGTCCAGTGGATGAGGGCAGATATCCGCTTCTGCCTGGATGTGTTCTAAAACTGAAATATTGCTGCGGAGCGTGCTGGATGGAAAAACAGGTGTGATGCAGCGGTCAACAGTCATTTCGCCAAAGGAGCTGTCTGTCAGAATCGCACAAATTTCTCCTTTTTCCAGAGATAAGCAGAGAGTGTCCGGGGTGTTTTGACTGATGTTAGTTTTGTTTTCTATGGTAAGAAACATGAGATTTTCCTCTTTTCCTTTGAAAGATATAGTGGGGGTATAGAATAAAGGTGTCCGGGAGAAAGAGATTTTACTGCAAATTTTGCCGAAAAGAAAAATCCCGAAACCCAGTTGATGGGTTCCGGGATGGTGGTGGCGTCCCCGATGCGATTCGAACGCACGGCCTTTCGCTTAGGAGGCGAACGCTCTATCCTGCTGAGCTACGGAGACAGGTGATTTTCTATAAAAAAGAAAACTAACGTTATCAGTTTACTCTTTAAACCCCCTTTTGTCAAGATGATTTTGTATAGGGCCAAGTTATCTTCTTATATATATGCACAAAAAAATTGGAAAAGTTTGGGCGAAAATAGGATGCCCCCCTTTTAACTACATGAAAAAAGTGTTATAGTGTTATAGTAATTGTCGCACAGAGTTCCTATGTTGAGGCAGAACAGGAGGAAGAACATGAAATTTGAAAAATCCTGTGGAGCCATTGTATATTACAAAAATGAGAACCAGATAGAGCTTCTGCTGATCAAAAATCGTTATGGGGGTCACTGGTCTTTTCCAAAGGGACACGTGGAGCAAGGAGAAACTGAAATGCAGACTGCTCTGCGCGAGGTCAAAGAAGAAACTGGACTGGATATCGAAATCCAGCCGGGATTTCGACATTCTGTAGAATATTTCCCAAAGCCCAATGTGAGAAAACAAGTGGTCTATTTTCTGGGTGAGGCCAAAAGCCGGGAATATAAAATGCAGGAGGAAGAAATCAGCCGAATCCTTTGGACTGATATTCATAAGGCTTATCACATGGTAACATTCAGAAACGATAAAAACTTGATCCTCATGGCAGGAAAGCGTCTGCAATAGCAGATGCCCTGCAATGAGGGACGAAAGGAGATCGTGCGGATATGCACAGAGTCAGAAAACGAGCACCTACTAATCCGGCTCGTATTATTTCAGAAAGTTTTGCAGCGGTCATCCTAACCGGAGCGCTGCTGCTGTGTCTACCAATCTCCTCCAAATCGGGAGAGATGACACCGCTGCTCAGTTGTTTATTTACTTCTGCCAGTGCCACCTGCGTAACGGGGTTGGTGCTGTACGATACATTTAGCCATTGGAGTGCTTTTGGACAGGGTGTTCTGGTCATGTTGATTCAGGTGGGCGGCTTAGGCTTAGTGACCTTCACATCCTTCTTCAACTTGGTGATTGGCAGAAAGCTGGGACTTCGTGGCATGAAGCTGGCCAGCGAGTCCATCAACTCCACCGGTTTTGCAGATGTCCCTCAGCTGCTAAGAATGGTTATCAACTTCACTTTGGCGGTAGAGGCCATTGGAGCACTGCTCCTTTCCTTCTATTTTGTTCCAGAATATGGACTCCATGGAATTTCCATTTCGGTGTTCCTGGCGATTTCTGCTTTCTGCAACGCAGGGTTTGATATTCTGGGCTTTCTGGGAGAATATAATTCTTTGGTAGGTTTCAACGACAGTTATCTTGTGATTTTTACCATCATGATGCTGATTATTGTTGGCGGTCTGGGCTTTATCGTTTGGAATGACTTGTTGGCTTACCGCAAGACAAAGACGCTGCTGCTCCATACCAAGATTGTGCTGATTGTGACTGTTTTCCTGATTTTGTTAGGTACAGGATGTATCCTTCTCTTTGAGTGGAACAACCCGGCTACCCTCCAGCCGTTGAGTTTGAAGGAAAAAATCGGGGCAGGCTTTATGCAGTCGGTCACCATGCGAACGGCAGGATTCAACTCCATTGATTTGGCCGCCATGCGTGATGAAACAAAAGTATTTTCCATTATCTTGATGTTCATGGGTGCAGCTCCAGGTTCCACTGGCGGCGGTATCAAGGTAACGACCATTACAGTCATCATCATGACAGCGGTTTCCATGATTCGGGGAAAAGAAGAACCGTGCATTATGAAAAGACGTATTCCGGCCAACGTCATCTACCGTTCCATCGCCATCCTGTTTTTGGGAGTAGTGGTTGTTACAACAACTTCCATCGTTTTGATTACTACCTGCCCGCTGGAAGCGAATGGTTTGACCGGTCTGGATGCTGTATTTGAAGCAGTTTCCGCCTTTGCAACAGTAGGGGTATCCTCCGGTGTTACGGGAATCAGCTCCAAAGTTTCTCAAGTAGCACTGATTTTGACCATGTTTATTGGTCGAGTAGGGCCGGTATCCTTTGGACTTTCTCTGGCGGCCCAAAAGAGTTTCAGCAGAAAACTCATCATTCCAGAAGGAAGAATCGTAGTAGGTTAAAGAGAAAACCCTTATCAAAAATCACTATGCAGATTGCTGCATGGTGATTTTTTATGCCATTTTTGGAAAAGTTTCTTCCTATTTATATGGTCTTTATTTTGCGGACAAAGTTTCGATAGTATTTTTCTGGGAAAGAAAGCGATTGAAAGAGTGCTTATTGACAGCACAAGAGGATTTTAAATCAAATGCGTATATTATACGAGGAAAGGAGAAAGGCTTCTTTAAAAAGAAACTGAAGCAATTTAAAACCCATAGAGGAAAAAGTAAAAATTTACATTTTGTATGGGGAAGCAATATTGACAGCATATACTATATTTCATATAATATAGTTAAAATAAAAGATAGGAGGTTGGAGGATGGCAATACAAATCGGGTCGCTGCTGCTGGATGCTTGTGTGCTGGCAATCGTGATGAAAGAAGATACCTATGGATATAAGCTGACTCAGCAGGTCAAGGAAGTGATGGATGTGTCAGAGTCTACCCTGTATCCAGTACTGCGAAGACTTCAAAAAGAAGGTTTTCTGGAAACTTATGACCAACCTTTTCAAGGAAGAAATCGCAGATACTACACGGTGACAGAAGAAGGACGACATAAATTTCCAGAAATTTATGTTCAATGGAAGCAGTTGAGAAACAAGATAGACTCTATTATGAACGATGGAGTATTATAGGATCAGAGGAGGATGAAAATGACAAAAGAACAATATATTGAAGAATTAAGAAAAAGATTGTCCAGTCTTCCTGAAACAGAGCGGGAAGCTGCTTTAAATTATTATATCGAATATCTGGAAGATGCCGGAGATAAAACTATGGAGGAAATCATTTCCGAACTGGGTACTCCGAAAGAAGTTGCAGATAAAATACTGGAAGAACTGCTTCAGGGGGGCAAGGCCTCAGAGAGAAAAGCAGAATGGGAAAATCCCAAGACTTCTCAGCCGGGACAGGTTCCGCCGAAAAAGAAAATAGGATTCTGGAAAATTCTGCTGATTGTATTGGGAGTTCTGCTTCTTCTCTCTGTCCTAACAGCTCTTGCAGGAGGGGTGCTCTTTACACGCTCTATTATCAAAACAACAGACACTACGGAAAAAATGGAGGGAATCACAGTAATAACTTCCAACGAGCAAGAACCTCCTTCTGCTGCTGATGGAAAAGGTGTGGAACAAACGGAAAATGCTACCGAAGAAACTTTAGATGCATCGGTACCGTTCTCTGCTGATGGTACAAAGGACAGGGAAAACGATACAGAGAAGACAGAGTATGCTGTAGAGGCGGTTTCGGAAGCCAAATACAACACTGGCACTGTTTTGCTGAAAGAAACAAATATCCAATCCATTGAGGCTTACAACATTGCCAGTGCGCTGGTAATCCGTCAGGGAGAAAGCTGGGATTTAAGCTACAATCTTTCCAGACCAGAAAATCTCCAGGCGAACATAAAAATAGATGATGGAGAAAAGGTTCTAGAGATTAGTTATCTGTTACAGGCGGGGGAAAAACCTGCTGATGACGAAAAAATCTTGCTGACCGTACCGGCAGGCATCGTTTTGGATTCTTTGGAAATAGAAAACTGTCTGGCAAACATCAGTGTGGCAGGACTTACATTGAAAGAACTGAGTCTGGAGTCCAGCGTGGCAAAGGCTTATCTGCAAGATATCAAGGTGTCAGAAGAAATTGATATCGAAGATATGGCGGGCAGTGTAAGTATGAGAAATGTGGAAGCAGCAGAATTTTCCGCAGAAAACAACATCGGAAAAATTCAGGGCAGGGAAATGACCATTACCCAGAAACTGGATGTGGAATCTTCTTTGGGAGAAGTTGTTCTGGAAGGCAGCTTCCCATGTGATATGGAATTTGAAAGCAATGCCGGAGATGTCAGCATCAAAGTGAAAGGAACTGCCCAGGAGGATTACAACTATGACCTTAGTGATTCTATCGGAAAGGTGGAAATCGGAAGTCTGAATTCTGCCGGAATCGGTTCCAGCTATCAGGCAAACAACGGCAAGACAGCTACTATTAAATCCGAAGGCAATATTGGAAAGCTTATCATAGAGTTTGAATAGTGACAAAAAACAACAGAAATGGAAAAAATCTTCGCTGAAAATGCGGAGATTTTTTTGCAGCCGGGAATGACAGTTCCGAGCGCAGGGTGTATAATAGAAATTATAAATGGATAAAGGAGGAGAGCCATGAGCTTGAAAGTGACCCGTGCCGGGGAGTATCCGGTATCCTGCTGGGCAGGAGGAAAAACTACTCAGCTTTGCATCTATCCACCCGAATCAGAATATGCAAAGAGAAATTTTATTTTCCGAATCAGCAGTGCCACAGTGGAATGTGAGCGTTCCGAGTTTACAGTGCTCCCCCAGGTAGAAAGAATCATCATGCCTCTGGAGGGAAATTTAGAACTTTCTTTCGGGGGATATGGACAGGCTTTTCTTCGTCCATTTGAACAGGCCAGATTTGACGGTGGCTGGAATACCACCAGCATTGGAAAGGCGGCGGATTTTAACCTGATGCTCCGGGAAGGAGCAAAGGGGGATTTGAAGGTCATCACCCTGAATCCGGGCGAGGTTCTTTCCATCCATTGCCGGCAAAAGGAAATCACGGTGCTGTTTGCCGTTCGGGGAAGCTGTGGACAGGGCTTGCTCGAAACAGGCTCTCTGCTGATGATGGAGGGAACTGAACAGCTGACTTTAGAAAACGACCGCAGCGAGGTTTGCAGATTGATCTGTGCAAGAATCGTCCTGCCTTGCTGAGATGAAGGGAGAATATAAAATGAAAATGCAGAAAACGGCAGCACTGCTCGCCGCTATGCTGATTGCGCTGAGCGGATGCTCTGAGGTAACGGTGGGTTTGTCCCAGGAGGAAGTGTCCGAAGAAGAACCGGTCATTGGACAGTCCGCAGAAGCTCTAAAAGAGCAGGAGGAAAAAGAAATTTTACCGCCGGATGACAGCAGGATTCCCACCGAGCTGGATACTGCACCGGCCTTTGTTGAGGAGTGGAAGACCTGGGATATGAGCCAGATGCCGCCTCAATATCTGATGCAGATGGATGAAACTGCTCTGAAACTCATCGAAACGGTGCGAGAAATTTCTCTCCAAAACCAAATGATGCGTCCCTTTGACGGCATCAGTCATGCCAGCACAGCGGACTTGATGCGTATTGCCTTGAAAAATACACCTTCTTTGAATTTCTCGATTCAGGTGGATCGGGATGATAAAGGGAATGTCAGCACCGTCAGCGAGGAGCATCCAAACCATGTGCTTACATTGTTGATGCAGAACGAGTTGGAGGAAGGCAGGGATATCCGGGACTTCTATTATCAGGAGGATGTGGCAGCAGTCTATAGAAGACTGTTCGGCGGCGGAAGAAACCTTGTGTTCCAAGACCTTTGCCCGAAATACTACTATTACGCCAGAGAGGGTGTGTTTGGCCGGAAGGGCGATGCAGAGAAAAATCAGGTATGGCCCATGATGGTGAGATATGAGATTGGAGAGAATACCATAACGGCAGACCTGCTTCTTACCGAGGAAAACCAGAAGAACAAGCCTTTGATCTATCACAAGGCTGACGGCGGCATTGTGGAGCTGACGGCAGATAATTACCGAACTCATCTGGCAGGGGAGCCAGTTTATCGTTATACCTTCAAAAAAGGCCCTCAAAATCAGTTTTTGCTGGATGGTATTCGACAAATCGGTATTTTAGATGATAAATGCCAGAATATTTTGGATTTGGAATTGCCGGTTCAAGAGAAAGGGCCATCTCTGAAAATGCCGGAACGAATGACAGTTTCTTCTGAAAGCGTCCAGAGCCAAATTGATTTGCAGAAAGCTTACCAGGATACAACAGCGGCTGACTATCTGATGGGAATTTTGTCCGAAGGCCAGCTGGTGGAGGGAGAGTTTGCCAGCAAAGTATTGGCAGGCAGCGGAGCAGAAACCCTGACCTTGACCCTGGGCTATCAGGAAGGGGAAGAAAAGGTCATTACAATCATCAGCAGCAGCTATCTGCCGGGAATCGAGGAAAGTTATCTGACCTTCAGCGTGGATTCCCAGCAGTATATTCTTCCTCAGAAAAGGTATGCAAATATCAAAACATGCCTGATAAGCTGTAAGTCATAAAAAGATTCAAATAAGCCAGAGAGAAGATTTGCTCTCTGGCTTATTTGTTTTGACAGCACAAATCTTTCATAAAAAAGGAGCAACTTTGTGTAGAAGGATGGGGATATAGGCGGATTTTGTGCAAATACCACAGTTTCCACCGGACAAATTCTTTAAAATGAACGGAATAATAGAATCGCTGATTTTAGCAAAAAGTTTTGAAAAAACACTTGCAAAGTGGTAGGAAGTATTGTATTATAATTAAGCGTGACTGCACAAGATATGCGTTGAAGCGGGAGGTTGCTATCCCTGGTTGATAGGTAATTTCCGCCGAGTATGTCCGATTTAAAACCGGGCGGCTTTATAAACACGGAAGTTAAGTTCCGATTGTGACAAATGGTTTTTAACCATGACTGTCTAAAGTCCCGGGTCAATCTGCGCTTTGCAGATTACCCGATTTTTTATTTAGAAAGTCAGGAAACACGCGGAAGCGTGTTCAACACAGTCGTGAGATACATGAGGTGTTGGCAAACCGATTTTCCACTGTTTTTTAGGACAGGGAAGACAAAATGCCAGAAGACGTCGTCCCACTCAAGAAAATGCTTTAAGGAGGCGATGATGTGGCAGTCAAAGAAAAAATCAGAATCAGACTGAAGGGTTTCGATTATCAGTTGGTAGACTCTTCCGCAGCTAAAATCGTAGAGGTAGTAACAAGATCCGGTGCTAGAGTTTCTGGCCCAATTCCACTTCCTACCGAGAAAGAAGTAGTTACCATCCTTCGTGCTGTTCATAAGTACAAAGATTCCCGCGAACAGTTTGAGATGAGAACACACAAAAGACTCATTGACGTACTGAGACCAACACAGAAAACTGTTGAGGTTCTTAAAGGTCTTGAGCTCCCTGCAGGCGTAGAAATCGAAGTAAAACTTTAATCAAAAGTTTTCCACTGAAATTTAGGAGGATCGGAAATCCAGATCTTCCGGCACCTTCGATAAGAAGTTGTGCTTGTCTGCAAAGGTAATGTTGACAGGAAACCTGCCAACCAATAACCAATAGGAGGTATATACAATGCAAAAATGCATCGTAGGCAAAAAGCTTGGTATGACACAGCTTTTTGACGAGAATGGCAAATTCATTCCCGTAACAGTAATTGAAGCTGGCCCTTGTGTTGTCGTTCAGAAAAAGACAATCGAAAACGATGGCTACGAAGCCGTGCAGATCGGTTTTGGCGAGGTCACAAGCAAACACGTAAACAAACCTCTTCAGGGTCACTTCGCTAAGAGCGACGTTGCTATGAAGAAAGTACTCAGAGAATTCAGACTGGATGACTGCGCTTCCCTTAACGTAGGCGACCTCATCAAAGCTGACGTTTTCGCAAACGGCGACAAAGTTGACGTATGCGGTACTTCTAAGGGTAAAGGTTACGCTGGCACAATCAAACGTTACGGCAACCACAGCCTGAAAGCAACTCACGGTACTGGCCCAGTAGCTAACCATGCTGGTTCTTCTGGTGCTTGTTCCGACCCATCCCGCGTATTCAAGGGCAAAGGCCTTCCAGGTCATATGGGTGCTGAAAGAGTTACTGTTCAGAATCTTGAAATCGTTAAAGTTGACGTTGAAAACAATCTTATCGCAATCAAGGGTGCTATTCCGGGCGCTAAAAACGGCGTAGTATACATCACTGACAGCGTTAAGATGGCTTAAGGAAAGGAGGAAACACGATGCCACAGATTACTGTATTTGATATGACCGGCAAGAGCGTTGGCGAAATGACCCTCTCCGATGCCATCTTCGGAATTGAACCAAACACTTCCGTTATGCACGCTGCTGTAGTAAATTACCTTGCTAACCAGCGTCAGGGCACACAGTCCACTCTGACCCGCACTGAGGTTTCCGGCGGCGGCCGCAAACCATGGAAACAGAAGGGTACAGGTCGCGCAAGACAGGGTTCCACAAGAGCTCCACAGTGGGTTCACGGCGGTATCGCTCTCGGTCCTAAGCCAAGAGATTACAGCTACTCCCTGCCAAAGAAAGTTAAAAGACTTGCTCTGAAATCCGCATTCTCCGCAAAAGTTGCTGACAACAACATGATCGTTGTTGACAACATCGCAGTAGAAGGTTTCAAAACTAAAGCTGTTGCAGAGATGCTTTCCAACCTGGGCGCTGATAAGAAAGCTCTTATCGTTATGCCAGAAGTTGATGCAAAATTCATCAAGAGTGCTGCAAACATCCCTGGCGTAAAAACTGCTCTGGTAAATACCATCAATGTGTATGACATCCTTAACTGCGACAAATTCATCGTTGTTAAGAGCGCACTTGAGAAAATCGAGGAGGTGTACGCATAATGAAAACTGCACACGACGTTATCCTGAAGCCAATCATCACAGAGGCTAGCATGCAGGGCATTGCTGATAAAAAGTACACCTTCAAAGTTGCAAAAGATGCAAACAAGATCGAAATCGCAAAAGCAGTTGCAGAACTGTTTGGCGTAAAAGTTGCTAAAGTTAACACCATGAACGTTAACGGCAAATACAGACGTCAGGGCGCACACGCAGGTTACACTGCTGACTGGAAAAAAGCAATCGTAACTCTGACAGAGGATTCCAAGACAATCGAGTTCTTCGACTCCATGATGTAATCGCCCGCAGTATGGGATCTTACTCAGTCCCGCAAAGAATTATGAGGAGAGTGAAACCATGGCTATTAGAGTTTATAAGCCAACGACAGCAGGCAGACGTCAGATGTCTACAACTGACTACTCCGGTCTGTCCAAGGTTGCTCCTGAAAGAAGCCTTCTGGCTCCGCTGAAAAAGAATTCAGGACGTAACAGCTACGGTAGAATCACTGTTCGCCACCGTGGTGGCGGTAACAGAAGAAAATACCGCATCATAGATTTCAAACGTAACAAAATTGATATGCCTGCAACAGTACTCACCCTTGAGTACGATCCAAACCGTTCCGCACATATCGCTCTGGTTCAGTACGAAGACGGTGAGAAGAGATACATCCTCGCACCAAACGGCCTGAAAGTTGGCGACGTAATCGAATCCGGTACAGGAGCAGACATTAAAGTTGGTAACGCACTTCCACTGGCAAACATTCCAGTTGGTACCTTCATCCACAACGTAGAGCTTTACCCAGGTAAAGGTGCTCAGCTTGCTCGTGCAGCTGGTATCATGGCTCAGCTGATGGCTAAAGAAGGTAACATGGCACTGATCAGACTGCCTTCCGGCGAGCTGAGAAACGTACCAGTTAACTGCATGGCTACCATTGGTCAGGTAGGCAATATCGACCACGAAAACGTATCCCTCGGTAAAGCCGGCCGTAAACGCCACATGGGTTGGAGACCAACCGTTCGCGGTTCCGTAATGAACCCATGCGACCATCCACACGGTGGTGGTGAAGGTAAATCCCCAGTTGGCCGTCCTGGCCCAGTTACTCCTTGGGGCAAACCTGCTCTCGGCTACAAGACCAGAAAGAAGAGCAATCGCTCCGACAAGTACATTGTCAAACGCCGCAACGATAAGTAATGCAGGCTGAAAGGAGACGCACTAATGGGTAGAAGTATTAAAAAGGGACCTTTCGTACAGCCAGTTCTGTACAAAAGAGTAGAAGAAATGAATGCTGCTGGCGAGAAAAAAGTTCTCAAAACCTGGAGCCGTTCTTCCACAATTTTCCCTGATTTTGTTGGACACACATTCGCAGTTCATGACGGCCGCAAACACGTTCCGGTTTATGTTACCGAAGATATGGTAGGACACAAACTGGGTGAGTTTGCTCCTACAAGAACCTATAGAGGCCACGCCGGCGCCAAAAAAACCGGTAAGTAAGCAAGGGCCGAGAGGAGGATAAAAAATGGAAGCAAGGGCTTATCTGAAATATGCCCGTATTGCACCACGTAAAGTGCAGATCGTGCTTGATCTGATCAGAAACAAGCCGACCAAATTAGCTTTGGCTATCCTGAAGCACACTCCAAAGGCCGCATGCGAGCCGGTTGAGAAGCTTCTGAAATCCGCAATCGCTAACGCAGAAAACAACAACAACATGGATGTTAACAACCTCTACGTTGCTGAATGTTTCGTTGGCGAAGGACCAACTCTCAAGAGAGTTAGACCAAGAGCACAGGGCAGAGCATTTAGAGTATTTAAGAGAACTTCGAACATCACCATTGTTCTGAAGGAAAAGGAATAGCCAAAGGAGGAGGTAAACTATGGGACAAAAGGTTAATCCACACGGCATTCGTGTCGGTGTCATCAAAGATTGGGATTCCCGCTGGTTTGCTAAGGACAACGCTTTTGGCGATATCCTGGTAGAGGACTACAATCTGCGTAAGTTCCTGAAAAACACCCTGCAGCTGGCAGGTGTACCACGCATTGAAATTGAGCGTGATGCAACCAAAGTTAGAATCCACATTCACTGCGCTAAACCGGGTATGGTTATCGGTAAAGGCGGTGCTGAAATCGAGAAACTGCGCGCACAGTGCGAAAAGATCATCAACAAGAACAAAGAAGTTCCTGTTAAGGTGTTCATCAACATCATCGAGATCAAACAGCCTGATAAAAACGCACAGCTCGTTGCTGAAAACATTGCTTCCCAGCTGGAAAGAAGAATTTCCTTCCGCCGCGCAATGAAACAGTGCATCGGCCGCACCATGAAACTGGGCGCTCAGGGTATCAAAGTTCAGGTTTCCGGCCGTCTGGGCGGAGCTGAAATCGCTAGAAGCGAACATTATCATGAAGGAACCATTCCGCTGCAGACACTGCGTGCTGACATCGACTATGGTTTCGCAGAAGCAAACACCACTTACGGTAAAATTGGCGTTAAAGTCTGGATTTATGCCGGAGAAGTTCTCCAGGCAGTAAAAAGACAGCCTCGTAAGGAAGGAGGCAAAAACTAATGCTTCTCCCGAAAAGAGTTAAATACCGCAGACAGCACAGAGGCCGCATGAAAGGCGCTGCTCACAAAGGCAACTTCATCGCATACGGCGAATATGGTCTGCAGGCACTGGAACCATCTTGGATCACTTCCAACCAGATCGAGGCAGCTCGTATTGCTATGACCCGTTACATCAAACGTGGCGGTCAGGTATGGATCAAGATCTTCCCACATAAACCAATCACTGAAAAACCTGCTGAAACTCGAATGGGTTCCGGTAAAGGTAGCCCAGAGTACTGGGTAGCAGTAGTTAAACCAGGCACCGTAATGTTTGAAATCGGTGGCGTAACTGAAGAGCTTGCTCGTGAGGCTATGCGTCTGGCTATGTACAAACTGCCAATCAAGTGCAAATTTGTTAAGAAAGAAGAAGCAAAGGAGTGTGAAAAGTAATGAAAGCTGTTGAGATCAGAAACTTGTCTGAAAAAGAACTTTCCGAGAAGCTTGTTGACCTGAAAGCTGAGCTTTTCCACCTCCGCTTCCAGCACGCTATTAACCAGCTTGAGAATCCAAAGAGAATCAAAGCAGTTAAAAAAGATATTGCTAAGATCTCCACGATTATCAAGGAAAATGCAATGAAGAACGTGCAGTAATTCTTGGGAGGAGGACGCAAGGTGGACGAAAGAAACCTTAGAAAAACAAGGGTCGGCACCGTTGTCAGCAACAAAATGGACAAAACTGTTGTAGTTGCTATCAAAGATAACGTTAAACACCCTCTTTACAACAAGATCATGAAACGTACCGTAACATTCAAAGCTCATGACGAAGAAAACGCATGCGGCATTGGTGACAAGGTACAGGTTATGGAGACTCGCCCTCTGTCCAAGGACAAACATTGGAGAGTTGTTGAAATAATCGAAAAAGCAAAATAAGTTTTATTTTGCACTGTTTTGTTTAGAATAATTTGATTCAGTACAACCGAAAGGAGGGGACGCACTGTGATACAGATGCAGACCTATCTGAAAGTTGCCGACAATACCGGAGCAAAAGAACTTATGTGCATCCGTGTTCTGGGTGGTACCAGACGCAGATATGCAAACATCGGCGATGTCGTTGTTGCTTCCGTTAAGAAAGCTGCTCCAGGCGGTATGGTTAAAAAAGGCGACGTTGTAAAAGCAGTAATCGTTCGTTCTGTTAAAGGTGTAAGACGTGAAGATGGTACTTACATTCGCTTCGACGAGAACGCAGCTGTAATTATTAAAGAAGATAAAAATCCAAGGGGCACACGTATTTTTGGCCCAGTGGCGAGAGAACTGAGAGACAAAGATTACCTCAAGATTCTTAGCCTCGCCCCAGAGGTTCTTTAGGGAGGTGCTCAAGAGATGAACGTACACGTTAAAACAGGCGACACCGTTGTTATCCTGTCCGGTAAAGATAAGGGTAAAAAAGGCAAGGTTTTGGCGGTAAGCCCAAAAGAAGGCAAAGTCATCGTTGAAGGCTGCAACATGATCAAAAAACATGTTAAACCTCGTCGTATGGGTGAGCAGGGCGGTATCGTTGACGCAGAAGGCGCAATGTATTCCTCCAAAGTAATGCTCGTTTGCCCTAAATGCGGCAAGCCAACAAGAGTTGCACATAAGATCCTGGCTGATGGCACAAAAGCACGTCTTTGCAAAAACAACGATTGTGGCGAAACATTCTAATTAGGAGGAGAAAACATGGCAAAGCTTAAAGAGACCTATGTTAAAGATATAGCACCAGCTTTGTACAAAAAGTTTGGCTATAAAAGCGTCATGCAGATTCCTAAGCTGGATAAGGTAGTCGTAAACGTTGGTTGTGGTGAAGCTAGAGATAACCACAAAATCATCGACGCAATCATGACTGATCTGGCTGCCATCACTGGCCAGAAAGCTGTTCCTTGTGCAGCAAAGAAATCCGTTGCTAACTTCAAACTTCGTGAAGGCATGGTTATCGGCGCAAAAGTAACACTCAGAGGCGAGGTTATGTATGAGTTTGTTGACAGACTCTTCAACATCGCTCTCCCTCGCGTAAGAGACTTCAGAGGTATCAACCCTAACGGTTTTGACGGCCGCGGCAACTACAGCCTGGGCCTGAAAGAACAGCTGATCTTCCCTGAAATCGAATACGATAAAATCGACAAAGTTCGCGGTATGGACATTGCATTTGTAACAACCGCAAAAACAGACGAGGAATCCCGCGAGCTGCTCAAACTCATGGGCGCTCCGTTCGCGAAGTAAGGAGGAAAAGGTTCAGTGGCTAAAACATCTAAAAAAGTAAGTCAGGCAAGAACACCTAAATTCTCTACTCGCGCATATAATAGATGTAAAATCTGCGGCAGACCACACGCATATCTTCGCAAATTCGGCATTTGCAGAATTTGTTTCAGAGAACTGGCATATAAAGGTCAGATCCCTGGCGTGAAAAAGGCCAGCTGGTAAGCACGAGCAAAGGAGGTTGACGTCATGCAAATTACAGATAAAATCGCTGACATGCTGACTCGTATCAGAAACGCTAACGCAGCGAAACATGACACGGTTGATGTACCATCTTCCAACATGAAAAAGTCTATTGCACAGATTCTCCTGGACGAAGGATACATCAAAGGCTTCCAGATTGTAGACGATGGTAAACAGGGAATTATCAGAATTACCCTTAAATACGGTCTGGGCAAAGAGCCTGTTATCACAGGCCTGCGTAGAGTATCCAAACCGGGACTGCGCATTTACACCAGCTGCAAGGAAATGCCTAAAGTTATGAACGGCATGGGTATCGCAATCATGTCTACACCTAAGGGCATCATGACCGACAGACAGGCTCGCACAGAGAATGTCGGCGGCGAAGTCCTTGCATTTGTTTGGTAAGGAGGGTGCACAACAATGTCTCGAATTGGTAGAAAACCAGTAGTGATTCCAGCAGGCGTTGAGGTTACACTCGACGGTACAACCCTTACAGTTAAGGGCCCAAAGGGAACACTCACAAACACATTCGATAACGGAATGGCAATCGCAGTTGAAAACAACGAAATCGTTGTTACAAGACCTAGCGATGACAAAGAAGACAGAAGCTTACACGGTCTGACCAGAACCCTGATCAGCAACATGGTTGAAGGTGTAACAAATGGCTTCAAAAAAGAACTGGAGATCAACGGCGTTGGTTACAGAGCTTCCAAAGAAGGCAAAAACCTCGTTATGGTCCTCGGTTATTCTCATAAAGTAATCATGCCTGAAATCGAAGGCATTACAATCGACGTTCCATCCCCTAACAAAATCATTGTTAGCGGCCCGGACAAACAGGTTGTAGGACAGTTCGCAGCTAAAGTTCGTGAAAAACGTAAACCTGAACCATACAAGGGCAAAGGTATTAAGTACATTGACGAAGTTATCATCCGTAAGGAAGGTAAAGCTGGTAAAGGTAAATAATTAAAGGGAGTGAATCGAAATGGTGAAAAAGCTTGATAGCAATGCTGCTCGACTCAAGAGACACAAAAGAGTCAGAGCAAAAATCAGTGGCACACCTGAGCGTCCACGCCTCAACGTATTCCGCTCCGCTAAACATATCTATGCCCAGATCATCGACGACGTTACCGGTGCTACACTGGTAAGCGCTTCTTCCATGGATAAAGGCTTCGAAGGTTTTGGCGGTAACAAGGAAGCAGCTGGTAAAGTAGGCAAAAACATTGCAGAAAAAGCTCTTGCAAAAGGCATTTCTGAAGTTGTTTTTGACCGTGGCGGCTATATTTATCATGGTCGTGTAAAAGAACTGGCTGAAGCAGCCCGCGAGGGCGGCCTCAAATTCTAACGAGGAGGGATACTTTTGACTCGCATTGACGCTTCTGCACTCGAACTGAGTGAAAGAGTAGTAGCTATTAACCGTGTTGCAAAAACGGTTAAAGGCGGCCGTGTTATGAAGTTTGCAGCGCTGGTAGTTGTTGGCGACGGCAACGGCATCGTTGGCTTCGGCACAGGCAAATCCGCAGAGGTACCGGACGCTATCAGAAAAGGTATCGAGGATGCTAAGAAAAACCTGATCAGAGTTGCTCTGAAAGGTACAACAATTCCACACGAAATCATCGGCGAGTTCGGCGCAGGCCGTGTTCTGATGAAACCAGCTCCAGAAGGTACTGGTGTAATCGCAGGCGGTCCAGTACGTGCAGTACTTGAAACAGCAGGTATCAAAGATATCCGTACAAAATGTCTGCGTTCTAACAACCCAACCAACGTAGTAAATGCAACAATCCAGGGTCTCGCTTCTCTGAGAAACGCTGAAGAAGTTGCTGCTATCCGCGGTAAAACAGTTAAAGAAATTCTTGGTTAAGGAGGACTCGAACCATGGCAAACGTTAAAATCAAACTGGTTAGAGGCTTCCAGGGCCGCAAGGATGACCAGATCGCTACCGCTAATTCTCTCGGTCTGAGAAAAATCGGCAACGAAGTTATCCAGCCAGATAACGCAGCAACCCAGGGTAAAATCAAGAAGATTTCCCACCTCGTAGAGGTAACCGAAGCTTAATAAGAGGAGGTGCAGCGAAATGAAATTGCACGAACTTTCTCCGGCTCCCGGCTCTACAAAAAAAGCCTACCGTGTAGGCAGAGGTGCGGGTTCCGGTAATGGTAAAACAGCAGGTAAAGGACATAAGGGCCAGAAGGCTCGTTCCGGCGGTAACGTAAGACCAGGCTTTGAAGGCGGTCAGATGCCACTTCAGAGACGTATTCCTAAGAGAGGCTTCAACAACATCTTCGCTAAACAGTTTGCAATCGTAAACGTAAGCGATCTTGAAAGATTTGACAACGACACAGTTGTTACAGAAGAACTCCTGGTTGAATCCGGTCTTGTAAAGAAAGCTCTTGACGGTGTCAAAGTATTGGGCAACGGCGAGCTGAGCAAAAAGCTCACAGTGAATGTTACAGCATTCTCCGCTTCTGCCAAAGAAAAGATTGAAAAGGCGGGCGGAAAGGCTGAGGTGATCTAGGATGTTTGAAACCCTCAAAAATGCCTGGAAAATGCCTGACTTGAAAAAAAGAATCTGCTTCACTCTGATGATTATCGTGATCTTCCGTTTTGGTGCGGCTCTGCCGGTTCCATTCCTGGATGCATCCGTAATGCAGGGATTTGGTGATGGAAACCTTCTGGGCTTCCTGAACATGCTGACTGGCGGCGCGTTCCAGAACGCAACCCTGTTTGCACTTTCCATTTCCCCTTACATCACATCGAGCATCGTAATCCAGCTTCTTGCTGTTGCGATTCCAGCTCTTGAGCAGATGGCAAAAGAAGGCGCCGAGGGACGCAAAAGACTTAATAAGATAACAAGATATACAACAATTATCTTGGCACTTATCCAGTCTCTTGCATACTACCGCATCCTCAACAGCCGTGGTGCAGTTATGGACGGCGGCAGCACATTCGGCAATCTGTTAATCATGGCAACTATTATGTCCATGTTCACCGCAGGCTCTATGCTCTGCGTATGGCTGGGCGAACAGATCGATGAAAAAGGTATTGGCAACGGCATCTCCATGATCCTGTTTGCAGGTATCGTTTCCAGAGGTCCATCCGTAGTTCTCATGATGTGGCAGTATCTGGTACTTGGTTACCAGGGCCTGAAAGCAGGCAGCACCGCTAGCGGCTTACAGCTTCTCATCGGTGTTCCGCTTCTTGTAGTTATTTTCGTAGTACTGATCGGCTTCATTGTTCTGATGACAAAAGCAGAACGCAGAATCCCAATCCAGTACGCAAAACGTGTTGTTGGCCGTAAAATGTACGGTGGCCAGTCCAGCTACATTCCGGTTAACGTAAACATGTCTGGCGTTATGCCAATCATCTTCGCAAGCTCCCTGATGGCAATTCCTGGTACAATCGCAGCATTCGTTGCGCCACAGGAAGGCTCCTTCTGGGACAAATTCCTGAAGATTTTTAACTACGACAGTGGTTTTTACGCATTTTTGTATTTCATCCTGATCATTGCCTTTGCATATTTCTATGTTGCTATCCAGTACAACCCAGTTGAAATGGCTAACAACCTGAGAAAGAACAACGGCGCTATCCCAGGTCTTAGACCTGGAAAACCAACTTCAGACTTTATCGCAAGAATCATTTCCAAGGTTACCCTGATGGGTGCCATGTTCTGTGCGGTAGTCGCAATCCTTCCGATCGGTCTTGCAGCTCTGACCAACATTCAGGGCGTATCGCTCGGAGGTACCACCATCATCATTATCGTAGGTGTTGCACTGGATACAGTAAAACAGCTCGAGTCTGAAATGATGATGCGTCACTATAAAGGTTTCCTGGAATAAATTCCAGAAAGGGGATCTGCTATTATGAATATTATACTTCTCGGAGCGCCCGGAGCCGGTAAGGGTACTCAGGCGGAAAAAATCTGTGAGTATTTTCATATTCCTCAGATCAGTACTGGCAACATCATCCGTGCAGCCATTAAAAACGGAACAGAGGCTGGTAAAAAGGCACAGGAATTCGTTAATGCAGGACAACTGGTGCCAGATACAGTAGTGATCGAAATGGTGAACGAACGTCTGAAACAGGATGATTGCAAAAACGGTTTTATTCTCGATGGTTTCCCGAGAACAGTGCCGCAGGCACAGGCTCTCAAAGAGATGGGCGTCGAGATTGATCATGTGATTGACATCGAAGTTCCTGATGAGACGATCATGCAGAGAATGACCGGCAGACGTGTATGTGCAGACTGTGGCGCAACTTATCACCTTGTATTCAATCCTCCAAAGGATGAACACATCTGTGATAAATGCGGTCACGAACTGATTATCCGTAAGGACGATCATCCAGATACCGTTAAGGACAGACTGAAGGTTTACCACGAACAGACAGAACCATTGAAAGGCTTCTATCAGGAGCTTGGTGTTCTTTATGAAATTGAAGGCACCAAATCAGTTGAGGAAGTTACAAAAGCTACCCTCAGCGCATTAGGAGCCGAGTCTGCTTTGGAGGCATAACCAATGGTTGTACTCAAAACAAGCAAAGAATTATCCGATATGAAACTTTCCTGCAAGATCAGTGCTCAGGCATTGAAGCTTGCGGGCGAGTTAATCAAACCGGGTGTCACCACAGCTTATGTGGATCGTATGCTTCATGAGTTCATTGTTTCTCAAGGAGCAAAGCCAACCTTCCTGGGATACGGCGGCTTTCCAGCCACGGCCTGTATTTCCATCAATGATGAAGTCATTCACGGCATTCCGTCGGACAGAGTGATTGAGGAAGGCGACATTGTCAGCGTCGATGTAGGCGCTGCAATCAACGGCTACACAGGGGACAACGCAGCGACATTTGCCGCAGGCGCAGTTTCCGAGGAAGCGCAGAAGATCATGGACGTCACAAAAGAGTGTCTGTACCGCGGTATTGCGGCAGCTCAGCCGGGCAACCATCTGGGCGATATCGGATACGCTGTGCAGTCCTACGCAGAAAGCTTCGGCTTTGGCGTGCTGAGGGAATACACAGGTCATGGCGTCGGCAGGAAACTGCACGAAGATCCGGCGGTTCCTAACTACGGTACACCGGGACATGGTTTAAAGCTGATTCCCGGCATGACAATCGCCATCGAACCGATGATCATTGTCAAGGGTAATGGAATCAAGGTCAAAAGAAACGGAACTGTCCTGACAAAAAGCGGCAGCCTTTCCGCCCATTTTGAACACTCGATCGCAATCACTTCTTCTGGTCCTGTCATTTTGACAGAATGGGAGGAACGATGATCAAGCCAGGTTCCATCGTCAGGCCAACGGCCGGCGGCGATCAGGACAGGTTTTTTGCAGTCATGCGTATCGAAGAAGACAGGGCATATCTTTGTGATGGAAGAAAGCAGAAGCTTGACCATTACAAGAAAAAGAATCCCCGCCATCTTGAAGATACCGGCTGTGTTCTGAATCTGTCAGAGATCACTACCAACAAACAGCTAAGAAAAGCTTTGACCAGTTTAGGCTTTTGCCGGTTATCATAATCGGGAAAGACCGCAAAGGAGGTTTTTTACTTGTCCAAGGAAGACGTTATTGAAATCGAAGGCAAGGTTTTGGAAGCTTTGCCAAACGCTCAATTCAAAGTTGAGCTTCCCAACGGTCATGTGATTTTGGCCCACATCTCCGGCAAACTGAGAATGAACTTCATCAGAATCCTGCCAGGAGATAAGGTTACAGTGGAGATGTCTCCATACGACCTGCAGAAAGGCCGTATCACTTGGCGTTCTAAATAAATCCAAGAAATTTTAAGGGTAGAGGCATTGAATTAAATGCTTCATGACAAGGAGGTAGTTTCAAATGAAAGTAAGACCTTCCGTTAAACCCATGTGCGAAAAATGCAAAATCATCAAACGCAAAGGACGCATTATGGTAATTTGCAGCAACCCAAAACACAAACAGCGCCAGGGTTAATCGAATAACTTTTTTTTAGGCTGACTGATAATATCTTTTTGGGATATGCAAGACCTATATAATGGAGGTGCAACAAAAGTATGGCTCGTATAGCTGGTGTAGACCTGCCTCGCGAGAAGCGGATCGAAATTGGACTTACCTATATCTACGGTATCGGCAGAAAGTCCGCAAACGACATCCTGACAGCAACAGGCGTTAACCCTGATATCAGAGTTAAAGACATGGACGAGGATGACGTTACAAAGCTGAGAGATTACATTGATAAACATTTTGTTGTTGAGGGTGACCTTCGTCGTGACGTTGCACTCGACATCAAAAGACTGGTTGAAATTGGATGCTACAGAGGCGTTCGTCATAGAAAGGGCCTGCCTGTAAGAGGACAGAGAACCAAGACCAACGCTCGTACAAGAAAAGGTCCAAAGAAGACCATCGCTAACAAGAAGAAGTAAGGGGAGGGATATTGAGAAATGGCAAAAGCTACTAACGGCAAAAAAGCCACCACACCAAGACGTCGTGAGCGTAAAAATATTGAACGCGGTGCCGCTCATATCCAGTCTACTTTTAACAATACCATCGTAACTATCACAGATAGCCAGGGTAACGCACTTTCCTGGGCAAGCGCAGGTGGTCTGGGCTTCAGAGGCTCCAGAAAATCCACTCCATTCGCTGCACAGACTGCTGCTGAAACTGCTGCAAAAGCTGCTATGATCCACGGTCTGAAATCTGTTGAGGTATATGTTAAAGGACCGGGTTCCGGCCGTGAAGCTGCAATCCGTGCACTGCAGGCTGCTGGCCTTGAAGTAAACATGATCAAAGATGTTACTCCAATCCCACACAATGGCTGCCGTCCACCTAAGAGAAGACGCGTGTAATTAAAGCAGGAGGTGTACTGTACAGATGGCAAAGAATATGGATCCAATCGTTAAGCGTTGCAGAGTTCTTGGTATTTCCCCAGTTGTTATGGGTTACTCTGCAAACTCTTCTAAAGCAAAATCCACAAAAAGAAATCCTGCTGGCCAGAGAAGAGCTAAAAAGAGTGAGTACGCTCTGCAGCTCAACGAAAAGCAGAAGGTTAAATTCATTTACGGCATCATGGAAAACCAGATGCGTATGTACTTTGAAAAAGCTGACCGTTCCGGCGGCGTAACTGGTGAAGTTTTGCTGACCACAATCGAACGCAGACTTGACAACGTAGTATTCCGTCTTGGTTTTGCTTCCACCCGCCGTTCCGCTCGTCAGATGGTTACACACGGCCATTACACTGTTAACGGCAAACGCGTAGACATCGCTTCTTATCTGGTTAAACCAGGTGATGAAATCGCTGTATGCGACAAGAGCCGTGACAATGAGTACTTCAAGAAACTCAAAGAAGAGGATTCCTTCGTTGTTACTCCAAAATGGCTCGAACGCGACACTGAAAGCCTTAAAGGTAAAGTTGTTGCAATGCCTGAAAGAGACGATATTGACTACGACGTTGAAGAACATCTCATCGTTGAGTTGTATTCCAAATAATAAGGGTGATTTTCCGCGGGTATCAGATTGCCCGCAGAACACTTTTATAGTTTGTGAGTCAGAGTTCCTTTTGGCACAAAGACTCTACAGACTGCTGGCGTTTGCAGAACGAAACCAGCAGGGGAATGCGAAAGAAACGACAGGCATTTTCCAGAAAATGATTTTTCAGGATCATACCTGTTAAACAAGGGAGGGTTTAATCGTGGTTAAAATTATCGAACCTAAAATCGAGACAGACGAATTGAAGTCTGACGGTACCTATGGCAGATTTGTAGTAGAACCGCTCGACAGAGGTTTCGGCACAACATTAGGCAACAGCCTGAGGCGTGTGTTGCTCTCCTCGCTTCCTGGTGTTGCAGTAACGTCCATCAAAATCGACGGTGTGCAGCACGAATTCTCAACGATTGAGGGCGTGAAAGAGGATGTTACTGAAATCGTCCTCAACATCAAAGGGTTAACTGCAAAACTTTATTGTGACGGACCAAAAGTTGTTTATATCAACGCAGAGGGTGAAGGCGAAGTAAACGCTGGATCCATCCAGTGTGATGCTGATGTTGAAATCCTCGACCCAAGCATGCACATTGCAACTCTGGGACCAAACGCTAGTCTTCGCATGGAAATTGTTCTGGACAAGGGACAGGGATATGTTTCTTCCGAAAAGAACAAACAGATTGCAAAAGACAAGAGCAGTGACAAATCCACAATGCAGGATAAAGCTCAGGTCGATAAAATGTCTATCAACAAGATTTACATCGACAGTATTTACACTCCAGTATTGAAGGTAAACTACACTGTTGAGAATACTCGTGTTGAACAGATCACCGACTATGACAAACTGACATTGGAAGTGTGGACCGACGGCACTATTTCCGCTAAGGAAGCAGTAAGCCTGTCCGCTAAGATTCTGACCAGACAGCTCAATCACTTTGTTGATCTTTCTGAAGAAGTAAGCAACACTGAAATCATGGACACCCAGGAAGATACCGGTAAGGAAAAAGTCCTGGAAATGACCATCGAAGAGCTGGATCTGTCCGTTCGTGCATTTAACTGCCTGAAACGTGCAGGAGTCAACACTGTAAGCGATTTGATCAACAAGTCACAGGATGAAATGATGAAGGTTAGAAACCTGGGTAAAAAGTCTTTGGAAGAAGTTCTTGCAAAACTGGATTCCCTTGGATTCAGCCTTACCAAAAGCGACGAATAGTTGAGATACATTCCATAATCCATTAAAAAGGAGTGAATTTGGATGCCAGGCACCAGAAAACTCGGCAGAGCTACTGCAAGCAGAACGGCTATGCTTAGAGCGATGGTAACATTCCTGCTGGAAAACGGCAAGATTGAGACCACAGTTACAAGAGCAAAAGAAGTTAAGGCAATGACTGAAAAAATCATTACCAAGGCTAAAGAGAATGATCTTCATTCCAAGCGTCAGGTTTATTCTTATGTTACAAAGGAAACCGTTGCTAAAAAAGTCTTCGACGACATTGCTCCAAAATATCAGGAAAGAAACGGCGGTTACTGCCGTATCATCAAGATCGGTCCTCGCCGCGGTGACGCAGCTGAGATGGCAATTATCGAACTGATCTAGTTTGCCTGAGAAATTTATTTCCAGGTATTTCACCGGATATATCGATATAATCGGTCCCGCGAGAGGACTCTTACGGGATACAGAGTTTAACATCAGATTAGACTCTTGACATTATAAAATTCCTGTGCTATCATGTACAGGTAACATACTGTGGTTCTTCGCGGGGAGAATTGATGATGATCAAGTCGATTCGTGAGTGGACGCATTCGCCCGATGGGGAATCATAGGGGAGAAAAGCTCTGGGACGCCGGAGCTTTTTTCTTTTGTCTGAAAAGGTCTAAAGGTCAAAGCACAGCTGCTTTTTCCTTTGGGCCTTTTTGTGTTTCGGCTTTTTCACAGTCTTCACCGGGAAATGTTTAATACTTTACAGAAATGAGCTGCCTTTCTGATAAAATCAATTTTGAGATTTTAATGATTCATAAAAGTCGTGACTTCATTTAAAAACCATATTATAAATTTAGTGATCTCTACAGAAATTATACAAACTGTAGAACTGACTTCTCCTCTGTGATAGAATAGGGACATCGAAATAAAAAGAGGTGCTCGCAAATGATCTTAATTAAAAATGCAAAAGTCTATGCTCCCCAATATCTGGGGGTTAAGGATATTTTGGTGTCCGGTTCTGTCATCGAGGCTGTAGAAGACAGTATTGAGCTTGACCTGCCCTGCTGTCAAGTCATTGATGCAAAAGGGAAATTATTAACTCCCGGAATCATTGACCCCCATGTCCACATTACAGGCGGCGGTGGAGAGGGCAGTTTCCACACCCAAGTTCCATCGGTCAAGCTGACAGAATTGATTGAGGGCGGCGTTACCACAGCAGTTGGCCTTTTGGGCACTGACGGCATTACCCGCAGCGTAGAAAATCTTTTGGCTAAGGCCAAAGCTCTCCGGGAAGAAGGCATTACCGTGTATGCCCTCACTGGTGCCTATGGCTATCCCAGTGTGACTTTGACCGGGGATATCAAGAAGGATATTACCTTTGTGGATGAAATCATCGGTGTAAAGCTGGCTCTGTCCGATCATCGTGCTCCCAATGTTACGGCGGATGAATTGATTCGCCTGGCCAGTGATGCCAGAGTTGCCGGCATGATTTCCGGTAAGTGCGGTATGATTACCCTCCACATGGGGGATGCCCCGCAAGGTTTGGCTCCGGTTCGAGAAGCTCTTGCAAAAACCGCTATCCCTATCAAAATCTTCCATCCAACCCATGTTACCCGCAGAAGGGAGCTGTTGGAAGAAGCCTTCGACTTTGCAAATCAGGGAGGCTACATCGACATGACATCCAATTCCAAAGACAGCGAACCTACCGCAGCCTTTGTAGTAGAAGCAAAAGAGAGAGGGGTTGCCCTGGACAAAATTACTATGAGCTCCGACGGTATGGGCAGCTGGTCTACTTATGATGAGGCAGGAAATCTTTTGAAAATCGGTTATTCCGCAGTCAATACCAATCTGGTGGAACTGAGAAGGTTGGTGCAGAACTACGGAATGGATTTGTCCGAGGCTTTGACTTTTGTGACCTCCAATACTGCTCACGCTTTGGAAATTTTCCCGAAGAAGGGCTGTGTTCAGGCTGGTGCCGATGCAGACCTCCTGCTGATGGAAGAAGACCTTTCGCTGGACAGCGTGATTGCTATGGGTAAATTCATGATGAAGGGACACAAGGTAGTGCACAAAGCCGCCTACGAGGATTAAGCCGTGAAAAAGATTGAAGAATATATTTCCTGTCATCGTCAGGAAATCATAAAAAATCTGTGCAGTTTTGTACGGATTCCAAGCATTGCCTGCCAGGATGGCTCTGGAACTCCTTACGGCGCAGAGTGTGCCAAAGCACTAGATTTTTGCAAAGAATTGGCAGAAAGCAAAAATCTTCTGACTAGGGATTTTGATTATCACTGTCTGGAAATCAGTCTTGAAAAACCTAGACCGAATCAGAAAAGGCTGGTTATTGCTGCCCATGCTGATGTGGTGGATGTGGTGGAAGAAGACCACATCTATCCGCCTTTTGGGGGACAGATTGTAGGAGATTATATTGTTGGACGTGGTGCTGTAGACGATAAAGGGCCTCTGATGGCGGCTCTTTATGCAATGGCCTTTTTTGCAGAAAACCATATCCGTCTGAATCATGATATTCGTTTGGTAGCTGGTTCCAACGAAGAAATGGGCATGGACGATATTGAATACTATCTGGCGCAAGAAGGACAGCCTGATTTAGGATTGGCAGTGGATGATGATTTTCCTTGTGTCAGGGGAGAAAAAGGTTTGATTCACTTTTGTCTGTCTGCGGAAAAATCTTCGGAACTGGAACAAATCAGCACCTGGGGCCCCAATCAGAGATTGATTCACAATCATGCGAAAATAACAGTTTGCGGCCAGACAAAAGAGCTGGTGAAAAATGGAGAGGAAAATTTTCTGGCAGAACTGATAAAAGACTTTTCGCTGTTACGCTCCCAGAAAGCCCAGCAGGAGCTTTTACGCATTGCAGAGGATAAGACAGGAGAATGCTGTAAAATCGCTTTACAGGATAATCTGAGCGGTTCTGGGCGGCTGAATCTCTACTCTATCCAGCTCTGTGAAAATCAAGTGAAATTTTATTTTGATATCCGTGTTCCGGTCACTTTCAAAACAAAAGATGTAGCTGCCCGGTTGGAAAAATATTTTGCAGACAGCTTTTTCCATTATGAGCTTTGCAAAAACAGTCCGGGATATTATGTAGACGATCAGGATGAGTTTATGAATCTATTGACTGATTTGTACAACGATGTCACAGGCACTCAGGAACGCCCTTATGTCATGAGTGGCTGCACCTATGCCCGCCTGTTTGACCACGGCATGGGCTTCGGCTCTGGCAATCCTCATGAGGTGAAGCCATTTCCAAAAGGTCACGGAGGCGTTCACGGGGCGGACGAAGCGCATAATATAGATGTACTGCTGTACGCAGTCAAAATGGATATCTTAGCCATCCAAGCGATAGATGCATATTGGACAAAGCAGGAACAGAAAGGAAGATAGCATGAAGGATACGGAGAAAGACCAAGAGCCGATACTGGAACGGCTGAAAGAAGAATATCATCTGGAGGACAATCTGTTGAGCAGTATTCTTCTGGCAGATTTGTCCGATGAGGAGTTTTGGCCAGAACCGGTGGAGATTTCCCGAAAGGAAAGAACTTCTCTGAATCCTGTCAATATTATTCCGGGACAGGGGGAAGGAAACCTTTCTTTCGGCATGAGCCGTCAGCAGGCAGAGAAGCGTCTGGGCGAACCTGCCATGGAAGACGGAGAAAACTGCTATTATGAAATGAAGCTGGGCAGCGGTTGTACTGCGCTGGTTTATCAGCTTTTGTTCCAGGAAAATCAGCTGACGGAAATCACCCTTTATGACAGCCTGAAAGAGGATGGTTCGGTGCTGCTGGAAGATATGGACGTATTCTCTGAAAAGGCAGAGGATGTGATTGCAAAGCTTCAGAAAAAGGCGGAATGCCGTTTAGACCATCCAGACCCGGAACAGGCTACAGAATGCAGGATAGACTCTATGGGTTTGACTTTGTGGAGGGAAAGGGCTTTCAGCCAGAAAGAAATGTCCAACCCTGATTTTCTGAAAATGGAAAAAGACGAACAAGAGTATGAAAAGAGCTTTTGGCATTTTGCTTCTGTTACCATCAAAGCTTGATGGTAAGCGGTCAGGAAATTGTTCCTGACCGCTTTGTTTTGTGTGCGTAAATAAAAGACAGTTTTTTATCTAAAAAGGAATCGGACAGCCTTTGCCGGTAGCAGAGAAGGAAAAAGAGATGTTGGTTAGAAAGCCCTTTTATAATAGACTAAATTGACAGCTTTGGATAAAATATGACTGCACAGCCGGAAGAAAACTTCTGAATGTGCGTCTGAAACATACAGTAAAACAGACAGAAAATTACTTTAAATCATAAAAGTTTTAGAAGAAAAGCCGTAAAATCATAAAAATCTGGAAATAAAATAGGAAGCGTATTGATAAAAATTGGGGATTTTGTTAATATAAATTTACAGAAATTTGCGGATCGATAAACTCATAAATTAAAAGGAGGACTGGATATGAAAGTACTGGTTACCGGATTTGACCCATTTGGTGGGGAAATCGAAAATCCGGCTTATGAAGCAGTAAAGCTTCTTCCAGATCAGATTGCCGGAGCGGAAATAATCAAGATGGAAGTTCCCACTGTATTTGCAAGAAGCACCCTTGCAGTAGAAAAAGCATTGGAAGCTTATCATCCAGATATTGTAATCAACGTAGGACAGGCAGGAGGCAGAGCCTGCATCAACATCGAAAAAGTTGCTATCAACCTGGCACAGGCCAGAATCCCAGATAATGATGGAAAAGCCCCCACAGATACTCCTTTGCAGGAGGATGGCAGCAGTGCTTATTACACGACCCTGCCAGTGAATGCCATTGTAGAAAATATCCGCAGCCACGGACTGCCGTGTCATGTTTCTTACACAGCGGGAACCTATGTGTGCAACTGCGTTATGTATAACGTATTGTATATGTCCGAAAAGAAATATCCCAACATTCGGGCAGGATTCATCCACATTCCATACTCCACTTCCCAGGTAGTCAATAAGCCTAATGGAACCCCGTCCATGTCTATTGCAGATATGGCAAAAGGAATTGAATATGCTGTCGAAGCAGCTGTTCTCAATGAAAAAGATATCAAAGTTCCAATGACCGGAATTACAGAATAAGCTCAAGATTTTGATACAAGCCGTTCGCACATTTGTGCGGGCGGCTTTTTTTGCAGTTTTCAGGAATCATGGATACAAGCCTCTGCATAGAATGAAAACAATGAAGTTTCTATGGGAGGGAAAATGTGTGAAAGGTTTGCCGGAAGAACGCGCTGTGATACTGGCCCAGTATATCGCAGAGAACAAAGCTACTGTAAGACAGGCGGCAGCGAAGTTTGGGGTATCCAAAAGCACCGTACATAAAGATGTGGTGCACAGGCTCAGACAGATGAGTCCGGGGCTGTATGAAGAAGTCAAAAAAGTTTTGGAACAAAATAAAATGGAGCGGCATATTCGGGGAGGAATGGCTACCCAGAAAAAATATCAGCATTTGAGAGAATTAAATCATCACGACCATGAAATAAAAATCCGAAAAGAAAACGGATATAAAAAATGATCAAAAATTAAAGTAAATAGAGGAATAAATCATATAGATATACAAAAAAAGGAGCGGAAGCCATAAACAATATACAAAAAGACTTGATTTTTTTCCAGAAATTCAATATACTGTAAGAGTAATAACTTTTTCATACTTCTTTTTTAATATTTCTTTTTTTCTTGGCTGTTCATATAAACCTGCAAAACGGTGCAGGAGTTTCTACGTGGCAACCCAAATGCCTACGCTATGAACAGAACCACCTTTTTATGAAGTATGTGCTTTTGCCGCAGCAGCTCTGCGGCCACCAAATTTTGATATTTTCTTGATATTGTCTTTTTCCCGTATAAGCAAAGAGCACCGGCTGATCCCGGTGCTCTTTGCTTATTTTATAATATTTGTAGTAAATGAAAAAGCTCAAGGGAAATCCCTTGAGCTTTTATAATTTCTATGTCAGTCAAAAGCTGATTAGCAGAACTTAGCTGGGTTAACTTTTACGCCAGGGCCCATAGTGGTAGCCAGAACGCAAGATTTAACGTACTGACCTTTAGCAGCTGCTGGTTTAGCTTTGATGATAGCACCCATCAGAGTGTCAAAGTTTTCCTGGAGCTTTTCAGTACCGAAGGAAGCTTTGCCGATTGGGCAGTGAATGATGTTGGTTTTGTCAAGACGATACTCGATTTTACCAGCTTTTGCTTCCTGAACTGCTTTAACAACGTCAGGAGTTACAGTGCCGGCTTTTGGAGAAGGCATCAAGCCTCTTGGGCCGAGGATTTTACCAAGACGACCAACAACACCCATCATGTCTGGGCTTGCGATTACAACGTCGAAGTCCATCCAGCCGCCCTGAATTTTCTGCATATATTCTTCAGCGCCAGCATAGTCTGCGCCAGCTGCGAGAGCTGCGTCAACTTTGTCGCCTTTGCAGAATACCAGAGCGCGAACAGTTTTACCAGTTCCGTTTGGCAGAACAACTGCGCCACGAACCTGCTGTTCAGCGTGACGGGAGTCAACACCCAGTCTTACGTGGATTTCTACGGTTTCATCAAATTTAGCTTTAGCTGTTTTCAGGCAGTTTTCAATAGCCTCGTTGGTTTCATACAGAGCAGCAGTATCAACCAGTTTAGTGCTGTCCTGATATTTCTTTCCATGTTTCATAATTAATTACTCCTCCTTATCCTGAGTGGTAAATGCGGAAATCTCCTCCCACCCGGGGAGAACTAATCAACTACCTCGACACCCATTGCGCGAGCAGAACCAGCGATCATGCTCATAGCAGATTCGAGGTTTGCAGCATTGAGGTCTGGCATTTTCATCTCAGCGATTTTCTGTACCTGTGCTTTTGTGATTTTTGCTACTTTATTTTTGTTAGGAACACCGGAACCGGTTTCGATCTTGCACTCTTTTTTGATGAGTACAGCAGCCGGAGGGGTTTTTGTAACGAATGTGAAGGATCTGTCAGCGTAAACGGTGATAACAACCGGGATGATCAGACCAACATCGTTTTTAGTTCTCTCGTTAAATTCTTTTGTGAATGCCATGATGTTAACACCATGCTGACCGAGAGCAGGGCCAACCGGTGGTGCCGGTGTTGCTTTTCCGGCAGGGATCTGCAGCTTAATGTAGCCGGTAACTTTCTGAGCCATTAGTAATTGCACCTCCATAAAATGTGGTCAACGGGGCAAGAAGTAAATTTTTCTGTCCCTCCCACGTCGGCATATTTTCACCCAATGTGAAAACAGCCCAAAACCCTTTCGGGCACGACTTAAAACGGGTTAGGGTTTTAAGTCACCTCATCAAGACGATATTATTCTATTGTCTCTACCTGATCCAGTTCAAGCTCTACGGGTGTCTCTCTTCCAAACATAGAAACGACAACCTTGACTGCGTTGCGTTCGGTGTCGAGTTCTTCGACCACGCCGATAAAGCCGTCAAGATAACCGTCGATGACCTTAACAGAGTCGCCAACTTCAAAGTTGACTTCTACCTGTTTCTTTTCCACACCAAGAGCAGCCACTTCCTCATCGGATAATGGAACCGGTTTGGAGCCAGGTCCAACAAAGCCGGTTACTCCACGAATGTTGCGGACAACATACCAGGAATCATCTGTCATAATCATGTTGACGAGAACATAACCCGGGAAAATTTTGCGTTCCACTTCACGCGTTTTGTTGTCTTTAATCTCAACAACCTTTTCGGTAGGAACCATAACGCCGGCAATCAAATCATGCAGCTTACGGTTTTCCACCGCATTTTCGATATCTGTTGCAACCTTATTTTCGTAACCGGAATAGGTATGCACAACATACCATTTTGGAGCTTCGGACATAGTTGTATTACCTCCAATGGTGTAGATGATTTGAGTAAGCTATTGTTAGTGGAACAAACCAACGAGTGCGTTGAATACAAAGTCGATTGCGCCAATGCACACGCTGAAGGCGACCAGTACAGCCATAACAACGCCAGTGTTGTTGATCACGGTCTTTTTGCTTGGCCATACAACCTTTTTCATTTCGCCGCGCATATCCTTGAAGAATCGTTTGATACTAGCAGCGGTACGTTTGAAAAAGCCTGGTTTTTTTTCATCAGCCATTTAAGCAGCCCGCCTTTCGCCTACTTGGTTTCTTTGTGAAGTGTGTGTTTCCGGCAGAACTTGCAGTATTTGTTCATCTCAAGTCTGTCAGGATCGTTCTTTTTGTTTTTCTTTGTGTTGTAATTACGCTGTTTGCACTCTGTGCAAGCTAAAGTAATTTTAGTCCTCATATCGGCACCTCCTGATAAAACGGATTTTGTTTGCCTCCCTCGTAAAGGAAACGCTTGAATCTCCAACCAGACGGAACAAATCCGGCTGTTGGTGGGTGGATGGTTCATTTTTGGACATAAAAAAAATAACCCTTTTAGAGGTATCAAAAGCATAACACATCAAACCTGCCTCGTCAACGGATTTTGGCGTTTTTTTGCGACTTTCTGCTAAGTTTATTTATTCTGTAACATAACGTGATATTTTGCAGGGGTGTTCTTGGCCGTTTTGGCAGATACGGTCAGGCTGCACAAAACCAAAAGAAGGATTTTTTCCATATAAAAAGGAAGACTTCGGGTGAATACTCACAAAGCCTATCGGGCGGATGTGTGCAAAATGATACAATGATACCATTGAAAGAGCTGTGGTTTATGTGATACAATAATAGCTACTGATTTATTTTATATAAAGAGGAAGACCGGCAGCATCCTTTGTCAGAGAAAATACATAACAAAGCTTTCTTTAACATACAGAATAAAAATAGAAAGACCCGATTAAAAATAAAAGTAAGGAGTGTTTCCTTTATGAGCAAACAGAAAATCAGAGTGGCCGTACTGTTTGGCGGCGTATCCAGTGAGCACAAGATTTCCCTGATCTCTGCGACCCAGATGATAAAAAATCTGCCGGATTACTGCGAGGTCATCTGCATCGGCATTACCCAAGACGGCCGCTGGGTGGAATATACCGGTGATGTGGAGAAAATCTGCGAGGGCCAGTGGGAGTCTGACCGCAGCCTGCGTACTGCCATTGTGTCCCCTGACCGTTCCCATAAAGGAATCGTTCTTATGGGCGAAAACAGCTTCGAGATTGTTCCAGTGGATTTGTGTTTCCCAGTTCTTCACGGAAAAAACGGCGAGGACGGCACCATTCAGGGCTTGTTCCAGCTGGCAGGAATCCCCTTTGTTGGATGTGATTTGATCTCCAGCGCAAACTGCATGGACAAAGAAATGACCCACACCGTTCTGGAAGCCAACGGCATCCAGATGGCAAAATGGACTATTGTGAACGAACAGAAGATGAAAGATTTCCCTGCTTTTGCACAGGAAGCAGAGGAAAAACTGGGCTATCCAATGTTTGTTAAGCCAGCAAACGCAGGTTCCTCTGTAGGCGTAAGCAAGGCCTATGACCGTGACCAGCTGTATACCGCCTGCCTGACCGCTCTGAAGGAAGACAAGAAGGCAGTTGTGGAAGAATTTGTTGACGCACAGGAAGTGGAAACCGCCGTTCTGGGCAACGAAGAACCACAGGCAGCAGGCGTAGTAGGCGAGCTGGTTCCGCTGGTAGACTTCTACACCTATGAGGCAAAATATGTTGACAACACTACCGCTCTCTATATCCCTGGCAGAGTGTCCGAGGAAACTTCGTTGAAGCTTAGACAGACTGCTGAAAAAGCATACAAGGCAATCGGATGCAGCGGGTTCTCCAGAATCGACTTCTTTGTTCGCAAGAGCGATGGCGCAGTCATCCTCAACGAAATCAACAATATTCCTGGATTTACTGCCATCAGTATGTATCCAAAACTCTGGGAACATTGTGGTGTCAGCTGTCCTGAACTGGTGGAAAAACTTGTCCAGCTGGGCCTTGACAGAAACTAGGAGAGGGAGTCGTCAGACGATGGATAACAGAGCAATCGGCGTATTCGATTCAGGCCTGGGCGGGCTTACCGCTGTCAAGGAACTTCACAGGATTCTTCCCAACGAAAACATTGTATATTTGGGTGATACCGGCAGAGTCCCCTATGGCTCCCGAAGTCGGGAAACCATCATCCGATACGCTAAGGAAGATATTGACTTCCTGCTGAAAAAGGATATCAAAATGATTGTGGCAGCCTGCGGCACTGTTAGCAGCACCCTGCCAAAGGCTGTTTCGGAAGCACTGCCTATCCCTTATGTAGATATGATTCTGCCTGCGGCTCAGGAAGCCTGCGCTCTCAGCAGCGAAGGAAGAATCGGCGTGGTGGGCACCAGTGCCACCCTGAAAAGCAACGCTTTTGGAAAAGCCATACGGAGTATCTCCAACGAGATACGGGTTTTTGGTTCTCCCTGCCCTCTGCTAGTCCATCTGGTGGAAAATGGGATGATCCAGCCGGATAACCAGATCACCTCCCTGACAGTACAAATGTATCTGGAACCACTGATGAAGGAAAATATCGACACTTTGATTTTGGGATGCACCCATTACCCGATTTTGTACGATACTTTCAACAAAATTTTAGACTATAAAGTCACGCTGATCGACCCTGGAAAATGTGCAGCGCGGTATGTACAGAGCATTTTAATGAAAAATGATATGCTGGCAGATCGAGAAGAACAGGGTGTGACAGAGTACAATGTTACCGACGAAACCGAAACTTTTGACAAAACAGCTTCCATCTTTTTGGGGGAGAAAGTCACCGGCGCAGTCAACAGAGTGACATTGTAGAAAAAACGAGCAAAAACGGCTGACAGAGCCGATATCTCAAGATAAAGGAAATGAGAAAATGGAAGCTCAGAACGATATGAAAAAAGATGTCCTCATCACCATCAAGGGAACCCAGAAGGTAGCAGGAGATGAGGATGTCATCGAAATGATGACGACGGGAAGATTTTACCGGAAAAATAAACTTTACTATATCAGCTACGAGGAAACCGAAGCAACCGGTTATGCCGGATGCAGAACCACTTTGAAAGTTGGCCCCAGAGATAAAGTGACTATGACAAGATTTGGCCCGTCCCGTTCCCAACTAATTGTGGAGCAGAATGTCCGCCATCAGTGTCAGTACGATACTGGTTATGGGGCCATGACCATCGGTGTGATGGGCAGCGTATTTGAAAGTACCCTGGGGGAAAACGGAGGCAAACTGACCTTTGGTTACACCCTGGATATCGAAACCACCGTGGCAAGTGAAAACGTTGTGGAAATCACGGTGAAAGAACTGGCAGAAAAATAACAGAGAGAATAGAAGAACTTCAGAAAGGAAGCAAGGATATGAAACCAAACTTTGTACAGGACGCAATGTCCGAGGTTGAAAGCCTGATTAAAAACGCATTTACCAAAGCTATGCAGGAGGGCAAACTTCCTGAAAATGAGATTCCATCCTTTACCGTTGAGATTCCGTCCGAAACCTCCCACGGGGATTTCGCTTCCAACGCAGCAATGGTTTCCGCAAGAACCTTCCGCAACGCTCCGGTAAAGATTGCAAATATTCTCACCGAAGCTATGGATTTTGACAGCGCACGTTACATCGACCGTGTAGAAATCGCTGGCCCTGGCTTTATCAATTTCTTTGTAAACCAGGTATGGTTTGCAGACATCGTAGCAGGTGTTCTGGAAGCAAAGGAAAATTACGGCCGCTCTGACTACGGAAAAGGTCAGAAAGTTATGATCGAATTCGTTTCTGCAAACCCAACCGGCCCAATGCACATGGGCAATGCCCGCGGCGGCGCAATCGGCGACTGTCTGGCAGCAGCTATGGATGCCTGCGGCTATGATGTAACAAGAGAGTTTTACATCAACGATGCCGGCAACCAGATCGAAAAATTCGGCAACTCCCTGGAAGCAAGATACCTCCAGATCTACAAAGGCGAAGATGCGGTAGAGTTCCCGGAAGACGGCTATCAGGGCGCAGATATCAGAGAACGTGCTCAGGAATACGCAGATATTCACGGAGATTCTCTGCTGGAAGTTTCCGGCGAAGAACGCCGCCAGGCTCTGGTTGATTTTGCTCTGCCAAAGAACGTGGCAAAACTCAAGGAAGACCTGGGCAAATACCGCATCGAATATGACGTATGGTTCCCAGAAAGCTCCCTGCATCAGTCCGGCGCAGTAAAAGCTGTTGTGGACAATCTTACTGCAAGAGGTTTGACCTACGAAAAAGACGGAGCTGTTTGGTACAAAGCTACCGAATTCGGCGGCGAGAAAGATGAGGTTCTGGTTCGTGCCAACGGCAACCCAACTTACTTCACCGCAGATATCGCTTACCACAAAAACAAATTCGATGACAGACACTTTGACCGTGTCATCAACGTATGGGGTGCAGACCATCATGGTCACGTTGCAAGACTGAAAGGCGCAATGGACGCAATCGGTGTTGACGGCAGCAAACTGGATATCGTTCTTATGCAGCTGGTTCGCCTGATGAAAGACGGCAAGCCATATAAGATGAGCAAACGTACCGGCAAGGCAATCACTTTGTCTGACCTGATTGACCTGGTTCCAATCGACGCAGCTCGTTTCTTCTTCAATATGCGTGAGCCAAACTCCACTCTGGACTTTGACCTGGATTTGGCTGTGGAAGAATCTTCCCAGAACCCGGTTTACTACGTTCAGTATGCGCATGCAAGAATCTGCTCTATCCTGCGTAATCTCCATGCACAGAATATCGAGCCAAGAACCTGCACTGTTGAAGAACTGAAACTGCTGACTGCTCCAGAAGAAAAAGAACTGATTCGTGTTCTGGCTCAGTGCCCGCAGGAAATCATCAGCTCTGCTAAGAACTATGACCCTGCAAGAATGACCCACTATTTGGTAGAAGTGGCAACTCAGTTCCATAAATTCTACAATGCCTGCCGTGTACAGGGCGAAGAAGAATCCCTGATGCAGGCAAGAATCTCCCTGTGTGTTGCAGTTCGCACTGTTATTGCAAACATGCTCAAACTGCTGAAAATCACCACACCGGAAACGATGTAATTTCGGCGTTCCGAAATCGACGGAGGATGAGATGGACATTGGATTATCGCAGCCGCTGCTGATGGATGGAGCAGCGGCAACAAATCTTTTTCTTTGTGGGATGCCCAGCGGAAGCTGTCAGGTACAGTGGATGCTGGAATATCCTCAGAAGGTTAAAGAACTCCAGATGCAGTTTTTGCAGGCAGGAAGCAGAATCATCTGTACACCTACTGCCCAGGCCAATGAAGCTATTTTGGAAAAATGGGGACTGGAAGACAAAGTTGGAGAATATAATCAAAAGCTGGCATCTATGACGGTGGAAACCTGCCGCAGCTATGACCCAAAGGTCATGGTGGCAGGTGTTGTACCTCCCTTGAAGCTTTTGGCGGAACCTTTCGGGGACACTCCTTTCTTTGACTTAGTGAACCTCTACGCCCAGCAGGCATTTGCTTTGAAAGATGGGGGAGTGGATCTGCTGATTGCAGATGCCATGGATACCATTTCCCAAAGCAGGGCGGCAATCCTGGCCTGCCGTCAAACTGGTTTGCCGGTGATGGTGACCCTGAATGTAGAACAAGACGGAGAAACCCGCATGGGCAGCGATTTGGTTTCGGCTTTAATTATTTGTCAGGAGCTGGGAGCCTGCGCTTTTGGACTGTCCTGCTGTGACCGGCCAGAAAATCTGTTCCATCACATCGAAGAAATTGCTCCTTATGCCAAAGTCCCCATCATTGTCCGCCCAAGAGCCGGAGAGAGCTTTGAACAGCTTCTTTCGCCAGAGGAAATGGCTTTTCAGATGGAAGGACTTCTGGAACGGGGGGCCTCCATTCTGGGAGGATGCTGTTACACCACCCCAGAGCACATTCGGGAAATCGGCAGAATGATGAGGGATTTTCCTTTTGAAAAGGTAAAGATACAAAAAGAAGATGAGGATACCATCCTGATGGCAGGAGCGACTGAACCTTATTTTCTGGATGAATATTTCGACCAATCAAAACCAATCTACTGCCGCAGCGATATGTCTGATGAACTGTTGGAGCTGGAAACCAGCGGGGCGGATGTGGCCACCATCATGATAGAAACGATAGACGATGCCTATGATTTTGCCCTCAATGCCCATATGCTTCATATCCCGGTATCCTTCCTTTCGGACAACGAAGAAGCGTTGGAAATGGCATTGCTGATGTATAATGGCTGCGCCTTCGTAGATGCCCGAAGCAGTCTGGATGAGGAACTTCTCCATAGACTGGCCAAAGGATACGGCGCAGTTGTCCGATAAAAGAATATAAAAAAA
>SAMEA104404103__coassemble_485_pt1 | contig 28780 bp, 23 predicted proteins | sample SAMEA104404103__metabat2_high_PE_024 | metagenome-assembled genome bin SAMEA104404103 (sample SAMEA104404103) | Balaenoptera acutorostrata
TTGATATACAACACTCACATTATATCAAATTCAAAAGGATGGTCAATTACAATCCGTCCATTGAAACGAAAAATATCCCCCTAACAAATCGACTCTTGCTTTTTGCTCCAGAGTGGACTGTCAATAAAATCTGTAGACCGGGATATGAAAGAAAGACCGTTGGAAAACTCCAACGATCTTTGGCGGGAACGTGTGGGAATTGAACCCACCTATGCAGCTATTAACTGCAATTACTGGTTTTGAAGACCAGAGGGCACACCAGCACCCATCCGCTCCCAAATGCATTTAAAACTATATCATAAACTTATTCTATTGGCAAGGGATTTATGATAGATAAAACAAATAATTGGATTTTTGCCTAAATATTCATAATTCAACTTCAATATATTATGATAAAATTCATAAAGAAGAAAAGCTCACCTGAATGATTCAAGTGAGCTTTTTGCTATTTTACTTTAAAACACGGGCATCGCCGACTTTTTTGGTGATGTTCTTTTTATCCCAGTATTCCAGAATCGCTACGGCAAATTTTCTGGATGCGCCCATCAGGTCACGCATTTCTGCCAAAGTGATCTGGCCGTTTTTGGCGACCTGCTCTTTTGCCATTTCCAGAGCCTTGTTGTAGTAGTCGATGTGGAAGTAGATTTTTTCTTCTACACGAACAATGCGGTTGTTTTTGCCAAGAGCCTCCATAACGGCTTTGAAGTTTTTGATTTTGGGGAATTTGGCTGCAATCTGGTCTGGGGATTCTGGAGAAAATCCTCCTTTATAAAATTCCTGCTCAATCAGTTCCTGGTTGTTATCGGTCATGGCATCAAAGGATTCCAGAGCAACACAGCCGTTGACGATTTTCAGAATTTTTCTGTTTACCAGAGAATCGGTGATTTTGTCGATGACGCTGGTATCTTCATATTTCAGGAATTTGCTGCGGAACTCCTCACGCTTCATACCGTCACGGAGAGGATTTTCTTCATGGTAAGCAGTCAGCAGGCGGACTGCATTTTCTTTCAGGCGGTTGAGATATTCGGTGTGAATGACAATGTGGTCGTTGATTTTGAAAGCGGTTTTATCTTTAATCAGTTTCTGAATCTGCTGATAGAAATGTTCCTCAGGAATAGCAGTCTGTACCTGTAAAAATTCCAGAGTTTCAAATCTGGAGGAATAGTCCAGCAGAGCTTCGCTGATTTTTTCCTTGTCAGAGCCGGTTTCCTTGACAGCCAGAGATTTCAGAACGGCTTCATCATTGCGTTTATGCTTAAATGGATTGGAGTCCAGAATCTTGCCGCCGCCGATGGTTTCCAGAGGAGAATAGAATCTCAGCACGAAGCGGTCCCCGGTTTTAACAGCGATTTCCTCCTCCAGACGCAGCTGCGCAAAGCAGCTTTCCCCTGCGGTGATGCTGTCCCGATCCAGAAGGATAACTTTACACAGCACATCCCGTGCGCCGTGATACAGGTGCAGGCGGGTACCGTTGAGAATCTGACGCTCGCAGTCTTTCAGGATGTTGAGCTTAATGTCAATCATCATGGTGGTGTGCATGGTGTCCGGTGCTGCTACCACGTCACCTTTGGACAGGTCAGATTTTTTAAGGCCAGCAAGGTTCACAGCAACTCGCTGTCCAGCATAAGCTTGTTCCACGTCGTGGGAATGTACCTGAAGATTGCGGATACGGCTTTCGATGCGGGAAGGATAGATGGTGACAGGGTCGCCCACCTTCATAGAGCCTTCGATGAGAGTTCCGGTAATAACAGTGCCGAAGCCTTCTACGGAGAAGATACGGTCAACCGGGATTCGGAATGGTACACTTAAATCTTTTAACTGGGTGTGTTTGTCGATGAGAGAGAAAATCTCATTGCGGAGCGTGTCGATGTTTTCTCCAGTATAGGAAGAAACTGCGATAATCTTGGCATTTTCCAGGAAGGTTCCTTCCACTTCTTTGCGGATGTCTTCCTGAATCATTTCCAGCCAGTCCTCGTCTACCATGTCTTTTTTGGTGATGACGATGATGCCTTCTGGAATATCCAGCAGGGACAGGATGCCCAGATGCTCTTTGGTTTGAGGCATGAAGCCTTCGTCTGCGGCAACTACCAGCAGAGCTAAGTCGATGCCGCCGGCTCCTGCCAGCATATTTTTTACAAATTTTTCATGGCCCGGCACGTCGATAATGCCAGCTTTTTCGCCGTCAGGAAGATCGAGATAAGCAAAACCCAGTTCAATGGTGATGCCTCTCTTTTTTTCTTCCTTGATGCGGTCGGTTTCGATGCCGGTCAGGGCTTTAATCAGGGCAGTTTTGCCGTGGTCAACGTGTCCGGCAGTTCCGATGATGATGTTTTTCATTTAGAGAGCCTCCTGACAGCAGTTCTTTACGCTCTGGGCTACATAGTCAAAGTGGCGTTCTTCAATGGTGCGGACATCCAGAAGAAGCCTGTCTTTGGAAATGCGAGCAATGATTGGCAGGGGAGAGATTTCACGAAGACGTTTTTCCAGTACATCCAGAGAAACCTTTGCAGGTTCTACAGCAACGACAGAGCTTTTGATCATCTGAGTTGGAACAGAGCCGCCGCCTACCTGACCGAAATCTTCGTCCAGAGATACGGTGTAACTGCCGTCGCAGATTGCTTCAAAGCAGGAGAGAAGTTTCTGACCCTTTGGAACCAGGGCATTCATGTTTGCAGTAATCATGCGGAGGGTTGGATTGCTTTCCAGTACTTTTACTGGGTCAAGATATTCTCTCAGGGTAGCTTCCAGAGCAGCCAGAGTCAGCTTGTCGATACGGAATGCGCGGGTGAGAGGATTTTTCTTCATAGCTTCAATGAAACTTCTCTTACCGATGATGATACCAGCCTGTGGGCCGCCCAGCAGCTTGTCGCCAGAGAAACTGATGACATCAGCACCGGACTTCATAGCATCCAGCACGTTTGGTTCATCCAGGATACCGTAGTTTTCCAGACGAACCATAGCGCCGGAACCTAAGTCGTAGATAACAGGAATATTCTTTTCGTGACCCAGAGCAACCATTTCCTCCAGAGTAACTTCCTGGGAGAAGCCCAGAATCTTGAAGTTGCTGGTGTGAACCTTCAGGAATGCGCCGGTATTTTCTGTAACAGCTCGGGCATAATCCTGGGGATGGGTCTTGTTGGTGGTTCCCACCTCCACCAGAGTGCATCCGCTCTGCTCCATGATTTCAGGAACACGGAATGCGCCGCCGATTTCAACCAGCTCACCGCGGGAAGTAACAACTTCTTTTCCTCTGGCTACGCTGCTGAGTACCAGCATAACTGCGGCTGCGTTGTTGTTAACTACCATAGCGTCCTCTGCGCCGGTCAGTTTGCAGATCAGCTCCTCAACGTGGGAGTAGCGGCTGCCGCGGCTGCCGTTTTTCAGGTCATATTCCAGAGTGTTGTAATCCTGCGCAACGCTTTCGATGGCTTTGACTGCGGAATCACAGAGCTTTGCACGTCCTAAGTTTGTATGGAGGACGATGCCGGTGGCGTTGATGACCGGACGAAGGTTCATAGATGTTTTTTCCTGTACCAGGGCCAGCACCTGATTGCAGATGCACTGGGTTTCCAGGCATGGCTCATTACCTGCCAGAATGGACTGACGCAGGGAGCTGATGGTTTCACGGATGGATTCGGTCAGGATGGTGTGCTGTTCGGTGACACCGGCAAGGCTTGGATGACGAAGCAGGTCGTCTACTTTTGGGATTTTTCTTAATAACTGAGAATTAACGCTCATATAAAAACTCCTGTCTGTTGTTAGAATAAAAATGTAGAACCACGGAGAAAAAAGCTTCTGTCGTTCTCCGAAATGAATGTCTGAAGCGTGACTTTATTGTACCAAAAAAAGACCGCAGGTGCAATGAGCCGGACTTTGGTTTTGGGGAAGAAAGTTTGGCTTTTCATTGAGTAATGGTGCTGAAAATGATATAATGGGAAAAAGACTATTCTCTCTGTTGGGAGATTAACTCGTCAGAAAAGGAATGATCGTTATGATAAACCGCCTGATGACATCAAGAAAGGTCAGAGGATTTCTGTTGACCATTCTTATCCTGTCGGCGATTACAGCCGTGCTTTCTGCGGCACTTCCCCTCAACCGCAAAAAATCAGCAGTCAACACTTTGGGAGAGCAGTCCCTCTCCGAGGCCAGTTCCCTGGCCTTATCCATGGAATATTACAATGGGCCAAGGATTCAGTCTTTGCTGGATTATCCCGAAGCCACAGCCTGTTATCACAGCCTGTGCAGCTTTCTTCTTCGCGCAAAGGATACCCTTTCGTATGACAGGGCATATCTTCTTTCTGCCGATGGAGAGGGAAATATCGTTTATCTGGCAGATGCAGATTTTTCTTCCAAAGAAGGCGATTTCAGAAAAATTGGGGATTTGTACAACGAACCCAGATATAATAAAAAATGTATTGCAATTCTCAATGACCAGTTTGCAGGAAGAAAGGGTCAGACCTTTGTTCCTGAAATTTTGGACAAAGACTACATCATCAGTTATCTGCCAATCCATAATAGTCAGAACGAAGTGATAGCAGTTTTAGGCGTGGATGCCAAGCTTTCCTATTCTGATTTCAGCCACTACGGGGTCATCGACTTTGAAAAGCTGATGACAGGCAGCGGCATCCTGTTTATGATCAGCTTAGTGCTGTTTGTGCTGTGCATGGACAAGGGCCTCAGTGAAGATGAAAAAGAAAATCGTTGGAGAAAGAGCAGAGGTCTGCCCCCCAAACCCTTGAAGAAGGATAAAATCGTGGTAGATCCTCTTGACGACATCGACCCGAGTGATTATCTGTAAGGATGAGAAAGGTGGAAGGGAAAATGGAGAAACAGACAGATAAAATTATCGAAAAGGCAGTCCTAAAAATTGTGGAAATGTTTTCCCCAAGCAAGGTAATCGAGTACAATACCAAATATGATATGGAGGGGGAGCTGACCTCCTTTAAGCTGTGCATCATAGGCCGCATCGAGGATAAACGAAAAATGCTGACCCGCATCTACGATGAGGTGGACAGCGATATCCCCTATGATGTGATGTTCTATACTGACGAACAGTTTGAGGAACTCAAGAACGAGAGCACCGCTTTCGCTTCCAGAATCAATCAGAAAGGCAGGGTACGCTATGGCAAGTAGGCAGCGCTCACGTCATCACAGTGGCAAGGACAGTTGTCGGTACTATGATTGGCTGGAACATTCCAGCCAAGACCTGATTGCGGCAAAGATTCTTTCTGAGGATGACCGATGTTATCGCTTGAGCGCCTTCCACTGCCAGCAGTCCATCGAAAAAGCCCTGAAAGCCTATATCCTTTTGCAATCGGATGTTTTGGTGGATGGCCACAACCTGACCTGGCTTTGCCGGCAGGCACAAAAATATGATAAGGGTTTCCATCAGTGGTTCGACGAAAGCGCAGACCTGAACCAGTGCTATATCGAAACCAGGTATCCTGCGGATATCGAGATAGAATATACCTACAAGATGGTCAAAAACTTTTACCGTATGGCCAAAGAAATGTATCAGTATATCTTCGCCGAAATCGATAAGGAATTTGAAGCCAGAGAAAAAGCAGAAGAAGATGCGGTGTTCTATCGCTGAAAGAAAGACAAAAAGCCTCTCTCCGTACAAATGGAGAGAGGCTTTTTTATTATTCCAAACAAATTATATTGACTTTTATAAGGGGAAAGGCTACAATAGAAATGAAAAAGTGTTCCGTTTGGAACACTTTAGAGCAAATTTTATGAAAGGAGAAGAATTATGACCGAGCAGATCAAAAAAACCATGAACCGATGTAAGCTCTTTGCAGGGATAGATCTGGACGAAGTGGAAGCCTTGCTGGATCGAATCGAACTGGGGAGATTTGCGAAGGGTCAGGTGATCTATTCTCCCCAAAACTACCTCCATTCTTTGGGCATCCTTGTTCGGGGGAAAGCGAAAGCGGAAAAGGGAAAAGGCGTTCTTCTCAACGAATTTCAAGAGGGGGACTGCTTTGGGGTCTGTGCTTTGTTCAGCGACAAAAAGGAGTATGCAGCCACTATTACTGCAAAAACTGACTGTGAGGTCTGGTTTATCAGCGCAGAACAAATGCAGGAACTTTTGCTGACCTGCCCTCAGCTTGCTCTCAATTACATCAAATTTCTATCTGACAGGATTCGGTTTCTGAATCTGCGGATAGACAGCTTTACGGCATCCAGAGCGGAGGAAGCACTTTTATGTTATCTTCGTCAAAGACCTGACGGCAGAAGTGAGGATGTTCCCATGTCAAAAATTGCAGAAGGACTTAATATCGGAAGGACTTCTCTTTATCGGGCAGTGGAGCATCTGGAATCCTGCGGGATGATCCGAAAGCAGGGCAGGGTCATTGAGCTTGCCTACACCAATCACTGTGAAAGGAATGAAACTACAAAATGAAAAAAGGCATGAAAAAATGGCTGGCCGTTGCCATGGCAGCATCCATGATGTTTGCAACGGTTTTGACCGGCTGCGGAGAAAAAACTTCCGATGAAGCTCCACAGGAAATCATTCAGGAGGAAGAAAAGGCAGAAGAAACTGCGGAAGAAGAAAAGAAGGAAGAAGCAAAACCAGAAGCAGCTGTACCCGGTGAAAGTGAAGACAAAAAAGAGCAAGATGTAATTTCTGTAGCGATGCTCAAAGGCCCAACTGCTTTGGGCGCGTTGGATTTAATGGATAAAAATGAAAAAGGCGAAACAGAAAATCACTATGAAATCGTTCTTGCAGGTGCTCCTGATGAAGTGGTGGCAAAAGTAGTTTCCGGTGAAGTAGATATTGCAGCAGTACCAACCAACCTGGCAAGTGTGCTTTATAACAAGACCAACGGCAATGTGCAGATGGCTGCCATCAATACGCTGGGTGTGCTGAACATTCTGGAAGTTGGAGATACCGTCCATTCTGTAGAAGACCTGAAAGGTAAGACCATTATTGCCAGTGGTCAGGGCGCAACCCCTGAATATGCCCTCAACATGATTTTGGAAAAGAATGGTTTGACCCCTGGAACAGACGTGGAAGTTATTTACAAAACAGAACATTCCGAGATTCCGCCAATGCTGGCTTCCGGCGAAGCTACCATCGCCATGCTGCCTCATCCGTTTGCAACCGCAGTTTTGATGAAGAACGACCAGGTTCGTATTGCTCTGGATATTACCGAAGAATGGGACAAAGCAGTAAATGGAGAAAGCGCAATTACCACAGGCTGTGTGATTGTACAGAAAAAATTTGCAGAAGAAAATAAGGATGTTCTGGATAAATTCCTGACCGAATACAGCGCATCCATCACAGAAGTAAACAGCGAGGCAGGCCTTGAAAAAGCAGCTGAACTGGCTGAAAAATATGACATCATCAAAAAGCCGATTGCACAGAAAGCAATTCCAAAATGTAACATTGTTTTCGTGGAAGGCGATGAAATGCAGAAAATGTCCGATGGCTTCCTGAAGGTATTGTTTGACGCTAATCCAAAATCTGTAGGAGGTACTCTCCCGGATGAAAACTTCTATTACAAACGATAACATACAAACCAGAAAATACAAACCAGAATTCCTCCCATCCCTGGGGGGAATTTTGGTTTGGCTGGTTTTATGGCAGATTGCCGCCATGAAAATCGACATGACCCTGCTTCTGCCTTCTCCCATCGAAGTACTCCACCGGCTGGGACAATTATGCATCACCGCAGATTTTTGGGATACGGTGCTTTATTCTCTCCTAAGGGTCTTGGCTGGATTTTTGGGTGGACTTGTTTTTGGCAGTATTTTAGCTTGGCTTGCCTGGTGTTCTAACATTGCACAGGCTTTGATTTCTCCGCTGATTGGCGCGCTGAAAGCCATTCCAGTGGCTTCCTTTATCATCCTTGCTTTGGTGTGGGTGAAGACCTCTTACCTAGCGGCGGTGGTTTCCTTTATTATGGTAGTTCCCATGGTCTACCACAATATCCGGGCCGGACTGGATGCCGCTGACCCGGAGCTTTTGGAAATGGCGCAGGTGTTCTGCTTATCTCGTTGGAAAAAATGCCGATACATCTATCTTCCGGCTCTGCTTCCATTTTTCCTTTCCGCAGTCAGCAGCGCACTGGGCTTTGCATGGAAATCCGGTATTGCTGCCGAGGTTTTGGGAAAACCAGCCAGAGCCATCGGAAAACAAATCAACGATGCAAAGACCTATCTGGAAATGCCCGACTTGTTTGCGTGGACTTTGGTGGTGGTGATTTTGTCCATCTTGCTGGAAAAAATAGCAGTGGGCATGGTGGGAAGGATTGGGAGGAAAAATAATGAAGCTGGAAAAGATAAGCCTTTCTTACGGAAATAAAAAAGTTCTGGAAAATTTTACACTGGAATTTCCGCAGACAGGCAGAGTGTGTCTGTTTGCGCCTTCTGGAGCAGGAAAAACCACCATATTAAATCTTTTGTGCGGACTGAAAACGCCTGACAGCGGAAAAGTTTTGGGAACGAAAGATAAGAAATTCGCTATGGTTTTTCAGGAAGACCGGCTGATTCCAGGATTGACAGTTTTGGAAAATATCCAACTGGTGCTGGGGGAGGAAGAAGATTCTGAAGCAGAGAGTCTTTTGGCTCAAATGGGGCTGGCGGGAGAAGAAAAGGCTTATCCCGGCGAACTTTCCGGCGGCATGAAACGCAGGGCCGCCATTGCCAGAGCGTTGACTTTTGGGAAAAAACATTCTGGCCAGGCAGTATATCTTCTGGATGAACCGCTGAAAGGTCTGGATGAAAAAACCGCAGAACAGGTGAGGAAAATTATCTGTCGGTGCTGCGAAGGGTCTTTGTTGGTTTTTGTCAGCCATGATAGAGCGCAGGCGGAACGAATGGCTGACAAGATATTTTTCCTGGAAGGGGAGCCTGTGCAGGTAAAAGATATTTGGAACAAAAAATAATGGCTGTACCGAATTTTTCGGTACAGCCATTTTTCTATTGAATTATTCTGCTGGAATTTCCAGGAATTTGACGATTTGTGGGAAAAGTTCTTTTGCATCGTCGTATCCCATAGCGTAGAGCGCACGGAGAGATTCTTCGTTGGCTTTCATGGCACTGACTTCCACCGCTTTTTGAGGGCGAATGATAAAGGCCTGTCCCTTTGCCTGAAGTTCATTGCAAAGATCCCTTTGGTGGCGGTCAACCAAATGCCGCTCCTCAAAGGCTTTGACAAAATTAGGATACTCCCGATAGACCCGGCGGACAATTGGGAGATTAGAAGCAGGCTTGCGAATGAAGGAGGCCTGCTTGGTCATGATGATGATGTGTTTAGTGTTGCCGTCCTCCATGGCCTGCTCAACTGGAATGGGGCAGGTGATGCCTCCGTCCAGATAAGGCTGATTTTTTAAATAAAAGATATGGGAGAACAGGGGCAGAGCAGCAGAAGCTCTTGCTGGGAACAACTTGTGATCCATCTGTTCTTTGGAGAAAAAGTCACATTTTCCTGTCATCAGGTTGCTAGCTCCAGCATAATATTTTAAGTCAGAATCAAAGAAACGCTTGTAATTAAAAGGAATATATTCTTCTGAAATCACATCGAACATAAATTCCATATTGAAAGCGCAGTGATATTTTAGCATATTTCGGGCACTGATATAGCGTTTATCATTGCAGAATCGGAAGTTGATTTGAGCAGTGCGTCCCGGCTGGTGGGAAAGATAGTTTAATCCATTGAGTGCGCCGGCAGAAATTCCATATACCGCAGGGAGATACAGACCCTGTTCCATAAAATAATCCAGAATGCCGGTTGTATATAAGCCCCGGAAGCCGCCGCCTTCCAAAACCAGAGAGGTGTTTTTTAGGGAAGGATAATTCATAAGCCCCATCCTTTCTATCGATATCATAAATAAACTCATAAACTGACGAAAAGTCATTGATAGCTTTATTGTATCTTTTCAGCTGGGGAAAATCAAAGCATAAAATGTAAATTTTGCGCTGGAAAATTTTCCAAATAAGAAAACCGACAGATTTTTAAAAGAAGTCTGTCGGTTTTGGTCGATGGATTATTCGATGGTTTGAGAAGAAGCAAGGATAGAATCGGTGCTGTCCTGGATATCGTCTGGAGTCAGGGAAGCAGAAAATACGTTTTTTCCCAGAGGCTTCAGGTAAATTTCTGGTTCGCAGCCAGGTTCCCAGCTGCCCTTGTTGTTGGCGATCATCCATTTGCCGATGATGCCGCTGCGAAGTTCACGGCCTCTTGCCCAGAAAACTTCGTTGTTGATAGCAAGCTCTGCATCCTTATGCCAGCCTTCCAGGTGAAGAACGATGGAGCTCCATTCTTTATCCAGATATTCGTCCTTGAAGTAGTTGGTGAGCCAAACGCCGTAGCCGCCGCCGTTTGGCAGGAATTTGCCGTTATTCCACGCTTTTGCTAAAACAATATGTGACATGATATTACACTCCGTTTCGTTTGATTGCAGAACCCTCTCTGCGATTATTGCTCATAAAACATTTTGACGAAATTTAAGAACACTTCCCCCACAAAGGACAGGGGATTGGTCTTGTGGTTCACCATATACAGCTGGCGAACCATGGATACGCCGCTGAGGTCGAAGCTGAGAATCAGCCCAAAGTTTTCGTAATCTTCCACTGCGGCTTTGGAAATCACGGAAATGCCCATGCCCTGGCTGACAGAATGTTTGATGCTGTCTGGGTCATTGAATTGGGCAGCAATTTTCAGCTCGTCCATGCGGACACCGGCTTTTTCCAGAAAACGCTCCATCTCTCTGCGGGTACCGGAACCTTCTTCACGGATGACGAAGGGTTCAGTTTTCAGGATATCTGTGCTGATTCCACCATTGCAAAACTGCCGGAATCTTTCATTGTTGGGTGTGATGATGACTAGGGGGTCTTCTGCAAAACTTTCAAAAACACATTCGGGACTGTGGGTATCAGTGCCGCAAAAGCCGATATCTGCCAGTCCCCTGGATACGCTTTCCACCACCGATTCGCTGTCTTCCCGGCGGATGTTGAAGGTGACATTGGGATATTCTTCCCGAAAAGCAGAGATGATTTTCGGCAGGATGTACTGGGAAGGAAGGGTGGAAGCACAGATGGTCAGGCTGCCTTTTAGCTCTTTGTTATAGTTTTTGACTGCGCAGCAGGCATCGTCCCGAAGTTTGAGCATTTTTACCGCATACTGGTACAGGATGCTCCCTGGTTTTGTAGGGTAAACGCTGCGAGTGCCCCGCTCCAGCAGGCGGGTATCCAGCTCCCGCTCCAGTGAGCTGATATGGGCACTGATAGTGGGTTGTGTCAAGTAAATACGCTGGGCCGCTTTGGAAAAGCTTTTGAGCTTTACCACATAAACAAAGGCTTCCAGCTGCTTAAAATCCATAGGTCGTTCCTCCCTTTTCCAATCAGGAGTGGAAAGTGATAGATGAAATCAATAACAGTAAGCTCATTATAACAGATTTCAATAGGAAATGAAACTAAAAGCAAGCAGAATCCTATTGTTTTTGAATATAATTAGGGGTAAAATATATACAGATTATCTATAAGCACGTATCATTTTGACGAGATATATATTCTAAAAACATTGATATGCCAAAATCCCCATCACAAAGGATGGTTTGGATAGAACGGAGGACAACAATGGCTCATACAAAACGACTTACCGAAATGACCAAGGGAGCAGGCTGAGGCGCAAAAATAGGCCCGGATGCCCTGGCGCAGGTTCTGCACCAGTTACCAAAATTTTCTGATGAAAAACTCATCGTTGGTTTCGATACCAGCGACGATGCTTTAGTTTATCAAGTAAGTGACGATATTGCTGTAGTTCAGACCGTTGACTTCTTCCCGCCTATCGTGGATGACCCTTATGTATTCGGTCAGATTGCAGCAGCAAATTCTCTCAGCGATATTTACGCTATGGGCGGTGACCCAACTCTGTCCATGAATTTAATCTGTTTCCCCACCTGCCTGCCAATGGATGTTATGGCAAAAATCATGCAGGGCGGCGCTGACAAAGTAAAGGAAGCAGGGGCTATCATTGCAGGAGGACATACCATCGAGGATTCTGAACCCAAATATGGTTTATGTGTTACCGGTTTCATTCATCCTGACAAGGTCATGACCAACAGCGGCTGCAAGCCGGGAGATGTGCTGGTGCTGACCAAACCTCTGGGAATCGGCGTGCTGACTACTGCCTACAAGGCAGAGCTTCTGGACCAGGAAACCACGGACAGAATGATCGAAGCAATGTCTACCCTGAACAAATACGGCAAGGATGTCATGATGGAAGTGGGAGCCAATGCCTGCACCGACGTTACCGGTTTCGGCCTCATCGGCCATGCCAGCGAAATGGCTAAGGGCAGCGACCTGACCATCGAGCTGTACAGCAAGGAGGTTCCAATTATCGAAGCTGCAGTTGAGTTTGCAAAAATGGGCATCATCCCATCCGGCGCATATCACAACATGGCCTTCGTCAAGGACGATGTTTCCTTTGAGCCATCCGTAGAACAGTATATGCAGGATTTGCTGGTTGACCCGATCACCTCCGGCGGTCTGCTGATTTCTGTACCGGAAGAAAAAGCAGAGGAATTGGTTCGCAAGCTGGAAGGCGTTACCATCTGCAACAAAATCATTGGCCGTGTAACGGAAAAACAGGACAAGGCCATCAAGGTTTTCTAAAACAGGACAAATAAAAAAGGGACATTCAAAAGAATGTCCCTTTTCTGATACAGAAAAATATTATACGTTGAAGCGGAACAGAACAACGTCGCCGTCCTGCATTACGTATTCTTTGCCTTCGGAACGAACCAGACCTTTTTCTTTGGCAGCAGCGATGGAGCCGTTAGCCATCAGGTCTTCGTAGGAGATAACTTCTGCGCGGATGAAGCCTCTTTCAAAGTCGCTGTGAATCTTGCCGGCAGCCTGCGGTGCTTTGGTGCCCCGGGTGATAGTCCATGCTCTTACCTCTGGTTTGCCGGCGGTCAGGTAGGAGATGAGGCCCAGCAGATGATAGCCTGCTTTGATGAGTCTGTCCAGACCGGATTCTTCCAGACCGATTTCTTCCAGGAACATCAGCTTGTCTTCCATAGACATATCAGCGATTTCTTCTTCCAGTCTTGCGCAGATTGGAACAACTTCGGAGTTTTCTTCAGCGGCAACTTCCAGAACTTCATTGTAGAATGGGTTGGAGTCGATTTTGCCATTGAAGTCGTTTTCGCTCATATTGGCAACGTAGATGATTGGTTTGTTGGACAGGAGAGGAATGTCTGCCATGATTGCCTTTTCATCATCGTCAAATTCCATGCTGCGGGCAGATTTGCCTTCTTCCAGGTGGGCTTTGACACGGTTGAGCAGGTCAACTTCAGCAAGATATTTCTTGTCGCCTTTTGCAGCTTTTACAGCTTTGTCGATGCGGCGTTCCAGAATATCCAGGTCGGAGAAAATCAGTTCCAGGTTGATGACTTCGATATCTCTCTTTGGCCCAATGCTTCCTTCCACATGGACGATTTCGCCATCTTCAAAGCAGCGGACTACATGAACGATAGCGTCCACTTCACGGATATTGGAAAGGAATTTGTTTCCCAGACCTTCGCCTTTGGAAGCTCCTTTTACAAGACCTGCGATATCTACAAATTCGATTACGGCTGGCGTGATTTTGTCTGGCTCATACATTTTTGCCAGTTCGTCGATTCTGTAGTCTGGTACGGCTACGGTGCCGATATTTGGCTCGATGGTGCAGAATGGATAGTTGGCGGACTGAGCGCCGGCATTGGTGATTGCGTTAAACAGGGTGCTCTTGCCGACGTTCGGCAGACCCACAATACCTAATTTCATGTTGTTTCGTTCCTTTCTATGCTTAAAAAAGATAGTGCAGTCACAGGACGGACGTTTCGGCTTTTTCCAGGTCGTTTTGTCCGCCGTTCGTTATTATTATACCGTTGCGATTTATTTTAAGCAAGCCTATTCTGGAGAACAAGGCCGGGAAAATCGGATTTTCTTCTGGATATTTTGAGGGAATTTCTGGGAGAAAGGAGAAGATTTCATGGGTTTTGCAAAAACTGTTTAAAAAATCTTCATCACTTTTTGGCACAATTTAGTATAATTAAAAAATAGGGACAATATTTTGCCGGAAAGTTTTGGACAGTCCGAAGGGATATTGTTGTTTTGAAGTTTTTGCAGGAAGAAAAGAGAGCCGACAAAAAATGGTTTTCTCTTTGAATCCACTGTGCTATAATATAGGAAAGTGCAGAAGAAAAAGGAATAAAAATGATGGACCTGACGGGTGTGCCGCTGCTGCATCGTCAGAGGATGAGCCATTGAGGAAGGACAAGCGGCGGGGAAATGGAGCAAATCTTATGTCTATGGGAAAAATCCTGGTTGCGGACGATGACCAGAATATTGCAGAGCTGTTAAGATTATACTTGGAAAAAGAAGGCTACACCGTCGTAGTGGCTTCCGATGGTGAAATGGCTATCGAAAGATTCAATGCGGAAAATCCAGATATCGTACTGCTGGACATCATGATGCCAAAGCTGGACGGCTGGCAGGTATGCCGTGATATCCGCAAAAAATCCAACTGCCCAATTATTATGATCACAGCCAAAGGCGAAACTTTTGACAAGGTGCTGGGTTTGGAATTGGGTGCTGATGACTATGTGGTAAAACCTTTTGATGCAAAAGAAATTATTGCAAGAATCAAAGCTGTTATGAGAAGAACAGGAAAAACTTCTTCCGGCAGCGATACCAAAGAAGTTTCTTACGATAAATTGGTTGTCAACATGACAAAGTATGAACTGAAAGTAGACGGCAAAGTTGTTGATACACCACCGAAGGAACTGGAGCTTCTGTACCATCTGGCCAGCAATCCGAACAGGGTATATACCCGCGATCAGCTGCTCAACGAGGTATGGGGTTTTGAGTATTACGGCGATTCCAGAACGGTTGACGTACATGTAAAACGTCTGCGTGAAAAGCTGGAAGGCGTGTCCGACAAGTGGTGCCTGAAAACAGTTTGGGGCGTTGGATACAAATTTGAAGTGAAGGAATAATGCTTTTGAGCCGCTGTACTTTGGACAGCGGCTCTTTGTTTTTGACAGGAGGGGGATCTTATGCAGCGAGGTTTATTTAGAAAATATTTTACCATGTGCTGTTCCATTGTGCTGACCAGCATCGTGATTCTGGGTGTGATTTTTATGGTCTTTGCATCCCAGTATTTTAAAGAAGATAAGATGAGCGTTTTGGAGCAAAATGCCCATTATGCAGCAGAGCTGACCAAGGAGCATATTGTATCAGTGAATGGGGTCTATCAGATTGTGGACTACAGTTCTTCCATTATTGGAAGCTGGGTTCCAATGGCCAAGGCCACCAATGCGGACATTTATTTGTCCAATCTTTCCGGGCAGGTACTGTTGTGTACCCATATGTCCCGGTGCAGCCACCAAATCTACGGTATCGAGAACAGCATTATCGAAGATGTGAAAGAAGATGGTATCTTTACCGAAGTCGGAAACATGGGAGAAATCTACAAGAATCCATATTATACCGTAGGTGTACCGCTGAAGCTTCCTGACGGTACTATTGCTGGTGTGGTATTTTCCTCCACCTCGGCAGAAGGCATGACCGATTTTATGAGCGAGCTGTTTCGGATGTTCCTGCTCAGCGCGCTGGCTATGATGGTGGTGACCTTTGCTATGGTGTATGCGGTAACTTCCAATATGGTGCGTCCCCTGCGGGAAATGCTGAAAGCTACCGAGGCCTTTGCAAAGGGAGATTTCAGTGTCCGGGTTCCTGTGGACGAGCGTGACGATTTAGGAAAGCTTTCCATGGCGTTTAACAGTATGGCGGCAAGCCTTGCCCAGCAGGAAACAGTCCGCCGCTCCTTTATTGCCAATGTTTCCCACGAACTGAAAACGCCAATGACCAGTATCGCAGGCTTTGTAGACGGTATTTTGGATGGAACCATTCCGCCGGAAAAGGAACGTCATTATCTGACCATCGTTTCGGAAGAAGTCAAAAGGCTTTCCCGTTTGGTTCGCTCTATGCTGAACATTGCAAAAATCGAGGCTGGAGAAATGAAGCTGAAACCAACTGTTTTCGATGTGAACGAAGTGGTATTATCCAGTATTTTCACCTTTGAACAAACCATCGAAAACAAGAATCTGGATATAAGAGGGCTGGATGCGGGCAAGATAATGGTGGAAGCTGACGAAGATTTGATCCACCAGGTCATTTACAACCTGCTGGAAAATGCAGTAAAATTTGCAAATGATGGCGGTTACATCGAGGTGGGTTATGTAGTAGAGCCAAAACGCACCTATATCAATATCAAGAATTCCGGCGCAGGCATTCCGAAGGATGAAATTTCCAAAGTATTCGACCGATTCTATAAAACAGACCGCTCCAGAAGCATCGATAAAACCGGCGTGGGTCTGGGTCTGCACATCGTTCGTTCCATTGTGAACCTCCATCAGGGCGAGGTCATCGTCCGCAGCGTGGAAGGAGAATATTGTGAATTCAGCTTCTCGGTTCCCAATGCGCCAAAGACATTGAACAAGCAGGCAAAGATTACAGCACCAAAAGATAATTAAAGGATTTGCGGAAAAGATTTATTTAAAAAAATAATCCAAACAGTTTAAGAACAGTTTCATATATGGTAATAAATTGCCAGTATAATAGAAACTGTAATCAAACGATAAAACAAACTGTCTGCGTGAGGTTAAATGAACAGGCAGGAGGAGGCAATTGAAATGGATGACAAAAATCTCAACCCCAACGGTTTTGAACCGCAGGAAAACAATCCCCAGGGACAGTCCCAGAGCGAACAGCCCCAGCAGGAATCTGCTTCTCAGAATCGGGGATGGGTATTTTCCGATAAGAATGTAAGCGGCAATCAGCAGAAAGAAGGAACTTCCCAGCAGCAGGAAACAGCAGACTCTCATCAGCAGTCCCCGGATGAAAACGGCTGGTATCGTTCCGGCCCTACAGGGCAGAACCAGCAGACTGGCAACGGATATCAGAGCAGATATTCCTATAACCAGAATCCAAACGAATCTTATCAGAACCAACAGCCAAACGACCCCAAGGACAGTGAAAGCTATAAATGGAACTATGAGGATTATGCTCAGGAAACCCAGAAGAAACCTTCTTCCAAAACAAAAAAATGCAAAAACAAGGGTCTTAGGGTATTTACCATTATCATGTGCGCCATCCTTTGTGCAGGTGTACTGAGCATGGCAGGCTATGGAACTTATAAACTGGTGACACAAAATCAGAACCAGAAGGAAGAATCTTCTGCTGAAAGTTCTGGCGGCGGGGAGAATGTTTCCCCAGAACTTAGCCTTACGGATAAGCCCAAGGTTGCGGGAAATCAGGAAGTGAACCTGGCTGAAGGAGAACTGACCATTACCCAGAGAGCCAACAAGGTTCAGCCTTCCGCAGTAGGCATCATTGCTTATCTCCAGAATTCCAACAGCATCTTCGGAGGTGAACAGAGCCAGGGTTCCGGTATCATCGCTACCCAGGATGGCTATATCATCACCAACGCTCACGTTGTTGCAGGAGCAACCAGCGTTAAAGTGGTTCTCCACGATAATACAGAATACAACGCAGTTATTGTTGGAGCAGACGAAAAGACCGACTTGGCTGTACTGAAAATCGAAGCAGACGATTTGACACCGGCAGAGTTTGGCAACTCCGACCAGATGGAAATTGGCGAACAGGTCATCACGGTAGGAAACCCAGGCGGCCTGGAACTGGCTGGCAGCATCACAGTAGGTTATGTATCTGCTCTCAACCGTCCAATCACCACCACTACAGGAAATACCATCAACTGCATCCAGACTGATGCTGCCATTAACCCAGGCAATTCGGGCGGCGCTTTGGTAAACAGCTATGGTCAGGTCATTGGCATCAACTCCCAGAAAATCGCTGCTACTGAGTTTGAAGGCATCGGCTTTGCAATCTCCATCAACGAAGCGCAGCCAATCATCAACGACCTGATTCGTTACGGCTATGTAAAAGGCAGAGTAAAAATGGGCATCACCATGCAGGTCATTGACCATACCAGCGCACAGATTTATGGATACGAACCAGGCATCGGCGTAGTCGCTGTTGAACCAGGTTCCCCAGCTGACAAAGCAGGTCTTGTTCCGGGTGATATCATTACCGAGGTGGACGGCGAAAGTGTAACATCTTCCAAAACACTCAGTTCTATTCTTCAAAAGCATAAGCCAGGGGATGAAATTACCCTGACTGTGTTTAGACAGAGCAGACAGAGCTATGGAAAAGACCAGCATCTTACGATGAAAATGCAGCTGGCAGAAGCAGGCGCTCCAACGCCAAAGCAGGTTCCAAATCAGCCACAGCTGCCAGTTCACCCATAAACGGCTTTTAACAGAAAATTCTGTTTCAGGAGGTTTCCCGAATAATTTTCGGGAAACCTCCTTTTTTGCTCAAAACGGTTCTGATAATTGTCAAAAAATTAACCTAACTCGGCTGGAAAATCTGTATAAACTAAGAAAAACTTACCAAGACCTCAGAAGAATTGTTGATTTATTTGCCGAGGTAGGCTATAGTTTAAGGTAGTTTATCCAATACGATACCCTCTATACTGTGTAATTTATTGTGTAATTTTGAAAGGAGCTGCCGCATGAGAAAAACCAAAATCATTTGTACACTGGGACCGGCAAGCCAGACAGAGGACGTTTTAAGAGAATTGATTAAAGCAGGAATGAACGTAGCCCGCTTTAACTTTTCTCATGGTTCCCACGAGGAACACAAACAGAAATTAGACCTTCTGAAAAAACTTAGAGCAGAAATGGATATTCCGTTAGCAACTCTGCTGGATACAAAAGGCCCGGAAATTCGTCTGGGCAAATTTGAAAACGGAGAAACTCAGCTGGAAGAGGGGGCTGAATTTACTCTGACTACAGAAGATGTTTTGGGAACCAAAGAAAAAGCTAGCATCACCTTTAAAAATCTTCCAAGAGATGTAAAGCCAGATGACCGCATTTTGCTGGATGATGGTCTGATTGAGCTGAGAGTTCTGAAAGTAAATGATACAGAGATTCTTTGTAGTGTTGTAAACGGCGGCAAAATCTCTGACCGCAAGGGCGTCAATGTTCCTAACGTCAATCTTTCTATGGAGTATCTCAGCGACACCGACCGCAGCGACATTGAGTTTGGCATTGAACAGGGCTTCGATTTTATCGCCGCTTCCTTTGTTCGCTGCGCACAGGATATCCTCCAAATCCGCAAGATTCTGGAAGAACGCCACTGCAACACCATCAAGATTATCGCTAAGATCGAGAATGCCCAGGGTGTAAACAATCTGGACGAAATCCTGCGTGTGGCTGACGGCATCATGATTGCCCGTGGTGACATGGGTGTTGAAATTCCGCTGGAAGATGTTCCTGTGATTCAGAAAATGATTATTCAGAGAGTTTACAACAGCGGCAAATATGTTATCACCGCTACTCAGATGCTGGACAGCATGATGAAACATCCTCGCCCAACCCGCGCAGAAGCTACCGACGTTGCCAACGCAATTTACGACGGCACCAGCGTTATCATGCTGTCCGGTGAAACAGCCGCAGGAAAATACCCAATCGAGGCTGTAAAGACCATGGCCCGCATTGCAGAACGTACCGAAGAAGATATCAATTATCGCCGCCGCTTCCGTGAGCACGACGCAGATCAGGACAGAGATGTAACCAATGCAATCTCCCATGCAACCTGCTCTGCTGCTTACGACCTGGAGGCTTCCGCCATCATCACTGTTACCCAGTCCGGTCAGACTGCCCGCATGATCAGCAAATATCGTCCGCAGATTCCGATTATCGGCTGTACCACTCAGACTGCTACCTATCGCCATCTCTGTATGTCCTGGGGTGTTGTTCCAGTGCTTTGTGAAGAACAGAACACCGAAGACAAGCTCTTTGCCCATGCTCTCAAACGCGCTAAGGAAGGCGGCATGGTTACCGACGGCGATCTGGTGGTTATTACCGCTGGTGTTCCTCTGGGTATCCCAGGAACCACCAACCTGCTGAAAGTCCAGACTGTTGGCGATGTAATGCTCCACGGCAAAGGCATCGGCAGAGGCAGCGCACAGGCAGGCGTTTGTGTGGCTACCAGTGAAAGCGATGCTCTGCGCCGCTTCCGTGACGGAGATATCCTGGTCATTGACCAGACCACAAATGCTTTGCTTGACCTGATGAAAAAAGCTTCCGGTATCATCACTTCTGTTGGCGGCACTGACTCTCATGCGGCAATCGTTGGACTGACTTTAGATATTCCGGTTATCGTGGGCGCTGAAAACTGTACCCAGGTTATCCGCAACGGCACATGCATTCTGATGGATGCAGGTAAGGGAATCGTATGTAACCTTGCTTCCCAGCAGGGTTAAAATAAATCCCTCATCGGGGAAAAGATAGAAAGGAAACAACTATGGCAAATGCTTTGAGAAAAGGACTGGCACTGCTTTTGGCAGCGGTAATGCTTCTTTCAGTGTCAGGCTGTGGTGAAGAAGAAAAACCATCTGTGGATCCTTCTGAACAGCAGGAACAACCTGTTGAACCGGAAAAGGAAGAAAAACCGGAGGAAAAACCAGAAGATAAAACTCCTGAAATTCCTCTGGAACAGTTCAACGATGAGATTCGTGCAGCTAAGGAAAAGAATGATGACATCGTTGGATGGCTGAAAATTGATGACATCAAGGTTGACGGCGCAGTTGTTCAGGGCAAGGACAACAAACAGTATGAACGCCAGAACGAATGGAAAGAATACAGCTGGACAGGAAGCTACTTTGCTGACTACGAGTGTAAACTTCGGGAAGGCAGAGAGGGCCTTTCCAAGAACACTGTAATCTATGGCCACAACGTTCACTTTGATGACAACAAGGACGGCGAACGGTTCAGCCAGTTGTTCTACTTCAGGGACGAGGAATTTGCAAAGAAACATCCTTACGTTTATTTCTCCCTCTACGATGACCAGACAGCGGAAGGCGGCGAGCGTTCCAAAGATGAGATGGTATGGGAAATCTTCTCGGTATTCTACACCACAACAGATTTTGACTATATCCGCATCAACAAGGACTACCGCAAGCCGGAAGAAGGAGAAATCACCGATGCGCAGCTGATGAACATTATCACAGAAGCCCAGCAGCGTTCTGAGTTTGTCTATGATGTTCCAGTTACCGGAGAGGACAAGATTCTGACTCTGTCCACCTGTTCTTACAAGTTCGGCAGAAGAAACGATGTCCGCTTCGTTGTCATGGCAAAACTTCTGGACGAGGATGCACCTCTGAAAGAAGAAGCTTCCCTCACCGTAAATGCCAACAAGAAAACTGTTGAATAGGCTTTCCCCGAAGCTTGAAATCACCCCGATGGATTTTCCATCGGGGTGATTTTTTGTAAGGCGCAGTAATTTTCAGCTGTGAGGACACTATGTATATAGGAAAGACAGGTTAAACGACAATACGAGAGGAGAGAGCAAAATGAAGAAATGGATTACCTTGATGCTGATTTTATCTCTGGTTACGTTAACTGCCTGTGATTTGGATAAAAAAGTTCCCGACCTGGCTTCAAAAGAAAAAGAGGCAATTCAGCAGGAAACCCTTGAAGAACCGGAAGCACCTCCAGCAGAATCGGAGAAAGAAATCAAAGCAGCTCCAGTTTCTTTGGAAGAAAAACCGGAACCGGAAAAAACTGCCCAAAGCAAAGACAAATCAGCTCTTTTGGAAAAGCAGTCAGTGCCTTTTTGGCAGAAGGGTTTGTCTGAAGAAAGTTTGAACGTTTCGGGACAGATTACCTGCGCTGACCCATATTCCTATTTTTATTTGATGGATAACAGCAGGAAATTGTGCTGGGATGCGTCACAGATGTTCTCTGAAAATGCAGAAAAAAGCAGCGCAGACCTGCTGATCGGTTATGCGGAAGAAACAGATTATATTGGTGAACGGATAAAAGAAGATTATTTTGCAGAAATCGTAAACCTTAACGATGACAAATATCAGCTTGAATTTTATGAAAATGGCGTTAAGGTAAAAGAATCCAAACGAGGTGAAGGATTTGTAAACGAAGTTCTGCTGAAGGTGGAGGAAGACGCTTATCAAAAAATCCTAGACAATCTTGACCAGAAAATCAATTTGGCGCAGGAACACGGAAGCGTTCAGTGGTTATCTTCCATGAAACGCAGCCGGATTACAGAGATGACTTTCACCACCGCGGACGGAACCCAGTCTAAAACTTACGGTGGATTTGACAATTATGTTTATGAAGATGTCAACCAGATGGTAAAAAACTGTCGGGTTACAGAAAAACGTCAGTTGGAAAATGCAGCTTCTGTAGTTATCAACTTTAATAACAGCTTGCAGTTGAAAGTTTATCTGGATGAGAAGGAACTTTTGATCTATGCCAGCGACATTGATACCGCTCTGCTGTATGAATTGCAGTTTCCGGGAGGAACAAATATCTATGAGAAGTACGCCAAGGGGCATCTGAACCCAAGAACAGGTAAACCGGTAATTTATCTCTACCCGGAAGAACCGACACAGTGCCATGTGGAAGTGGGGTATCCTCAATTTACCTATACCTATCCTGCTTATGAGGATGGATGGGATGTGACCGCTTACCCTGATGGAAAACTAATCAACCAGAAAGATAACAGCGAACATTATTATCTGTTCTGGGAGGGAAATGAAAAGATTCAATGGAACTATTCCGAGGGGTTTGTAATAAAGGGAGAGGATACAGAAAGCTTTTTGAGAGAAAAGCTGTCCTTTATGGGTCTAAACCCAAGAGAGTACAACGACTTTATCACCTACTGGGTTCCACAAATGAAGGAAAACCCCTATAATCTGATTACTTTTGCGGGAGAACAGTATGAGAAGCTGGCTCCCTTGACCATCACGCCAAAGCCGGACAGCCTGCTGCGGATACACATGGTATACAAACCATTGACGGAACCGGTAGAAATTCAAGAACAGAAATTGGTTCCTTTTGAGAGAAAAGGTTTTGCCGCAGTGGAATGGGGCGGAACCAGAGATGATTAGGGACTAAAAAACAAAAGCACCTGACAAAAAGTCAGGTGCTTTCTTTATGCTCGAAGTTTATTTGATGCGGTTTCTTAATTCTGCAACGATTGGTGCCCAGTCCATACCATGAACGGTGGCGGCCTCTTCGATAGACTCGCCCTGAGAAGCTGGTCAGCCAATGCAATGCATACCAAAAGCGAAGAATACTTCAGCCAGGTTTACATCATAGCTCAGAATCTCGCCGATGGTGGTGTCTTTTGTTACCATAAATTCCATGAATCGTTGTCCTCCTTTCTTACAGGATCATCCTTATTATAATACAAAAATCCTGATAAAATCAAGCTGTAAAGTTGTCCTCTAAAATTTTTGACCGAGAAAAATCCAGAGAAATAAACATCCCCCAAACTTTTGCGGGTTTGGGGGATGTTGATTAGTCGTCGTCTTCCTCAGATTCTTCTTTTACAGGAAGAATCTCTGCGCGAACTTTTGCGATGCGGCGTTCTTCTGTCATCAATACAGTAAACTCTACGTTTTCGATGGTGATGACAGGGTGTTCGTCTTTTGCCGGGATGCGGTCAAGTTTGTCGGTGATGAGTCCGCTGAGGGTATCGTAGTCAGATTCATCTGCAATATTGACACCCAGAGCATCTTCCAGGTCTTCGATGGAAATGGTTCCGTCCAGTTCAAAGACTGTGTCGGATACTTTCTGGAATTCTTCTTCCTCGTGGTCATATTCATCCTGCATATTGCCTACGATGGACTCCAGCAGGTCTTCCATGGTAACGATACCGGAGGTGCCGCCATATTCATCAATGACAACTGCCATCTGCATTTTCTTTTCCTTAAAGGTTTTGAACAAATCGGCGCAGCGGTTGGATTCGGGTACAAAGATTGCTTTCCGAATGAACGGGGTAATCGGCTGATGCTTCATTTCTTCGGAAGTTTCCGTGATGCACTGGAGCATATCTTTTGCATAGATGATGCCGATGATGTTGTCGATGTCATCCTCATATACTGGGATTCGGGAATATCCTTCTTCTAGGGCGAGGGTGATAACATCCATTACAGTAGCGGTATTTTCCACAGCGGCCACATCGGTTCGATGGGTCATAACATCTTCTGCGGTGATGTCGTCAAATTCAAAGATATTATCAATCATATCGGCTTCATCTTTTTCGATAGAGCCTTCCTCGTTGCCCACATCGACCATCATGCGGATTTCTTCTTCGGTCACCTGGTCAGGTTTATTGTCCGAATCGATATGGAACAGCTTCAGGATCAGGTTTGTGCTGACAGAAAGAACAGCCACAAAAGGCTTTTCGATAACAAACAGCAGGCGGATCACAGGAGCTACCATCAGGGAAATCTTTTCTGGGTAATGCATGGCGATTCTTTTTGGCACCAGTTCGCCCAGAACCAGGGTGACATAAGAGAGAAGCAGGGTAATCAGCAGAATCGAAATGCTTTCAGCGGCAGAAGCAGGAAGGAAGGGGGTCATCAGTTCAGCCACTGGATGGGCAAACTGTTCGGCAGCGCTGGCAGAAGCCAGGAAGCCGGAAAGGGTGACACCGACCTGAATGGTGGAGAGGAACTTGGATGGTTCGGAAACCAGTTTTACAAGGGTTGCGGCGCGTTTGCTGCCGTCCTCCGCCATTTTTTTGAGCTTGTTGTCGTTGAAGGTCACGATTGCGATCTCACTCATTGCAAAGAATGCGTTGATGAAGATGAGGATCAGCAGAATCATAAGATGAAGCAATATACTGTCAGGGTCCATTTTTTTCTCCTTTGTGTTGTAGAACAGTGTCTATTTTTTGATTGTATTTTTCCCTTATCTACAGGCTTTCTGAGAAAAGGTTACTCTTTAATAATATACACAACAGGGGGAGGAATGTCAATTTGCCATTATGCCCAAATCGGGTGAATTTGGGCGGTTACGGACGTTTAGCTAAATTAGCCGTTGCAGCGGAAGTGTTTTTAGAAGAAATCGCGGCGGCACGAATAATTTTGGTATACCGTAAATTTTAGTTTCGTCAAGTGTTAAATATATAATAAACTTATGTTAAATACACAGTTTTAGTAATGAAAAATGACGAAAATTTCAGCGTGTGGTAAATATGTTAAAAAAATAGTTTGCGAATTTGATAAGTTGACACACTTTGTCCCTTTACAATACGCTCAAAAAATGCTAAAATTCTTAATGTAAGTATGTATGATATGCCGTAATACCATCATATAAACCATCAAGGAGGAATAAACATGGCCAGATCTATGAAAACCATGGACGGTAACAACGCTGCTGCATATGTTTCTTATGCATTCACCGAAGTTGCCGGCATTTACCCAATCACACCTTCCAGCCCAATGGCTGACTATGTAGACCAGTGGTCTGCACAGGGAAAAAAGAATATCTTTGGTTCTACCGTTAAAGTAATGGAGATGCAGTCCGAAGCAGGTGCTTCCGGTACTGTTCACGGCTCTTTGAACGCTGGTGCTCTGACAACCACATACACCGCTTCTCAGGGTCTGCTCCTGATGATCCCGAATATGTACAAGATCGCAGGCGAACTGCTTCCTTGCGTATTCCACGTTTCTGCTAGATGCGTTGCTTCCCACGCACTGAACATCTTCGGCGACCACTCCGACGTATATGCATGCCGTCAGACTGGTTTTGCTATGCTTGCTGAAACAAACCCACAGGAAGTTATGGACCTGGCTCCAGTTGCTCATCTGGCAACCATCAAGAGCCGCGTACCATTCATCAACTTCTTCGATGGTTTCCGTACTTCCCACGAGATCCAGAAGATCGCTGTTTGGGATTACGAAGATCTGAAAGAAATGTGCGACATGGATGCTGTTAAAGCTTTCCGTCAGCGCGCACTGAACCCAGAACACCCAACCATGCGTGGTTCCCACGAAAACGGCGACGTATTCTTCCAGCATCGTGAAGCTTGCAACTCTTACTATGAAGCAGTTCCAGGCATCGTAGAAGAATACATGGGCAAAGTTAACGCTAAACTGGGTACTGACTATAAACTCGTTAACTACTACGGCGCACCAGACGCTGACCGCGTAATTGTAGCTATGGGCTCCATCTGCGACGTTGCAGAAGAAGTTATCGACTACCTGACCGCTAAAGGCGAAAAAGTTGGTCTTGCTAAGATCAGACTGTACCGTCCATTCCCAGCAAAAGCTCTGCTGGAAGCAATTCCTGCAACTGCTAAGAAGATTGCTGTTCTGGACCGTACAAAAGAACCTGGCGCATTTGCAGAGCCACTTCATCTGGACGTTATGTCCGCAATGAGCGAAGCTGGCCGTGAAGCTACCATCATCGGCGGCCGTTATGGTCTGGGTTCCAAAGACACCACACCAGCAAGCGTATTCGCTGTTTACAACGAACTTGCTAAAGAAGCTCCAAAAGCTCGTTTCACCTTGGGCATCAACGATGACGTTACTCATCTGTCCCTGGAAGAAACAGAAGCTCCTAACACCGCAGCAGAAGGCACCATCGAATGCAAATTCTGGGGTCTGGGCGGCGACGGTACTGTTGGCGCTAACAAAAACTCCATCAAGATCATCGGTGACCACACTGATAAATATGTACAGGCTTACTTCCAGTATGACTCCAAGAAGACCGGCGGTATCACCATTTCCCACCTGCGTTTTGGCGACAAACCGATCAAGAGCCCATACTACATCAACAAGGCTGACTTCGTTGCCTGCCACAACCCTTCCTATGTAACCAAAGGCTACAAGATGGTTCGTGACGTTAAACCAGGCGGCGTATTCCTGATCAACTGCCAGTGGACTCCAGAGGAGCTCAACGAGCACATGCCTGCTGATGCTAAACGTTACATTGCTAAAAACAACATCCAGCTGTACACCATCAACGCTATCGACAAAGCTATCGAAATTGGTCTGGGCAAACGTACCAACACCATTCTTCAGTCTGCTTTCTTCGCTCTTGCTGGTGTTCTGCCTAAAGAAGATGCAATCGGCTACATGAAAGATGCAGCTACCCGCAGCTTCGCTAAGAAGGGTGAAAACATCGTTAAGATGAACCACCAGGCTATCGACGCTGGTTTCGACTACTACGTTAAAATCGACGTTCCTGCTGACTGGGCTGACGCTAAAGACTGCACAGAAGCAGAAAAACTTGAAGGTTCTGAAAAACTGGTTAACATGGTTCAGAATATCATGCAGCCTGTATCCAAGATGGACGGCGACAGCCTGCCTGTTTCCGCATTCATGGATCATGCTGACGGTACATTTGAACAGGGTGCTGCTGCATACGAAAAACGTGGTGTTGCTGTTATGGTTCCAGAATGGAATGCTACAACCTGCGTACAGTGCAACAAGTGCTCTTATGTATGTCCACATGCTACCATCCGTCCTTACGCTCTGAACGCAGAAGAAGCTGCTAATGCTCCTGAATGCGCTACACTGGTTGACAAAAAGGGTAAAGGCAAAGACGCTTACAAATACACCATGGCTGTATCTCCTATGGACTGCATGGGCTGCGGCGTATGTATCGGTGTTTGTCCTACAAACTCCCTGACAATGGTATCCCGTGAATCTCAGGATCACAAACAGCCTGCATTCGACTACATGGTTAAGAATGTAAGCGTTAAAGAAGATCTTGCTGATACTAAGAGCGTTATGGGAAGCCAGTACAACACCCCACTGCTCGAATTCTCCGGTTCCTGCGCTGGTTGTGCTGAAACTTCTTATGCTCGTCTGGTTACACAGCTGTTCGGTGACAGAATGTACATCTCCAACGCAACAGGTTGTTCTTCTATCTGGGGCGGTCCAGCTGCTACATCTCCATACACCGTTAACAAGAAGGGCCACGGTCCAGCTTGGGCTAACTCCCTGTTTGAAGATAACGCTGAGCACGGCTTCGGTATGTACCTGGGCCAGAAAGCTATCCGTGAACAGCTGATCGAAAAGGTGAAAGACCTGGTTGAAAACGGCGGCAACGACGCTGTGAAAGAAGCAGGCGCTAAATACCTTGAAACCGTAAATGACGGTGCTGCTAACACTCCAGCTACAGAAGCTCTGGTTGCAGCTCTGGAATCCTGCGGCTGCGATGAAGCTAAAGAAATCCTGGCTAAGAAAGAATACCTCTCCAAGAAATCCGTTTGGATCTTCGGTGGTGACGGCTGGGCTTACGATATCGGCTTCGGTGGTGTTGACCACGTTCTGGCTTCCGGCGAAGATGTAAACATCATGGTATTCGATACTGAAGTTTACTCCAACACAGGTGGTCAGGCTTCCAAGGCTTCTCAGATTGGCCAGGTTGCTCAGTTCGCAGCAGCTGGTAAAGCTATCGCTAAGAAGAGCCTTGCTGAAATCGCTATGTCTTACGGCTACATCTACGTTGCTCAGATCGCTATGGGCGCTGACCAGAACCAGACCATCAAAGCTCTGGCTGAAGCTGAAGCTTACCCAGGTCCATCCCTGATCATCGGCTACGCTCCATGTGAAATGCACTCTATCAAGGGTGGTATGACAAACTGCCAGAAAGAAATGAAACGCGCAGTTGACTGCGGTTACTGGAATATGTTCCGCTTCAACCCAGCTCTCAAAGCTGAAGGCAAAAACCCATTCACCATGGACAGCAAAGCTCCAACAACAGACTACAAAGAGTTCATTCTCGGCGAAGCTCGTTACTCTTCTCTGACTCGCTCCTTCCCAGAAAGAGCAGAAGAACTGTTCAACAAAGCTGCTGACAATGCTAAACTCAGATACGAGCATCTGCTCCGTCTGGGCGAACTGTACTCTGCTAAATAGTTTACAGTTATCTGT
>SAMEA104404103__coassemble_496_pt1 | contig 28379 bp, 20 predicted proteins | sample SAMEA104404103__metabat2_high_PE_024 | metagenome-assembled genome bin SAMEA104404103 (sample SAMEA104404103) | Balaenoptera acutorostrata
AACGATATCGGTCAGAGTTGTGCCTTTCTCTTCGAGAAGGTTTACAGACCAGTTCTTGTCGATGTTGCCGGTGTAGTGACCGTAGTCAACAACTACTGCTTTAGTGTTGTCGATTACTGGATCGCTCCAAGATGGAGCAACAGCTGCTTTACCAGCTACTTTTGCTGTACCGGAAATTTCAGTGGAAGAAACTGGAACATACATTGTATATGTTGTATTAGTTGTAGGATCAACGTATACAACCTGCATATCCTTCTGAATTTCAGCCTGAACATCTGCTACTTTACCTGTATAAGTTTTGCCATTGAAAGTAACTTTTACAGATTCAATATTTTTCTGTACTGGAATACCAGTCAGTTTATCGTTGTCATAAACATTAGCTGTGGTAGGCAGTTTTACGGTTGCTGCTTTTGCACCAGAGTTCTGAACGAACAGGAAGGTATCGCCAGTTTTCAGATTTGCATTACCAACACCACATCTTGCAGTCCAAGCTGCACTACCCTGTGGGTAAGCAACATATTTACCGCCAACCAGTTCTACCGCAAAGTCACCAGTGGTCCAAGAAGGTGCATTATCCCAATTTGCTTTAGTGGCATCCCATGTAGCTGTAACTGTTATCTGAGTTGCTGGAGTGTAGATAGCAGAATCTGTGAAGTCGATAACTACATCATTGATAGCATCTTCAGCAGCAGAACCTCTGTCGTATTCAGCGGTGTAATCCAGCTGATCATTAGCGTAAAGTGGCATCCAGATAACGTCGCCAGCCTGGAAGTCTACTTTTTTCTCGCTGGTGATTTTGGTGTTAGCATCTTTAACGATGTTGTTGTCTTTGTCTGTTACGAACAGTTCGCCATCAAATCTGAAGTTTACTGGCCATTTTGCGGTGTCGTTAGAATCTGTATTGTACTTGATAGCGAAAGCGTTTGCGCCCATGCCCAGTACCATAGCAGAAGCCATAGCTACGGAAAGAACTTTTTTCATGTCTTTCTTCCTCCTAAAAATAATTTGGGTCGTGACCATTGTATTTTAATACAATTATCATCCGCCCGATAAAATTGCACCTCGACGCTCCACACGCCTTGGTGTCTGTCATTATTCTATATCAAATTGGTTAATTCTGCAATACCACTTAGTCAACACTTTGTCTTTTTTATGTCGCACATCTCAATAATATTTACATTTTGGTAAAAGCCACCCTCAAAAAATGCTCTTTCCACCGACTTTTAACAGTAATTATTGCAAAAGAATGACAAACTGGTATAATTTTGCAGTCATACCCGTTTGCCACCCAATTTACACGACACTTGATATTTTATCTGTCTTATATCTCTCTATTCTCTTGTCTTTGTTGCATATTGATAGAATATTTATACTCACTATGCACATAGTATGCAGAAAACATTATCTTTCCCTTAACGATAAATAATAGGATTAATGGTCTTACTTGTAAGACCATTCGGCTCATGAGCCGAATCCTTTCTCTGCCGATAGAGCATATTTTCCATCACCCTTGCCATATCCCGCGCAGGCATTCTCATGCCCTCCTGCACCCAGGACACCAGCATCCCCTCCAGCCCTGCCGCGCAGAACCGATTGCCGTACCGCAGCTCCTCCCCAAACAGTGTCGGGTCCAGGCACCGCCCGCTGATAGCCTCGCACATCTGGTGCAGGATGCTTTCATCTCTTTTGTCCCCGCACAGCATTTTTGCAACATCTCGGTTTTCTTCTAAATACAATAATACTTTTACCAATAGAGGATAAGGCCCGTCACAAAGGTCATTGTCCGTCACATTCATCATAATGTCCTGAATTTCTGCTTGAATTTCCTCATCCACCTGTTTTTTCAAATCGAATGCATCCCGATAATGATGATAGAAAGTGCCCCGGTGAACGTCCGCCTCATCGGTCAGCTCCTTGATGGTGATATCCTCGATAGGTTTATTTTTCAGCAGACGGACTAACGCCGCCCCAAGGGCCTTTTTTGTTTTGCGGATACGCCTGTCCTCGTTCTTTTCTTCAAAGCCGTTCTGCATAAATGAACACTTCTCCTTTTAAATGTCTAATAACCGTTTATATTACTTTTCTCTGTATATTATTCAACTAATTGAATCTTCTTTGTTGCATATCGCTAAATAAATCATCTTTATAGTTTATAATTTTAGTATAAGAGTACAAAGTCTGTTTGTCAACAGTTTACGCCGTCCACGAGCAAGAAATACCTTGAATAAAAGAAAGTCATCACGCCCATACTTCCCATATCGAAGAAAAGGAGTGATGACAATGGAAAAAGGGGAACACCCTCTGAAAGAGAGCACCCTGAAAGGGATCATAGCAGGGCTGATTGTGTTGAGCTTTGTGCTGATTCTGATGATAGCGGCCGCCTCCACCCAGCTGAAAGAGGCGCAGTACCGCTTGCAGGAGAGCCGCCGCCGGAGCATGGAGATTGCCTCGGAGCAGATGGAGAAGCTGTCCGGGGACTTGGTAAAAGCCATGTATGCAGGCACATCGCCAAAGCTGTGGACGATAGCCACCCGTGTGGTAGACGAAAGCAGCGCAGCGAAAGCGGCCCTGACCTGGCTGCCGGAGAATGGCCGCCCCATGGAGAACACCGCCAAATTCCTGACCCAGACCGGGGACTACGCCAAATACCTGTCAAAGAAGCTGGCAGAGGGGCAGCCCCTCACCCTGGAAGACCGCACCCAGCTGCAAAACCTGCGGGAATACGCCGACCAGCTGGCGGTGTCCCTGGATGCGCTGGCCTTGTCCGGCGGCGAGGTTCTGCCGGAAGCGGAGAATCCGCCGCCCCAGATTCAAGGCATCGAGGACGGCTTTGCGGGCTGCCCCACCCTCATCTACGATGGGCCTTTTTCGGATCATCTTCTGAAAAAGTCCCCTTCTCTGACGGGCAGCCCTGTCACCGAAGCCCAGGCTCGCCAGACAGCAGAGAAAGCCTGTAGAGCTTCTCTGCCGTCCACTCGCCTGGAGGACTCGAAACTCAGCTGCTACGTTTTCCACGATGGCAAGAGCCATTCCGTGGCGGTGACGAAAACCGGCGGTAAGCTCTGCTATTACGTTTCCGCCAAAGGGGATAATATCGAAACCAAACTTCCCAGAAATCAGGCGGAATCCCTGGCAAAGACCTATCTGGAACAGCAGGGCTATCCCTCCATGGCTCCCACCTATAGTGAAAACACCGACGGCATCCTCACGGTAAACCTTGCCTACGAGGACAATAATATTCTCTGTTATACAGACCTCATCAAAGTAGAAGTGTCGATGGATACCGGGGAGATTGTGGGCATGGATGCCAGGGGCTACCTCATGAATCATAAGCCCCGGAGTTTCCCCACCCCAAAGATTAGCGAAACCCAGGCGAAGACGGCTCTCAGCCCCCTGCTCACCGTAGAGAAAACACGCCTTGCGCTGATTCCCACCAAATCCGGCGCAGAGGTATTGACCTATGAATTTCTGTGTCATTCTCCCACCGGAGATAAAGTTCTTTCCTATATAAATGTAGAAACCGGCGCAGAATCGGAGCTGCTGTTGTTGCTGGACACCGAAGGGGGCCAGCTGACCAAATAAAAAAAGCACATCGCCCCCTGTATAAACAGGGGGCGATGTGCTCCACTGGGTTGGTCAGCACAGCCAGTGATTGATTTTGGAAGGATTCTTTTGAAGTCAAAAGAAAATACACATTCATTATAAAACTTTGTAAATTTTCTGTCAATTCGATGAAATCACGATTTCCGTCGGAAGTCCTTATCTAAAATACCGAGGAAATATGCAGGATAACCAATGTCCAGAAAGAAAATCTGCCATATCCTCCCACCTCATCAGAATCAGTATGCGTGTTGCCGGAATATGTGGTATAATAGGGTATCATTCAGCCAACAACAAAACCGTTTTATATAGAAAGGAAGATTGCCATGGCATTGGACGGCACCCTTCTCCGCCAAATCCGACACGAATTAGAAAGCTGCCTGATTGACGCACGAGTAGATAAAATACACCAATTTTCCCGGGAGGAGATGGTCTTCATCATGCGCCTGCGGACTCCCACCGAGGAAGGAGCCTACAGCGCCAAGCTGTACCTGTCTGCCGGCGCAGACAGCCCCCGCATCCACTTGACCGGAGCCTCCTTTGAAAACCCGAAAACGCCCCCTATGTTCTGTATGCTCATGAGGAAGCACCTCAGCGGCGCAAAGCTCATCGAAATCAAGCAGGTGGGTCTGGACAGAATCCTGAACCTGATTTTTGAAACCCGCAACGAAATGGGCGACCTGATCCACCTGACCGTAGCCATTGAGATTATGGGACGCCACTCCAACATCATTCTCATCGACCCGGAGGGCAGGGTCATCGACTCCATCAAACGTATCGACGACACCATGTCTTCTGTGCGTCCGATTCTGCCAGGTATCCGTTATACTCTCCCCCCTGCTCAGGATAAGCTGGACTTAATCGACACCACCCCTGACCAAATCAAAGAACGTCTTTGCACCGGAAAAGATGTTCCGCTTTCCAAAGCCCTCCTCTATGCGATTCAGGGCGTTTCCCCTATTGTCTGCCGGGAAATTGCAAACTATGTATTCTTCGGGGATGACTGCTGTATTTCTGCCATGAACGAGGATCATTTCACCCGTCTGGACTTCTTCATGAACCGCATGATCGACATGGCGAAGAACTATACCGGAACCCCTACCGCTGTCATCGACTCCAAGAAAAAGCCAATGGACTTTTCCTTCATGGATATCCACCAGTATGGCGGTTCCATGTTTACCCGTACTTATCCCAGCTACAGCAGCCTTCTGGATGACTTTTACACCCAAAGGGATAATATCCAGCGAATGAAGCACCGCAGCGCAGACCTGCTGAAGGTGCTGGCAAACGCATCTGACCGTATTTCCCGAAAGCTCGCCATTCAGAAAAAGGAACTGGAAGCCTGCGCCGACAGAGAAACCTGGAAGATGTACGGCGACCTGATCAGTGCAAACCTCTACTCCATCCAGAAAGGTGATCGAATCGCCACTGTGATGAATTTTTACGACGAGGCCCAGCCAATGATTACCATTCAGCTGGACCCAAGAAAGACCCCGGCACAGAACGCCCAAAAATACTACGGCGAATATCGCAAGGCCGATACCGCCGAAAAGAAACTCCGGGAACTGATTGAAGAAGGCCAGCAGGAATCTATCTATATTGATTCCATCTTTGATACTCTAACCAGAGCGCAGACCAATGATGAGCTGACCGCCATCCGAACAGAGCTTGCAGACCAGGGCTATTTGAAACGCAAAAACAGCGGCGGCAAAAAAATGAAAGAGCCAAAGCTTCTTCCAAAGCGTTATATTTCTGATGATGGTTTCACCATCCTGGTTGGCAGAAATAACGTTCAAAATGACCAGCTGACTTTGAAACAGGCACGAGGCCGTGATATGTGGTTCCATACCAAAAATATCCCTGGCTCCCATACTATTGTAATCAGCGACGGACAGGAAATCCCGGACAGCACCCTCCATCAGGCAGCGATTTTAGCAGCTGCCAATTCCAGAGCTGCTGATTCTGCCCAAGTTCCTGTAGACTATACCCAAATCAAAAACGTTAAAAAGCCACGAGGCGCAAAACCAGGCATGGTGATTTATGTCAGCTATCAGACCGCTTACGTCACCCCTGATTTTGAACTGGAAAAAAGGCTTCTTGCAGATTAAAATAGTACCAATAAAAAAAGCCGCATAAGCGGCTTTTTTTATTGGTATTTTATTCGTCAGTGTCTGGCATTTGCTGTCTTCTTTTTCTATAATAAAGAATAAACATTCCTGCTGTCAAAGCCCAGGAAACCGGATAGCTGTAAAGGATCATATCAATGGTAGGATTATACGGAACTGCAAAGAGGATCCAAATCACTCGGAGGACACAAACACCGCCGCAAACCATCAGGGTCGGAATAAATACGTCACCCATTCCACGGAGCGCACCGGAAAGAATCTCGATAAATACAAAGAGGAAGTAAGCTGGAGCCATCTTCCACATCATGTGCATACCGATTTCAATAACAGACATATCTGTAGTAAACATCTGGTAGATATATCTGCCAAAGCCCAGCAGGGTTACGCTGATAGCTACTGCGCTTCCCAAAGACATCCCAATACAAATGCGGACACTCTTGATCATTCGTCCAAACTTTCTTGCGCCGTAGTTCTGACCTACAAAGGTGGTAATTGCTACGCCGAAAGCACTGATAACCAGCCAGTAGAATGCGTCGATTTTGCCATAAGCTGTCCATGCTGCCATGGTTTCAGTACCAAACCCATTGAGTGCTGTCTGGATGATCATGTTGGATACATTGTACATCATAGCCTGAAAACCAGCTGGAAGACCAATTTTCAAAAGATCCTGGAACGCTCTCTTGTGGAAGCGGATATCCTTGAAAATCAATCGGTAAATATCTTTGGAACGACACAGGGTAATAATAATCAGAACTGCGCTGACCCCCTGCGCTACAACGGTTGCGATTGCTGCGCCTGCCACGCCCATGTGGAAATATACCACCAGAACGATATCCAGTACAATATTGATAAAGCAGCATACAATCAGATAATACAGCGGCCGTTTGGAATCGCCTACCGCTCTCAGAATACCGGAGCCTACGTTATAGATAAATACAAAAAGGATTCCGGCAAAGAAGATTTGAAGATATGTTGTAGAATCTGCCATAACATTGTCCGGTGTATTCATCAGTTTCAGCAATTTGGGAGACAGTGTCATACCCAGGAAGGTGATGAAAACACTGCCTACCAGAGAAAAAGCAATAGAAGTATGCAGTGCCTCCTGAAGATCTTTTTGATTCTTCGCACCATAAAACTGAGAAATCACGACCGTAGGCCCTGAAGCCAATCCCACAAAAAATCCCACAATCAGGTTGATGATCTGGCTGGTAGATCCGCCTACCGCCGCCAAAGCTTCTGTTCCAACAAAACGGCCTACAATAATTGCGTCAGCTGTATTGTAGATCTGCTGGAAAAAAGTACCCAGCACAATGGGGAAGAAGAAAATCAACAACTGTTTCCAAATCACGCCGTGTATGATTTGGTTTCTTTCCTGCTCCTGCATAAAATGAACACTCTCCTCTTTTGGTAAAATAATCTTTTTTCTTTATATCATACCCAAAAGATTTTGTCGATAGTTTTTGAAAAAAATTGTTGTTACGCAAAAAAAGAGCAGGAAAAACACCTGCTCTTTTTTATACTTTGGTGAATATTTACAGACCTTTTACTTCCATTTCAGCATAAAGCATCAAAGGCATCACATGATGGAATACTTTATCGCTGCTGCATTTGAATTTTCCATTGGAGCTTCCGCCAAAGGTGCGGAGGTCTTCCAACATATACATGGAATGAGTGAACAGATCCATGTCCCCAGATTCCAGACCAATCATCGCAGACAGAGCATACAGAGCCGGCTGGCTGCCCTTTTTGGTATTGATAGCTTTACCATCCTTATCATAAGCAGGAGCCAAACCGTTTCCAGAAACTGCTTTATCCAGCCAGTTCAGGGTTTTCTTGGAAACTTTTCCCTGCTCTGCCAGATGATATACTGCCATCAAAGATTCCGCAGTATCAATTCTGCTCTTGGAATATTTGCCATTGCTGTAAGTAGTGTAGTACAGAGGGAATTTATCGCTGATATATGCGTTTTCTACCACGCTCAAAGCTTTCTGGTATTTCTTGTCGCCGCCTACATTTTTGATAACAGACAGGTCGATTTCACCCACAGAAAGCTTTCCTGTCAGCTTGTCACCCTCGAAGTACCGGTTCAGGATGCCCTTTCCCAGTTCCATGGTTTCCACTTCAAAGCCTTTGTGTGGGGACAGAGCCGAATACATTGCCAAATCTCCGCCCAGATGTCCAGTGGTCATCTTATGATCTCTCAGCCACTGTGCCTGTTCTCTCAGGATATCCATATGTCCTCTCTGAGAAGCATAGTCGGCCAGCATTGCTCTTTCCTGGGAAGAAATTTTTTCTTCTTTCATAACTTCTTCCTGAAGATAACCCAAAACAGCCTGATCTCCGCCTTCCACTGCATAGTCGATGAAAGCGCGCAGTTTTGATTTGGTTTTGATAACACCTGGAGCAGATACAATTGGTTTGCCGTCTGGATCGAGCACTACCATAGTTGGGATTTCAGCTACTTTGAGTTCATTGGTCAAAGCTCTTTTGTCATCGTACAAAACAGGAACATCTATTCCCATTTTATCTACATAAGCTTTACCGCTTTTTACAGTTTCCCACTCATGGTCTACCAGGTCTACCAGATACCAACGGACATTATCATATTCTTCCAGAACTTCTGCCAGATACGGAATATGTTCAAATTCTTCCCGGCAGTCAGGACACCAGCTGGCCCAGAAGGTCAGCAGGGTATAATCGTCACCAGAAAAGTCCAGTTCAATTTTTTTGCTTTTTTCATTCAGGAAACTGGTCTGTTCGATTTTTTCCCCCAAGGTCATCTTTTTAGGCTGATGAAGGCTTTCCATTTTTGCAGCTGAGGATACCACTCCCGGCAGCAGCATGGATACAACCAGCGCAGAACAGAGAATGTTTGTGAAGCGACGATGTTTTTTAAAGAAATTCATAGTCTTTCCTCCTTGTTGTATATTATATTAACTATACTCTTTTTAAGATGTATTCGTCAACCTTATTCCTACAAATAGAAAAAAAGCCTAAAAAGAGTATCTTTCTAGGCTTTCTGTTTTTTTAGTATCCCATCTGCTCCATAGAAGCATCCTGGTTTACCCAGGTTTCGTAAACATCTATGATGCGGTAGCTGTCTTTGGTATCCCTTACCACTACCTTTTCGATGCCGGCATTGATGACCAGGCGTTTGCACATAGCGCAGGGACTTGCATTCTGCACAAAGCTTCCATCTTTATATTCCAGTCCCACCAGATACAAGGTGCTTCCAATCATCGCAGAGCGGGCAGCACTGATGATAGCGTTAGCTTCGGCATGGACGGAACGGCACAGCTCATAACGCTCACCACGAGGAACATTTAGTTTTTCTCTGGTACAGAAGCCCAAATCGCAGCAGTTCTGTCTTCCTCTTGGAGCACCGGTATACCCGGTAGAGATGATTTCATCATTTTTAACGATGATAGCTCCAAAATTTCGACGCAGGCAGGTACCTCTTGCAGCCACTGTCTGTGCGATATCCAAATAGTAATTCATTTTATCTACTCTGTTCATAATTGCTCTCCCTTCTTTTGTAAAGCAACAGATTTACTAATATTATTTTGCGGTAAATTAGGATGGATGTCAATAGTGCCGCAAAAAAACTTTCAATTTATTTATCTCCAATCTTTTCCAGCCAAATATTATTCACCCTTTTACCAAAAAGGGCCGCTTTATTTTTGTCCTGTTCCAGTGTATAATGAGGATTACAGAACGTCGTTTCATCTTCCATCATAAAGTGAAAATCTGCCAGTCAGGAGGTATTTTATGAAACGTGTATTTTTGATTGTGCTGGATAGTTTTGGTGTAGGCGAAATGCCCGATGCCGCCGCTTATGGAGATTGTGGAAGCAACACGCTTGGAGCGTGCAGAGCCACCGGTTTCTTGAATGTTCCCCATATGGCAAAGCTTGGTCTGTTTCACATCAACGGCGTAGAGCCCTTGACCCCACAGCCTGTTCTGACCGGTTCCTTTGGTAAAATGGCAGAGCGTTCTTCTGGAAAAGACACCACTACAGGTCACTGGGAAATGATGGGATTGGTTTCCACCAAACCTATGCCGACCTATCCAAAGGGTTTTCCTCCAGAAATCCTAAAGGAACTGTCCGAAAAAACCGGCAGAGGCATCCTCTGTAATCTTCCCTATTCTGGAACCAAAGTGATTCAGGATTATGGAGAACAGCATCTTGCCACCGGCGACCTGATTGTCTATACCTCCGCAGACAGCGTCCTTCAAATCGCTGCCCACGAGGACAAAATTCCCTGCGAAGAACTGTATCATATCTGCGAGATTGCCCGAAATATCATGCAGGGCGAGCATGGTGTGGGACGAATCATTGCCCGACCATTCATCGGCACTAAAGAAAAAGGGTTCTCCCGAACCGCCAATCGCAGAGATTTTTCCCTGCTTCCACCTCAGGATACCCTGCTGGATTTATTACAGAGAAACCATCTGGATACCATCGCCGTGGGTAAGATTTCTGATATCTTTGCCCGAAAAGGTATTTCTGAAAAAATCGTTACCCATTCCAACGATGAAGGCATGGAGCAAACCCTCCGCCTCTGCCAAAAGGATTTTGAGGGTCTGTGTTTTGTAAACCTGGTGGAATTTGATATGCTGTATGGTCATCGAAACGATGCCCAGGGCTATGCAAAAGCATTAAACCGTTTCGACACACAGCTGGAACAGCTGATTCCTCTTTTAAGGGATGAGGATTTACTGTTTATCACCGCTGACCACGGCTGCGACCCATCCACACCTTCCACCGACCACAGCCGAGAATATGTCCCTGTGCTGTGTTATGGCAAACAGGTCAAAGCTGGCGCTGATATCCATGTCAGAACGTCCTTCGGTGATCTTGCTGCCACCATCGCAAATTACTTTGGCCTTGAGGATGCTGATTTCCTGAAACAATTCACATCTTTCTGGCCTGAAATCCGCCGCTAACTATACCACACAAAGAGGTGTCTTACCATGTACGAAAAACGTCTGATTGAACTTGCCCTGAAAGCAAGAGAAAATTCCTACTGCCCTTATTCTGAATTTGCAGTAGGCGCAGCCCTTCTGTGTCAGGATGGAACCATCTATACCGGATGCAACATCGAATCCTCTGCCTATACCCCCACTGTCTGCGCAGAACGCACCGCTTTCTTTAAAGCTGTTTCCGAAGGGAAAAGGGAGTTTGTCTGCATGGCCATTGCAGGAGGAAGAAAGGATGCCGAAATTCTTCCAATCACTACCCCCTGCGGAGTTTGCCGGCAAGTCATGATGGAATTTTGTAATCCTCAAACCTTTTTGGTTTTCTGTGCCTCCTCTGTCGATCAATATAAAGCCTATACTCTGGCGCAGCTTCTGCCAAAAGGGTTCGGCCCCAGAAATCTTGGCTACTAAAGTACTGGAAGCGCGAAATAATTTGTGATATAATGAACCATCAAAACGAATTTTTCGAGGGCCGCTGAAGCATCCCTCCTCGAAAGGAGCTTTTCATGGAAAATCTTTCCAACATCTCAGTCATCCGAGATGTTCTTACCCGTCATGGATTTTCTTTTTCCAAAGGACTGGGACAAAACTTTCTCATCAATCCCACTGTCTGCCCCAGAATGGCAGAGATGGGCAATGCCCAGCCAGGATGGGGAATGATTGAAATTGGCGCAGGCGTGGGAGTTTTGACTGCCGAGCTTGCCGAGAGAGCCGACAAAGTTGTATGTATCGAAATCGACCAGCGTTTACTTCCTATTCTGGATGAAACCCTGAAAGATTATGATAATATCAAAATTGTAAATGAAGACGTAATGAAGGTAGACCTGCATAAACTGATTGAGGAAGAATTTCCTGGAATGCCGGTGGCTGTATGCGCAAACCTGCCTTATTACATCACGTCACCTATCATTATGACTTTGCTGGAATCTAAGATTCCAATTGCTTCCCTCACCGTAATGGTACAAAAGGAAGCTGCCCAGCGTATCTGCGCTCAACCAGGAAGCCGTGAAACCGGCGCAATCTCCATTGCTGTTCAGTATTACTGTGAGCCGCAAATTTTATTCCAGGTTTCTCGTGGCTCCTTTATGCCGGCTCCCGACGTGGATTCCACTGTCATCCGCTTGGATATCCGAGAGAAACCTCCTGTTGATGTCAACAAAGAGGAAAATTTCTTCCGAGTAGTAAAAGCTGCATTTTGTCAGAGAAGAAAAACTCTTTCCAATACTTTGACTGCTGGATTGAGTATGCCAAAACCAAAGGTGCTGGAACTTTTGGAACGAGCTGGCGTTTCTTCTACTCTTAGAGCAGAACAACTGTCCATGCAGCAGTTTGCAGATATTGCAAATGCACTGGAAGACTAAAAATTAAAGGACAATAAAAAATAACTGGTTCAATGCAAAACATTGAACCAGTTATTTTTAGCGATTTTTTATCTTTACAGAAATGCTTCCGGTTCTTTTCTTGGGTCTTTGAAGCCTTTCAGACATTTTTCCACAGTCGCCTGGAAGCCTTCTCCAATCATAGCTTTAGAACCTAATGGGCAAAGTCTTACGCAAGCCAGACAGCGAATACATTTGGATTCATCCACAATGGTCATATCATCGAAGTCAATGGCTCCCACCGGACAATTTTTTGCGCAGATGGTGCATCGGATACATCCATTCGTTGTTGCCGGAGCCATAGGAGAAGAAGGTTTTCTCTCTTTATAAGGACGATTTCCGGGAATCACACCCTTTTCCAAAGCCTTTGCAGGTTCGTTGAGCTTTGGCGCAATCTTTCTGCCAAAATCCTTTGCCCAATCCAAATCCTTTTGGTCAGGACGATCTGTCGCAATCTGAGTGGAGAAGGAATGTTCTCCCAGACAAGCTGCTGCCGCTTCCACTACAAATCCATTGTTGGTCAAGACATCTTCCATCTCTACTAAACAATCATCAAAGGCACGGTTTCCATATACGCTTACGATCGCACAAGGAGTGTTGTGTCCTTTTACATGATTTACCAGATAATCCCGAACCAACAGCGGCATCACTCCACTGTAAACAGGGGAACCAAACAATACAAAATCATCCTCCCCAAAGGACAGATTCTGTACCCGGTTCTGGGGCAGAGTAAAATCTACCACTTCATAGGGCTGACCCATTCCATCTGCAATGGCATGCAGATTTTTCTTGGTAGTTCTGGTTGCGCTGAAGTAGACCAGCGTCAATTTTTTGGCCATTCCGATAACCTCCCGGAAAATTCATTTTATTATAAGCACTATTGCATATAAGCCTTATCGAGGAGCTATGGCATTGTGGAAAGAAATCTTTCCTCCATAAGGGTAAAATTCAATGCCGGATACTCCCTGCCCCATAACAAAATAACTGGTTTCCACCAAAAGCGGATAAGCTGCCGCATCATCCATCAAAATCTTCTCTGCGGCTGCATACTGGGAAAGAACCGTCTGTTTGTCGTGGGAGGATACAGCCTGATTCAAAACTGCTTCAAAGTCTGGGCTGTGATAAGCTGTGTGGTTCTGGTAAGAATCCGAGGTAAATCTTCCCAGAATATCCGCCGGTGTGTTGGCGGAAGCTTTCAGTGGAACCAGAGCCATCTGGTAATCACCGCTTCTTAGCCGGGAATCCATTTCATTCTGTGTCACTTCCTGGATATTTACTGAAACCGCCAAAGTGCTCTGCCATGCCTGCTGTAGCATTCCACACATTTCCGGGATGCTGCTTTCATCAACCACCAAAAGTTGAATCTTTCGCAAAGTATCTGCTTCCAGTTCGTCCATGCCTTCCCGATAAACCGTGTAGGCCGACTGTGTATTGTAGTCATTGATGGAGGACACCTGGGTCTGTCCGGTATAGGACTCCATAAAAATTGAGATTGCCGGCGGAATCAGCCTGTTATAAGTTTTCAGATTCTCCTGGTGATTTTCCTCTAAAAAGCTGCCAAGAGCATCCCGGTCGATTGCCCGCAGGAATCCCTGTCGTACTTTTTGATTTTGGAAGGCAGAATGGTTCTGATTAAAGACCAACGCCCAAACAATGTTGTCTGTTGTCTGGCAGTCCATTCCCTGAGATTTGGCCTGTCTGTACTGGTTGTAGTCTGCCAGACAGCCGTCCGATTTGCCATCCATCAGAAGTTCAAACTTGCTGGCGGCTTCTTCTCCCCGGCTTTTCTGGGCTTCTGTCTGTACATCTCGATCCATATAAAGATAAATTCCCGGAGAAACCACCTGCTGCGAACCGTAATAATAATCATTATGCTTGAGATAAATCCGATTTCCATTTTCCCACCGCATCAAATAGAACGGCCCATTGGAATAAGTTTCTTTGATGGTGGCCCCATATTTCCCACTGGCCTGTTCAAACAGTTTTTGGCTGCACGGCATGGCAGAAGAATGAGCTAAACTTTCCAGAAAAGACGGGTCAGCATAATCCAAAGTAAACTCCACTGTCAAATCATCCAAAGCTTTTACCCCCAGTTCTTCCTCCGGCAAGGCTCCAGACAATACCTGACTGCCATTTTTGATGGAAGAATACATCTCCGCAAAGGGGGAAGGATAAATATTATTGAAGATTCTTTGGAACGCAAAAACAAAATCGTGGGCAGTAACCGGAGTTTTTTCCTTATCGTCCCAAACCATACCTGGAATCAAGTGGAAAGTATAAACTTTTTCATCCGGGGATACTTCATATTTTTCGATAACGCCGTTGATAACTTCGCCGGAAGGAAGCTGACGGGTCAGGCCTTCCATCATATTATAGATTACCAGCTGTTCCCCTTCGTCATCGGCGAATTGAGCATCCAGGCTGTCTATTTCTCCAGAAATATCATAGCGAACGATGGACGGTTCCGGGCCGCATCCAAAAAGGGATGTTATCATACATAAAACCATCAGCAAACTGACTGTCTGTAAACATTTATATTTCAAGGGATTTGTTCTCCTTCTATTTCTATTGTACAGAAAAGACAAACACCCGACACATTTGGATGTTTGTCTTTTTGATTATATTTATTTGATTTAAGTGTAGCATGAGGAAAAAATAAATTCAATGCGTATCTGATAAATCTTTTTTCTAAAAACAAAAGAATGATACGCTCCCCCAAAAAAGTATTTAACTTTTGAGGTGCATATCATTCTTTTCTCATTTGCCTTTTTGATAAAGCAAAAACGCTTTGGTCTTTTGACCAAAGCGTTTTCGTTGTGGTGCGGATAGCAGGACTTGAACCTGTATGAGTTTAACCTCACTAGAACCTGAATCTAGCGCGTCTGCCAATTCCGCCATATCCGCATAGCACGATTAGTATTATAACATTCAGATTTGAAATTGTCAATAGTTTTTTAAAAGTTTTTTATTTTGCCTTTTAACTTATGTTTTGGGCACTGTAGCCAAAACTGCCAATCTTCTTGCCCGGAGCAAAATATTCCCCGTGTACATAGGAGGCCAGACCGCATTCTAATTATCCCGAAAGAGGTTTTTATGTCCTATAACAACAAAAAACGCCTTGGTCTTTTGACCAAAGCGTCTTTGTTGTGGTGCGGATAGCAGGACTTGAACCTGTATGAGTTTAACCTCACTAGAACCTGAATCTAGCGCGTCTGCCAATTCCGCCATATCCGCAAATCACAATTATCATTATAGCAGGTAGATCAGCGAATATCAACACTTTTTTGAAAAGTTTTTTATTTTTTTTCAGATTTTTTTGTTTTGCCTTCTGGCTTGTGTTTTGGACGCTTGCGAACGCTGTAGCCAAAACTGCCAATCTTCTTGCCTGGAGCAAAATATTCCCCGTGCGCATAGGAAGCCAGACCGCATTTATCCATATGGAGCTTGCCGTCTGCATCCAGATATTCTTCGTCAATATCTACGCCTACAATCTTTGCCAGGAACATATCGTGGCTGCCCAAAGGAGTTACTGTTTCTACCTTGCACTCCAGATGAACCGGGCATTCCTCGATCAGCGGTACCGAAACTTCTGCCGCCGGTACAGGAGTCAGCTTGCATTCCTTGAACTTATCCACATCCCTGCCAGATTTTACACCGCACCAGTCTGCCTGACGCACCAGATTGGCCGGGGTCAGGTTGATGACAAACTCTCCGCTCTCCTTGATGATATCATAGGAATAACGGCTGGGACGCACAGAAATATAGGTCATAGGGGGATTGGAGTTTACAATTCCAGTCCATGCAATAGTGATGATGTTTGGTTTTTCCATAGTGCCGCAGGTAACCATTGTGGGGGACACCGGCGCAAGAAGGGTGGAACCCTTCCAGAATGCTTTAGACATATTTTTCTTCCTCTCAAAAATAAATTTATTGTTTGCCCAAAATCGGCCAGACAAAACGTGTTACATATGAAACCTTCTTCTTAGTTCAGCAATGGTATCTCTGCCAATAAACAGAAGTAGCCCCGCCAGATAAATCACACCAGCCGCAGCAGTAATGATGGTGGGCCAGAGAATCTCCGTCCAGCCAAACAGCCAGAACAGCAGAATCCCAATTCCAAAGAGTGCTGAATCCACCATATAGATGATGTAGTTCTCTACTTCCCTGTGACCCACCGCGGCAATGCTGGCAATAACCAGCATGGAAAATACACACAGTGCCGGAATCACATAGTTAAAAGACCACCGATGAAATCCTGTCAGCAAATCGAATACCACCACAATCAAAGCTGTGGTGGCCAGCTGATACAGAACGTGTTTGCAGAAAGTGCTCCGTTTCCGAATCGCCTGAGCCACTGTCAGCCAGCCGGCAGCCTCTGCCACCACTACGAACAAAGACCAGCTGCTGTCCTTCCAAAACAGAAAGTTTAAGGCCAAACAGATGATGCAGGAAGTCACCGATAAAAACATAGCAGTACGAATCAAAAGACTGTGTCTATGCCGTACCGTCGGGATGTATGGAAAAATCTCATTGTTGTAACCCTGCACATCTACTTGATTTTCTGACAGGGGTTTTTGACACAAAGGACAGCGGGTTCTGGAAGACGGAATCAATACCCCGCATTTTTCACAGCGTTTCATTACAGATCCACCTCCAGTTTATTGGTTTGAATCTCTACCTGAATGCCTTCCGCCGTCAGCTGACGGAAAAATGTTTTTTGCACATTGGTACTCATAAAGGCAGAAGTGAAGCTCACGGTCAGTTCAGAGCCATAGGAGCATACACAGGCCTGTAATTTTTCTGTGCTGACAAAAACATCGAATCGACGAACGTAAGGTCTTGCTGCTTCTGGCAAAGAAATCTTTCCTATATTGGAGATGGTTCCCGCAGTATAGGCTTCTCCCATCCTGTCCACCGCCCAAAGGACTGTATCCTTTATAACCAGAGGAATTGCCCTTGCGATGAAGTTGTGCTCCACACGGGACAGAGCCGCCATACGGGCTGCCAGCTTTTCCTCTGTCAGCTCCCTTTCAAATTCTTTTCTTACGCAGTCGATGACATCCTCCAGCTCCCCTGAACCTTGAGAAAAATTATATCCTACCCGAATCACTCCGAAAAAGTTTCTTGCAGTATCCGACTGAAAATAATTTCTCAGATTGACCGGCACATCCAGAATCACAGGATTTTTTCGTTTTCGCAAAGGAATCTCCTGAGCAAAGGAAATCAGCATCATAGAAGTCAGTAACACCGTCAAAGTGGTGTGGTAAGCTTTTGCTAAAGCCAAAACCTCCTTTACCGGCATGATTCCCTCTACGATTCTTAATCTGCCTTCCGGCACCTTCAAGCCTTTCAGCTGGCTGGAACGTCTTTCCTTTGCCATTTTTCCCTTTTGTTCCGGGTCATAGTATTTTAAAAAACTATCCTCGCTGCGGTCAGCCAAAGAAGCGTCGTATTCCAGCTCAGGGGCCAAATCATCTCGCAGTTCCGGGTGCAGGATGCTCAGATAATTGCAGACCAAAGTTTTCAAAAACTGCAGCGCTCCTGTCCCGTCTGTGAGCGCATGATAAATTTCCACATTGATTCTTTCCCGGAAATAAGTCACTTCAAACAGCAGGTTTCTGCTGGCAGGGTCATAGATTTGTCCGCAGGGCGGGCCGTATTCTTCTTCCACCACCGGAACCGTGGCTGTCCGCTCCAGATAATACCAGAACAATCCGTGCTTTAGTACGCTGGTGAAAATTGGGAACAGTTCCAGTGTTTTTTCCAGAGCTTCCTGCAAAACCTCCCGTTTCACCCATTCATTCATCTGGCAGGTGAAGCGAAATACTTTTGTATCCTGCTTGTTGCTGGTAGGCGGAAATATTTTTGCTGCATTATCCAGCCGATTCCATTCTTCAGCTTTGTGATCCATGTTAGTCCTCCTTACCTTCCTTTTCCGCTATCAGGGCTTCTTCTTCCTGAATGGTATTGAGGATATCCCATTTTCCCGAAGAATCCTGGGATAAAAAGTCGTTGATATAGGTATAAGCTTTTTTGACGTGTTTGAATCCTGACCCCAGCGTGATAAATCCGTGGAGCGCATCCGATATCCTGTGAATCTCTACTGCGTTTCCTGCTTCGGCCAGCCTTTTTCCATAAGCCTCCCCCTCGTCCCGGAGAGGGTCAAACTCTGCTGTGATGACCAAAGTTCTTGGCTGGCGGCTCAAATCCTTTGCCAAAATCGGCGCATAATAAGGATTTTGTAAATCTTCATCGCTGGAGCGGTAAAGGGCCATATAGTCCACCATACGTTTTGCTGTCAGCAAATATCCCTTTCCATTGGTTCGCACCGATTCAAAGGGGGAATTTTCTGTATGGTCGTTTCCGGTGGCTGGGTACAGAAGAATCTGCCGCTTAGGGAGAAACTCTCCTCTGTCCCTGGCCATCTGGGAAACTACCGCTGCCAGATTTCCTCCTGCGCTGTCGCCAATCAGAGTGATTTGATCCGGTGTGATGCCAAACAGCTCGCTGTGGAGGAACAATTCCCTGGCCACCAGATAACAGTCTTCTGGAGCCGCTGGAAACCGATGCTCCGGGGCCAGCTGATAATCCACCGATACTACTGTATGACGGGTCATATTTGCCATTTCGGTGCAGACCTTGTCATAGGAATCAATGTTCCCTGTGACCCAGCCGCCGCCGTGGAAAAACAGCAGGATTGGAAACACCTCGTTGTTTTCCGGGGAAAAGATTCGTACCGGAATGTTGTGATCTCCTGCGGAAATTTCCCTGTCCCATATTTTATAGAAGGGACGGAACACATGAGGATGTGCAGCATTGACCACCGTTCTCTGCAAGCGGTAACCATTTTTCTTGTCCAAAAGTTCTGGGTAAGAGAGTGCTTTCAGAGCAGCCCTCATAAACTGATTGATTGCCATATTTTGATTGTAACATCCTTTTTATAAAGTTAATTTTTATAGATGCAGGGCTTACATTTTTATTATAACGGATATCGCTATAAAAACAAAGAAGATGATGTCCTCTATCCTGTAAATTTTTCATTTTCTTCTTCCTGCCTCTGGAAAAGACTTCATGAAAATACTGTAAAATCGAAGCAGAATATTTTACAGATTACAGTTTTTGCAGTATAATGTTGGGGTATGCTTTGCAGTTAAAACCACTGTAAAAAAAGAAAATCTGCCTGTCTGACAGACTGGGCAGAGGCGATAAAAATTAAGGGAAGTGTAAGTGTTTGTCCCAGGAAATCTACTATGACAACAGCGCGACTACGAAAACGCGCGAAGAATCTGCCAAACTGGTTTACGAAATGCTGACCGAATGTTATGGCAACCCCTCCTCTCTCCATCGCAAGGGCTTTGAGGCTCAAAAAAGATTGGATACGGCCAGAGAGCAAATCGCTCGCTCGCTCCACTGCGGCAGCGACGAAATCTACTTTACATCCGGCGGTACCGAAGCCGATGACCTGGCTATCCTCGGTGCTGCCAGAGCCCAGAAACGCCGGGGCAACAAAATCGTGACCACTGCCATCGAACATGATGCCGTACTGAATACCGTGAAATTTTTGGAAAGCGAAGGCTGGGAGATTATTCGCCTTGTGCCCAACAGCCAGGGTCAAATCACACCAGAACAGGTGCTGGAAGCGGTAGACGAAAAAACTATCCTGTTTTCCATGATGGCAGTCAACAACGAAATTGGAAGCATCCTGCCCGTAGCACAGATCAGCCGTATACTGAGAAAAAAATATCCAAACCTGCTGATTCACTGTGATGCTGTTCAGGCTTACTGCAAAGAACCCATCAAGCTGGGCAAATCCTTTGATGTGGATTTCCTTTCTGTCAGCGGACATAAAATCTACGCCCCAAAGGGCAGCGGCGTACTTTATATCAAAAAAGGTTCCCGGTTCCGTCCGGTAACTTTTGGCGGCGGACAGGAAAAAAATATTCGCCCCGGTACCGAAGGGATTGCCAATGCCTGCGCTATGGGACTGAGCGCAGAGCTTCTTTGCCGCGAAATGGAAGACAATCATCGTCGTATTACCGATATTCGGGATGCGCTTTTGGAAGGTTTGACAAAACTCCCAGACATCTGCATCAATTCCCCCTCTGATGCGACACCATATATCTTGAACTTTTCTGCTTTGGGTGTCCGCTCAGAAATCATGCTCCATTTCCTAGAAGAAAAAAACATCTACGTTTCCAGCGGTTCTGCCTGTGCCAAAGGCGGAGCCAGCCACGTATTGTCTGCCATTGGATTAGATCATTCCCGCGCAGACAGTGCCATCCGTTTAAGCTTTGGCCGGTATAATACTCTGGAAGAAGTTCCTGTCTTCCTGGAGGCTTTGGCCGAAGGCTTAAAACGCTTTAGAAAATAATTGTCAAGAGGTGCCATATGAAAGAAGTCATTCTGTTAAAAAACGGCGAAATCGCATTAAAGGGCCTGAATCGTCATGCCTTTGAAGACCGCCTGATCAAAAACGCCCGCCGCAAACTGATGCCGGTAGGCTCTTTCCATTTCAGAAAAGCCCAGTCTACCATATACGTTGAACCAGATGAAGAAGGCTACGACCTGGACGAAGCTACCGACCGCCTCCAGAAGGTGTTCGGCATCGCTGCTCTCACCAGAGCCTGTGTTGTAGACAAGGATTTTGAACTGATTAAAACCACCGCTGGAGAATACCTGAAAGAAGAACTGGAAACTGCATCCACCTTTAAGGTAGAAGCAAAACGCTCTGACAAGAGCTTCCCTCTCAAATCTCCTGAAATCTGCGCTCAGGTAGGCGAATATCTGCTGGAGCAGTATCCACACCTGGAAGTTGACGTTCATCATCCTGATGTGGTTGTCACTGTCGAAATCCGTGACTACGCCGCTTACATCCATGGCGCACAGCTGAAAGGCGCAGGCGGTATCCCTGTAGGCTCCGGTGGTCAGGCAATGCTTTTGATTTCCGGCGGCATCGACAGCCCTGTTGCAGGCTATATGCTGGCAAAACGCGGCCTGGAAGTCAGTGCCATCCATTTTGTATCCCCTCCGTACACCTCCGAAAGAGCAAAACAGAAGGTTATCGACCTGGCTCAGAAAATGTGCTCTTACTGCGGACGCATCAAAATGTACATCGTACCCTTCACCGAGATTCAGGAAGCCATCCGTGACGAATGTCCAGAAGACCTGTTCACCATCATTATGCGCCGCTATATGATGAAGATTGCCTGCCGTGTTGCCAGAGCCCACGACTGCGAAGCACTCATCACCGGCGAAAGCGTGGGTCAGGTTGCAAGCCAGACCATCCAGGCTATTGCCTGCACCGACGAGGCTGCCGATATGCCAGTACTCCGTCCTGTAATCGGCATGGATAAAGACGAAATCGTTACCATCTCCCGCAAAATCGACACCTTTGAAACCTCTATCCTTCCATTTGAAGACTGCTGCACTGTGTTTACACCAAAACATCCGCGCACCAAGCCACAGCTGAAATTTGTTAAACTGGCAGAGGAGCAGATGAAACAGGAGGAACTTATCGAAAGAGCCATCGCCAACATCGAGGAACTGAGCATTTCCAACTCCTAACTTTGCGGATAACTTTTGACCGATAACAGAGGTGATTTTGTGAAAGTGTATATTATCGGGTATAATGCCGGAAAAGGCTCCGGTCTTTTGGCATCCCCTTACATGGTAAAAGAATTAGAAACTTTGGGCTGTCCTGTTCATCAGTATGCTGTTAAGGATACCGACAGCTTAAAACAGGCCTTCAGCGACTGCGCACAACCTCAGTCACTGATTGTCTGCCCCCTGAGCGGAAATATCTATGCAGACGCTGCCTGTATCCAGGAAGCTGCGCGGGCCTGTATGGTTCCTCTGATAGAGGATGAAAAAATGACTCGCAGGATTATGAAATCCCTTCATCTGTCCCAGGATGAAGCGAAACATCTATCCTGTATTCCCCAGGGTGCTCACTCTTTTTCCTGCCGACGCTCTGTCCTTCCAGGATTTGAAATCGGTACCGAAGACTTCCACATTGTCATGCTGCCGGCAGATCCTCAGGAACAAATCAGTTTGTTCTTCAGTTATCTGTTCCCTGCGGCCATAAATTCCTGCTCCTCTCAGGTATACAACAGAGTTCTTCGGATCATGGATATGACCCAGGAACAGGTGGAACGCAGTCTGTCCGACTGCCTCCGGCAGAACACAGTCTGCTTTGCCATCTACCCCAGACCTTCCGAAGTGATCCTCCGTCTGTCCTGCAACCTGTCGGACAAACAAAAATCTTCTCAGGTCTGCTCTGCGGCTGTTAAAACAGTCATCGAGCGTTTGGGAAACCATATCTATGGAATCGATGTAAACAGTATAGAACACGCTCTGGCGTTGATTTGCGCTCAAAAAAACATCCACGTTGCCTTTGCAGAATCTGGTTGTGCTGGACTTGCTTTCAAACGATTCCATCAGCTGGATACTGATGGAAAATTGACCTTTTCCTCCTATGCCTGCCGTCCCGGAGAATTAGATTTGGAAAAGCTGGGCATCAACAACAAAATCGGGGCTGCGTTTGGCCCGGTAAGCCCCAATGTTGCCGCTGCTCTGGCTTTGGGCGCATCCAAACAAAACAAAACTGGTGACCTGCTGGGCATTGGAATCAGTCTGCCAGATGCTCAATTCAAAACCCGCAAGGCTTATGTCTGCGCTGTGTTAAAAGAAAAATGCCTGATGCAGGAGCTGGATATTTCCCAATACCGTTCACTGCGTCAAATGACCTCCGATGCAGTAAGCCGGGCCTTCAATCTTGCACGAAAATTCGCTGACAGTTTTCCTGCATCGCCGCCCGAATGCTGCGGCGCAGAGGATGCTGTTGTCGAGGGCATGAACGCCGTAAACAAAGCGAGAGTACATACCGAGCTTCCTGCCGGCTCCAAATCAGAGATCGACGATCCTGCTATGCTCTCGTCCAAACATCATGGCAGTAAGGGGGAACCTATGTCTATGCCAGAACAACAAAGTCCTGCGAAGCCCAAAGGCTTCAAGGGTATCTTATATAAACTTTTTCCTAACAAAGATGACAGTAAATTTGACAAAATCCGAAAGATTTTGATGTGGGTCTGTGTCTGTGTCTTCATCGGTTCTATCACCTATCTGGTAGACTTTGGAGCTCAGAACAAAAAATCTCAGGAAAATATCTCCAGCCTTCAGGATCAGATGGCGCAGGCCGAAAAAGATACCGAAGACGGAAATACGCCGCCTGTCACCATCGACGGCTATCCTGCCGATTATCTGCCAAAATTCCAGTCCTTCTATGAGCAGAACTCCGACATTCGAGGCTGGCTCAAGATTGACGGAACCAACGTCAACTTCCCTGTAGTGCAGACTTCCGACAATGACTACTATCATCGTCTGGGCTTCGACAAAGAATACGACTACTATGGCACTCCATATATCGACTACGAATGCGATGTAAAGACCCCCAGCACCAACATCATTATTTACGGCCACAACATCCGCAACGACGGTCAGATGTTCAACGACCTGACCAAATACAAACAGCTGTCCTTCTACAAAGAACATCCTCTGGTGACCTTTGACAGCGTTTACCGCACCGGGACTTACAAAATCTTCGGTGCCTTCATCACCAATAATACTGCTTCGCATGACAATGGCAAAACTTTTGACTACAATCACTTTGTCAATGCCGAAACCGAAGAAGAATTCAATGCCTTTGTAGATGAAGTCAAACGCCGCAGCATTTTTGACACCACTGTAGACGTAAAATTTGGTGATGAACTGCTGACCCTCTCCACCTGCACCTACGAGTTTAAGGATGCCCGTTTCGTAGTAGTGGGCAGACGTGTCCGCGAAGGCGAAGATACCACTGTAGATACAACCCAGGCAGTCATCAACGACGATGCCTATTATCCTGCTGTTTACGCAGGCGCTGTGGACTATGCAAAGAAATTGGGCAAAGTAAAGGGCATTACCATTGATGGCAGCAGAGAAATCACCATGTCCGTGGACGAAACCAAGACCCTGACTGCAAAAGTAAGCCCAGCAGACGCTCCAATCAAAACCTATTCCTGGGATTCCAGCAATACTGCTGTTGTCACCATTGATAAGGACAGCGGCCTTGTAACTGCTGTAGGCGCAGGAAAAGCCAACATCACCGTAACTGCTGACGACGGCGGCTTCGTGGACAATATCATTATCAATGTTAAGCCAAGCGGCAAAGAATTGAAAAAATTGACCATGAACAAAACTTCCCTGAATCTCCCGGAAAAAGCTTCCGACACCCTCAGTGTTACGTTAGACCCTGTGGATGCTCAAACCAAACTGACCTGGAAAAGCAGCGATGACAGCATTGCTCGGGTAGAAGGAAACAATACCTCTGCAAAAGTGATTGCAGTCAACGCAGGCACCGCTACCATCACCGCAGCCACCTCCGATGGAAGCAAATCTGTCACCTGCAAGGTAACCGTTTCTCCGGCAGGCACCGCAGCCATTGCGTTTGAAAAACCTACCATTACCATGACCGCAGGACAATCTCAGCTGGTTAAGGTCAATGTCACCCCCGCTGGAGCAGATGCCGGCCCGGTATTCTTCTTCACCGACAGCGAACTAATCAATGTGGAAAGCAACACCTCCAACACCACCGCCACCATCCGTGCGGAAGCCGCTGGTACTGCTGTGTTGTTTGCAAAAGCGGACAACGGCGCAAAAGCGGAATGCAAAATCGTTGTGGAGCCTGCTTCTCAATCAGACCAGAAAGTCAAACTTTCGCTTTCTCCTTTGACCCTGAAACCAGGGGGAGAAGCTCCATTGATTTATACAAGCAATCCATCGGGTATCGCCGTTACCTGGAGTTCCTCTAACCCAGACGCTGTTTCTGTAACACAGGACGGCTACGTTGTGGCTTCTCCTTACCTGACCGAAACTACCGAAGTCACCATCACAGTATCTGCCGTGGAAAGCAACGCTTCCGCCCAGACAGTCGTTACCGTTGAAGTGAGAAAATCCGAAGCAGACAGACCAGCTGACCCAGATGCACCAAAACCACCTGCGGAACACAATTCTCCAGTGGAAGGAAATTTGGGACTTCAGGCAGAATCCATCCAATCTAAAAAGGGCTACAAGGATTCGATTCCGATTCAGGTCACTGGAACTCCTGAAGAAATCTCTGTAAAGTGTTCTTCCAGCAACCCTGACATCGTATCTGTAGACAATGAAGGAAATATCCTCTGCCACAATGAAGGTACTGTCACCATTCAGATTACTGCTTACAACAAAGTGACCAACATCATCCAGAGCGTTTCTGTTCAGGTAGAAGTTGTCGACCCCAACGGCGGAATCACCTCCGACCCCAATCAGCTTGTCCCAAACCAGCCTGATTTTGGATTTGGAACGGAAACCGATCACGAAAATTCCCAAAGGGGATAAAAACTCACAAGCAAAAAGGTGTACGAAAAATTCGTACACCTTTTGTTTTTCTACATTACATAATCTGCTGCGTTGATGACCTTTGTATCCAATTCTTCCTGATTGTCTCCCAAAGCTGCATCGACAATACTTACAATATCGTTGTCTTCTCCCACACTTCCCACATCCTGACAGATTAGCTCTACTGCGTCCTGCTGTTCTTCGCTGCACTTGACGATACCGCAGTCTTGGATGGACAGCTTTTCTGCAATCAGTTCCTTCGGAATATCCTCTGCAATTTTTACCATTGCACAGTCAACAACCTCCAGACCTTCCGGCTGCTGTTCCAGCATCCACTTTGTGATTTTCAGGTTTGTCTTATCCTCAATCTTGAATCCATAATGCTTGACTGTTCTGATATCTCCTGAAATCTCTGTTATTTTTTCCAAAAGTTCTTTTTTCTGTTCTTCCAGAACCTTGGCATCTCCCCGAACATTGAGATATTCCACCTGTTCCAGACAATTTTCCTTTGGAACTGCAACATCGCCAATCACATAGAGCTTGGTTCCATAGCGACGGCTGGCCGCCTCATCCAGTGTTACATCATCAAAAATCACCGTCGTTCCATCCGGCACAACGATAATCTCCGCTTTCTCGTCAATCAAGTCCAGCATTTCTTCTGCTTTAGACTGGGCAAGGATAATCTCTTTGGCAGAGAAAAAAGCTCCTTTGTTTTTGAGCTGTTCCCCATCCAGCTGAGGGTCTACCATGACCATTCGTTTGGCAGACCAGTACAGATTCTTTTTGGCCCGAAGGGTAAAGAGCTTGTCAATGACCGTATTTGGCTTCAGAACTACAGCCTCATCAGGATAACATACAGAGCGACCGTTGACCTTCATATTGACCAGAGAAACACCCATGCTCTCAGGATAAGTTACAGAACCGTTGACAGTAAGGCCAACGCATTTTTCCAGATATTTTTCTGTGCCCGGTTCAATGGTCAGGTTTCCGTTGACCATCATAAAGTAGTTTTTTTCAGGAACTTTATCTGATTTTTTGATTTCTTCCCTTCCATTGATTCTTTTCAGCTCCACAACCCCTTCGATTTCTTCCACATGAGCGCAGTTCATGGTAACAGGAAGCTTGCTCAGAACCCCTTTTCCTGCTGAATTAGTCAGAACTGTGGCCGCATTGATGATAATGTTTTCATAATGGGAATAGTTTTCTTCCAGAATTTTTCTTGTATCGCAGAATGCACAGTTAATCACCAGTTTTTTTGTCATGTAAAATACCTCCTTACAGTTCAAGGGTCTTTTTCAAATATTTGCGGCAGCGGGACAATCTGGACCGGACTGTCCCTGCCGGAACATTCAGCAGTTCGCTGATTTCAGCAGAGGTATATCCCTCTATGTACCTCAACTGAAACATTGTCCTGTCTTCGGGGGTGATGCTTTGCAGGATTAGTTGATTTTCCACTTCCTGAAATCCCTGTTCTTCCCAGGCTTCCGTCTTAACCGTTTGAATATATTTATTCTCCAGCAAAGTTCGCCGGTACCGGTCATAAAAAATGTTTTTAAAAGTTCGATACAACCAGGCTCTTTGTTTTCTGGAAGACATATCTTCCAGAAGTTCTGTGTTCATTATGGCCCTGACAAAAGTTTCCTGCACCAGGTCTTCTGTCAGTTCTTTATTCTTGCAGAGAGCTTTTCCATAGACCATCAGCTCCGAATAATGCCTTTCATAAAGTTCTTCCCACAAGTTCTTTCCCCCTTTCTGCTATGATAACGAACAACCCCTGCTGACTGTTGCAGACTTTTAAAAAATCCCACAAAAAATGTCAGGCATAAACTGCCTGACATTTTTCAGCTTCATTTTAATAAACCGAAGTCCCGGAATAATAATGGGTCAAAATATCCCGATAGCTCCAGCCCTGCTTTGCATAATAATTTGCGCCTCTCTGGCTCATTCCCACGCCATGACCGTAGCCATAGGTGGTAAAGATAAACCGTCCTTCAGAATAGGAAACTTCAAAAGCTGATGACGCAATCTGATATCCCAAAAGATTTTCCCGAACGCTTCGTCCGCTGATACTTTTGCCGCAGACATCTATACTGTCCACATATCTGCCGTTGGTATAGTTTGGATTGCTAAACCACTGGTCTGGGGTGCTGTAATGATAAGGGTCTAGGTGACAGTAGTTGGAAATGCGGTTAGCGATTTCCTGTTCGCTGAAGGTTTTGGTTCTTCCATAATCCTGAGTCTGCATATCGCCAGGGCTGTCTACACTGACCAGATAGGGAACATATTCTCCCCATACGCTTTGAGCATCGCTGGAACAGCCTGCGTTGGAAGCGCAATAGGTGGAGTTGATGACCGAGCCGTTATACCAGATGCTTTGTCCCAGCACAGAACTGACTGCATTGGATACTTTACTGGGAACATTTCCCTTCATCACCACACTCGGCGCAGTACCTCTCTGGTTATGATAACAGACATAGGTATAAGCAGCTACCGCCTGAGCCTTGAGTGCTTCTGGCTCAAAGCTGCTTCCCATTTCTGCATTGACCATCCTCTCCACGATAGACTGCGCAGAATCGGTGATTTTGCTGCCGTTCCACTTTACCGAAAGACTTCCCACTGTCGGAACATGATTTTCCTGGGCTGGAGGAACATGAGTCTGCGGCTTGTTTTCTTCGGGCAGAACATCCTCCGGGAGTATATTCTCCTGAACATCTGCTTCGGGCGAGGCTTCCTGCTCTGTTGGAGGAGTTGGAAAAGGTTCTTCGGGAGATTCCATTCCCGATTCAAACGCAAAGTCTGGCTTCGGCTTCGGCTTTGGCTTCGGCTTTACCGGCTTTTTTTCTTCTTCCGGCGCAGGAACAGCCTCCGGCTCTCTTTCTTC
>SAMEA104404103__coassemble_505_pt1 | contig 28136 bp, 27 predicted proteins | sample SAMEA104404103__metabat2_high_PE_024 | metagenome-assembled genome bin SAMEA104404103 (sample SAMEA104404103) | Balaenoptera acutorostrata
GCTGATATCGCAAAACGTGTTTTGGGATAAGTCGATATTTGCAGGAAAAAGAAGGATTTCCTGCAAATATCCTATGCTTTAGAAATCTTAGAAAAGGTTTCCTGCAAAAGTTTGTGAAAAATTACACAATTTATTTTCCTTCCCTCCCCGCCCTCATGACAAAAAAGCAAAGCTTTCATAAATTCCCTCAAAACCGCAGAACTCTGACTTGAAAAAGACTTCTGGATAGCTTACAATAGATGTGAATTGTGGTTGTTTTTCTCCACAGGTTTTAAAAAAATCCAAGCAGTATTCTATATAAAAATATTAAATCAAAATGGAAAGGCGGTCTTTTGTTATGAATTCTCTGAACAAAAAAACCATCGAAGATATTGAAGTTTCCGGCAAACGTGTACTGGTTCGCTGCGACTTCAACGTTCCTCTCAAAGATGGCGTAATCACCAATGATAAACGCATCGTCGCTGCTCTGCCAACCATCGAATACCTTATTGCTCATGGAGCAAAAGTTATCCTCTGCTCTCATCTGGGCAGACCAAAGGGTGAATACAAACCTGAATTTTCTCTGGCTCCTGTTGCTGCCAGACTTTCTGAACTGCTCAAACAGGATGTTAAGCTGGCAGAAGATGCTGAGGTTGTCGGCGAAAACGCAAAAGCTCTGGCTGATTCCCTTCAGAACGGTCAGGTAATGCTTTTGGAAAACGTTCGCTACAGAAAAGAAGAAACCAAAAACGAAGAAAACTTTTCCAAAGAACTGGCTTCCCTGGCTGAAGTTTATGTAAACGATGCTTTTGGTACTGCTCACCGCGCTCACTGCTCCACCACTGGTGTTGCTGCTTTCCTGCCTGCTGTATGCGGTTACCTGATCCAGAAAGAAATCTCCGTGATGGGCACAGCCCTCAACGATCCTAAACGTCCTCTGGTTGCCATCCTGGGCGGCGCTAAGGTTTCCGACAAAATCGGCGTAATCAACAACCTTCTCGAAAAGGTTGACACCCTCATCGTAGGCGGCGGCATGGCTTACACCTTCTTCAAAGCAAAAGGTTATTCCATCGGTTCTTCCCTCTGCGAAGATGACAAAATCGACCTGGCCAAAGATATGCTGAAAAAAGCAGAAGAAAAAGGCGTTCGCTTCCTGCTGCCAGTAGACAACAAGCTGGGTGACAAATTCGCAGAAGACTGCGCTTCCTGCTTTGCAGACTCTGACAAGATTCCTGACAACTGGATGGGCATGGACATTGGCCCGAAATCCATCGAACTGTTCTGCTCCGCTGTAAAGGATGCTGCTACTGTAATCTGGAACGGCCCTATGGGGGTATTTGAATTCCCTGAATTTGCCCAGGGCACCTTTGAAGTTGCCAAAGCAATCGCTGCTTCCGATGCAATCTCCATCATCGGCGGCGGTGACAGTGTTGCTGCTGTAACCAAGCTGGGCTTCGCTGACAAGATGACCCATATCTCCACCGGCGGCGGTGCTTCTCTGGAATTCCTGGAAGGTTTGGAACTGCCAGGTATTGCTGCCCTCAATAACAAATAATCACACTGACAGGAACAGATGCAGGAAAGTTTCCTGCATCTGTTTTTTCATTACACTCTCTGAAAAGGAGGCTGTTTCTTGTCTATCAATTATATGGTTTTCGGTGTCATTCCCTGGGTCGTACTGATGAGCCTGATTCGGCTGGCAATCTATATTCTAGGCTCCATCGGAATGTATTCTATGGCAAACAACACCGGTGTGAACGATTCATGGCTTGCATGGGTTCCGGTAGCAAGGGAATACCTTTTAGGTTCTTTGGCAGACCGCTATTCCGCCTCTGCCCACCGCAAAAGTTATCTGCGGGCCATCCTGCCCATTCTTGGTTCTGTTCGGCTGCCGGTCTGGTCTTTAATCTGGTCGCTGGGTCTTTTGATTTATTTTGCCACTCCGTACAATCCTCTGGTGGCTTTGGGAGTCATCCTCTTGGTAAACTCCTGCCTGGAGATTGCCCACAAGCTGTTCTATCTGGTCAGCTTCTATCATATCATGATGGACTATGAACCATCCCGGGCCGTTGCTTACACCATCCTGGCCTTTTTCGGTCTGGGAGAGCTCGTCCTCTTCTTCACCCGCAATAATGTTCCCACTGGCATCGCCGGAAGAAATTCTTCCCATCAGCCAAAATATAATGTACATTCTACTTTTGAACAGGAAAGGAAGTTTTAATATGAACAAAGCACTTCGCAAGGCAGTAGTTGCCGGAAACTGGAAAATGAACAATGACCGCAATGGCGCAAAAAAACTTATCACTGAGCTGACCCCTTTGGTAAAAGAGGCTGCTTGCGACGTAGTTCTCTGCGTTCCATTCACCAACCTGGAAACCGCTGTTTCCCTGTGTGAAGGCACTAACCTCCATGTTGGTGCTGAAAACTGCCACTGGGCAAAATCCGGCGCATTCACCGGCGAAATCTCCGCTGATATGCTCACCGAAATGGGCGTTGAATACGTTATCATCGGTCATTCCGAACGCAGACAGTACTTCGGCGAAACCGACAAAACCGTAAACGCAAGAATCCGCGCTGCTTTGGATGCAGGTCTGAAAGTAATCCTCTGCGTTGGCGAAGTTTTAGAACAGCGTGAACAGGGCATCACTGAAGAAATCGTAAGCCTCCAGACAAAGGTTGCTCTTAACGGTGTCAGCCCAGAAGAATTGTCCCGCATCATCATTGCTTATGAGCCTGTATGGGCAATCGGCACCGGCAAAACTGCTACTGCTGACCAGGCTGAAGAAGTCTGCGCCATCATCCGCAGCGTAGTTGCAAAACTTTATGATAAATCTGCTGCTGATGCTATGACCATCCAGTACGGCGGCTCTATGAAACCTTCCAATGCAAAAGAACTGCTCTCCAAAGAAGATGTTGACGGTGGTCTAATCGGCGGAGCTGCTCTGGTTGCAAAAGACTTCGCAGCAATCATTGAAGCTGCAAAATAAATTTCCTCCACAGGAAATATCGAAAGGAAGGGAATCCTCATGAAAAAACCACTTGTACTGATGATTCTGGATGGCTTTGGCATCAATCATTCTGATTATGGCAACGCAATCCACAAAGCTGCAAAACCAAATCTTGACCGTTATTTTGCTCAATATCCACACACACAGCTGGGAGCATCTGGTCTTGATGTAGGTCTTCCTGACGGTCAGATGGGCAACTCCGAGGTTGGACATACCAACATCGGCGCTGGAAGAATCGTTTATCAGGAACTGACCAGAATTACAAAATCTATTCAGGACGGTGATTTTGACCGTAACGAAGCTATCCTCAACGCCATCGAAAATTGCAAGAAAAACAGCTCTGCTCTGCATATCATGGGGCTTTTGTCCGCTGGCGGCGTACATAGCCATATCGAACATTTGTTCGGATTATTGGAGCTTGCAAAGAAACAGGGGCTGACAAAAGTGTATGTTCACTGTTTCATGGATGGTCGTGACGTTCCGCCAACATCCGGTAAAGAATATGTAGAACAGCTTCAGGACAAACTGAATGAATTAGGCATTGGAAAAATTGCTTCTGTCATGGGCCGTTACTACGCTATGGACCGTGACAACCGCTGGGAACGTGTTGTAAAAGCTTATGATGCCATGGTCAAAGGCGAAGGCGTACAGTGCGATGATGCCGTCAAAGCTGTTGAAATCTCCTATGCTCAGGAAGTCACCGATGAGTTTATCGTTCCTTGCGTCATCGGTGATCCTTCTGAAGGAAGAATCTCTGCCGACGATTCCGTTGTATTCTTCAATTTCCGTCCAGACCGTGCAAGAGAAATCACCCGCACTCTGGTAGATCCTGATTTCACCGGATTTGAACGCCAGTTCTTCCCTCTGACCTATGTCTGCATGACCCAGTATGATGCTACCATGCCAAACGTACAGGTTGCTTTCAAGCCACAGAGCCTGACCAACACCTTTGGGGAATATATTTCTCAGCACGGCCTCAAACAGCTCCGTATTGCTGAAACAGAAAAATACGCTCACGTTACCTTCTTCTTCAATGGCGGCGTGGAAACTGTTTCTGAGGGCGAAGACCGTGCCCTCATCAACTCTCCCAAGGTTGCCACCTACGACCTTCAGCCGGAAATGAGCGCATACCTTGTCACTGACGAACTGCTGGCTCGTCTGGACAGCGGAAAATATGATGTTGTCATCCTCAACTTTGCAAACTGCGACATGGTTGGTCACACTGGTGTATTTGATGCAGCTGTAAAAGCTGTTGAAGCCGTTGATACCTGCGTAGGCAAGGTAGTTGAGAAAGTCCTTTCCATGGAAGGCACCGTTCTGCTCACTGCTGACCACGGCAACGCTGACAAGATGTACGAGGAAGATGGCTCTCCGTTTACTGCTCATACTACCAATCCGGTTCCATTCCTGGTAATGGGTCAGGGCGACTGCAAACTGCGTGAAGGAAGACTTGCTGATATCGCTCCTACCATGCTGAAAATTCTGGGACTGCCTCAGCCAGAGGAAATGACCGGAACTTCTATCATTTTGTAAAAACTTTTTTATAAAGCGAAAAGACGACCTGAAAATTCAGGTCGTCTTTTGTTATAAATCATTTTCTGTTTTAGCTTGCAGGATAAATGCGTTTGAGCACTGTTTCTGTAATGCCTTCGCCTGCGGCATCTTCCGCAAAGAATTTGAATCTGCCTTTAAAGCTCATTAGTCCTGCGCTCCCGCTGATACCCAGCTTGTCGCCAGCTTTGACCTCGTCGCCCTCTTTTACAGCCAGATTTCTCTGGAGGAAGCAATAATAAAAAACTTCTCCTGCTTCGTTTTCGACCGCAACATGGTAGCCCAGTTCATTCTTATATTCTGCTTTGACTACTTCGCCTGCGCTTACGCTCATAACAGTAGTTCCAGAAGAAACCAGGTAATTGTTTGCTTCTTCATCAAAGGTTTCGGAGAGAACGGCTGTGCGGCTTACAGGGAGCACATAATCTGGTACATCAGCAGAAACTGCTGCAAGGCTTTGAACTGCCAGAATACCTGCCATTACAAATCCTGCAATCTTTCTTTTATTAAAAAATGGGTTCATGGGGATTACCTCCTGATTTCTTGGATGGGTGGGTAAATGAGTAGTTATATTTTAACATGATTTTCCCTAAAAATCAAACCTTTGGTTTTTTCTAAAAAATCTTTCATCATTTATCACAAGTCCCTTTTATTACGCCATTTTCTTCTTTCTCTATCATAACAAAACAGTTCTTTTGCATTTTATTGAGGCTTTGGTTTTCAAAAGCAAACAAATTTTTCAGAAAATCTCATAACAATCAAATTACTTTTCAAACGCATAAATCTGTCTGTTTTTATAAAATATTATAATTTTCTTATATTATATAAATAAAAAATCGACTTATAAATCGTTATGTTTGTCTTTTTATAAAATATTATGCCAAAACTAAATTTTTTATTTTATAGGTAGTGCATTATTTACACCTTTCCTGGCATAATTGTCCCCATCCCTGCAAAAATCAGCCGGAAACATCAAAAAAGGACATCTCTTACGAGATGTCCTTTTACAGTTTTAATAAAACTTAGATAATTTTGCTGTGAGTGTCTTTCAGCAGAACGTCATGAGAACCGCCCTCAACAATGGATACGGAAGATACCAGTGTGAGTTTTGCTTTTTCCTGAAGTTCTGGAATGGACAGAGCGCCGCAGTTGCACATGGTGGAACGTACTTTGCTCAGGGACAGACCTACGTTGTCTTTCAGGGAACCTGCGTATGGAACATAGGAGTCAACGCCTTCCTCAAAGGACAGTTTCTTGTCGCCGCCCAGGTCATATCTCTGCCAGTTTCTTGCACGAGCAGAACCTTCGCCCCAGTATTCCTTCATGTAGTTGCCGTTGATGTTTACTTTGTTTGTTGGGCTTTCGTCGAAACGAGCAAAGTAACGACCCAGCATGATGAAGTCAGAACCCATAGCCAGAGCCAGAGTCATGTGGTAGTCCTGTACAATACCGCCATCAGAGCAGATTGGAATATAGATACCAGTCTTCTCAAAGTATTCGTCACGAGCTTTTGCAACTTCGATTACTGCGGTAGCCTGTCCACGGCCGATACCTTTCTGCTCACGGGTGATGCAGATGGAGCCGCCGCCAATACCGATTTTGATGAAGTCTGCGCCAGCTTCTGCCAGGAACATAAAGCCTTCGCGGTCAACAACGTTGCCTGCGCCAACTTTTACTTTGTCACCGTATTTAGCGCGGATAAATTCGATGGTCAGTTTCTGCCATTCGGAGAAACCTTCGGAGGAGTCGATGCACAGTACGTCTGCGCCAGCTTCTACCAGAGCAGGTACACGTTCTGCGTAGTCACGGGTGTTGATACCAGCGCCTACAACGTAGCGTTTGTTTGCATCCAGCAGTTCGTTAGCGTTTTCTTTATGGGAAGAATAGTCTTTGCGGAATACAAAGTATTTGAGTCTTTGGTTTTCGTCTACCAGTGGCAGAGAATTGAGCTTGTGCTCCCAGATGATGTCGTTAGCTTCTTTCAGGGAAGTGTCTGCGTTTGCAGTTACCAGCTTCTCGAATGGAGTCATCATTTCGCTGACTTTGGTATCCAGGGACATTCTGCTGATGCGGTAATCACGGCTTGTGATGATACCAACCAGTTTGCCGTTAGCTGTGCCGTCTTCGGTAACAGCTACTGTGGAATGACCGGTTTTTTCTTTCAGAGCCAGGATGTCTTTCAGGGTTGCATCTGGTTTGATATTGGAATCGCTGGTTACAAAGCCTGCTTTGTAGCTTTTAACTCTTGCTACCATAGCAGCTTCGTCTTCGATGGTCTGAGAGCCATAGATGAAGGAAACGCCGCCTTCTTTTGCCAGTGCAATTGCCATGTTATCATCAGATACAGACTGCATGATTGCAGATACCAAAGGAATATTCAGGCTCAGGGGACATTCCTCCTGGCCTTTTTTATATTTTACCAGTGGTGTCTTGAGGCTGACATTTGCCGGAATACATTCGGAAGAAGAATATCCCGGAACCAACAGATACTCGCCAAATGTGTGGGATGGTTCATTAAAGTAAAATGCCATAATATCTACTCTCCTCAATACATAATTTTTTTTGACACGGGCTATACACGATATATATTTTATTCATGATACTATAAGGAATCGACAATTTCAACAGGTATCAAGACGAAATAGCACTCTGTCTAAATTTTGTCTTTCATACCACCCCTGCTTATACAATATTGCCGGATAAATTCAATAAGAATCGGCACTTTCACTATTAAAAAATGGATTGCTCCGACCCTTAATTTTCTGCACAGGCCTTGACGAAAGCGTTAAAAATATTCTGCGCTACAGGGTCATTGGCATCTCTAAGATATTCTGGGTGCCACTGAAATCCCATAACAAATCTGCTTTCCGGCAGGTATACCGCTTCAACGATGCCGTCTTCGGATACGCCCATTTCTTTCAGGGATGGAGCCATATCTTTGACTGCCTGATGATGCAGACTGTTGACACCAATCTGTTCTTTGCCTTCTGCAAACTCGGCAAGCGGTGTTCCGCTGACTACATTGACCTTATGGACACCCTGAAAATGTTCTTCCTTGGTGCTCCTTCTATGTTCCAAAGGATTTTTGTCTTTCAGCTGGGTGTTGATGTCCTGGTACAAAGTTCCTCCCAGAACCACATTGAGTACCTGGAAACCTCTGCACACACCCATGATTGGCTTTCCAGAAGCCAGTGCTGCTTTCATCAAAGGGATTTCCAGCGCATCGCGTTCATCTGCGATTTTGCCGCAGGCTTCCAGTTTTTCTTCTCCATAAAACTTAGGGTCTACATCCGCCCCGCCACTGAACAGGACACCGTCCACTCTGCTGACAATCTCCGCCAAATCGGATTCCTCAAAGGTTCCTTCCAGGTTATTGAGCATAACAGGAATACCTCCTGCGGAATGGATGGCAGTAAGGAATCTTGGAAGAACATAACAGAACTTGCTGTCTTCCATTTCAGCGTTATTCCCTGTTTTTGGCACAATGGCAATGACTGGTTTCTTCATAATAAATTCCCCCAAAAATATATTGTGATATGGTTGTCGCTGCTTACTCTTCATTTTCTAAAAGATATAAAAAGACCGCAGCAACAAATTCTTTCCAAAAGGCCGAAGCCGCAAGCATTTCCCGGAAAGATGCCTTTCCATTCAGGAATTTTTTGATTCTTCTGCAAATCAGCAGCACCAAAAAACCATGATCCAGTTTTTGAAGTTCTTCACTCAATCCCGACAAATCAAATTTTTCTCCAAAAAATAGTTCTTCCTGAGAAAGTTCTTTCCTCCTTCGGCCAGCCTCTTGTTTTAACTGATTCAAAAATTCCCCAAATTCATATTCCCTGTCCGGTGCAATTTCCAAAGCCTCTCCCAGATACTCTGCCGCCATCATCATCTGGATAGACAAGGTGAACGGACGCAGCGTATTGGTATGGTAAGCTCTCTTGCGAAATTCCCGCAGCATCCGGCGCATGATCCGCTCCTCCATGGGAGAGAGCAGCCTTGCTTCTTTTTCCTGGGCTTTACACAGCAGATCTTCCATCTTTTGTCGCAGCATCCCGGTATGCGCCAAAACACTGTCTTTCTGAAAAGCGTAAAGTTGTCCGTCCACTTCCCCAAAAACTTTTTTGGTATCCAGACAACCCAGGCGGATGTTTCTTTGGGCAAGGTCTGATTCAAACTTTAGGAACGATCCTAAGGGCCACAAACTGCGGATCATGGTAAGCTTTTGCGGCATTTTTTTTAATTTACGCACAACGCCCACCGATTCCAAATCCACCGCAATGATGTCATCTGCGCCCATGCTGATGGCTAGATTCACCGGCATATTGTCATGGTAACCGCCATCCATATATTTTTTCCCTTCGATTTCTTTTGTTTGAAACGCAGGGAAACAGGCTGCAGAAGCCAGAAGATATTCCTGAAGCATTCCCTGGGGAATATCTTTTTTTTGCAGTTCCAGAGGTTTCAAGCTGGGATATTCCACCGTTACCAAAGCAAAATCCACCGAGGACTGACGAAATTTTTCTTCATCCACCATAGACTCAATAAAGCTTTCCAGTCTGGTGATGTCTGCTCCGCCTTTTTCTAAAACTTCTTTGGCAAAGGTCTTATTCAGCTCCCAGTCGCTCATGCCTTTGGTTTCTTCTCCCAGTTCGCCCACTACAGTTTCCGGGGAAAGGGTTTCCCATGCTTCTAACGCCCTTTCGTAATCCCCCTGCACCATCATAGCACCGTTTAAAGCTCCCACCGAAGTCCCTGTGACAATATCATATCCCTGCCCCATTTCTCTCAAAGCTTTCCAGACACCCATCTGATAAGCTCCGCGGGAGCCTCCTCCCGCCAAAACAATCGCTCTTTTGCCCATATATGCAGCGCTCCTTTCTGCTCCTTTTAAAGCAGTCTTATTTCTGTCTTTTGCATAGATTCAGGAATCAGCAGCAGAGAACAGAATCTCTCTGTTCTTTTCATGAAGGCCGCATCGTAAAAATCAGATCATATTTTGAATACTTGCCTGTTCCCCGGTTATTTTTACATGGTCTGTTGTAAATCTCACCGGGAAAGCAACAGGATATCCCTTTTCTTTTGATCCATTCTCACAGTATCATTCATACCATAATTCCTTTATTTTTACAAGAACCCAACTGAATCAGCAGAATATTTTTGGTGATTATTTACATATTTATCCCTATCTTCTCTTCTATGTCATTTCTTGTATTCAATTCTAAAATGTGCTATATTTATCGTGAACTTTTGATTTTTCTGCGTATTGATTTTTGATATTTATTCGTAGAAAAATATTTTTTTACCTTCAGGAGGTCATTATGAAGAATCATCGCATCGTCCCCATCACCGACCCTTCCTCCAATCCAGTATCGGTCATCATTATGCTGGCGTTTCCAATCTTTCTGGAGCAGGTGCTGGTCACTCTGGTGCAGGCCGTAGATACCGCTATGGTAGGTTCTTTGGGAGCGGTAGCAACCGCTTCGGTATCTATCAGCCAAAACCCTATCGACTTAATCAACGCCGTCCTGATTGCTATGGGGGTAGGTTTTACCACCCTGATTGCCAGAGCTGTAGGAGCACAAAAGTACGAATACAGCCGCCATCTTCTCCGACAGGCTCTCTTGCTGGTGCTGCTGCTGGGAATCCCTCTTTCGGTTTTGACCTTTGCCGTTGCCGGAAAGATTCCTCAATGGCTGGGAGCCGAACAACAGATTTGGCCTAATGCCACCGCTTATGTTCAAATCGTTTCCTTTTCCATGCTGTTCCGTGGACTGCTGACAGTGCTCACCGCAATCTACAGAGGATTCGGCGACAGCCGCACCCCAATGCTTATCAATGTAGGCATCAATATTTCCAACATTGTCGGAAACTTTTTCCTGATTTATGAAACCAGAGAGATTTCTGTACTTGGACATTCCTTCACCGTATGGGGCGCAGGATTGGGCGTTCCGGGAGCTGCCCTCTCCACCACCATTTCTGCCACACTGGGTTCCCTGCTTCTGTTAGGATTATGTTTCCTTCCCAACGCCGGACTTATGCGGATTTCCCTAAAAGAAGATTATCGTCCAGACCCAGATACTCTGAAAAAAGTAGCCTATATCAGCCTTCCTGTTATGTTTGAGCGATTCTCCCTTTCAGGCGCGTTCGTTATGAACTCCGCTATTATTGCCTCTCTCGGCACCGTTTCTTTAGCTGCAAACTCTTTGGCAGGTCAGACAGAAGCTCTCAGCTTTATGCCCGGATTTGCCTTTGGAACTGCGGTCACAACGCTGGTTGCCCAGTGTCTGGGGGCAAACAATGAAACTCTTGCCAGAAAATATGTCCGCATTTCCTGTATCATCGGTTCCTGCGTTATGGCTGTCATGACCTTTGTCCTGTATTTCCTGGGCGAAACCATCGTTTCTTTCTTCACCCCGGATGCAGAAGTTATTGCGCTGGGCGGGGTGCTCCTTCATATCCTGGCTTTAATTCAAATTCCACAGATGATTGGAATGTTATTTTCCAGCGTTTTGAAAGGCGGAGGCGATACCCGAAGTCCTTTCCTCATCACTTTATTCTCCATGTGGGGCGTGCGTATCCTGGGTTCTTTCCTGGCTGTTAAAGTATTCCACAAAGACCTCCCCTGGGTGTGCGCCATTACCTGCCTCGATGTTCTGGTTCGTTTCTTCCTGTATACCTTCAAATATTTCCAGGGACACTGGACTACCGCAGCCCAAAATTCTATTCTGCGGGACGATGAACCTGTTTCTGAATAATAAATCTTTTCCCAATATTTTTCGCCCGGAAAATCCGGGCGATTTTTTTATGCAGAAAAAGCCTTTCTTTCCAAAAGCCTTGTCTTGATTTCGCTGATGATTTCTTCCAAATCATCTTCCTCCAAAATCTCCTCCTGTTCTTCCGACAAAAGATACTCTACGGATATGCCCAACAGTTCTCCTATATGGCACAGCATATCTTCATCGGGCATTCTTCTTCCCTGCTCATACATTCCCATCGTGCTGGAGGCTATCCCCAAACACTCCGCAAAGCTCCGCTGGGTGTATCCTTTTTCTTTTCGCAGACGACGCAGTTTTTCTGAAAACATTTTTCTCCCCCTCTAACCTCATTATATCACAGATTTTGGGTCTGATAATGCAGCGCAATACAACGACACAGGAAAATTGTATTGACTCTGCGGCCTTCTTGTGTTACCCTTTAAGCACAAAATAAATTATTATTGAGGAGGATTTATCTATGAGAAACGTAACCCCCAGTGCAAAAATCGACTATTATCCTGATCTTGCCAGCTGTTTTCAGGGAAGCACCAACCGCCGTCAGAGAGAAGAATACCGAAAATTTTTATATCGCGCCATCAAAACTCAGCTGACCCAGCGGCAGATGCAGATGGTTATGCTGCGGTATTTTCAGGGGATGAACACCACCGAAATTGCAGAAGAACTTGGTGTCAATAAATCCACCGTGTCCCGTACCTTGAACCGAGCGTTGGACAGACTCACTGACCTAGCTAGACTTTACTTTGAGTTAAAATAAAAAATGCTCCGCAGGATATCCTGCGGAGCAAAAAATTATTTTGATTTATAAACAGAAATGCAAGAACAAAGCTGCCTGAACTAAAATAATAGCAGGCACACCTACAACAAAATACCAATGTTTTGTCTTATGGCGGAAGGTATACATTCCAAGATAAAGTCCGATGCTTCCTCCAATTGCTGACAGGAGGAACAGTACCTTTTCCGGTACGCGGCGTTTTTGGTGTTGAGCCGCATACTTATCCACTCCGCAAACCACGAAAGTTATCATGCTTGAAATTGCAATCCAACCCCAAACAACAATTAACAGCGTATTTTCCATAATGCTCCCTTTCTCCAAAGCAAAAGTTATTCTTTGCTCTGGAACAGAAGACCAATCAATTCCGGGCCACTGTTCATAGCGATTGCGGCACCGATATGGAATACGCCTTCCGGCGGATAGCCTGCAATTTTTTCACAGGCTGCGGCAAGCTCTGCGCTGGCCGGGGTTTCTCTGCCCACAGCAATCATGTACGGCGTGTTTTCTTTGTGTTCCTGTGAAAACATCTTTTCGATGGAAGTCAAAACTGCTGCATTTCCCCGCACTTTGGATACAATTTCGGTGGAACCGATTGCGTTGATGATAGGACGCAGACCCAGCATTTCTCCCACAAAGGCTGCGGCGCAGCTGACACGGCCAGATTTTTTGACATATTTCAAAGTGAATGGGCTGAAGTATATTTTCAGGTGTTTCAGATAATCCTTCAGATATGCCACGATAGATTCACAGCTTTCTCCCTGCTCTGCTTTATGGCAGGCCTGAATCAGAGGATAGCCGTAACCCATTGTGTAGCAGTTGGAATCCAAAATCTCGATGGTCAGTGCGTTGGGATGTTCTTCTTCAAAGTTCTGTTTGGCCAATGTTGCGGACTGGAACATGGCAGAACCCTTTCCACAGATGGTCACTACCACAACATGAGTATATCCCTGCTCCATCGCTTCTTCATATTTTTCCTGGAAAGTGATGGCTGGGATATGAGATGTAGTCGGGATATTCTGGCAGGTATCCAGCAAATCATAAAATTCCTGCGGGGTAAAGCTTTCTCTTTCGTAATAACCTTTGCCATCAATGGCTACTGGAATTGGAAGAATGCTGAGGTTGGAAAGATTTTTTTCTTCCTCAACAGGGATATCGCAGGCAGAGTCGGTAATGAAAAATATTTTTTCCTGATTCATAGTATCTCCTTTTATTATTCTGCGGCATCTTCCCAATGAAGACGATGGAGCTGTCCTTCATTGCTCAAGGCAGGATATCCCCATTGACGCAAAACTTCATATGCGGCAATCGCCACTGTATTTGATAGGTTAAGGCTCCGAACGGGGCCAATCATAGGCAGTCTTAAACAGGTGTCAGGGTGATGAATCAGGATTTCTTCGTCAATCCCTGCATCTTCCCTTCCAAAAATCAGATAGCATCCATTGGGGAACGCTTCGTCAGAATGTACTTTTTTCCCTTTTGTAGTAAAAAAGTACATGGCATCGTCTTTATGCTTGTCCAAAAAATCCTGGGTGGAGTCATAATAGGTAATATCCAGAAAATGCCAGTAATCCAATCCTGCTCGTTTTAGCTTTTTGTCGTCAATCTGAAAGCCCAAAGGCTTTACCAAATGCAGTCTTGCTCCTGTGCAGGCGCAGGTACGAGCAATATTTCCGGTATTTTGAGGAATCTGTGGTTCAAATAATACAATATTGAGCACAGGCTGTTCTTCGCCCAACTGTTTCCCTCCTCGTTAGAAATAGTATCTAATACGATATCAACTGTTTTTTTACTCTATATAATTATGTAACAAGTGTTATACTTTATATGTTAATCCATTTGTGCAGTTTTGTCAATCAGGAGAAAGTATCTCTGGTTTCTTTGTTAGACAACCATCGTCATTTACACTTATTTCTTTCCTTATCTCTTGATTTTTCAATAAAAAAGATGTATCTTTAAGTTGAAATTTTGTCCTTTTCTCCCATAATTTGGACTTTTTAGGGTGGTTTTTTGGACTTGATTATGATAAAATGTATAAAGGCAGAGTTAGACTTGAATTGAAAATTCGTTCCGGTTTTTCCGTTTTTTCGGGAAATATTTCTGGAAAATTTTATCCCAGTCATATCCACTCGATTTATCTTACTGTTACAGGAAGGATCTAAATATGGCACAGTTATCAAATATTCATAAACTGATGAAAGAACTTACTACTTTTCAGGACCCGGCTGCACTGCTGGAAACATTGACAGGCATCGACCAAAATATGGCCTTGTATGAATCTGGAATCCAGGAAATCCGCACTAAGCTGGAAATCCTCCAGCGTGATGCCCGCTTCAACGAACACAACCCCATCGAATCCATCAAAAGCCGTATCAAGCGCCCTATGAGCATCATTGAAAAAATGTGTCGTAAAGGCTATCCTCTTTCTCTGAAATCTATGAAGGAAAATCTCAATGACATTGCCGGCATTCGTGTCATCTGTCCCTTCATCGAAGATATCTATACCGTGGCCGAAATGCTGACCCGTCAGGATGACCTGACTGTAGTTCTCCAAAAAGACTATATTAAAAACCCAAAGCCAAACGGCTACCGCAGTTACCACATGGTGCTGGAAGTCCCAGTGTTCCTCTCTGACCGTAAAGAACCTGTCCGTGTGGAAGTACAGCTGAGAACAATCGCCATGGATTTTTGGGCCAGCCTGGAACATCAGATTCACTACAAAACCAGCTGTGAAGTTCCAGACTCTGTGGTAAAAGAGCTGAAGGAGTGCGCAGACATCATCTCCCATACTGATGAAAGAATGCAAAGCCTATCCAAAGAAATCCGCTGCTTAAACAAAGAAAAACATCAATAGCTTTTGCTGATGGTATATTTACAAAAAAAGTTGTAATTTTCGTACAGAATGGGTATAATAATCTTATTCCCCCATCGCCAGAAAACTGGCAGATCATCCAAACAAAAGGAAGTGTCCTCTATGAAAAAAAATGTACTGATTTCTTTGATTGCTCTGGCTGTTTCTGTAGTCGGACTGATTGTTGCTCTTGCTGCATGGAAACAGAAAAAGAGAGAACATGACTGCGACGATTTCGATGAGGAATTGCTGTTGGACGATGAAGATGACAACTACATCTATTCCCAGGATCTGGAAGACGACGAAGACTGCGACCTGTCTTTCGAGGAAGAAGACCTGGATGTTGATGATACCGAGGAATAGTCTTCATTTGTATGATTTTTTCTTTCAAACAAATTCCCGGAATCATATCGGTTTCGGGAATTTTTTTAAAAAATATTTTCTTTTTAAAAACCTCTTGACAATATATAAAAAACATGGTATTATAAATAAGCACTCAAAAATAATATCGCGGGATGGAGCAGCTTGGTAGCTCGTCGGGCTCATAACCCGAAGGTCGTTGGTTCAAATCCAGCTCCCGCAACCAGAAAACGCTGAAATCATCACGATTTCGGCGTTTTATTTTTTCCCTCAAGCAGCAAAAGTAAGGGCAGTCTTTGCAGACTGCCCAACATTACCATTATACCACATTATTTCCATTTTTTTCCATTCGCAATTCCCCTAACTTTTTCCCCTCATTTTCAAACAGTATACCTCTTGTAAGTCCCGATAATTCATGGTATCATTAAGTCAAAGCAAAGGAACGAAAGCAAAAGAAAAACAAAAAAGCGTTTCTAAGCTAAACCAAAAGGAACGAAAAAGCAAAAAGGTAAAAACCTTAAAACAAAAATCGTTCCGAAGCAAGAAGCATAAAAGGAACAAAAAAGCAAAAGGTAAAAAACCTAAAGCAAAAAGTTCCGAAACAAGACAAAAAAGGAACGAAAAGTAAAAAGGTAAAACCTAAAGCAAAAAAATCGTTCAAAACTAAAAAGAACGAATAAAGCGAAAGGTAAAAACCTAAAAGCAAAAAATCGTTCAAAGCAAAAAAGAACGAAAAAAGCAAAAGGTAAAACCTAAAAAGAAATCGTTCCAAAATAGGAGGCTCAATAATATGAGAAGTCCAGAAATTCACCAGAACTAACTCTCGATTGAAAGTAAAAAATTCAATCGAGAGTTAGTTCTTTTCTGGGATAAAATCCTTCTTCTCCTCCCTATGGATTAACACCGGAGCAGCTCAAAGCTGCTCTTTTTTTATATCCTCCATAATGAATCCATGTATCTCTATTGATGTTTATATCCTGTCATGCTATAATAATCATAAAGATATAATAAAGATAACTAATAGATATCTTTATATAAAGGAGGAAAGAACATGAGCCGCAACGCATGGATGATTCGCCCAAACCCACATAATAAATACCGTCTGAACGAATTTAAAGAAAAAAATATGGTTGCCATTGGATGGCCCAATATTGGAAATCTGTCCGGCAAATCCAAAGAGGACATCCGGGAAATTCTTTCCGGCAAACCCTACGAATACCGCAGCACAACCCTGGGTCATGCTGATACCGTTGTTGACATTATGGTCAACCAAATGGAAATTGGTGACTATGTATTGATTCCCGACGGGGACGATATTTATTTTGCCATCATTGACAGCGATTATCAGTACGACCTTTCTGTGGACAACAATGAAGACGGATATCCCCATCAGCGTCAGGTGAAAAATTTTACTTCCAGAATTTCGAGAAAGGAACTTTCCGACGGACTTCGCAGTAAGCTTAAATTTCATGGCACAGGCATGAAGCTTTCTGAATACTATGAGGAAATCAAAGTCCTGGCAGAAGGCGGAACCTATTCTTCCAAAATCAAAGAAATTCCTATAACCTATCAGCTGCGTCCTAATTATACCATGAAACTTTCCATTCCTGAGGATATGAGCAAAACCGAGGCGGAAAGATTCAGCCTGTTTGTAAAATCCTTGTATTATAAAGAGTAACAATCTGCAAAAAAATCCGTACACAAAATGAAGTGTACGGATTTTTTATTTTAGTCTTTATTATATTCTGTATCTCTTGGATTCAGGTCATCCGGGTTATCTGGATAGAATTTCTTTTTATAGTAACCCTGCGCCAAATAAATTGGGTTCAATGGAGCATGAGCTGCCACCCTGTCCTTTACTGCCAGTGCTGTAATTGGCGCATCAGAATATTTGATAAACAGGGTATCATGACCTACGCACAGACCCAGCATTACGTTGAAATCTGTCTTTGCTTCGTTAAGAAGCAGAGCCTGTCCGATTGGATTGCACATAGACTCAGTTTTGCAGTTTCCTCTTACTGCCTGAGCATCGGTGATTCCCAAGAAATCTTTAGTGATTGCTCCATTCTTACAGATAATGGACACCACCTCGAAACCATTATATTCCAGGATAGAAGTAACTTCCTTCGCTTCGTTGTAAAGGCCGGTGCAGAAGGCAAGGCCAATTCTATGATAGCCGCCTCTGTGCAGGAACTTAATCATTTCAATCATTCTAGTATCCTGACAGTATCCGCCTGCCTCGGTCAAAGCAGCACAATAAGCGATTCTATGGTTTTCTTCTTCCTGATACAGTTCCTTTGCTTTTTCCTGAATAGCTTCATTTTTGCTTGGGCAGTCCGGGAGAGTGTGTTCCATGTCCTGACGGTAACATCCTCTTTGAGCGCATTTTGAACAACGATACATATTGCATCCTCCTTGCTGATCGTTCTTTCTTCTATTATACAAAATCTATGCTAAAAATCCAGCCTTCCAGACAGATTCTGTTAATTGGGAATATTCTATTCGTGGTGAACATACTCTTTACCAAAATCTTTGGGAGGGTACGCGCTATGCTCCAACAATTTCTGGAAAATATCGTTCCTTTGTTTTGGGGGCGGGGAACGGTTGCTCTGACTTTAGCCTGTGGATTATATTTCTCCATTTTTACAGGCTTTCTGCCTATCGCCCATCCTTTGTTCCTGCTGAAAAAAACTTTCGGAAATCTTTTTCATTTCTCCAAAGAAAATAGTTCTTCTGTTTCTCCTGTTGCCGCAGTCAGCACAGCCCTTGGCGGCACCATGGGAGTGGGAAATATCCTTGGAGTGGGTGCTGCCATGAGCCTGGGCGGGCCGGGATGCATCTTCTGGATGTGGGTGGGCGCAATCCTGGGCATGATGACCAAATATGCAGAAGTTTTTTTGGCAGTAAAATGGCAGGAAAAAGATTCTCGTTCCAATTCTTTCCGAGGCGGCCCTATGTACTATATGTCCAAGGGAATCCCAAATTTTTTCGGAAAAGTTCTTGCCGCTATTTTCTGCTTTTTCTGTATTGCAGCCAGCCTTACCGGCGGCAGCATGAGCCAAACCAATGCTATCAGCTTATCTCTGTCCCGAAGTTTTTCCCTGTCTTCCTCCGCCTGCGCTGTGTTGATTGGTGCTTTCTGCCTTTGGGTCTTTCAGGGAGGCTGTGACCGCTCTATCCATATCTGTTCCAAACTTGTCCCCATTATGTCCCTGTGTTATCTGGGCGGATGCGCTATGGTGTTGTTCCATTTCCGGGAAAATATCTTTTCTTCTCTGGGGCAAATTTTTTCCCAGGCGTTTTCTTCTCCGGCGGCAGGGCTGGGAGGTATCTCTGCTGGAATGTTCACCTCCATCCGAGTGGGGATTTCCCGGGGAATTTTCACCCATGAAGCCGGACTTGGAAATTCCTCCATCGCCCATTCATGCAGCAATAACGACCCTGTGGAGCAGGGATTCTGGGGAATCTTCGAGGTCTTCTGCGATACCCTGTTAATCTGTACCGTTACCGCTTTGGTGATTCTGGTCAGCGGCGTTCCTCTGTCCCCTGCCGCTGCTCTGGACAGTTTTATTTTCGTTATGGGAAAAAGGGGCGGGCAGCTTCTTTCTCTGTCCATAGCCCTGTTTGCGATGGCCTCTGTGGTCAGTTTCTGTTTGTATGGACAGCGATGTGTGGAATATCTTTTCCCCAAAAGCTCCTGTGCCCTTTTGGTTTACCGTGTTTTATTTTTGCTGGGATGCTGCGCCGGATGCTTTGGCAGCCTGCCATCCGTCCTGCTGTTAGCTGACCTTCTGGATGTCTGTTTGCTGATTCCCAATCTGACTGCTTTGGTAATTCTCTCACCATCCGTATTTTCTGCTGCGAAAGCTTATTTTTCCAAAGGAGGTTCTCCATGTTTATCAAAGCAATAAATCCCCGTTCATTTCTGAAAAAGATTTTATTCTTCTGTTTTGTTTTTCTGGTAGGCTTTGCTGTTTATTTCCTGCCCGCTCTCCGCAGTCTTCCGGCATTATCTCTATTTCAGAACCATTCTGCAATGGGAAACAGCAACCAGCAGCGTCTGGATTTTCTCCAGAGCTTTGGCTGGGAAGTCTGCGAGGAACCCTTGGAAATCGTGTCAGTCATCATTCCAGAAAAATTTGGAAAAGTTTACGAAAGCTACAACGAGATTCAGCAAATGCAGGGATTTGATTTGAAAAAATTCCAGGGAAAAGAAGTCCGCCGCTACACCTACGAAGTAACAAATTATCCGCAGCAGAAAAAATATATCCGGGCAAATCTTTTAATCTGCAAAGGAAAAATCATCGGCGGAGATATCTGCTCCATCTACGTTAAAAATGGGTTTATGCACGGATTCCAATATCCCAAAAAGGAGCAGTCCCCTACTCCTCTGTGTAGAACTGCTCCTTCCATACAGGATAGCCATAATAATCCTCGGTGATTTCTTCCGAGGACAGGTCGATCATCCGCAGACCGCTTTTCCTTGCATACTGCACTGTCTGCAAAGTGCCGCTTCTAGGCGAATTTAACAGATAATAAATGCAGGCACAGCTATGATCCACCATATAATAGTTTCGCTTTTTCATACAGTCATCGGTAAATTCCTGGGAAATCATTTTGATTCGGTCAGCCTTTTCCTTGATATCTTCATATCGCAGCTGGTCGCTGAGGCTCCAATCCTCTGCCTGGCCTGCAAACGGAAGGGCCAGAATCAACTTGATTTGGGGATATTTTTCTTTCATCTGTAGAACTGCTGTGGCTGCCATTGTATCAAAGCCCAACGCCCCTCCTGCATAGAAATTTACAATACCGTCTTCTTTTACCAGCCGCTCTATTATATTTCTGAGATTTTGATATAACTGCACACTTTCATTCACTTCCTGAGGAAGTATCCGATGCCCGGTAAAGCAGCAGCTTTCACTGGATAACAGCCATGGTTCCTCTGTGTTCATCTGATTTTCTCCTTCCATTTTACCGACAAACAGGGGCTCTTTTTATCTACGAACCGGTAAAGATAGTCCACTGCTTCTTCTGCATAGTCGATATTGATACGCCGGGTAGCACAGATCTGTTCCGGGGGAATTTCCACTCCCTGACAAACAAAGAGTTCCTCCCCCAGCAGGGACGTTCCATTGTTTTCCTTCCCAATTCCCAACGCTCCGCACAATTTTCCGGGACCGGAAAGAAGATTTTTAGGGTTAAGGCTTTTGATGGGCTTTTTCTTCTGCCGCAGCCCCATCATAGTATCTACGCCGTCCACCGGACACGCCGCCCGAATCAATACTGCTTCAGGAACACCTTCCTCTCTGGAGGTGATATTGAAACAATGATACATCCCATAAATCAAATATACATAAGCTCTGCCTCCCTGCTCAAACATCACGCTGTTGCGTTCTGTTTTTCCACGGTAGGAGTGACAGGCTTTATCTGAAAATCCTGTATAGGCTTCGGTTTCACAGATGATTGCGGTAAGCAGTTCTCCGTTGATTTTTCGGCAAAGGAGCTTTCCAACCAGAGCTTTTGCCAAATCCACGGTATCCTGAAGATAAAATCCTTCCTCCATCTTCTGATAGGAAATTCCTTCCATCTGCTAAACCTCCCCTTTTAGGCTCTCTGCTGAATTTTCAACAATTCTTCTGGGGTCAGCTCTCTGCACTTGCCTTCAGGAAGCTCTGGGTCTAAATCCAAATTCCCCATCTTTACTCGTTTTAATTCCAGCACTTTCAATCCGTAAGAGCCGAACATCCTTTTGATTTGATGATACAGACCTTCTTTCAGAATGACCTCACCCCAGTCCCCCTGCTCGCAGGAAGACATTTTTTTCAAGGAAGCCGGCAGGGTAAAATCTTCTCCAATGGTAACACCTTCTGCAAAGCCTTTTTCCATTTCAGGAGTAATGGCTCCGTTGACTAAAGCATGATAGGTCTTGCTGATATGCTTTCTGGGAGAAAGGATATCGTGGGCAAATTCTCCATCATCGGTGAGAAGTACAAAACCTGTGGTATCCTTATCCAGACGGCCTGCCGGAAACAATCCTTTTCTCCAAAGGTCTTCTGGAACTAAATCCACTACTGTAGGGGTCTTTTTATCCTCAGTGGCACTGACAACACCCTTTGGTTTATTGAGCATAAGATAAGTATGTATCTGCAAAGAGATTTTTTCTCCCTGCACTGTAACGATATCGGTATCGAAATCTACGCCGAAATCTGCGCTTTTGATGATTGCTCCGTTGACGCAGACCTCCCCTTTGCGAATCAAAGTTTTGGCTTCGCTTCGGGTGCGGATTCCCTGCATTGCAATCGCTTTATCCAACCTTTGCTTTTTTGCCATATGATTTTTTCCTCCTGTTTCATTTCTGTTTCTATTCTATCATAGGAAACAGTTTTGGAAAAGAGTTTCCCTCCACAACCAAAGAGGCGGAACGCTATAAGCGTTCCGCCTCTTTGGTTTATTGATAAAGAATTATTCTGGTCTGACGATCAATTCATCGTTTTCGCAGTCTACAACTACATGGCATCTGCCGTCGTCCTGATTTGCTTGGCCTATCTCTCCGGCAATAATCTTTCTTCCCAGCATGGTTTCTACCCTGCTTTGCAGGAAGCGGCGGAGAGGTCTTGCTCCATAAATGGGGTCATAGGCATTGTCAATGACATACTGTTTTGCAGCAGGACTGAGGGAAATGGTAATCTGCTTTACATCCAATCTCTTTTGCAAGTCCTTCATCAGCAGGTCGATGATCCAGCCCACATCGGTTCTGGTCAATGGCTTATAGAAAACAATCTCGTCCAGACGGTTAAGGAATTCTGGGCGGAAGCTTCTCTTGAGCAGTTCCTGCACCTGATTCTTTGCTTCCTGGCTGATTTCTCCATCAGGAGTAATGCCCTCCAGAATTGCAGAAGAACCTAAGTTAGAAGTCAGGATGATGATAGTGTTCTTAAAGTCCACTGTTCTGCCCTGAGAGTCGGTGATTCGTCCATCGTCCAACACCTGAAGCAGTACGTTAAATACGTCTGGGTGAGCCTTTTCCACCTCATCAAAGAGAACTACAGAATATGGTTTCCGGCGTACAGCCTCGGTAAGCTGACCACCTTCCTCGTAACCTACATAACCTGGAGGTGCTCCAATCAGTCTGGATACTGAATATTTCTCCATATATTCACTCATATCGATTCTGACCATATTGTTTTCGTCATCGAACAGAGTTTTTGCTAAGGTCTTTGCCAGCTGGGTCTTACCAACACCGGTTGGGCCCAGGAACAGGAAGGAACCGATGGGACGGTTCGGGTCAGAGATTCCGGCTCTGGAGCGAAGGATCGCCTCGCTGACCAGTTTGACTGCCTCATCCTGACCGATGACATTTTCGTGGAGAATGTCTTCCATATGGAGCAGTTTTTCTCTTTCGCCTTCCATAATTTTTGCAACAGGGATTCCTGTCCACTTTCCAACTACCTTTGCGATTTCTTCTTCGGTGACTTTATCCCTCAAGAGGCTGGACTGCTGGGCTTCTTCTGCCAGCTTTTCTTCTTTTTCCAGTTCTTCTTTCAGCTGTGGCAGCTTGCCATATTTCAGCTCTGCGGCTTTATTGAGATCATACTCTCGTTCAGCCTTTTCGATTTCTCCACCCAACTGTTCGATTTGTTCACGAAGTTTTTGAACTTTGGTGATGGCAGTCTTTTCGTTGTCCCACTGAGCCTTCATAGAATTAAATTTTTCTCTCAGTTGAGCCAATTCTTTGGTGACTGCTTCCAGACGTTCCTCAGAAAGACGGTCATCTTCTTTTTTCAATGCTGCCTGTGCGATTTCCTTTTGAATGATCTGTCTGTTCAGCTCATCCATTTCGATTGGCATGGAATCCATTTCGGTACGAATCATAGCGCAGGCTTCATCTACCAGGTCGATGGCCTTATCCGGCAGGAAACGGTCGGAGATATAACGGTCGGACAAGGTTGCTGCGGAAATCAAAGCCGCATCGTGAATCTTAACGCCGTGGTAAACTTCGTAACGCTCTTTCAGACCGCGAAGAATGGAAATGGTATCTTCAACAGTTGGCTCCTGAACCAGCACCGGCTGGAATCTTCTTTCCAGAGCGGCATCTTTTTCGATATACTGACGATATTCATTGAGAGTAGTTGCGCCGATACAATGCAGCTCACCTCTTGCCAGCATTGGTTTTAACAGGTTGCCGGCATCCATAGAGCCTTCTGTTTTACCTGCACCCACGATGGTATGAAGTTCATCAATGAATAACAGAATCTTTCCTTCACTCTTTTTGATTTCAGACAGAACTGCTTTCAGTCTTTCTTCAAATTCACCTCTGAATTTTGCGCCTGCGATCAGGGAACCCATATCCAGGGAGAAGATGGTTTTATCTTTCAGATTCAGCGGTACATCGCCCCGAACGATTCTCTGGGCAAGTCCTTCTGCAATGGCAGTCTTACCGACACCAGGCTCACCGATGAGCACTGGATTGTTTTTAGTTTTTCTGGACAAGATCATGATGACATTTCTGATTTCAGAATCTCTGCCGATGACTGGGTCCAGTTTTTTGTTCCGAGCTTCTTCTACCAGGTCATGACCATATTTTTTCAGCACATCGTAGGTACTTTCTGGAGAATCGCTGGTAACTCTGGTATTGCCGCGGATTTCCCTAAGAACTTTCAGGAAATTATTTTTATTGATGTGAAACAGGTCGAATATTTTCTTCAGATGGTCGTTGGGCATTTCCAGCAGAGCCAGCATCAGATGCTCCACAGAAACATATTCGTCCTTCATGGAGTCTGCAATTTTTTCTGCCCTTGCCAGAGCCGCATCTACATCCTGAGAAATATAAATCTTTCCTGCTTCTCTTGGGGAACCGCTGACCCCTGGCATCCGCTCGATTTCCTGACGGATGGCCTGCGCCATAGCGTTGGGGTCTTTTTCCAGCTTTTTAATCAGCTGGGCAATCAGACTCTCATCCATTGTGACCAGGGTATAAAGCAGATGTTCCTGCTCGATTTGTGCATTCTTTTGTTCCAGTGCCAGGTTGCTGGCCTGCTGTACTGCTTCCAGAGATTTCTGGGTAAATTTTTGAGCATTCATTGACTTCACGCCTTTCTATACTCACATACTGATTTCTTTTTATCCTAGCAAATGATTGGTGTTTCCTTTAAATAGTCCAGATAAATTTTTCCAATGAGCTGATCCCATTGGGAATCATCTTCGCCGATGCAGACCTTCAAGGCACGGTCAATCATGCGAATATAAGCTGCAATGGCAGAGCCGATTTCGTTATCACTGCATCCTTCCTTCAAAAGAGAAAAGTTTCGGATTAGTCTTCCTTGACCCACTTGATACTGAGGTTCGATTTGCGGGAACAATCTGCGGATATATTCTCTTTCGATGCAACAGAACCGGTAGAAAAAATTGTCCAGCATCCCAATCAATGCTTGGGACTGGGTGCGGGTCATAATCTTCAGCTGACCCAGCTGATTGCCGGAGCCTCTGGAAAGCTCCACGGTATATTTAATGGTGGGATTATATTTTACCCGCAGAGGACTGCGAATACACATCATGTTGTCAGAGCCTCTGGTCTGTACCTGAAACGGCTCAAAGCCGTCGATGACCGATTCCAGAGAATCGAATATGGCTTTCCTGCGTTTTTCAGGAGTGATAAACGAAACATACTCAGCCAGAATCTGGTTGATTAGGTTAGAACGACTGCTGCCTAACGCATAGGCCGCCCTATCAATCTGGGCCACAACATCGTCGCTGAGTACCAAACTATATACACTTTTACTCATTCTTTTATCTCCACCCTCTTTTTCTAAATCTGCCATCATTGTAGTCCTTGTTATTAAATTTGTCAAGCATATTATATAATTCTTAACGCAAAGTTTTTAGTTTATCAATCTTTTTTCTCCCAGGCTTTATACTATTTTAAACTTATTATTTTCATGTATACATAATATACAAAGATGTTTCCCTATAAATCGCCGCATTTATCTCCCTATCCTAATTTTATTTTTTCTCCTGCACAAACTTATAAATATATGCTAAAATGTATCTCGGGTTTATCCCACGAAAATTTTTATGGAGAGTGTTAAAAAATGAATTCACTGATTAGCGCAGATAATACCTGGGTATTATGGGGCATATTGGTAGGAGATGCGGCGCTCGCTATCTGGATGGAGCAAAAATACAAATGGGCTTCCAAAGTTACCGGCTGTGTTCTTGCCATGTTAGGAACTATGATTCTTGCAAACTTCCACATCATTCCCACAGAAACCCCGGTGTATGACTCTGTGTGGGCTTATGTGGTTCCTCTGGCCATTCCGCTTCTTCTGTTTCAGTGCAATATCAAAAAAATCGGCAAAGAAAGCGGCAAGCTTCTTTTGATTTATCTCATCAGTTCTTTGGGAACGGTATTCGGCGCAATCTTTGGATTTACTGTGTTCCATAACTGGATTCCAGAACTGTACAGAGTATCCGCTATGTTCACAGGAACTTATGTAGGCGGCTCTGTAAATTTTGCGGCTATGGCCGACACCTTCGGCGCATCCGGTGCTCTCAGTTCTCAAGCTGTTGTGGCAGATAACCTGTTAATGGCTCTTTATTTCTTTGTGCTGATTGCCATTCCCGCTATGAATTTCTTCCGTAAGCATTATTCTCATCCTTTAATAGATGAAATAGAAGCTGGAAAAATTGGTCACAGCCAAAACTTCTGGCAGGCCAAGCCAATCTCCCTGCAAAATATTTCTTTCTGCTTTGCTGCTGCTACAATCATCGTGGCTGTATCTGTTACCATTGCAAAATTTCTGGCTTCCCTGTTCCCGGCAGAAGGCCCTACTTTCATCCTGAATCAGCTGCTGGGAAACAAATATCTCATCATGACCACCATTACCATGCTCTGCGCCACCCTGTTCCCAAAAGTATTCAACAATGCGCCAGGAGCCAATGAAATCGGCACTTTCCTGATTTATATTTTCTTCGCTGTCATCGGTGCGCCTGCTTCCATCATGAGCATCATCACCCAGGCCCCTCTCTTGCTGGTGTACGCTCTGGTAATCGTAGCCTGCAATATGCTCATCACTTTCCTCTTTGGCAAACTGTTCCACTTCAGCCTGGAGGAAATCATTCTGGCATCCAACGCCAATATCGGCGGCCCCACAACAGCTGCGGCAATGGCAATTTCCAAAGGCTGGAACAAGCTGGTAGGCCCTGTACTGCTGATTGGAACAATGGGGTATGTTCTGGGAAACTATTACGGGGTATTGGTCGGAAACTTCCTGAAATAACTTACTGTTCTAAAGAGCGTTTTATTATTTGGGTAAAACGCTCTTTTTTTTATTTTTCTCATGGTTTAACATTTTAAACCATAATTTTTTAACCTTCATTTACATCCCCGTAACAAACATTTTGTCTGCGGCGTTATAATAAAGATGTACTCAACAAGAGGAACGAAGCCGCATCGTTCGTTGGGTATTTGCTCTACCCTCCTCAAAAAACACACCTCAGAGAAAAACACCTGCCAGCCGCGGCGGGTGTTTTTTACTTTCTATCCCTAATATCGTCGGAGAGCTCTGGTCAGCCTTATGTTCAGGGAGAGCGTTTATTCCCGATCCGTTCTGCGTCAGAAATAAGCCCGGAGCTATTTTAAAATACGGCAATCTGTGCTCTGATAAAGTCGAAATTGAAAATCTTACAGGAGGGAATCGTATGAAATATGGCATATCTCCCCATATATACGGGAGCTTCTATCACATGGTCTGTAAAAAAAAGCTGGATAAAAAAACTGCCAAAGCAGTGAAGGCAGAATACAAAGCTATTATCGGGCGAGCCAAGGACATCGGAAACTCCCGCCTGCTCAATTCTTACTGTATGTGTGCCTATTTTATTGCCCTCTGCCGCTGCAACAAAACCGACCCTCAGCAGAACTGTGACATTCTCTGGGACGGACTGTATCATTCCAAGCTGTTCCGCTCCATGATGGGAAATGCCGACAGTTACCTGGACCCGAAAAAAATGCCGGGACGCCTGAAATGGTCTGAAGAAAGCCACAAACGCACCTATGAAAACGACTGGGTAGTGGATATTCTTCCGGGCAACGGTGAATACGAACTGGGCTATAATTATTTGGAGTGCGGTGACTGCAAGATGTGCCGGGATGAGGGCTGCCCCGAACTGGCTCATTATCTCTGCCAGATGGACTTCAATATTGCTGATCTGATGGGACTGGATCTGAAACGCACACAGATTTTGGCCGACGGATGCAGCTGCTGCGACTTCCGCTATTCCCATAAAAAATAATCCTGTGTAAAATGAACTGCCCCAATTTGTACGGACAGCACAAAAAACACCCCTTAGTAGGGTAATATGAAATTTTAAGCGGAGTGGCGCAGCGTAAGCGGTGCCACTCCTGTTTTTAACTGAATACGCTCGTGGTTGTAGAAATGAATGTAACGGTCAATTATCTCGTTTGCTTCTTTGAATGTTTCAGGCTTATGCCGGTAGATACACTCTGTTTTCAAAACACCAAAGAAATTTTCAGCTAAAGCATTGTCATAACAGTTTCCACGCCTTGACATAGACGGCGTAATCCCGTATGATTTAGTTAACTTAAAATATCCGTGTGAGGTATATTGAAAGCCTTGGTCACTGTGGAGTTGCAGCTCCGCAGTGACTTTCTTTTTACACAGCTTTTCCTTGCGAACAGCCAGCCGAATCGTATCCAGAACCAGATTGACCGTTTGTTCTGTTCCTGTTTTGTATGCAACAATACTGCGGTCATACAGATCTCGAATAACAGAAAGGTACAGCACGCCTTGCTTAGTATGAATGTATGAAATATCGGTAACCCACTT